>Ga0070735_10000043_pt1 | contig 160180 bp, 127 predicted proteins | sample Coa_R1_FD_66443 | JGI IMG/M metagenome (GOLD analysis project Ga0070735, IMG submission 66443) | Surface soil microbial communities from Centralia Pennsylvania, which are recovering from an underground coalmine fire - Coalmine... | ecosystem: Environmental > Terrestrial > Soil > Unclassified ... | reverse complement strand
GCGGGTCGCGGTCCGTTTTGCGCGTGTCAATGATAGAGAGCGCAAAGGCCGCGAACCTGCGGCGCCACACAGGATAAGTGCTTGCGATGAGGCAGAGCGGGTCGCGGTCCGTTTTGCGCGGGTCAATGATAGAGAGCGCAAAGGCCGCGAACCTGCGGCGCCACACAGGATAAGTGCTTGCGATAAGGCAGAGCGGGTCGCGGTCCGTTTTGCGCGTTTCAACAAGATGCGGCGAGGCTCGTGGCTCGGGTTTGCGCTGATCGGCGCACTCGGGCTCAACTTGTACGCGGTCGAGACCAGGTTCTGGCATCAAAACGACCAGGGCGATTTCGAAAAGGGTAGTTTGCAAAACGTCTCCCTCCGAAGCGACGGGCATCTGTTCCTGGCACCGTCTTCGCGAGAGCTTTTCGACTCCTCAACCCCCTACCTGTGGACAGCGGCGTGCGATTCAGCCGGCAACGTCTTTACCGCTGGAGGCGGCACCGGCAACGGAAAATCGAAGCTTTTCGAAATCAGCCGCGATGGCAAGAGCAAGACGCTGGCGGAGTTGGACGGGCTTGAAATACATTCCATCGCCGTTGACAAGCACGACCAGATCTACGCTGCCACCGCCCCGGATGGGCAGGTTTACAAGGTTGCTCACGATGGCAAAGCGCAGCCCTTCTTCAATCCCAAGGCGAAGTACATCTGGGGCATGTCATTTGATAATGACGGCAACCTCTATATAGCCACCGGCGATCAAGGTGAGATCTTCCGTGTAACACCCGACGGCAAAGGATCGGTATTCTTCAAGACTGAAGAAACCCACGCCCGGTCCCTGGCGATCGACTCCGCAGGAAATCTCATCGTCGGCACCGAACCCGGTGGCCTTATCCTGCGAATTACGCCGACTGGCATGGGGTTTGTGCTCTACCAGGCTCCCAAGCGCGAAATCACGGCTGTTGCCATCGCGAAAGATGGCACCATCTACGCCTCCGGAGTTGGTAGCCGATCGTCATTACCCGTACTTCCAACTGCCGCTCCTCTAACGCCCTCGCCGATAGCGAATCCCGCCCTGGCTACACAACCTGCCGGCAGACCGGTGGGCGCGCCAACTCCGGCCTCTTTGGCGCCCGCGGCGCTGACCGGTGGTTCCGAGTTATACCGCGTCAGCCCGGACGGGTCGCCCCGAAAGGTGTGGAGCAATTCTCAGGACATCGTTTACGCGCTCGCGTTCGACCGCGAGGGCCGGCCACTGATTGGCACCGGGAATCGCGGCCACATTTATCGCCTCGATTCGAACGTCGCCAGCATGTTGCTGCTGGCTTTGCCCCCCACGCAGATCACCAGCTTCTGCAACAACCACGCGGGGGAACTCTATGCAATCACGGGGAACATCGGCAAGGTGTACCAGATCGGCCCCGGCCTCGCGTCTTCAGGCTCTTTCGAGAGCGAGCCGTTAGATGCCGGCGAGTTTTCTTACTGGGGCCGCATCCGGCTGCAAGGCGCTACCTCGGGAGTCACCCTAGAAAGCCGAACCGGCAACCTGAATCGCCCCGTTAACAACTGGAGTCCCTGGCAGTCCGTAGCTCTTTCATCATCAGGCGACGGCTTGACAGGCCGTATTTCATCGCCTTCGGCACGCTTCCTGCAATACAAAATCACGTTAGCGTCGTCTCCGCGGACGCCCGAGATTTCCGAAGTCGAGATTGCTTATTTAACAAAGAATGTCGCACCGGTGGTCGAGCAGATCGAAATTACGCCCGCTAACTATAAGTTCCCAACCAATAGTCTTACACTGACTCCGTCGACTACGTTGACGTTGCCCCCAATCGGCCAGCACAAGTCAACCTCCTCTAGCATCGAGGTTGGAAGTTCAGCTTCGCTGACCTATTCGAAGGGATATGTCGGAGTTCGTTGGGCGTCGGAAGACGATAACGGCGACGGGCTCTGTTACAAGATCGAGATTCGTGGTAAGGGCGAAAGCGCATGGAAGCTTCTGAAGGACGATCTGCGCGAGAGAACGTACAGTTGGGACAGCACCGCATTTCCCGACGGTGAGTACGAAGTGCGCATCACGGCGTCGGATGCGCCGAGCAATCCGCCCGGTGAAGCTCTGACGGCAAGCCTGGTCAGCGACCCTTTCCTGATCGACAACACACCGCCACAGATCAGCGGCCTTTCCGCCACGTCGAGCCCTTCCGGAATTGATGTAAAGTGGCACGCCCACGACGCTCGCAGCATCATCGATCACGCCGAGTATTCCGTCAACGGAGGCGAGTGGCTGGTCGCAGTGCCTGTAACAAAGTTGTCGGACTCCCCGGACGAAGACTACCACTTCATGGTTCAGCGAACCGCAACGGGAGAGCAGACCATCGCGGTGCGTGTGGCCGATGAGTACGACAACCAGGCGGTGGATAAGGTCGTGGTGAAGTAATCAACTACTCGCCGGCATGGCGAGTCCGCTTTCACAGAAAGCTTTGAGTTCGGCATTCGCCTCAGGTATCCAGATTTATTAAAACTGCTGTCTTAGCACCATGGCGATTAATTTGAGCCCGAGTTCGAAATTGGCGAGGTGTTACTCGCCACGAGCAGACGAGATGCCCTGCTCCAGATCCGAATCGCCATCGTGACGGCCAATCCCCGCCCAACGATCTCGCCGAATGCGGTGCGGTACCTGCGTCTAACTTTTTCGTTCAGTTATCCTCAATAGATCCTTCGGTTTTTCTAATTTGACACCAATCCTGGCTCACCCTACCTTCAAGGTAGAATGAACTCCGTGTTGATCCATGAACCCCCCGGCCTGACGACTGCTGAAATTCTCAACACCGTTCAGGATGAGCTCGCAGCCACCCCCTTCATCGATGTCCACACACATCTTTTCATGCCTTCCCTTGGCGCGGTCGGACTCTGGGGCATAGACGAGCTGATCACATACCACTATCTCGAAGCGGAACTCTTCCGGTCCTCTAACCTGAAGCCTGAACAGTACTTCGCCCTCACCAAGCGCGAGAAAGCCAACGTCATCTGGCGTGCTTTGTTCGTGGAAAATCCACCAGTATCCGAGGCTACCCGCGGTGTCGTCGCCGTTTTGCATGCTTTTGGCCTGCCGACCAGCGGCGAGGACCTTACCGAAGCACGCGCCTTTTTCGACTCACAGGACCTGAAGTCTCACATCCGGAACGTCTTCCGGCTCGCAGGCATCAGCGAGGCCGTTATGACCAATGATCCGCTCGATCCCGAAGAAGCGCCCATGTGGGAGCGCGGGGCCGAGCGGGATTCCCAGTTCCACCCGGTTCTCCGGCTCGACCGTATCCTCAATAAGTGGCCCCAACACTGGCGCATTCTCGCGGAGAAGGGCTACGCCGTAAACGAAGATGCCTCAGGCAGATCCGTCGCTGAGGTCCGTCGATTCCTGGCTGAGTGGCACGCCCGCATGCAGCCGGTCTACATGGCGGTCTCGCTGCCGGATACGTTCCAGTATCCCGAAGACAGCATCCGCGGCCGGCTGATCGCAGAAGCCATACTGCCATCCTGCCGTGAGTTCGGCATTCCACTGTCCACCATGATTGGCGTCCGTTACCTGGTGAATCCGGCATTGCGGCTTGCCGGCGACGCCGTCGGCAAAGCCGACCTGAGGGCAGTCGAGCATCTGGCGGTGCAGAATCCCGATAACCGTTTCCTGATTAGCGTGCTGAGCCGCGAAAACCAGCACGAATTATGCGTCTACGCCCGTAAGTTCAGCAACCTGATGCCATTCGGCTGCTGGTGGTTCCTCAACAATCCTTCCGTGGTTGAAGAAATGACTCGGGAGCGGCTGGAGATGATCGGAACGTCCTTCATTCCACAGCACTCCGACGCTCGCGTACTCGAACAGGTCATCTACAAATGGCGCAACACGCGCCGCACTATGGCGCCGATTCTGGCGAACATGTATAAACTCCTGGCCGAAGATGGCCGGCCGGTGAGCCGCGCTGACATCAAACAGGACATCATTCGTCTGTTCCGGACCAATTTCGAACAGTTCGTACGGCGCGAGTCATGAAATTCGAAGTTACTGATGAAAACGTGCTGCTGCAGCATGGCGGCAGCCCGTCGCCGTACGGCTTATCGGCCCCCCTTGAAAAACGGGACGGCGACGTCTTCGTCTATCCTTTCGCTTCAACCGATCATGGCAACATCCGCGCGTACGCCGAATGCATCGATCGCGCCTTCCTGCCTCGCCCGCAGGGATCGCTCCCGGCGATCGCATGCGGGAATCGTCATCCCGAAATCAGCCTCCCGGCGGCGTTCACGGCCTTTCGCGAAATCCTGAGTGAGACTGGGAGGAATCTGGCCTCCACGGTTCAACTCTCTGCCACGCGCGAGATGACCACCGAGGACGAGATCGCCCGCCGCGATGGCTCGAATCCGACGGCGCCGGGCCACACCCGCGTCAGCATCAGGCATCTTTATCACGCCGGACTGTGGGCCGCGATCCGCTCCGGCTATCGGGACGGCTACAACGCCGAAGCCGATCACTTCATTGTCAGCGGGTCGAATGACGCCGAGATCGCGAAGTCGGTCGAATGGGTCAAGGAAGCCATCCATCACGCCGCCGGCTACACCAAGTTCACAACCGACACATCCCGCGTTTTCGATCTGCGCGCCGATACGCGCCACCCCTCGCCGTGGTCGGCGAGCGAGATCGACGCCCTGTTTACGGCCCGCCTGACAGCCGACGAGCGCCACTGGGTGCTCTCAGAGTTCGATTTTGGCGAGCCCGAGGTCAAGCGCATTGCCGTCAAGTTTGTTCCCAGCCTGAAGCTGAACGAAGAACTCTACGATGAAATCGTCAAGGCGAAAGGCGGTGCGCCGTTCGACTTTGAACCGTCGCTCGATGAAGCCGAAACTCTGACCACACCCAACGAGCTGATATTTTACATGCACTGGCTCCGCGAGCGCGGACGGCCGGCGCAACTGGTGCCTCCGAACCTCGGGTTCAAGAAACGCCAGGCCTACCCGGAGAAGTTCGATGCGCTCGAGAAGTATGCGCACCACAAGATGTGGCCTGAGTTGCTCCCTCGCGTCCAGGCCGAATTTAACGGCCAGCCGATTGCCGAATTGAAGGCGCGAGTTCGCGAGCTTGCCGACGTGGCTCGTCGTTTCGACGGAACGTTGAGCATACACTCCGGCAGCGGCAAACAGCCCGAAGTGCTGCAATCGATCGGGGCAGCCACCAATGGCCGGCTGAACTACAAAATCTCAGGCGAACTGCAGTTGCAGCTTTTCGACGTGCTGTCGGAATGCCCGGCCAACTCGCCGGAACGTCACGTCTTCGATGGAATGGTCGAGGCTTGCGAGCGCTTTGCGGCGGCCGGAGCTTTTGGCGACGAGAGCACACTGGCGGCGCCGTACCATTCCTCGCACGGCTCCTACCTGGGGAATGCCAGCCGCGGACGTGTCGACGGCAATCTCTTCCTGGTCTTCTGGCTTGGAAACATGGTCGGCAGCCGTAATGGAGACGGCCGTTTCTTCAAGGAATCGCTCGACAATCTTCCTCGAGCTGTTGTTGACGAAACAAGACGCAGGAACCGGGACTACATCAAATGGCTCGCTTCGAACCTCCTCGGCGCCTGACACGCCGTTCATTTCTCGCCGTCGCGGCGATCGGCGTTTCCGCCGGGGCACCCTCGCAAATTGACGATATCCTTGCGCGCATCAAGGCGCCGGTTTTCCCGAGCCGCGATTTCGAGATCACGAAATTCGGCGCAGTGGCCGACGGCGAGAAGCCCTGCACCGAAGCGATCCGCAAGGCCATCGCCGCCTGTACGCAGGCAGGTGGCGGACGAGTCGTCGTGCCCCGAGGCACCTTCCTGACCGGCGCGATCCATCTCACGAGCAACGTGAACCTTCACCTCGCCGACGGCGCGCGTCTCGCCTTCAGCCGCGACCCTAAAGATTACCTCCCACTCGTCTTCACGCGCTTTGAAGGCACCGAGTGCATGAACTACTCGCCATTCCTCTACGCCTTCGAGCAGACCAACGTCGCCATTACAGGTCCCGGAACGCTCGACGGTCAGGCTGACGACGAGCACTGGTGGTCCTGGAAGAAGCGCGCGGAACGCAAACAACTGGTGGCGATGGGCGACAAAAATGCCCCAGTGTCCGAACGAGTCTTCGGCGAAGGCCGCTACCTGCGTCCCAACTTCATTCAGCCCTACCGCTCGAAGAACATCCTGATCGAGGGCATCACGATTGTCAATTCGCCGATGTGGGAGATCAACCCGGTGCTCTGCCGCAATGTCACGGTGCGAGGCGTCAACATCTCCAGCCACGGACCCAACAATGACGGCTGCGATCCGGAGTGCTGCACCGACACGCTTGTCGAAGATTGCGTTTTCGATACAGGCGACGACTGCATCGCCATCAAATCCGGCCGCAACCAGGATGGACGCCGCGTCAATGCGCCATGCGAGAACCTGGTTATCCGCGGCTGCACAATGAAAGACGGCCACGGCGGCGTTTCAATCGGCAGCGAAGTTTCCGGCAATGTGCGCAACGTTTTCATCGAACACTGCGAAATGAGCAGCCCGCATCTGGAGCGCGCCCTTCGGATCAAGTCGAACTCCTATCGCGGCGGCACGGTGGAAAACGTTGTCTTTCGAAATATTAAGGTCGGCCAGGTCTCGGACGCCGTGGTCCAGATCGATCTCTATTACGAGGAAGGCCCCGGCGGACCCTACAACCCGACCGTCCGCAATGTCACCATCGAGGACGTGACCTGCAACAAGAGCAAGTATGGCCTGCATTTTCGCGGATACGAGTCGGCCCCGATCCGGGACGTGCGCGTCGAGCATTGCCGCTTCAACAACGTTGCCGAACCCATGGTGATCGAGAACGTAAAGGGACTTACCCTTGAGGACGTGAGCCAGAACGGGAAGCCGCTGCACTCGTAAGCGCCGACTGCAGGAATTGCGCGATCGACCATGTCAAAGCGCGGGGATGCGCCGAATCGGCCATGGCCAGCGCCTGTTTGCGAATCATGCGGCGCTCCGGAACGCGAAACGCCTGAAAATATCGCGGCTGGTTGCGCAGCGCCAATTCCGGCAGAATCGAATATCCAAACCCGGACTCCACCAGTTGCTTAATCGCTTCGGTGTCGTCCGCCTCCATGATCACTCGTGCGTTGACGCTGATGTCCTTGAAGAAGTCGTTCATCATCGTGCGCATGTTGCTGCGCCTCGGGTACAGCAGAAACGAAGCCCGCTCGATTTCCGGTACAGGCATCGATCCGACGTGCCACCCGCGAACCTCTTTATGCGCCGGCCGGATGATCAGCAGCTCCTCATCGTAAAGCGGCATGATTTTGAGGCCGTCCGTGGGAAATGGCAGCGAAATCAGTGCCAGGTCGAAGCGGCGTTCCAGAAGACCGGCCACCATCTCCTCCGTGGCCGACACGGTAACCTGCATGCTGACGTTCGGAAACTCCTTGCGAAGCTGCCGCAGCGGACGACCGAGAGTGTGAATCAGCGCCGTCGCGCCGGTAGCGAAGTGGAACGGCCGCGCGTCGGTATGGACGTCGTTCTCAAACTCCTGCTCGATCTCGCGAACCTGACGTATCAGCAGCTTCGCCTTCTCAGCCAACAGCTTTGCCGCCGGCGTCGGTACCAGGTGCTTGCCCGATTTCACGAACAGGTCGGTACGCAATTCGAATGCGAGGTTATGCAACTGGAGACTGATCGCGCCGGGCGAAAGGTTCACTTTTTCCGCGGCGCGAGTGATGCTGGAGTGTTCCATCACGGCGAGGAACAACTGCAGTTGGCGAATATCCACGCTATGGCGCCACCGGCTCGGGTGCGGTGGCAACCTCCCGGACTTGCTTCTTCCCCTTGCTTTTCTGGAAGCGCTCCTGGAACGCGGCCATGTATGTGTAGAACACCGGTGTTAAATACAAAGTAACAAGTTGCGAGAATAACAAGCCGCCGACAACCACCAGGCCGAGCGGCTGACGGGCCTCACCACCTGCCCCGTAACCGACCGCGATCGGCACTGCGCCCAAAAGAGCCGCCATCGTGGTCATCATAATCGGCCGGAATCGAATCAGGCAGCCTTCGTAGATGGCCTTCATGGGAGGCAGCCCCTGGTTGCGCTCCGCCTCCAGCGCGAAGTCGATCTGCATAATGGCGTTTTTCTCGACAATGCCGATCAGCATGATCAACCCGACGAACGCGTAGATGTTCAGATCCATCTTGAAGAGCCACAGCGTGATCAGTGCGCCGAAACCGGCCGACGGTAAACCCGAAAGAATCGTCATCGGGTGGATGTAGCTTTCGTACAGAATGCCCAGAACGATGTACACCACCATGATTGCAACAATGAGCAGAACCCAAAGGTTGCCCAGTGACGACTGGAAAGCCTTGGCAGCGCCCTGGAAGGACGTGCTGATGGTGGCCGGAAGCTGCTCGGCGGCGATCTTCTGAATCTCCGCAACGACATCGCCTAGAGGCGCTTTCGGCGCCAGGTCAAACGACACCGTGACCGCCGGAAGCATCCCGCTGTGACTGATCGATTGCGGCCCAATGTCGTTCTTGAGGTGTGCGAGCGTATCAAGCGGAATCAGCGGTCCGGCAGCGGATTTGAAATACAGGAGCGAAAGCGCGTGCGGATCGCGCTGATACTGAGGTTTCAGCTCCAGCAGGACCTTGTATTCGTTCACTGCGGCATAGATGGTCGACACCCAGCGCGGCCCATAAGCGTCATAAAAGCAGTTCTCGATCTCGGTGGCGTTCACCTGCAGTGCCGCGGCCTTGTCGCGATCGATTTCGACATCTACCTGCGGGCTGCGGACCGCAAGGTCGCTCGTAACGTCGAGGGTGCCCGGAATCTTCGCAATCGCGGCTTCCATTTTCTGGGCCGCCGCGTACAGTTCGGGTTTATCGGGCGACTGCAGCGTGAACTGATAAAGGCTCTTCGTCACCTGCCCCCCAATCCGAACTGTCGGAGGGTTCTGCAGGTACACCTTCATGCCGGGGAAGTTCGCAAGCTTGGGGCGAAGCTGTTCGATGATATCGTTGACCAAAATAGAACGATCGGTTCGCGGCTTCAAGCGCACGACCAGCTGTCCGTAATTCGGTCCGCCGAGCGTCGAGGCCGAAGTTCCACCTACTGTCGACATCAGCGCCTCGACATTCGGGTTTTGACGGACGACCTCGGCTACGGCTCTTTGGTAGTCGATCATCTGGTAGAACGAAGTTCCCTGCTGCGCTTCTGTCGTGGCCACCATCTGGTCCGTATCCTGGTCGGGTATGAAGCCTTTTGGAATCCGGATGAACATCCAAACTGTCGCGCCCAGCACGATCACGAAGGTTGCCATCACCAGGGCGCGATGGTTGAGCGCGATGCGCAGGGTGCGATCGTAAACGTGGAGCATTCCGTCGAAAAACCGCTCTGTGGCAAGATATGCCCACGATCGCTTGGCGTGATGCTGCGGGGGCTTCAGGAAGCGGCTGCACAACATCGGCGTAAGCGTTACCGAAACCACTCCCGAAATCAGAATCGCAACGCAGATGGTGACCGAGAATTCGCGAAACAAGCGGCCGAGAATGCCGCCCATGAACAGCACGGGAATGAACACCGCCGCGAGCGACAACGTCATCGACACAATCGTAAAGCCGATCTCTTTCGATCCCGTCAGGGACGCCAGCAGGGGCTTTTCGCCTATTTCCATGTGACGGAAAATGTTCTCCAGCATCACAATCGCGTCGTCGACAACAAAGCCGATCGAAAGAATCAGCGCCATCATCGACAGGTTATCCAGGCTGTAGTGCAGCAGGTACATGATGGCGAACGTTCCGACAATCGAGAACGGCAGAGCCAGGCTCGGAATGATGGTGGCGGACACATTCCGCAGGAAGAGGAAAATCACCATCACCACGAGTCCCAACGTGAGCAACATTGTGAACTGGACGTCGTGATAGGACTCGAGGATCGTGTCGGAACGATCGTACAGAATATCCATGTGCACGGACGGCGGAATCTCGGCCTTAAATAGTGGGATCAGGTGTTTCACGCCATCCGTCACTTCGATGGTGTTCGTTCCCGGCTGCCGCTGAATCGCCAGAATGACCGCCCGCTGATCGGTATCGTGGTTGTAGAACCAGGACGCTGTCTTATCGTCCTCCACGCTATCGATCACATTGCCAAGCTCCCCGAGCCGGACCGGCGAACCGTTGCGATACGTCACAATCAGCGGCTTGTACTGGTCGGCATTGGTCAATTGCCCGCTCGCCTGAAGCGTGAACGCCCGCTGCGGACCGATGATGGTTCCCGTCGGAAGGTTGACGTTCCAATTGCGCAGCGCATTCTCCACCTCGTTGATCCCGATCTGGCGCGAAGCCAGCTCGTGAGGGTCCACTTGTGCGTGTACCGCGTACTTCTGCGCGCCGAGAACCTGCACCTGCGCCACGCCGCTGACCATCGAAATCCGCTGCGCCACGCGAGTTTCGGCATACTCGTCGAGCGTATACAGCGGAAGCGTTTTCGAGGTCAGCGCCAGGTACAGAATGGGCTGGTCGGCCGGGTTCACCTTGGTAAACGTCGGGGGCGTGGGCATGCCCGTGGGCAGCAAACGCGCCGCCTGCGTGATCGCGGCCTGGACATCCACAGCGGCGCCGTCGAGGCTGCGGTTCAGGTTGAATTCGAGAGTGACCTGCGTCGAACCCAGCGAATTGATCGAGGTCATCGAGTCCAACCCGGCGATGTTCGAGAACTGGTTTTCAAGCGGAGTGGCCACAGCCGATGCCATGGTTTCCGGACTCGCGCCCGGCAGGCTCGCGGTGACCAACAGCGTTGGGAAATCGACGTTCGGAAGATCGCTGACCGCCAGCGATCGATACGCCACGAAGCCGAACAAGGCGATCGCAGCCATGAGCAAGCTGGTGGCGATCGGCCGGCGGATGAAGGTTTCCGAGAAATTCATCAATCACCCACCGACGGCGAGGCCTGCGGTACCAGATCGTCCACACTGACCGGCCGGCCTTTCCGCCAGCGCTCTAAAATAGCAGCCATGAAAGTATAAACCACGGGCGTAAGGTAAAGCGTAATCAACTGCGAGCAAACCAGACCGCCGACCACAGCCAGGCCCAAAGGACGCCGCGCTTCCCCGCCCGCGCCCCAGCCGAGCGAGATCGGCAGAGACCCTAGCAGCGCCGCCATCGTAGTCATCATGATCGGCCGGAAACGAATCAGGCAGCCTTCATAAACTGCTTCGGCAGGCTTCTTCCCATGCCGGCGCTCCGCCTCCAAAGCGAAATCGATCTGCATGATCGCGTTCTTCTTTACAATGCCAACCAGCATCATGAGGCCGACAAACGAATAGATGTTCAGGTCGGTGCCGAAAAGAATCAGCGTGAGCAAGGCGCCGAGTCCGGCCGAAGGAAGACCACTCAAAATGGTCAGCGGATGGATGTAGCTTTCGTACAGCACGCCAAGAACGATATACACCACGGCAATGGCGATGATCAGCAGCAGGCTGAGATTTGTCAGCGACGCCTGGAAAGCCTTGGCGGTCCCCTCGAATGTCGCCGTCATGTTGGCCGGCAGGACCCGGCTGGCGGTTTCTTGAATCGCCGAGACCGCATCACCCAGGGGAACCCCGGTCTTGAGATTGAAGGAAACCGTAACTGACGGAAGCTGCCCCGCATGATTGATGGACTGCGGTCCCGCATCCATGCGCGTCTTCGCTATCGCATCCAGCGGAATCAGGCCTGCCGTGGGCGACTTGAAATAGATTTTCTGCAGATAATCGGCAAACGTCTGGTACTTCGGCTGAATCTCGAGCAGAACCTTGTACTGATTCGACGGAGCATAGATCGTCGAGATCCAGTTCGGGCCGTAGGCATTGTAAAGAACCGACTCGATCTGAGTGGCATTCAATCCGTACGTGGCCGCCTTGTCCCGATCGATATCGAGGTTCACCCGGGGCGTCTTGATCTGCATGTCCGTGTTGACATCGGCGACGCCCGGAATCTTGGCGATCTCACGCTCCAGAATTGGGGCCTGGGCATACAAAGCCGCGGTATCGGGGCTCTGCAACGTAAAGGCGTACTGGCTTTTCGTCATGTGGCCGCCGATGCGAATGCTCGTCGGCATGGTCATGTACACACGGAAGCCAGGGTCGCCCGAAACAAGGGGCCGCAGCCGGTCGATGATCTGCACCACGCTCATCTCACGCTGCCGGCGAGGCTTCAACTGAACCCACATGCGGGAGGTCCCGGAGCCGTTCCAGCTCCCTCCCACGCTCATCATAAACGTGTCGACGTTCGGATCTTTCCGCAGAATATCGGAGACCTTTTGGGCGTACGTCACCATCTGGTAATACGAAGTTCCTTGCGCGGCCTCGGCGGTTACGGAGAACTGGTCCATGTCCTGGTCGGGGATGAAGCCTTTGGGAACCACGCGGAATAGCCAGCCTGTGGTCAGCAACACCGCGACAAAAAGCACGCCCATTACGTAACGGTGCTTCAGAACACCGGACAGGCTCCACGCGTAGAAACGATACATGGCGTTGAAGCCGCCCTCAATCGCGCGGTAAAAGATATTACGGCGGCCGGGTTGAGCATGCCGCAGAAAACGGCTGCACAGCATCGGCGTCAGCGTGATCGAGACCATACCCGATATGAGAATGGCCGTACAGATGGTCACCGCGAACTCGCGGAACAGACGGCCCAGGATTCCACCCATGAACAGGATGGGAATGAACACCGCAGCGAGCGACACGGTCATCGAAATGATCGTAAAGCCGATCTCTTTCGAGCCCCGCAGCGCCGCCTCGAACGGCTCCTCCCCCTGCTCCATGTGGCGAACGATATTCTCCAGCATGACGATCGCATCGTCGACGACGAATCCGATGCAGAGAATCAACGCCATCATCGACAGGTTGTCGAGGCTGTAATCAAGCACGTACATGATGGCGAGAGCGCCCATGATCGAGAAGGGCAGCGCCATCGCCGGGATGAGGGTCGCGGAGGCGTTCCGGAGGAACAGGAATATCACCATGACCACGAGAGCCAGCGTGATTCCCATGGTCTTCTGAATGTCGTTGAAAGCCTCGCGAATGTTTACCGACCGGTCGAAACGCACCCGCAAGTGAACCGCGGGCGGGATCTGCGACTGGAAAAACGGCAGTAAACGCCGGATCTCATCGGTTACCTCGATCGTATTCGTGCCGGGCTGGCGCATGATGGCCAGGTTGATGGCTCGCTCCGCGCCGTCCGGAAAATACGTCCAGGACGCGTTCTTGTCGTCCTCGATGCTGTCCACGACGTCCGCGATCTCCGAAAGATGCACCGGCCGGCCCTGCTTCCAGCTCACCACCATGTTGCGGTACTCGGAAGCCTTCATCAACTGGCCGTTTGCCTGGACGTTGTAAGCCGTATGCGGCCCGAACAACGTTCCCGTAGGCATGTTTGTGTTCCATCCCTGGACCGCGGTGGCCACCTGATCGAGGCCCATCTGTTTGGAGGCGAGCTTCGTGGGATCGACATCGATGCGCACAGCATATTTTGTCGAGCCGAAGACCTGCACTTGCGCCACACCGCTGACCATCGAGATGCGCTGGGCGACCAGCGTTTCGGCGTACTCGTCCAGGGTCCAGAGCGGCAGCGTGGGCGCGCTCAGCGCCAGCATCATGATGGGCTGGTCGGCCGGGTTGAACTTCCGGAATGACGGCGGAGCGGGCATGCCGGGCGGCAGCAGCGGACCGCATTCCGCAATCGCGGTCTGCACGTCCACCGCGGCGCCGTCGAGATCGCGATTCAGATCGAACTGCAGGGTGATCTGGGTATTACCCGTGGAGCTCGAAGACGTCATCTCCTCGAGTCCCGCGATCATTGTGAACTGCCTTTCGAGCGGGGTCGCTACCGCCGACGCCATAGTCGCCGGATCGGCGCCGGGAAGACTGGCGGATACTGTCAGGGTAGGGAAATCGACACTCGGAAGATCGCTAACCGGCAGCGCACGATAAGACACGATCCCGAAGAGAGCGATACCCAGCATCAGGAGACTCGTGGCGATAGGCCGCCGGATAAAGATCTCTGAAAAATTCAATGCTGGATCTCCTTCGGAATGCCAGGCTTAGTGCGCGGGCGGCTGGCCATCTCGGTGAGTGCCTCCAGCTCCGTCCGAGCCCGGCGATGGAGGGCCGCCGCCACCCATCGGTTCCTTGAGTTGCACGCGGCTTCCCGGCGCCAGCCGCAACTGGCCGTCCGTTATCACCGTTTCGCCTACTTGCAACCCTTTTTCAATCACGAGTTCCTGTTTGACCCGCGAACCCGCAACGACCGGCCGAAACTCCGCCTTCTGGTCCTGGGTCACGACGTATACGAAGGTTCCGTCCTGGCCCGTCTGCAGCGCCTGGTTGGGGATGATCATCGCATCGCGCTGCGTGGTGAGCTGCAGAGTCACACGTAAAAACTCGCCAGGCCACAGTCTCCGGCCTTCATTTTGGAAAGTCCCCTTCAGCTTGATGGTTCCCGTACTCGGGTCTACCGTGTTGTCGACAAACGTCAGAACCCCCGTCTCCGGGGAAATCGAATCATCCTGGGCCGAGGCGGTTACGGGTAATTTACGGTCCGCCATGTACTGCTTGATCTGGCGAAGGAACGACTCCGGAACCGCGAAAGTCACATAGATCGGCTGCACCTGGTTGATGGTGACGAGCTCGACGGTGTTCGCCGCAACGAGATTCCCTTGCTTGACTGTCAGATTGCCGGTGCGCCCGTCAATGGGTGACCGGATACTGGTATAGCCAAGCATGACCTTCGCGGTTTCAAGCGCCGCCTGCGCAGCATTGATATCGGCCTTAGCGCTTTCGATGGCAGCCCGATCGGCTCCTACCGACTGCGTCAGAGCATCCGCATTCGACACCATCTGGTCTGCTTGTTCCTTAGACATTACGCCTTCGTCGAATAGCTTGGTGTACCGGGCAGCCTGTGCGCTAGCGTATTTCTGTTGGGCGATGTCCTTCGCGAGGTTAGCCTCGGCTTGGAGCAACTGCGCCCTTCCCCGCGCCAACGTCGCCTCAGCCTGGTTGACCTGGCCCTGATAAGGCCGAGGGTCGATGCTGAACAGCAGGTCGTCTTTCTTTACGAAATCGCCTTCCTGGAAGTGCACCTGGTTGAGTGCGCCGCCCACCTGGGCTTTGACGCTGATCGTGGAATAAGCTTCGACATTGCCGATTACCTGAATTTGAATTGGGACATCCTTTTGGACGACTCTCGCCACCGTGACCGGAACCGCCATGCCGTCGCTCCCGTGTCCGCCTCCGGGACCTGCCGCCTGCGTTGCCTTACCGTTTGCGTTGCACCCCGTAAAAACGATCGGAGCCGTTACGACAAGTCCAACAGCGAGAAGTCGGAACACGAGCATCCTGTCAAATTTCCCCGCTTGGAACATATATATCGTCACGGCGTATAACTTCCTCAAAAGGTTACAGATAGATCGAAACGCAGCTCCGCCTTCAGGCGGTATTCCGACAGACAAACGGCGGCCTCCAGGAGGCCGCCGCCGTTACAATCCGTATTTTAGCTCTAGAATTCCAATCGCAGGGCCATCTGGATCTGCCGCGGACCGCCGGAGTACCCGGCCGTCGTGCCGACCGAGGTCGCCGTGGCGCTCCCGACCGTTGCGGTGATCTGACCGAACGAGGCGCTGCTTCGGTCGTGAACCGGATTGGCGAAGTTCGTGTGGTTGAACAGGTTGAAGAAATCCGCGCGGAACTGCAACCGCGCCCGGCCATCTTCACGGAAAATGAAGCTCTTTACCGCCGTAAAGTCATAGTTAACCAGGCCAGGGCCATAATACTGATTGCGCCCTGATGTCCCCACTCGTCCCGTCGGAGGCACAAGCGAGAAATAGCTTGTGTCGAACGCCCGGTCCGGATTGCTGTAGTTGGTTTGCAGCGGCCCGGTTCCAAGCACGTCCAGGCGGTCGGCGCCCGTCTGATTGAAACCGCTGAAATCGGCCGCGGTGTCCACCATAGTGAACGGCTGACCCGTCTGCGCGCTCGTGATACCCGCAATCTGCCAGCCTCCGAGGAGTTGGCGATTGAAGGTATTACGCCAGCCAAATAACCGGTGTCCCGGTCCGACCGGCAAGTCGATGTTGTACACCACCACCGCACGCTGCCGGGTATCGAAGGACGAAGGACCGCGCTCCAGGTTGATGTGGTTGCGGTCGTCGACGCCGCCGGCCTCGCCGCTCGAGCCAAAGAACGCCGAAGCATCGTCGATCGATTTACTCAGCGTGTAGGAGGCTTGCAGGAAATATCCGTGAGTGGATTGGTATTTCAGCGTTGCGACCATTCCGTTGTAAATCGAGTTCCCAATGTCCTTGCCTGTGCCGATAGCCCCAAACGTGGGATATGGATATACCTGCACGTTCGGTGCTTGATTGCCGCGCAGGGCAGGATTGTTCACAATCACGCTCGGCTGATTCTGATCGACGAACAGCCCCAGCTTGTGGCCGGCGCTGCCTTGGTAATCGATTTCGAATGAAGTTTTCGTGCCCATTCGCCTCTGGATCCCGAAGTTGTACTGATACAGATAGGCGCTGCGGATGTTCGGGTCTTCCGCGCTGAACCCGACCAGGCCGATGAGCGGCTTGCCACTGGCATCGAATTTCACTAGCGGGACGTTCTGATTGAAACCGATGGCCCATGGGAATTTGGACGTCTGCGTTACGCCGGCAGTCTGAGTCGTTTGCAGATTGTACGGCGCATTCAAGCCCAGGTTCGCGGGGATATTGTTGAAGATGTCGTCATATCCGACCCGGAATCCCAAGCGTATCACAGTGTCGTCATTGCCGAAAATCTTCTTGGCGAAACGCGGCGTGTACGCAAGGCCGATAACCGGCGCGAAATTGTTCTTATCCGACTTCACGCCGCTGTCGCTGAGCGTGAACGGCGCCTGGGTCAGAGTAATGGCCGACGGACCAACTTTGGTAGGATCGATCACGACCAGTTGATTCGTCCCGAGCAGAACCGGTCCAACGCCCGGGAGGAAATTCACAGCATCTTTGCGGTTCTGGTAGATCGCTGATGGATACTCGTAGCGAATTCCGTAGTTAATGGTCAGGTTGTCCTTAACTTTGTATTGGTCTTGCCAGTAAAGGTCCCATGGAAGGCGATCCCAATATGCCAGCGTGCTACCGGTCTTGAATTGCGAGCTGTTCACCTGCCCCGCTGCAAAATCGGCCCAGCTCAGAAAGCTGAAGGAACCGCGTTCGACGCTGTCCAGATATCGTCGTGCCTGTTCCCGCCGAATGTGGAAGCCGAAACGAATGGAATGCTTACTCGCTCCAAACGGCGCGATCCACGACATGTTGTCGAACAACTCTGTGGTGTTTGTGATGCGTCCTTGTGGCAAATTCGTCGTGCTTCCCAGGGGCGAAAATCCTCCGGACACGCTCACCGTCGGGAGTCCCGAGTCCTGGATGTTCTTGGAGCCATCCACCACGCCAGCAAGAGGCTGGCCGTTGATTTGGAATACCGAGGCCGCGTTCAACCCGATATCCTGTACGGTGATAAATGTCTGGTTTCGTGAATATCCGAGGCGGAATTCGTTTAAAAGCGAAGGTGAGAATACATGGGTCTCGGTCAGGACCCCATTTCTGCTCACCGGTGTGTTGCCGTTGCCGCCTTCGGACGGCAGTTTCCCTGGTGTAAACGTGGCGGCCTGGGTGTCGATAAACCGGCCCATGAGGTTGTCTTTGTCGCTGAATTTGTGATCGACGCGGATCAATCCGGTGTAGTCGAACTGCGTCGACCCCACGTTCGCAATGAAGTTGTTGGCGCCCACCGATGTATTCGGGGTTGGCCAGAACTTCAACAACTGCTGCGAGATCGGGTCGGTTACTTGAGCCCGCTCCGCGGCCGTCGGAACGCGCGTGAGGCTGACAGTCGGGGCCACCTGGCGGAACTCCTCAAACGATCCGAAAATAAAGGTTTTGTTTTTGATGATCGGACCGCCAAGCGTGCCCCCGAATTGATTGCGATGCAGCGGGTTCTTCGTTCCACTAGCCTTATTTGTGAAGAAATCGGTGGCGTCGAAATCGGAATTGCGCAGGTACTCGAACAGCGACCCGTGCAGCGAATTACTTCCGCTCTTTGTGACCTCGGTCACCTGTCCGCCCGTGCCGCGGCCGAATTCAGCGGTCGAGACGCTCGTCTGAATCGCAAACTCCTGCACCGCGTCCGTGATCCGGAAATTATTCAGGTTCGAATTGACCTGCGTGTCCATATTGCTCACACCGTCGAGCAGGTAGATATTCGATTGCGATCTCGCGCCCGCGACGTTGAAACTGAACACCTGGGTTCCTGTCGCAGTCGGCACCACTCCAGGCGTGATCAGCGCAAGATCGAGCGCCTGCCGGCCATTGAGCGGCATGGCATCGATGTTGCGGCTGTCCACCACGCTGCTCAGCGTGCTCTTGTCGTTCTCAAGCAGTGGCGCCACGGCCTCGACTTGTACAGACTCGGCCAGGCTGCCGACCTCGAGTGTCAGCTCGAGGTGCGTGATCTGTTCAACCTGAACAAGCACCGAGCTCGCCGTGACCTTTTTGAAGCCGTTCGCCTCCGCGACCAGCGAGTACGTGGCTGGAGGCAGTTGCAGGAATTGGAATTCACCCTCGGAATTGGTGGTCGCCGTGACCTGGGCGTTCGTGGCGGTGCTGGTTAATGTAAGCTTTACCCCGGGAACAATGGCTCCAGTCGAATCCTTGACCGTGCCCGCAATGCTCCCTACTGGTGAGCCGAAAACTGAAAGCGTACTCAAAAACCCTAGCAATAGAACGCCAACCAGGGTTCCAATGGTGTTGCTTTTCATTTACTTACCCCTTCCGGACTGTTTGATAAGGCCGGGACCCGTAGCGATAACTAGTAAGGCGGGATACTAAAACTGCGTATCGCCCACTACCAATAGATGGTTTCGAGATTAACCTAGTGGTAGAGACGAGTCAAGCAGATTCTGGATAGGGAAGGTCCAAAAACAAAGGAGTTACGGGAAGGTAAGAATGACGACTCTGCAGGGCAAGTTTACCTTGCCCTGTGCATTACGTCTCGCGGTTTACGATCGGCCTCAGAGGCCCATCTACCACGTGTACCTGACCGGAATGACGCATCGCCCAGTCTTCAATCAGTCTGCGGCTTTCCGTCTCCCAGTGCTCCAAATCGAAAGGCTCACCCGCTTTTCGAGCCAGCTCGGCCCAGTCGGGCTCCCCGTGACGTTGAATAACTCGCCCCGCTTCGCCCGGCCCGGCCCAATTGGCTACCCAGGTTGCCAGCAGAAAACTGTACAATGTGGCTAAACCATGTACCTGCACCATGTTGCAGCGGAGCGCAAGTGCTACTTCGGCTATCGTTTGAACGTTGGCGGGTCTCCGAAGAGCATTCATCAAATCGATAACCCCTTCAAAATACGCCTGATCAGGGGCGTTCTCGTCTTCGTTCATACTCCCCCCACATCTATAGAGTGGGCCTATGCCCTAGCTTGTTACTGCATTTCTAATGCCAAGTGGTAGAACCCTAACAGTTTTGGGACTAGACACACCCCTTTGTGAGTCCTATTGCCACACACTCTGGGAGCTGAATGACACAACCGCGTACCAAATGAAATCAGGTTCTCAATTCCCGGCAAACCTGCATCAAAATCTACTATTATTCGACGCGGTTATTTCCTCAGACGGGCTGCCGCTTCGGCCTTGCGGATGGCTTTCTCCCGCAATTCATAAGCGTGGATAGCTTTCCTGGCTGCCTCCCGAGCAAGGCCTGCACTCAGGCGCCGCTCGGCTTCGTCGAACATTTCCTCAGCGGCGATTCGGGCCTGCCGGGCCTCCTCGTCGGCTTTCTTCACGCGTGTCGCCACGGAATCGCTGCCGGCTGCTTTGTACGCGGCTTTAAGCTCCTTTGACCACCCTGCCTTGACCTTCTTTTCCAGTTCATCCAGCGCCGCTGTTCCCTTATCCGCCGTCTGACGCACCCTGCTCTTCTCTAACAGCCAACGCCAGATTGACCAGTCCTGCGCCTCGCTCATGAGCGCTTTGGCATCCTCAACCTCCGCCAGTTTTCGCATGGAAGCGCCTACAAGATAATTTAGTACATTCACTTTAAAAATTCGCGCACGCATGCCCGCAAGCGGTCAGTGGGCAGCTTTCAGCCCGGGTGGACGCCGTAAGGGCGCGTTCAGGAACCTGAACGCCTAGCGGGCGCATTTTGCGAACAACTAGCTGAGCGGTATCTCCAATACGCTTCCGCAATTTTGAAACGATGTACTCTAGGAATCTCCGTGAACCCACACCTGCTTTTCTTAACCGAGCGATACCCGCCCGACATGGGTGGAGTCGCGACTAGTGCCGGCCGCATTTCGCGTGCCCTCGCAGCATTCGGAGCGGACGTCGACGTGGTCGTCTGGACCCGCAACCTGCCGCCAGGATCGGTTCTGAAGGAGGACGGCAACCCCTCGGTTTACCGAATCGGCAGGTTCCGTGAGTGGGACACCACCATGCCACATACGATAAACCTGGTCGACTGGCTCGCCACCATTCACCCTTACGACCGTATTTGGGGACACTACCTCGCGCCGGCGGGATTTCTGGCCACATGGATCGGTCGATTGAAGAACATCCCGTCGACCGTGAGTATTCGGGGTAACGACCTGGATCGCGATGCCTTCCCACCGGGCGATTTTGCACGTCTCCTCTGGACGCTCCAGAATGCCTCTTCGATAACGGCAGTCACGATCGACTTAGCGCGGAAAGTGACTGCGGCAAGCAACCGCCAGGATGTCATCCATATGCCAAATGCGGTCGATCACGAAGTCTTCCGGCCGCTGGACACCCCGCCTGGCGAACTGCGACACAAGTTCGGCATCCAGCCCGAAGAGGCGGTTCTCGGGTTTGCCGGTGAATTACGGGAAAAGAAGGGGCAAAAATACCTGCTCGAAGCGTTGGGGGTGGTACGGTCAGCCCGTCCGGCATGCCTGCTCATCATCGGTGAGGTGAGGCCGTCGGAAATGCCACGCCTGCTGGAATCGCTCGGTCCGGGCACATTTGCCGAAAATCGCGTGGTGGTGACCGGTCAGCTCGCTACTCCAGCGGAGGTCAACCAGCACCTCCAGCTCTGCGACGTCTTCTTGCAGCCGTCCCTGTGGGACGGAATGCCCAACGCGCTGCTGGAGGCTATGGCTGCCGGCTGTGGTTGCATTGCCAGCGATGCTGGCGGGATCCCCGAGATCATCACGCCCGGGGTGGACGGGATTATTCTGCCGCGCTGGCAGCTTCACCGCCTGGGCGAGGCCGTCGTAGAGTGGCTTGACGCTTCGCCTGAGCATCGCGGAAGAATCCGCCATGCCGCGCGTCAGCGTATCGTTTCCAGCTTTACCTCTGAACAGGAGCAAACGCGCCTGAAAGAATTGCTTTACTCAGACGATGTTCCAGTCTATTCTTAGGCCCTGGAGGAACATTTGTGAGTAAACGGATTGCTTTTTGGCCGACGGAACATGGGATAGTTCCACTAGCCACACCAATGTTTACAAGATCTACAAGGCCATCACCCGGAATGGTGAACAAATCCCGCTGTATGACGATGGTGTCGGGGCAGACACAAACCCGATCGAGCATTTGGTCGGAGGCGCTTTTGGGGCGGGCCTCTGGGGCAAAATAAAAGACGGTTATAAGCAGATCTCGCATGTATACGAATCGGGGGATTCGGTATACCTGGTCGGATTCAGCCGCGGCGCTTACACGGCGCGAAGCCTGGCCGGAATGATCGCCGCCTGCGGACTTCCCACCAAAGACTTCACGGATGATATGGTCGAAACCGTGTTCTCTGCCTATCGCGACAAAGATAACCGTCAGAAGTATCTCGACAAACTGAAGGACTGCAACCTGGAGCAGGCCACCATCCAGATGGTTGGAGTATGGGACACGGTCGGGTCTCTCGGAATCCCGGCAGCAATCGGCGGAATCGATCCGCTCGCCTTCGGTTTCCTCGATACGAGCTTGCACCCGGATGTCCGGCACGCCTACCATGCATTGGCGATCGATGAAAAGCGCGCCCAATTCCCGGCAACGCTGTGGAAGGGAGATCCGGCTCCGGGCCAGGTTCTGGAGCAGGTCTGGTTTTGCGGCGCGCATAGCGATGTGGGCGGCGGCGAGCCCATAGCCCAACCCGGCGCCACCGCACTTTCGGACATCACGCTCGCCTGGATGATCACTAAAGCAATGGCGTGCGGGGTGACGTTCGACGCCACGGCTCTGAAGCAGTACACGATACCGCTCGACCCCGCCCTCGCAATGGACACTCTTCACTCTTCGTGGACCGTGATTAATGGATTTCCGCGCGTCCGCCCCATCGCTGCAAACTCCACAGTTGCGAACAGCGTTGCGATCCGCTGCCAGCATGACAACGCTTACCACCCGTCGAACCTCGCGTTCGAGAACGGGCTTCTCGCGTCAACCTATGGCTCCGACGGAGTGGTTAGCTTGCCGGAGTTGGCGAAGGCCGCCGGGCAAGGGGATTGAAGCGCTCGGCACTCTAACTGGGGCCGGCATGCACACGCGAAACCGCCTCTGCCACCTGTTTCATTCACTCTCGTTTGACCTGCCGTTCATGGCGACAGGCGAAATGCCTGCTCCAACCTGACGGAATGACATGGCCGCTTACGGCAACAACACCAGTGGGGCCCGCGAAAACGCAAACTTCCGCGCCTGTTCATCGATCACGTTGATCTGACAAACATACTTGCCCGGCTGCATCTTCGCCAAGGGAACCTGGAATTGGAAAGCTGCCACATCGGGACGCTTTGCATTCAGCTTCTGAACGCGAACCGGCGACGACTCGAACGTCTTCACCCGCCCGATAAACAAGCTCAGATCCGCCGTTAAGGAAGGCACCTTGGCATCTTCCGACTTGGCAGGATCGTAAACCTCGAAGTACACGTACAGGTTCTGGTCCTTGCGGAACACCCGGGTGACACTGGGCACGATCTTGATGCCATTGTCGACCAGCGGGTGCATTTCAAGCAGCTTCTTGTTGGTCCCGGCATTCCCGATGCTCGAGCTGAGCGGCTCCTTCTGATTGCTCCAAACCACAGAACTCATGCGCACCGTAGCTTTATCCGAGTCCAGGTTGGGAACCGTGAACGGAGCCTCGAAGGTGCCCATCTTTCCCGTCTGATTCTCCCGCGCCAGGAAGTGGAGGCGGTAGTCGCCGGGACCCAGCGTCAGCGCGGTGTCGTACTCGATTTGCCGGTGGCTGAGTTGCTCTGCGTTCTGTGAATCCAGCTTCACCTGAACGCCATCGCGCACCCCACCGATCTGTTTGCCCTTCGGATCGTTAATCTGACCGATGAAATCGAACTCCGTTTGCCCCTTCTCGCCCTTCTTAGCCAACAGGATCGAAGAACCCGGAATCTTGACGGAGATCGGAACGAAATACTTATCCTTCGCCAAGCGGAAGTAGTCGATCTCGACCGCGAGCGGCAGATCATTGACCGGATCGCCAAGCGTCAAGGCTTCCTCAAGCTGGCGCTCCTTGTCATTGGAGCTGAACTTCTGCCATGTCTTCGCCGCGAAGTAACCCGACTTGTAGTCCAGCTTCGCCTGCAGCGCCGGATTCAGTTTGATGTTGACATGCCGGTATTTTCCATCCTCGGCTGGATTGGTACTGTAATACCCGACTATGTAATAAGTGTTGATGTCCTTCTGAACCTGCGTCATGCCGACCGACAAATCGTTGTTGTCCAGCAGCGCCTTTCCTCCGGTGTCGGCTGCGAGCGTGTACAACGTCTCTTGCTGATCGTTGAACTTATCCTTGATCCCGCTCTGCGTCTTGCCGCTGAACATGCCGGTTCCTTTCGGCGACGCGGTACTCGCATCGCCGCCGGGGACCAGCGCCATCAAACCGCGAGCGTCGATGGGATAAAACGCAACGTTCGCCCGAATCGCCGCGTTCACCGTAGCACGCAACTGCGACTGGTTCTCGACACCCGTTTTGCTCACACCGCTCGATATGTAAACCAACGCCTTCTTCTGGGGATACAATGCCAGCTTGCGCGCCGCATCCTCCAGCGCGCTCAGCTTACGGTCGGTGTTGAAAATGTTGAACTCGGTTTCGTCGGCGGTGAATTCGCCGCTGTCGTCGGTGTCATCCGCTCCGGTGGTGCCGTCCACCGCCAGGTCGCTGCCTTCTCCGGTGCGAAACTTCTGGATGTCGGCAAGCAGCAACTCGCGATCGTCGGTGAAATTCTCCACGATTTTCAAAGTTGTAGAGAAAGTCATGATCTGCACGAGGTCCGACTTGGTCATCTGCTCGGATAGAAACTTAGTGGCCGCGGCCCTGGCACGAATCTGCTCGGCCGGTTGCATCGACGAAAAGTCGAAGAACAGCGTGATCAGCCGTTTGTCGTGAAGCTGCTCCTTCGTTGGCGCGGTGACATGCTCGACGGGGGCGGCGGGCTGCGAAGCATCCCGCTTGATGAGCGTCTTCTCCGGTTGCACCACGGCGGGCAGCGTATCGCCGGCCAGCCGCTGCAGCTCGAAAACCGAAATGGCCTGTGGCTTCCCATCTTCGAGAAGGGTGAAATCTTCCTTCTTAAGATTGTCCATGGCCTTGCCGGATTTGTCTCGAACCGTGACATCAATGATCACCAGGTTCGTCGTAGTGCGAAACGTCGGCGCATCCTGAGCGCCTAGTGCGACGCACGCAAGACCCAGAACTACGAGCTTAGAAACGGAAGCGGATAGTCGCATCAACAGACCTCATGGCCGAAGCGGCCAACGGCAAACCATAGTTCGACGCATTCACCACCGTACCGATGCTCGTGAAATTCACGTGATTCAGCACGTTGTTCGCTTCGAGACGAAGCTCCAGGCGGCGCCGCGTGTCCCCGAACTGGAACGATCGCCCGAACGCGGTGTTCCAGGTCCACTGCCCGAGCCCGGGAATCGTGTTCCGCGCCGCATTACCCAACGTGCCGGGCGCAGGAACAGTGAACGCAAGCGGATTGAAAAACCCCGCAGGGTCGTCGATCGACAGGCCCGTCGCTTCGGCGCGTCCACTGCCGACCGACCCGGAGCCGCCGATATTCGACTGGTTGCCCAAAACGCGCGCCGTGAAAGGCGTGCCGCTTGTGGCCGTGATGCCGCCGCTGAGTGTCCAATCTGAAAGCAGCTTGTGCTCTGATCGCGGCGCGGTAAAAATGTACGACAAGTTGAGCGTGTGCCGCTGATCGAAGCTCGAGAGTCCCCTTTCGGCGCTGATATCGAAGGGATTCTGCGCCACGGTATTCCCAACGCCGCCGAAAGTTGACGAGTTGTCAATCGACTTCGAAAATGTGTACGTCGAGTTGATTGAGATACCACGCCGGAAGCGGCGGATGACGCGAAGCTGAGCCGCGTGATAAATGGAGTTGCCGTTCGAGCTCTCGAATGTGAATCCGGTCGCATCGCCGATCTGTCGCTGTGATCCTTGGAACGCGCGATTCGGGATTGTCTCGATATCCAGGTGCGTGCCCTTCACGCCAAGGTATGTGGCGTCGAGAATAATCGCCCGCGGCAATTCCTGCTGCAGCGAGAAATTCCAGCTCTGTGAATAGCCGACCTGGTAATTCGGATCGACGGCCCACGTGTTCAGAATTGCCTTGCCATTGGTAATCACGAGGCCGTTTTCGATCGTCAGCGGCGCATCGACGCTGGCCACCAGGCTTGCCGTGTTCGCAAACGGAGGCTGCGAGGCCAGGCGCGACGTGAATTGATTGTAGACCGTTGGATTGTAGTAAATGCCGTAGCCGGCCCGCACCAGCAGGCTGTGCTTCGGTAATGGCTTCCATGCAACCGCGCCGCGCGGCGCCCAATCGTGCTTATCAGGTCGCACCAGAGACCCTGGAAGATTTCCGGAATAAGGCCCGGCTTCGCCCGGAACCACAACCGCGGCGGCCGTGAAATCGGGCGAAACGTCGAGGTTCGCGATGTGGCCGTATTTCTCCGAAAGCGGGCTGTAGTACTCGTATCGGAGTCCGAGGTTGAATGACAGATTCGATCGAACGCGCCAATCGTCCTGTATGAATCCGCTCCAAACATTTCCACGGAAGTACGTGCTCGTATCGCCAAATCGCACGGAGCTCGATTGCGGCAGACCCAGCAGGTAGTCGGCGAAATCGTAACCCGTGCCCGAAACCGGCAGACCGTTCGCGAAGGCGCTGGTTTCCAATCCCGAGAAGCTGAATGTTCCGCGGCCGTTCTGATCGGTCTGCGTGTTGAGGTCCGACCGGCGGTAGCTCACTCCCGCCGAAAGGTTGTGCTGGCCCTTCACAAACGAAAAGGTCTCGTTGATGCTCGAATACTGCACCACGTTGACGGACGGAGTCCCATCGTTCAACGAGGCGAAGTTGGTGAACGTCACGTTCGGAGGTCCGAAATTGGCGGGATTGTTCGAAACACCGTTGATACCGAGCTCTGCCGCAACGTCCTGCCCAAACGCGAAAAACGGAACCGCGGTGGTGCGGTTCCGATTGAACGTATACGAAAGCGAGCTAATCGACCGCGTCCCGAAATTGTGAGTCCAGCTCAGACTGGTATTAAAACCTCGTCCGTCGGTGCCATCCAGGAATCCGAACAACTGGGCGTTCTGCCCGCTCCGGTCCTGCATGTTGAACGTGCCGGCCAGCCGGTCCTTCTTCGTGATGTTCTGGTTCATCCGGATGTTGAGGTTATCCGTGTTCTGGGGGACTGAAGTCGTGAACACGTAATTCTGAACCGAACCCGGCTGGTTGGGAAGCGGCATGAACTGTAGCAATCCGAGCGCCGTGGGGTCCAGGCGATTCATGGGGATCACGTTCCCGGAGAAGGGGGTGTTTTTTAGCGGATCGTAAATCGATACGGGGTTCCCGAGAATTGTCGATTGCGAGAAATCGCCCGTACGTTCGAGCGCTGTCGGCACGGTCCCGACGTTGTAGAAGGAGTTATTCGCGCGGGTCCCAAAGTAGTTGAGGAAGAAAAAAGTATTTTCCGCTTTGAACAACTTCGGAATCTGCAGGGGGCCGCCGATTGTCACGCCGAAGCGATTTTGGGTGTAATCAGGCTTCGGCACAGTGCCTTCGCTGAACGAGAAAGGCGCGGCGTCGAACAAGGAATTCCGCCCGGTATAAAACAACTGTCCATGCAGGCTGGTGTCGCGTCCCCGGCCGGCTCGATTGCCGATGAATTGGCCGTTGGGATTGCGTCTGCGTGCTGCGTTGGGACCGCCACGGCCACCACCGGGACCGCCGCCGCGTCCACCAAAACCGCCTCCACCGCCGCCAAAGCCACCGCCACCGCGGCCGCCGAATCCACCGCCCCCGGCAAATCCGCCGCCACCGCCCGGACCGCCTCCTGGAGCACCGCCCGGCCCGCCCGCTCCGGCGCCGCCGGGTCCACCGGGTCCGTTATCGCCAAACCGTCCGCCGCCGGGCCCGAAATCCGGACGTTGCGGCAGCGTGGCATCCTCCTGTCCATTCTGGAGCCCACGGCTGATACTGCCATTAACGAGGAATGCCTCGTTGGCGCTGTCAGACGACTCAGCGGGAGGGGCGCTCGCCGCTGCCGCCACCGCGGTATCGATCTGATTCTCCAATTGATTCGGTTGGGCGCCGCCGGCTTGCGCGCGAGCTCGTAATTCCGCGGGATTCGGACGCTGAAAAACCTGGAGGGTAAAATCGGCCTGCCCAGGGAACTGTGCTTCACGATGCTCCGCGCGAAATCCGAAGATCTGGACTTCGACGGTGTACGTGCCCGGAGCGAGCCCTTCAAACTCATAACGGCCCGTCTCATCGGTTGTCGTTGAGACTTTCTTGCCGCTCTGAGTTGCGGTCACTGTCGCGCCGGGGATCGGAAGCCCGTTTGACTTCACGACCCCACTCTGCGCGAAAGCACCCGCGGCGCAAAGCAGTGCGCAAGCGATTGTGGAACGATAACTCAGCACTGTTTTGCGCCTCGATTCGAAAACTCTAAGTGCCGCTGGAACGCTTCGCGGTAACCTCGCGATTCATGTTTTCGCGGCCTTCGACGGCGATTTTCAACTTCAACTCGTCGCCCGCCACTTTTCCATTGTAGTGAGTGGTAAATTTGTTCCCGTTAAATTCCCGGACGACATCGAATGAGACGTTGTCGCCATCCACTTTTCCGTTCGTAATATCCGTATCGCCTTGTCTCCCGCTTACCGAGCCGGTCAGGTTGGCCCCATCGGCTTTCAGGGTGATCGTGGTTGTCATCGTCTGGCCTTGCCGGCCTTGTGCTTCAAAGGTCCATTTGCCGGACGCGTCCGCCGCGAATGCGGCTACGGCCAGCGAACACGCAAGCAGAGCTAATCGTATTTTCATGGTTTCTCCTCAAGGAGGGTTGTCTACAAAGGTTAAGGTGATCCCGCCTGCTGTGAGGTTACCAGCATCGGGTTGGAGTCCGTGTAAAGAAAGGTAACACGTTCACAATACAGCAGTTTCCTCGATTAAGCGCCCTTTAGAAAAGCGCTCGAAACCGAGTTCGGCAGGGTCGATCAGGTCGGTGTTGCCGCGCAGTATCAGGTCCGCTACGATCTTCCCTGTAGCTGGCGAATGCATGACCCCGTGACCGCTAAAACCATTCGCGACGAAAAAGCCGGGAACCGACGGAACCGGCCCTAGAATGGCATGGTGATCCGGGCTCATTTCGTAATGCCCCGACCAGGCGCGCCGTGGATTGACGGCGAGTTCCGCAAACGCCGGCACGCGATTGGCCGCATGCGTGAGTATCGTCTCGATAAATCCGGGATCGATTCCGTTCTTGAAACCGGGCGTCTCGTTGCGGTCGTTCCAGGCCATGAGAATACCGACGGCTTCGGGGCGAAAATGCCAACCCGTTGACATGTCAATAATCATGGGTAGCTTCTCAGGTAGGTCCGGAAAAGCCTCGGACGGCACCAGGCATCGCCGCAACGGAGTGACCGGGTGATCGATGCCCGCCATCTTCGCGACCGCCGCCGCCCATGGGCCCGCGGCATTTACGACAACCCGGGTCGCGATCGTTTCGTCCTGAGTGCGTACTCCGGCCACGCCTTTTGAGTCGACGTCAATGGCCGTCACTTCGGCGCTGCGCACCAGCGTCGCACCATGCTCGGCGGCGTTCAGCATGAACCCGGTCATGACGCTATGCGGGTCCACGAAGCCATCCGTGGGACAGAAACTGCCTCCCACGACATCGTCGGTGCGCATAAGGGGAAAGAATTTTGCGACGTCCGGAGCCGCCAATAACTCGGCGCCCTTTACTCCCAAAGCCACCTGTTTTGCGTGATTGGTGCGCAGGTAATCCATGTGCGCCGGAGTGGTTGCCATGAACAGGTAACCGTGCGCCTTATAACCGGAGGGATGACCGGTGACTTCCTCGAACCGCGCGAACATGGGGATCGAGTACAGCGACATGCGGATGTTCGGGTCGGTGGCGAATTGTGCTCGCACGCCGCCCATGCTCTTGCCCGTCGATCCTAAGCCCTGATGCGCCTCGCGCTCGAGTACGACTACGTCTTTGCATCCGCCCTGCGTCAAATGCCACGCGATGCTGGAACCGGCGATTCCACCGCCGATAATGACGACCTCTGCTGTTCGGGCCATTCCTGTGGCATGGTACCGCATGCTTCAGCTTGCATTTACACGGATCGCCTTCCTGGGCATCGTGCGGATTGGCGGCATGAGCTTCCGCTCGCATCGGCTGGCTGAAAAGTTCTTTTGGTTCGTCAGAAGAAATCGTGGGATGGATTCTGGCTCGAGCAGCTTGCCAAGCGAGTCATAGAGGGCAAGTTCCAGCACCCGGTAGGTGCGAAAGCCGTAGTGTTTTCTCATGGTGACTTTGGCCTTATGGTTCAGGCCTTCCACGACGCCGCTGGAAACGAGCGTTCCCGCCCGAAGTCGTTGAGGATCAACTTCCCGTGCTGACGAAGGGAGCGGCGGTCTTCGTCATGGGCTCGATGCGGGAGCGCATGGTCTGCCGAACGGCTCCAGACGTGGGCTCGCGATTGGTGACAGTTAATCGACCCAGGCAGGATCTATCGCTCAGAACGACGGACTATGTACGACCAACGGCACCAAAGCGTTAACCTGATGGACTTTCCCAGCAAGCTGATCCGTATTCCAGCAGGACGGCGAACATGACGTCTCCTACTCGTTACGCAACGCTATCACTGGGTGGATGCGAGTAGCGCGGTATGCCGGAATGACGCAAGCCAACACAGCAACAATCGACAACAGCAGCGTCACCGCGCAAAAGGTGACCGGATCTGCCGGGTTGACGCCGTATACAAGCTTCGACAGGACGCCTACCAACGCCAGGGCGCCGCAGGCGCCGAGCGCAATGCCGGCCAAGGCGGGTCGCATGCCTTCCGAAACCACCAAACGCAGAATGTCGCCCCGCGCGGCGCCGAGCGCGATACGGACCCCAATTTCCTGTACGCGGCTCCGGACGCTATAGGCCAGCACACTGTAAATGCCGACGGCAGCGAGAAGGAAGGCAAGCCCAGCCAGGGCCGCGAACAGCCACATAGTGAAGCGATGCTGCGACAGAGTGGCGGCCACGACTGCGTCCATGGTTCGAACTTTCCGAACCGGCAGGTTCGAATCGAATTTCACCAGAAGATTGGTGATCGCGGGGGTGAGTCGCGTGACGGGGGTTTCGCCGCTAATCACCAGCGTGAGCGGGAAGGGGTCTTGTTCCCGCACGGGCAGATACAGCATGGATACGGGCTCCAGCCTGTCGAGCCCGCGTTCTTTGATATCGCCCGCGATGCCGACGACGGTGCGAACGACATCCGGCAAAAACGAGATGCGGAATCGCTTGCCAAGGGCGTTCTCGTCGGGCCAGAACAGCCTCGCCATTGTCTGACTGATCACGGCGACGGCAGGACGGTCGCGTCTGGCGCCGTCGGCGGGCTCTATGTCGCGGCCTGCGAGAAGCGGAATGCCCATGGTACGGAAGTAGTTCGGGGTGATCGCCCGCACCGAAACGTTGCGCTGCATGGCGAGGACCTCCGCTGGGCGGCCCTCGACGGCGATCGGCTGTTCGGCGCCTCCTTCCAGCGGTAGGCTGTCAATGGCGGCGGCAGATCGCACACCGTGCAGCGCGCCGACCTGGGACAGGAATTCGTCGGTGAGGCGGTCCCGGCGGAGCTTGTCCCACGATTGCGGAATCGAAATGCTTATCGTGAGAATGCCGGCGGATTGGAAGCCGGGGTCTGTTCCACGGAGCGCCCAGAGGGTGCGGATCATCAGGCCCGCGCCCACCAGCAGAATGAGCGAAAGAGCAACTTCGGATACGACGAGGGCGAACCGCGTACGGCGGCCGCCCGAGTAAGCATCGCCTTTGCCCATGCCCAGCTTCAAGGAATCGTTCACATCGCCACGTAAAAGGCGCGCGCCCGCGAGTAGGCCGGCCGCAATTCCGGTGAGAATGGAGGCGGCCGCGGTAAATGCCAGGACGGCGCCATCCAGTTGGACCTCGGTCGCTCGAGGGAGTTGGTCGGCCAGGGCGCGTAGGACGAGAGCCTGACCGGACTTTGCGACGAGCAGGCCCAGTGCGCCGCCGGCAATCGCGAGGACGGTGGTTTCAACGAGTACTGGCCGCAGCACCTGGGCGGAACTCGCGCCGAGCGCTGCGCGAATGGCGAATTCCTTGCGGCGGGCAATGGTTCGTGCCAGCACCAGGTTTGCGGTGTTGGCACAGGCGATGAGAAGAACGAATCCCACGGCTCCGAGAAGTGTGAGCAAGGCGGTACGGACATTGCCGACAAGGTAATCGCGGAGCGGGGTGACGACGGCACCCCATCCTTTGTCATCCTCCGGATATTCGCGCGCGAGGCGGTTGGAGATGACATCCATCGCGGATTGGGCTTGGGCCACGGTTACACCCGGTCGCAACCTCGCGACTACGAGCCAGTTATGAATGCCGCGAGTGGCGCGGTCCTTGTCTGTCCAGGCAATAGGCATCCAGCCCTCGGTAGACATGGGGAACCACGATTTCATCTGGAACCGTTGGGGCATTATTCCAATGACCCGGATAGCGCGATCGCCGAGCTGAAGCGTCTTTCCCAGGGCCTCACCGAGGCTTCCGAAGTAATTTTCCGCGAAACCGTGGCTGAGAACGATGACGCCATCGCGGCCGGGCTGGCACTCGTCCTGGGTGAAGAAGCGGCCGAGTTCCGGTTTCACACCAAGGACGTCGAAGAGGCCCGAGTCGGAGCTGGTGGCAAGAAGCAGCCGCGGCTTGGCGTCGCCGCCGATGCGGAGGCTGCGGCTGCCGAGTACCGACATGGATTCGAACAGATCATTCTGTTTGCGCCAATCGAGGTAATTCGCTGGAGAAACCGCGAAGGTTTTCACGCCCGGAAAGGCTGCGGCAGGAGGGACGTGAAAGATTGTCACGACAGAGTGCGAATCCGGGAAAGGAAGTGGGCGCAGGAGAACCGCGTTGACAACGCTGAAAATGGTCGTGTTCGCTCCGATGCCCAAGCTCAGCACGGCGAGCGTTGAGAACGTGAACCCGGGATTTTTTCGCAGCACGCGAAACGAATGTGTAAACAGTTTTAAAAGATCACGCATAACTTACGCTCAGAACGTGGGATCGAAGCACGCGCTTCACCGTGAGAAAGATATTGCAGGCCAATCACTTACGCGAAGATTCGGAGGATTGGGTTGTCCGGGTTTGGGACGGAGTGTCCGCCGTTAGCGATTAGGATAGCGGGAAACGCCCGATTGTCAGATCCTGGCCAGCAACGGGTACGACCCGAGGTCCCCGTCGCCAACCGGGCGTCTCAATGGCCCACACATTCCTCTGACGAGGCGTTCTCTCCATCTCGCCCCGCTAGCTGGCACTAAGAAACATGAGGCAAGTTTCGCAAGTGTTGCGCGAAGTAGGTGAGGGCCGACTATGTCAAATACTAATTTCAACGCAGCAAATTGCAGCAACGTGCTGCCAGCGATGGGATGGGGGAGAATCGCGATAGGACTGTTCGTCGCTATCGCGGCACAGGCCGCTACTCCAAATCCTTTCGTATCCATCGTGAACGAGGTTTTTTCGGACAGCAACTCGGTAAGATCTGTGGTGTGCTATAACGGCGGCGGATCGCAAGGCCCCGACGGGCTCAATTGCAATCCACCGGGATTTGCTTTCCAAGCCAACCCTTACGCCACCGTGACCGGCAATATGGACACAACCGGCACAGCTACCACCGCTTCAGAAACACTGAGCCTGAACTCGCCAACCGGTCAAACCGCGCAGGCGTACTCCATGGGCAATTTGAGTTTGGGACAGGTCAGTTCGATAAGTAGCGGTAGCAGCGGGGCCGAGGGGATCGCCAACGTATCCATACAAGACAACGCGCACTTTGTCATCGCGGGCGCAAGCAGTACCACCGTTACACCGATTCAGATCACGTGGACTTTTCGGGCTCCTTAAGCGGACCGAATCTCGGCTTTCAAGGCGCCCCCGTGTCGGCCCAGGGCTCTCTTCAGTTCGGCGGTGCGGTTTCGGCCAGCGAAGATGTCTTCGGCGGTCCACCGACGCTGACTGGCGTTGCACAGAGCGGCTGGGTCTCGTACACATATGCCTCCCAAACGCCCTCCCTGGTGCAATTCACCGGAGTTTACAACCTGGTGGGCGCTTCCGCGACGCTTCCCGTCACCCTGCGTTTGCAGACGGTGGGATCGAACGGCGATACGGCCGATTTCAGCCACCCTTCGCAGGTGGGAATGATCTTGCCGTCCGGGGTTACGTACACCTCCGATTCCGGCGTATTCCTCTCCGCTCTTCAAGCGGCGGGGGCGAGATTCGTGCCCGTAACACCTTGGCGCATTATGGATACACGTCAGGGCAGCGGGTTCAGCGGCAGTTTCGGATCTCCCTCGATCACCGGCGGGACCTCACGAAGCATTCCCATTCCCCAAAGTACATGTGGGATTCCGAATACGGCCGTGGCGTATTCCGTGAACATTACAGTCGTACCGCTGGCCCGATTAAGCTATCTCACCATCTGGCCGACCGGCCAAACGCAGCCGTTGGCGTCGACATTGAATTCGTTCGATGGAAGAGTAGTGGCGAATGCCGCTGTTGTGCCGGCGGGAAGCGGCGGTTCCGTAAGCGCGTTCGTCAGCGACACCACCGACGTGATCATGGACATCAACGGTTACTTCGCGCCCGCAACGACGGCGAACAGCCTGGCATTCTATCCGCTGACGCCGTGCCGCGTGGTAGATACACGGCCAGGGCAGAGTGCCACCTTCGGTCCGCCGGGTCTGGCGGCCAACAGTTCACGAACCTATGCCCTGCCCAGCAGTAGTTGCACCATCCCGGCCACTGCAATGGCTTATTCGCTCAATGTGACGGCGCTGCCGCAGTCCGCGAAATTGGTGTATCTGACCACGTGGCCGGCGGGACAGCCGCAGCCCCTGGCGTCGACATTGAACTCGTTTGACGGCAGCGTAGTGGCCAATGCCGCGATCGTGCCCGCGGGGACCGGTGGTGGTGTAAGCTTTTTTGCGACCGATCCGACCGACCTGGTGGTCGATATTAACGGATATTTCGCGCCGGCGGGTTCGTCGGGAGCGTTGTCGCTCTACACCGTGATGCCGTGCCGCGTGGTGGATACGCGCCCGGGGCAAAGCGCCACGTTCGGTCCGCCGAGCCTGGCGGGAAACACCTCGCGGAGCTTCGCGGTTCCAACCAGCAGTTGCAGCATCCCCGGGACCGCTCAGGCATACTCCATGAATGTGACTGTAGTGCCGCCAGGACGGCTGATTTATCTGACGGCGTGGCCAACAGGTGAGGCACAGCCCCTCGTCTCGACGCTGAACTCATTCCTGGGGAAAATTGTGGCGAATGCGGCAATCATCCCCGCGGGCCAGAACGGGGCGATCAGCGTGTTTGCCAGTGACCCGACGGACCTGATTCTCGACATCAACGCGTACTTCGCACCCTAAGCCGCTGGGAGCCCGTGGTACAGTGCAAAGTCGACTGTCACCACGGGCTTGTCCGCGGCGAAACTACTTCGCCGCCGCCCGGCTCCGAAACACCCTCGGATCCTCTTCGCGATCGACGAGGAACACCACCGCCGCGTCGCCCACGCAGATCAGCGTGACAGGCGCTGGCTCTAATGGCCCATGCCTTCCATTGACAGCCGGATGTTCAAAATCCTTCGCGATTTCGATCCGCCCGAAGGCAACGGCCCAACGATCGTAGTCAGGCGTGCCGAATCGAAATTTCGCCAGCTGCGTATGGAGTTGAATCGATCCGAGCATCCCATACACGGAACTGGAATCCAACTCCAGATGTTCAGGAGGCTTGGGCGCCGATTTGTCGTCGAACACGATCTGCAACGAGCTCGGCCACTGAAAATCGCCGCTCTTCAACTCGTGATCGCAGGTGTTTTCGCTGAAAAAGCGTCCGCTCTGGCGAAACGAATAGCGCCCCACGATGGCAATCGACTTGCCATTGTAGGAGTGCAGGTCCGACAGAACATCACATGGACGGAGGAGTTGCACGGCGTTCTGACCGGAGAGTTCAACCGCGCAGAAAAGCAAGACCGGAATGCAGAATCGACCCAGGTTCCGAATCACAACGTCACTACCTAGCGGCGTAACTCTTAGCACCTCAGGTTACATCAGTTGCGTGGGGACAAGAACTGGCTGACAACCTCCGGTTCATACGTAAAAACACGGATCCCTGAGATCGATGGACCACTGAATCTCAAAACGATGGTCAATGGAAACGACAGAAAAGCTCCATCCAGCCTCTCGCAACACATATCTGCTTCAATCACGCTCAGATTGCCTTTGGTCCAGATCACGGCAGGTGCGCAGTGAAGAGAATGCAAAAGCGAAAATCCCCTGACGAGAAACTTCCGGATTTCCACTCTCCCCACCGCGCCGGCGCGCTTTCCGAACGCCAGGCGCGTGCCATCCATAATATGGCAGAGCACGCGCTCCACTTCCAAACTACACACGGCCTCGACAAAACGCCGGGAGGCACCCGAGGGATCCTCGGTGAGCGGCGCCAGCGCGGATGGTCCTGGCGTATGTGTTCCGAACACACCCATAGCGGCGCCCCACTCAGTCCAGGCCATGTTGTCCGGCTATTGGTTCTGGTTCTGATTCGGATTCTGACGCATGTGGCCCGCCGACCTGGGGCCTCCAGTGTGCGCCTCAACGGTGTAGTTTGAGGGGACCTGGAACAAGCTCGCGTCGGGTTCCGACTGTACGATGCTGGTCAATTGCATCGTCCGGGTACCGAACCGGGGATCCGTGGTCTTAATCATCACGGGGACTTTGAGGTCGCTGGAGAGCCAGACTTCGCGCACAACCTGGATCGCCTGCTGATTCCCGATCGCACCGGCTGGGATTGTCTCCGTCGTTCGAGTACCGGTCGCTGTCACACCGCCAATGCTCTGCGTCCCCAGATTCTCCTTCACAATCTGCGCTCCGGACGGGTTGTGGCGGTCCGCCGGATGGGCGGGCCGGTTCGCTTCATTCCTCTGCGGCGGCAGATTCGACTTGAACGCGGTCATCTTTTGCGAGTTCAACACCGAGAAAGATCCGCCGACGGGATCGAAAATGGTGACTTCCGTGCGAGCTGTGGTGTTCGCTGAATCCGGAGGAGGCTGAATGGTGCGCTCAATTCGCACCCGTCCCTGGCTGTCGCGGTATACCTTCGACTGATTCTGATGTTGAATCACGTTTCCGCCCGACAGCGTTTGCTCTTCCTGAACCGTCTCAACGGCAGAGTATGGAGCACCCGTCACGGTTTGCCTCATGCCCATGCCCATCATGTCGAAACGAGGGCCGCCGCCCATGGCAAAATGCCCGCGGCCCGGCCCGGGACCTTGCGCGACCAATGCCATGGCCGCCGGAATTGTCAAAAGCGCGAGTCTCTTCATACCGTTCATTGAATCCTTCTCCCTAAAAATTTACGGCTGTCTCCGGCAGGCGAACAGCTCTCGGCATGTCGTCCTGACCGACCACCAAATCCGCGGTGATTTCATCACCATAAACATCACCTACATCTACACCCATGCGCGCTAATGCGACGGGCTGTAATTGCGTGCGCACGACGCGCACAAATTCTCCGGGGGCCAGCGGTGGAGCATACGGAATCGCAACAAACCCGCCCTCATCCTGGAGGCCCAACAACTCGATATCGGAGGCTAGCACCGACGGAGAATCGGCGTTTCGAGGCGCTTGCGACCGCATGCGCCACATCTGGAAGCTGAAAAACCCTGCCAGCAACATCGCCGCGATCAATCCCCACTTCACGAAAGGCGCCGGGGTGGCCAAGGTACGATGGCGCCTCGAGAATTCGCGAAGAATGGACTCACGCACGTCGCCGGGCGCCCGTTCCATGGCGAAGGCCTCCCGCATGTCCATGAGGCTGTTCGTCAGCGCATGCTCAATTTCCCAGCGCTCCCGGCACTGGGCGCAGACTGCTAAGTGGGCTTCCAATTCCGCCGGCGGACGGACGTCCGCGCGCGCGTAATCCATTACTTCGTAACTGAACTCCCGGCAAGTCATCATGCCACCACCGTCCTGCTTCCCGGCGCCGTTTTGAAGCGCTTCAGCTTTGATGCCAACAAACCTCGCGCCCGATGCAATCGGGACCGCACCGTGCCAATCGGACAATCCATCAGCTTGGCGGCGTCCTCGTAACTACGTTCCTCGAGGTCGCACAGCACCACCGCGTCGCGATATTCGGGCGTGAGATCCTGTAATGCCAAGTGGAGCGCTGCCGTCATCTCATCATCGATCAGGCTCTTGAGAAGATCATGCTCCGCCGCGGCTTTAACCTCGGTTAATTCCGGTTCCCTTTGAGCAATACGTGCAATTCCCCGCAGGAGATTCCGGGCCACGCCATGCAAATAAGCCTCTAATGAACCCAATCGCGGGTCGAATTTCACACCCGGTCCGATCAGGCGAAAAAACACCTCGTGCGTGACCTCCTCGGCGACAACCCGGCTCCCGCTCATGTGGAGCGCGTACCGATACAACCCGGGTTCACGCCGCTCGTACAACTCAACCAGAGCGGCCTTGTCCCCGGCTTTCATCCGCCGGTATAGCTCTTCGTCGCTTATGTCAATCAAGGCGGTCACTGTGCATTGTGGGACGTGAGGGTAAAAGTTCCCACGAATCGGGTATCGCCGGGTCGCCATCGACTGCTGGTCCACGAAAGTGGATGAAACCAAGGTGGGCGGGAGGTTTCGTCTGTGCGTTTCCCGGTGAAGTCCAAACGCAGGTCCAACCAACGGCCTCGCTTTTCAACGCTTCCAAACACCCCGACCAGCACCAGTAACAAACTGGTGCGCAGGATGCAATCCTGCCTTACTTTCCTCAGGTCTCCCCCAGGCTTAGTTACGGCCGCAAATATCGGGCGTCCGGCACATCCCGCCCGGACAGGCCGGAAAATCCGAGGCACGCTTTGTGCCGCCGTTGGCGTGCGCTGAAAACGTAGAAAGCTCCGTCTTTAGATGGTTTTGCCCGCATGACGGGCATAAAACCTCGTCTCCCGTCCGGCGGACCAGCTTCTCAAACTTCGTCCCGCAATCTTCACAAAGATATTCGTAGATCGGCATTGGTTACTCCAGCAGCTTTAGTCCCATGGTATCAAGGAACTGCGTAACAGCCCCCGGTTCCGCGAGGGCGTCGTTCACAATAAACGAAAACGCCAGCCGGCCATATCTCGCCGATTCTGCGTAGCCCGATAAAGCCCGCACATGGCTCAGGCTTCCCGTCTTGGCCTGAATCCGAGTTGCTTCCGGGTGCCCCTCCCAGCGGGACCGCAGCGTTCCATCCACGCCTCCGACGGGCAGGAACGAAATCCATTCCTGACGGTGACGGGACCGGTACATGTGAACCAGCAGTTTCGTCACCGCGGCTGGAGCCACCAACGTGAGGCGCGACAAGCCCGATCCGTCCACCAGATGAAACTCGTCACCCGAGACCCCGGCCTGCGCCAGGAAAGCCTTCATCTCCGCCTGCCCGCCCTCGGAACTCCCTTGATTGCGCCGGACTGTACCCACTTCGCGCAACATCATCTCGGCATGCAGGTTTTGGCTGACTTTATCGATGACCTGGAGCAGTTCGCTTAAAGGCGGCGAAACACGATGGGCCAACTCCACTCCTGCCCAGGTGGGGACCGGCTCATCAGCCTGCCGATGCCGCGCCACCGCGTCTCCGCGCACCGAAACACCGCGCCGGATCAGCGCATCACGCAGCATACGGGCCGCGAACAAAGCCGGATCGCCCGCTGCCAGAAGCTCGACGGTTCCCGAATCTTTCACCGGGATACTTCCCGACACGAACATTTCGTTCGTCCCCACATCGCGCCGCACAACCATTTTCCGTTCGCCGCCCGAAGTTGTGACCACGCGGTTGTCAATCACGAACGCCTCGAGTGATGGTGCCACAGACAACCGTGCCAACTGGCCGGGCGCTTCTCCTGGCTGGACTGATAGCGCGAAGGTGTTGTCGTTGACCACCAGGGCGCTGGCCGCCGCGCCATATTCCCAGGTTGGATCGTTGGCGCTCCAGCCGTCGGGATAGGGCTCCCAAACGTAACGGCGATCGTCGCCCACGATGGCTCCATCGATGCGCCGCACCCCTTTGGACACCACCTGGTCCGCCAGCTCCTCGATGGCCGGCACGACGCCGGGCGCCGGCTCGCGTGTGCCGCCTGGTTTTTGGTACGGATAATGGCGCGACGACATGCTCGGGTCGCCGCTGCCCACGAAAACCAGGTCTCCCGCCACTCGACCGGCCTCGTCGGCCGGCGCGTCAGCCAAAACCGACGTCGCAAACTGATACTGCGGACCGAGAGTGGTCAGCGCCAGGGCGGTGGTGAACAGCTTTGTATTCGAAGCCGGCGCAAACAGATTGTTGGCATTGCGCTCGTACAACGGCCGGCCATCGGCCAGCGAGACGATGGAGACGCCAACGAACGCGGATGCCAATTTCGGGGAGTTTGCTAAAACCGCATCCAGTTTTTCCTTCAAGAGCGACGGTGCGCGCGCTGCCATCGCAAGCGGAAAAAAGAGGCAGGCGAGCGAGGTGATGAGCTGTTTTCGCGGCACTGATCGGGATTATACTCGAAGCGTGGTTCTCCGCTGCTGGATGGCACTGCTGGCAGGCGCGCTAGCGCTCGGGCAGGAGAACCCCACCCGCAAAGCCGCCGAATATCCGGCGCACACATCGACCGCGGCGTTCGATATCGGCGCGGAATACATGGTCCACAGCATTCCCACCGAAGACGGGAATCTCTTTGCGAACGACTACATCGTGGTTGAGGTCGCGATCTATCCCACACACGGCCCCGTCAACATGTCCGCTGAACGTTTCACGCTCCGGCTGAACGGCAGGAAGTCGGTGCTCTACACCCAATCGCCCGGAATGGTAGCCGGGTCGTTGAAGTACCCCGATTGGGACGGCGTTCAGCCGAGACTGACCGGAGATGTCGGAATCGGCGATGGCCAGATTCTCATCGGTCCGCCCCAGGTCGCTCGTTTTCCCGGCGACCCGGCGGAGAGGCGCGTTCCACGGCCTACCACTGATCCCAATAAGACGGATGAAGCTCCGCCTGCCAAACCCGAAGCCATGTCGATGGATGAGAAAGTTGCTCGCGCCGCACTGCCTGAGGGTCAACTTCGATCCCCAAAAAGAGGTTCTCTGTTCTTCCCGTTCAAGGGCAAAACCAAGTCCATCCACTCGGTCGAACTGTTGTATGAAGACGAAGCCGGCAACAAAACGGCGTTGACGCTGCAGTAACGCAGCCTTTAGGCTGTAAAACTAACTTAGAAGCTTCTAAGCTGCGTCATTGATCCGTCCGCAGAATCTCCCCCCAAATCACCTGGTAAGCCTCGACATCCCCATCCAGATTCCGGCCTGCCCGGACGAACACAACCGTCTGTTGCCGCAAACTTGCCCGATCTGCCGGAGTCCCGTACCCCAGATACCGGGTGTCCGGGCGCAGCAGCACTTCGCGATGTCCGTCATTCCGGGTGCGCAGCTTGAGCCAGTTCCCGTCAATTCCTAACACGATTCCCGCGATCGTCATATCGCCGCGCGGTGCAAACGAATCCGTCACGCTGGAAGACAGAAGGCGTGGCTTCCCCGCCGCCGTCCGCGTCGGCACTCGAACGTCGAACACCTGCACGGTTCGCGCATAACACGCCGGCGAGGGCGGATTACGGTCCGCAACCAGCTCGATTCGCTCGCCCACTGACATGCCACTCACCGCAATTCGCTGGTTTTCCCGCTCGAACCACGTTTTGTCGTCATAGGAGCACTGCAGCAGCCGGCCACCGGAGCTGTTGAATTCAAGAGTTCCGGCGCGCGCCGTCCCGTTCCAGGCCACCAGGTTGCCTCGCAGGACGCCAATCGGGCCATTCTCCTGCGCGGTGGCGGCGCAAGCGAATGCAACCATAACTGTCACATTCCGTAACGGCATCGGTTCACTCAAAGTATAGATACATCGCAGGGTCCTTGTATTCCGCCTGATACAATAAGCATTTTGCGGACAACGAATCTTGCACTCAGCCGGGCCGCCGATTGGTTTTTGTTTTCAGGGATTCAGGAGCCAACGGGAGGCGTCGCGCGATACTACCGTTCCGACCTCGGCAAGAATGCCCGTGTGTCGAACGAGATCACAGGCTACGCCGTTAGCACTTTGTTATACTTCGCCGAAAAAACCGGCAGCGCACAGTATCGCGATGCCGGCCTTCGCGCCGCCCACTTCCTGACCCATCTCGCCTGGGACCGCGCGCTGCGGACGTTCCCCTTCGAATACTCCGACAATTGCGACCAACCGAAAGCCCTCGCGTACTTTTTCGATTGCGGAATCATCGTTCGCGGGCTGCTGGCCGCATGGCGCGCCTCAAGGCAAGAGATTTTCCTCGAAACGGCGATTGCCGCCGGCCACTCCATGATCGGCGACTTCCTGGCGCATACGACCATTCATCCGATCCTGGGGCTGCCCGGCAAATGCGCGCTTCCCTATGAGCCGAAATGGTCGGCGAGTCCCGGATGTTATCAGCTCAAATCGGCGATGGCCTGGCACGATTTGTTTGAGGAAACCGGAGAAGACTGCTTCCGCGACGCCTACGAAGCGGCACTTCACGCCGCGCTGGCCAACGATTGCGATTTTCTCCCCGGCGTAGACGACCAGGAAAAAGTGATGGACCGGCTGCACGCGTATTCCTACTACCTGGAAGGCATGCTGCCGTGCGCCGATAGGCCCGCTTGCCGGGCGGCCATCCGCAACGGCATCGAACGTACCGCGCGCTATCTGAATCAGATCGCGCCCGTGTTTGCCCGTTCCGATGTCTATGCCCAACTCCTGCGCGTTCGCCTGTACGCCGCGCATCTCGGCGTCGTCGCGCTAGATGAAGCCGCTGCCGGGAACGAAGCTCGTTGCACCGCCACATTCCAGCTCGAATCCTCCGAAAAACGCTTCGACGGCGGCTACCTGTTCGGGCGAAAAGGCGCCGACGCGCTACCCTTCGTCAATCCTGTTTCCACTGGCTTCTGTGCCCAGGCGCTGGCACTTTGGGACGACTACCAGGCAGGGGCATTTTCCGCTAGCGTGCACGACCTGGTATAAGGTTCGTTGAAACAGAAGGTCAAGGTCCTGTTCGCCTCCGGATCAGAGGACTTGATTCCGGAAGCCATCGAGCACCTCAAGGCAATTTATCCCGAACTGCCCCTCGAAGTCGTCGCCGAATTCGCACCACCCGAGGGACGCTGGACGCCCTACTATCCGGTCCGCAGTTTCTGGGAAAACCTCGCACGCTGCCGGGCGAGTTTCCGCGGCAAGAACATCCGCATCGCCGCCATCATCCTGCAGCCGAGAATGCCGTACTGGCAGTTGCGGTTTCTCGCCTTCGCACTGGCGCCCTGGAATCTGCTGGCCTTCAACGAGAACTTCGGCCACTGGATGTTGCGCCCGCAGTCGCTCCCCATCATTCTTCGGCATCTCGCCTGGCGCACCCGGAATTTTATCGCCGTGCAGTCGGTTCCCGGCGGCGGAGCCTACACCTTCTTCTGGCGGCTGCGCCATCCGTCGGCATACGGGCGCCCATTGCTGTACCGTCTGGCGAAGCTCGCCGGTTGGCTGACCTCCGGCGTTAAAGCTATGCGTACGGCACCCGCTGCCGAACCCGGTCCGCCGCTGCCCGAAGGCATTTCCGTCGTGATACCCTCCCGCAACGGCCGCGACCTGCTCGCCCGCATGCTCCCGGAAGTCGTGCGGCAGCGTCCCGCCGAGGTCATCGTGGTCGACAATGGGTCCGACGATGGGTCCTCCGACTTCCTGGCGCGGGAATTCCCCACCGTCATCGTTGAAAAGAGCGCCGCCCCGCTCTCCTTCGCCAAAGCCGTCAATTGCGGCATCCGAAGAGCCCGTTTCTCGCACGTCTGCCTGCTAAACAACGACATGGTGATCGCGCCCGGCTTCTTCGACGCGCTCCGCCGTCCGTTCGACGAAATCCCGGACCTCTTCAGCTCCACCGCTCAGATCTTCTTCCCACCGGGCCAGCGTCGACAGGAGACCGGCAAGGCTGTAATGCCCTCCCGCCGGGAGCCGACCGATTTCCCTGTCACGTGCTTCCTGCCGCTCGAAGGGGAAGACCACAGCTACGTCCTCTACGGAAGCGGCGGCTGTTCGCTTTTCGATACCCGGAAACTCCGCGTCCTCGGCAGTTTCGACGAAATTTACGAACCCGCTTACGTCGAAGACCTCGATCTCGGTGTCCGCGCCTGGGAGCGTGGGTGGCCGAATGTCTTCGCCGCCGGCGCGCAGGTGGTTCACGATCACCGTACCACCACGTCTCGCTATTACACCCAAGCGCACCTCGACCGCATCCTCGAGCTCAACTATCTCCGGTTCGTCGTACGCACAATCAGCGGCGGGCACACCTTTCGCCGGCTCTGGAGGGATGCCCTCGTCAGGATCAACCTGCACGCCGCCCTCACCGACCCCGTCGACGCTGCGCAATTCGCTTTACGCCAAGCCTGGCGAGCACCCGCCTGGGTGGATCGCCGTTTCCGCGACCCCGCGGCCATCGAGCACGCGCTTGCCGTCGGCTGTGGAGACATCTGCGTCACGCCCGGCATCCCGCGGACCGGCAAACCCGTGGTCCTCGTCGTCAGCCCGTACGTTCCATTTCCGCTGGCACATGGCGGAGCCGTGCGTATGTACAACCTGATGCGACGCGCCGCCCTCGACTTCGACCAGGTCCTGATCGCGTTCGTCGAACACTTCGAGCCGATCAAGCCCGAGCTTCGCGCCATTTGTACCGAAATACTGACCGTCAAACGTGTGGGCACCCATCTCCGTCCCACCACCGATCGCCCCGATACCGTTGAGGAATTCGACTGGCCGGCATTTCACGCCGCCGTCCGTCAGACGGTCCGCAAGTGGAAACCCATCGTTGCGCAGTTGGAGTTCACGCAGATGGCGCAATACGCCGCCGATTGCGCCCCGGCCAAGACCATCCTCGTAGAGCACGACGTTACTCTCGACCTTTACCAGCAGCTTCTCGCGCAAAGCGAGGATTGGGAAACACGCCGCCAGTTGAAACGCTGGACCAGGTTCGAAACCGCCGCCTGGCGTCAGGTCGATCGCGTGGTGGTTATGTCCGGCAAGGATCAAGCCATGATCCCCGGCTCGGTCTGTCTCGCGAATGGTGTCGACCTGGAGCGCTTTCGCCCGCCAAGCTCCGAACCCGATCCGCTGCGTCTCCTGTTCATAGGTTCTTTCGCGCACCTGCCCAATGTGCTCGCCATCGAGTTCTTCCTGCGCGAATGCTGGCCCCGGCTTCAGCCCCTTGGCGCGAAGCTGCACGTCATCGCCGGCTCGCGCCACAAGTTCTTTCTCGATCGCTACCGCCAGCGCTCTAACCCAAATCTCGACCAGCCGGGGATCGAGGTCGAGGATTTCGTCGCCGACGTCCGACCGGCCTACGAACGCGCCGCAATTGTCGTCGCTCCGCTGCTCGCCTCCGCCGGAACCAACATCAAGATCATGGAAGCCATGGCGATGGGCAAGGCCATTGTGAGCACTCCCGGAGGCATCAACGGACTTGATCTAAACCCCGGAAAGGACGTCATCGTGGCGGCTACCGGCGAAGAAATGGCATCGGCGATCGAAGACCTACTGAAAAATCCCGACCGCCGCCGTGCCCTGGAGCGCGAAGCCCGACAAACCGTAGAGCGGCAGTTCGATTGGGACACCATCGCCGTCGACCAGAAGCGGCTGTACGAAGGCGAAATCTAAGGCGTCCGCTGCGCCACTATCAGCGTGATATCATCCGCCGCCGGATAGCCTGCCAGGAAGGAAAACACCTGGGCCTGAATCGCGTCGATAATCTCCTTCGAAGGCTTCCCCCGCATAGCCTTAACCGCGTCCGCCAACCGGTCCTCGCCATACTCCTCGTCCACGGTGGGCTTGCTGGCCTCCGTCACCCCGTCGCTAAACAGAACCAACAATTCTCCAGGGCGGAGCGTGCAGGTCTTCTGCTCATACTGTGCCGCCGGCAGAATTCCCAAAATCAGCCCAGTCGCCGGCAAAGTTTCGATGCTGTTGTCCGACCGCACCAAAAGCGGCGGATTATGCCCCGCATTGACGTAGGTCAACTCACCGGTCGCCGGCTCGAGTACGCCCACGAAGAACGTAATGAACCGGTTCGACGGACAATTCGCCCTCAAAACACGGTTCAACCGCACGACCAGGCTCGCCAGGTCCGTCGGATCCTCAAACAAGACCTGCGCCCGCGCCTGCAGGTTAGACATCAGCATGGCAGCGGGCATACCCTTGCCCGCCACGTCGGCTACCAGAATCGCGATCCGCCCGTCGGCCGACGGAATGAAGTCGTAATAGTCGCCCCCCACCGTCCGGCACGGCAGGTTGAAACCGGCGATATCGAAGCCTTCCACTTTCGGAGCCTCGCTCGGCAGCAGCCCGCGTTGGATTTCGGCCGCCTGCTGCAGATCTTTGGCCATGATCCGCTCCGCCTGCTCCACCTCGGCCAACCGCACGCGCTCAATGCGAACCGCCGCAATCGCCGCCATGACAGTAAGCAATTCCAGGTCTTCCGCAGTGAATTCGCGTACGAAGAACGGGGAATCGAGGTAAATCAGACCGATGACGCGCTCCTCCGTTTGCAGCGGCACGGCGATCATGGAGCGAATCTGCTGCTCCACAATGCTCATTCTCCCGGCCAGCGCCTCGTCCAGCCGCGCATCACGAACCAACCACGATTGCCGGTCGGTCAGCACGCGATCCCGCACCGCACCGCTCATCCGCAGCCCCTCGCCCTTGGCCGCTCGCAGTACCAATTCCTCGTTCTCCAGCGTCATGAGAACGCCGCGCGCCGCGCCCACCGCTTCAATCGACAATTCCAGGATCAGCTCGAATAACTTCGGCAGCGGCAGATTCTCGGACAGTTCGCGCCCGGCCCGCACCAACGCGCGCATATGTGCGGCCGCCTCGAATCCTTTATCTTTTGCCAGCACGCCATCGAGGCTGATCACCGTGGATGCCGACGACGGCGCCTGCGCGGGATCGATAAACACCACGGTCTTATCCATCGCGGGAACGCGATCCGCGGTTTCGATAACCAGGTGGCCCGCCGTAACGCGATCCTCGGGGCGAAGCTGGTGCGGCGCCGAAAGCCGCATTCCGTTTACAAACGTGCCGTTCTTGCTGCCCAGGTCCGTGACCACCCAGCCATCGCCGCTGCGTTCTATTGACAAGTGCTGCCGCGACAAACCCGCATCCTCGGGATAACAAAGCTCGTTGGTGCTGGCGCGCCCGATCGTGATCCGCGGGCGATCGAGCGGAATGGGGCGGGTCTTGCCATCCGGACCCTGGATTTTCAGTTCAGTAAATGCTTGCTTGGATGCTGTGCCTGGGGACATCATGACTAGGTTACTACCGCGATGAAAGTGTTCATCTACTATATTGGCAAGCCGCGCGACCCGAGCGCCAATGCCCTGGCCGAGGAGTACGTCAAACGCTCCACTCGCTACGCCAAATGCGAGATGCGGGAGATTCAGCCCACGCGCTTCGACCTTTGGGCGAAACACCCCTCGGCGTCCAAAATCCTCTTCGATCCCGACGGCCAGATGCTGACGTCGCAGAGGTTTGCCGAATTGGTCGCCCGCGCCGAACTCCAGGCCACCGACCTCGCCTTCCTGGTTGGAGGAGCCGATGGCTATCCGGCCGGTTGGCGCGACCGAGCCGACCAACTCCTATCGCTTTCGCGTTTGACCCTCCCTCACGAACTGGCACGAGTCCTGTTGGCGGAACAGATCTACCGGGCCTTCACGATTCTCCGAGGTCACCCCTACAACAAGTGATGCAGGCTGCCAGCCAGCCACCGGTTGGTAACCGGCGCTGGTTGTCAAGCCGCAGCATTGCAAACGCCAGCACCGCCGGCTTCAGCCGGCATATGGGCAGCCTGGAGGCTGCGTTACGGCGGTTTTTATCCGCTTTCGTGGACCAAGGGTCCATGGCGACGGGTTGATCAAGGTCTCGGATCTGTGGAAACCTACTGTGCATTGGGCCGGCAGCCTGCGCGCGACTGGCAGTCGCGCTATGCCAAACTGAAAAGAATGGCATGGTTCACACGCGATAAGACTCCCGTGCAAGCCGCTACCGATGCTGAGCGGCGCGTACGCACGGAAGGCTTATGGCTCAAGTGCGAAGAATGCAGCCAAATTGTCTGGCGCAAAGCGTTGGATGAACACCTGGACGTCTGCCCCAAGTGTGAACACCACTTCCGTATCAACGCCCGGAGACGCCTGGAACTTCTCTTCGATGACGGAAAATACGAGGAATTGGACAACGGCATTCAATCCAGCGATCCCCTGGAGTTCGTCGATTCCAAGCGCTACAAAGATCGCCTCGCCGCCATGCAGAGGGAAACCTCGCTCCTCGACGCGGTCATCTCAGCCGCCGGCAATCTCAACGGCCGCCGCGTTAACATCTGCGCCCTGGAGTTGAAATTCATCGGCGGCAGCATGGGAGCTGTCGTGGGTGAGAAGATCACCCGCGCCATCGAGAGATCCACGGAAACGAAAACCCCAGTGATCATCGTGTCGGCCTCCGGAGGGGCCCGCATGCAGGAAGGCGCCGTCAGCCTGATGCAACTTGCTAAGATCTCCGCCGCCCTGATGCGCCTCGACCAGGCCGGAGTGCCCTTTATCAGTGTCCTCACCGACCCCACTACCGGAGGCGTCACTGCCAGCTTCGCGATGCTCGGCGACCTGAATATCGGCGAGCCCGGGGCGCAAATCGGCTTCGCCGGCCCGCGTGTCATTGAGCAGACCATCCGCCAAAAGCTTCCCGAAGGCTTCCAAACCAGCGAGTTCCTGCTGCAGCACGGCTTTCTCGACGCCGTAGTGAAGCGTTCGGAAATGAAAGACTATATTTCCAAGGCCCTGGATTTCTTCCTGATATGAGCTTCCCGGAGCTTTATCGCAACGAACTGTTCCGCGCCATCGACGCCATCGACACTGCGCGTGTCGAAACGGCCATCCAATGGTTCGATGAAGCCCGCTCTCAAAACCGGCACATCTTCGTCTGCGGCAACGGCGGGAGCGCTTCAACAGCCTCCCACTTCGCTTGCGACATCGTGAAAGGCGCCAGCTACAACCGCGGACTGCGCTTCCGCATCCTGGCCCTCACCGATTCACTTCCCACTCTGACCGCCTACTCCAACGACGTCGGCTACGACTGCGTCTTTGCCGAACAACTCAAGAATTTCGCGCAAAAGGACGACGTAGTGATGTGCATCAGCGGCTCGGGCAACTCGCCCAACGTCGTCTGCGCGATGCAATACGCCAACGAAATCGGCTGCAAGACCATCGCCCTCACCGGCCGCGACGGAGGCAAGCTCGCACCCCTGGCCCAGCTCAGCATCCAGGTTCCAGTGCCCCACATGGGCCGCATCGAGGACGCCCACATGGTCGTCTGCCACATGATCGCCTACCATTTTATGGAGCAGACCTGCGAGCCGGCTACGCATTCCGCCCCACTGCGCCGGGTTTTGGATTCTGTAGAAGGGTGAAGCAGGCGGTTTTCGCCTGCTTGTAGGAAACACAGTCCAAGTCTCGACGTCTCGGCACAAGTTATGCATCGTTCAGTTGCAGTCGCCCGGAGGCCCGCTTCAGCGTGACTGATTGTGATTCAGCATCATCCCACCAGCTTTCAAACCTGTGCGGATCGCGAGACGCTGACTATGGTTCAGCAACATCCCGCTGGCCTTCACTCCCGTCTGGATCGTCAGCCCCTGATTGTGGTTCAACCGCATACCACCGGCCTTTACCTTCGTTTTGGTCGTCATTGTCGTTTCTCCTTTTTCTGAGCAGCGTCAGGTTGCCGCTCGATTGGTAGGGCGTGAAACGCCGAGAAAACCCACAACCGAAACGAGAAAAACTTTTGATGCTAACGCGACGCCTCCGAGACGGAATACGGGTTCGGAATGAACCTGTCGTTCCAATCTTTCCACAGCGCCCGGCGTTTGGCGTGCCAATCCCGGGCACCCATTCGATTGCCGATCGCCTCGTAATAGTGCGCCATGCGATCGTAGGCGTAGCCGAGATCATATCGAGCCAATAAATCGTCTGGGGCATCCCGCCACTCTTTGTCCGCCGTCTTCAATACCTTCGCGAACGAATTCAGCGCCACCGGCCAATTGCGCTCCAGCACCGCCAGGTCGCCCTCCCGGCTATAAACCACGGCCATGGCTGAGTCGGGATCGGAGTTGAGCGCGACATTCGACGTCAGCGTCCCCACCAGCCTGGCCGCTTCCCGGAGGCATTCGTGAGCTTCCGGGAAACGGCGTGTCTCCATGTACGCGACTGCCATTTCGGCAAGACCCGCACAACCGATATAGTTTTGCTCCCGCCCCTGGGGCAGCTTGAATCTCAAAGGCATGACCGCCTCGTATTGAAGAATTGCAGCGCTCGGATTCGCCTCGCGGGTAATATTAGTAACCTTCAGCGCCGCGCGGATCTTGTCCGCTAAAGCCGTCATGTCGTTGGGGTCGGAAGCGTAGGACTCATTTGCGAGATCGGACATTCTGCGGTAGTAACCGAGCGCCTTCTGCGGCTGCATTAGATTTGCCGTGTCCCTGTCGCCATACAGATTGCCGATGTTCTGATAAAAGATCAGCAGCGATCGCTTGTCGCGCACATTCGCAGGATCGTCGCGATGCAGACCCTCGACAATCGGCTCTTCTTCCTGATAAAACTGCAACGTTCCGGCAAGGTCCGCCGATATCTGCAAGTTCGTCGCGACATGATCCAGCGCCTGCGCGAGCGCGCGCCGAGCCTCAGTCGATGGCCGAAGCTGCATGCTTTGGCGCGCAAAATCAAGCGCCTTCCGGTACGCGGCCAGCGCCCGCTTGAAGTCGCCTTCTCCCGCCCGGATGTCAGCCAGTGCGCCATATGCCAGCCGCGCAAGATCGCAGTCTTCCGCGCCCGCAGATGAGGGGACCGGCATAAGGCGATCCACGATGGCAATGGCTTTTTCAACGCTCGCGAGAGCCCCTTTACGATCCGAAGTAAACTCACGCAAGTCGGCATCACGGGTATAAACTTCCGCGAGCAACCGCTGGTGCGTTGCATCCAGTCTTACCCGGTCCGGCAAATTCTCGAGAATCGACACCGCCTTTCCGTAACTTCGCAGTGCCTCGCCGGTCTGGCCAAGATTTGGAACTCGCGGCCGTCCCTGAATATTGGCCACCTTGATGTATGCCGTGGCCAGCTCCGTCGACAGTTGCGGGTCCCGGCCTGAGTCGGCAGCCAGACTGTCGAGATAGTCTCGGGCAATGCGGACTATTTTCTCCCGCGCTTTGGTCGTGCCCGCTGTGTACTGAATTTCGTCATGAATGTCGAACAGGAACTGATTCGCGAGTGTACGAACCTGGGCGAAACGCTGCTCCGCCTTGCGTGCCTGCCACACACTAACAAACGTTCCGCCAACGAGACTTGCCGCCACCAGCCCGGCGGCTGCCACAGCCAGGCGGTTCCGCCGAAGAAACTTTGACGTACGATACCACGTCGTATCCGGCCGCGCCAGCACCGGCAGGCCGGCCAGGTACCGCAAGATGTCCACGGCAAGTTCCGCCGCTGACCCGTATCGCCGCCACGGTTCCTTCTGCACCGCCTTGGACACAATATTGTCTATATCGCCAGCCAGCTTCCGCCGCGTTTCCGGACGAGCCACCGCGCTCGGGCGCGGGATCTCCGTGTCGCAAACGACGCGAGCAATCTCCAAAGGGTCGTGCCCGTCGATCCGATGAGCTTTCACCCCAGTCAATAGCTCGAATAACACTACGCCCAACGAGTAAATGTCCGACGCCGCCGTCACGGGCGCTCCCCGGACCTGCTCCGGACTCGCGTATTCCGGTGTCATCAGCCGCATGCCCGTGGACGTTTCCGCGGCGGCCTCGCGCAGGAGTTCCGGGTTCTCCAGTTTGGCGATGCCAAAGTCGAGCAGCTTGGGGGTGCCGTCGGCTGTCACCAGGATGTTCGAGGGTTTCAAGTCGCGATGAATGATCATCTGCTGATGTGCCGCCTGCACCGCCTCGCAGATCTTAAGGAAGAGCCGCAGAATCGAGTCCGTCTCGAGACGCTTGGCCGCGCAGTACTCCGTCACAGGCGCTCCTTCGATGTATTCGAGAACGATATATGGCGTCTCGTCCGATTCGCCGCCATCGATAAGCCGGGCGATATACGGGTGCTCGAGCCCTGCCAGGATCCGGCGTTCGTAACGAAAACGCGCCTGGGCGAACTCGGTATCCAGTCCTGCTCTGAGCACTTTGATCGCGACGTGCTTTTCGAAGCGGCCATCGGCGCGCTCGGCGCGGTACACCGCTCCCATGCCGCCCTGCCCCAGCACCCCCGTCACGACCCACGGGCCGAACCTTTTGCCTTGCATTGGTCCGGCCGTCATCTGAGCGGCTTCCGATTGCACCGCGCCGTGAACGTCGAGCGGTGAACCTTCGGCATCGAGCAGACGTTGCACTTCCAGCCGCAAATCTTCGGGCACGCCCGCCAGCAGACGCGCCTGCTCCTCACCCGGCAGGTCCGAGACGCGATGGAAGAGTTCTTCGATCTGCTGCCAGCGTCCGGGCGTCATGGCGCGAGCCGGGCCTTTAACCATGCCTGGGCAAGACGTAATTCACGGGCGACTGTATTGACATGAACTCCAAGCGCCGCCGCAACCTCTTCCTGCGTCATGCCCCCGAAGAAATGCATTTCTACAATCTTTGCTTTGCGCTCGTCAAATTTCGCCAGCTCCGAAAGTGCTTCGTCGATGAACAGCAGTTCGGGGGTTCGCTCGGGAGTGAACAAAGTCTGGTCGTCGAGCGAGACGGCACGAGCCCCCGCTCCACGTTTTCCGGCCTGGCGCTTCCGTGCATGTTCCACGAGGATCTGCCGCATGTGGCGAGCCGCGATTGCCATGAAATGCGAGCGATCCTCGAAGTCAGGCGCGTCTTCCTTCACCAGCTTCAGATACACTTCGTGCACCAATGCTGTCGGCTGCAGCGTATGTCCGGGACGTTCCCCCCTCATGTATGAGCCGGCCAGGCGGTGCAACTCGGAGTACACGAGTGGCTCAAGTTCAATGTCCGCCATATAGGGCAATAGTGTATCCGAAGTGAGGAGCGCACGGCGCCAACTGCCAAAGTAATACCATATGGAAACGACCACTTATGACATGTGCAGTGTGCTTGAATCTTCAAAACGAACTCCAGCGTGAGTCGGAAATCGAAACGCGAGCCATTCTGCGCCAAAGATCCCACTGGACCGCTGGGCCGAAATCATCCGATCCCACCGTTGAAACCGAGATCCATGCCAGCCGTAAGCGCCAAATGGCAATCGCCACCTCCCTCGACCGCCACAGAAACGAGCAGCATACGCCGGTCCCCGCCTAGGCAGCAAACGCCTGCTCCATTACAACAAGCACGAGCTTGTCGGCTAAAATAGAAAGTACATATGCATGAGAATCCGGCCTCTTCGCTGGGTTATCACCCCGCGGACGCCGTGACCCTCCCCCCTTGGAAAACGATCGCAAGCACGGTTGCCGCAGTCCTTCTTGGTGTTCTGTTCTTTGTGTCCGGCAGTTGGAAGCTGACCGACCCGTTCACGTGGTCGCAGGCACTGACCGAATTCAAAGTTCCTACCGCACTCGCAATGCCAGGCACTCTCGGATTCGGAATTGCCGAAGCGTTCGCCGCAGCTTTGATCATCGTGCCGCGCTTCCGCCGTTGGGGAGCTCTCTTGATCGCTTTGCTGCTCATAGCGTTCATGGGTTATTTCGCCATAAACTACGCCACCCTGGCCGGCAAAGACTGCAGTTGTTTTCCGCTCGTAAAACGAACCATCGGGCCCGGATTTTTCGTCGGTGACGGCATCATGTTATCCCTTGCGGCGCTGGTCTGGGCCTGGTCGCGCCGCTCCGACAACATCCGTGCGGCCCTGTTGGTGCTGGCGATCGTAACCGTGTTCGCGGGAGTCTCCTTCGGAGTTAACGCGAACCAACACAGCGGGGTCCACGCGCCGGCCACAATCACTGTGGACGGCAAGCCCTTTTCGCTCCACGAGGGTCACATTTTTGTTTTCTTTTACGATCCCGAGTGCATGCACTGTGATGCCGCCGCGCGCCGCATGTCGAAGTTGAACTGGAAAGACACCAAAGTGGTGGGCATTCCGACCCGGATGCCCCAATTTGCCGCTTCATTCCTGCACGACACCGGTCTTAAAGGGGGCACCTCGAACGATCTGAAGCTGATGCGCGAAACTTTCAAGTTTGTCGATCCGCCGTACGGTGTGGCCCTCGATAAGGGCCGCCAGAAAGCGGTAGTCTCGAACTTCGAGGAAAGCGAACCCGCTAAAACACTACGCGAAATCGGCTACGTCGAGTAACCTAGTTGTTCCCGCTGTTCTTGTGATGCCGGTCGGTGTTCTAAACACCCGTCCGGCAGGCTACCTGTCTTTGGACTTCACCAGAAGCGCACAGGCGAAACCGCCTGTGTCACCTTGTTCAGCAAATAGCTGAAAGCGCCTACGCCAACCGCGCAAAGCGTCGGTTGGATTCCGGCCAGTCGACGCCCAAAGCAAAGAAGGATAGTACGGCGAAAAAAAGCGCCCACAGCATGCCGGACCAGTTGAGCAACGGGGCCGGCGCGGCCGCGCTTTGTGATACCGCTGTGATCAACGCGCCTGTGACCGTCAACGCGATTGCGATCCACTGATAAAGCCGGAGACCCGCGATGATTGCGGTCTGCGGCTCGCCACGGTAGCCTTCCTCAACAAACCGCCCCAGGCCGCTCAGGATCAAAAAGACGCCCCCGACGGAATGAAGCGGCGCACCAATCGCCCACAGCCGGACCAGGACCATGGCGATAAACATGTTCCAGAGAATGGAATAGAGCGGCGTCGGATGCAGTGGGACGCCATTCCACTCGGCGATACGGCATACGCGCGATGACGGATGCCGGTAGAGGATGCCGATTTCCTCGCGGGCAGGCCTGCCGTGACAGCAACCCTGCACGAGACAGCGCAGCCGCCCGATCGATTGCATCCAGGGGGAGGCGACGGCATACGCAGCGAGTAGCAGCCACGGGTCCATTCGGAAGAATGGCGCGGCAACAGCCGCGAGAACGACGCCGAACAGGCCGCCATAATATCCGAAGGGCCGCAGCAGTCTCGACGATCCCTCCACCCATTGCGCCCACAACCCCGCCCCTAGAATCGCGCAGAAAGCGCTGAACACCAGCATCGGTTCGTATTGCGCTCCGATGAGTTGGCTGACAATGGCGACCGCGGCAAAAGCCGCAGCACCCGCGTAAAAGCCGTGGTTGATAACGCGGACCGGGCCAAAGTGCCATTCGCGCCAGGAGTTGGCGACCCTTTCGGTCCCGCCGCGGATTGCTTCCCACACCCGGGGCATGTGAATCAGCATTACCCCGCATGCGGAGCCGGCTAGAACGTCGGCGATGGTGTGCATTCCGGTGGTCACGCAACTGATTGCCACGGAGGCGGCCCAGGCGCGCCACAACCAGCGCCGGCGCCGGTTCGTGTGAGTCAGCAAATCAGCGACGAGAACCGCCCAGATGACGTGAAAGGACGGGAACGCCGCCGTCGGCAGATCGATGGCACGCTCGCCTGCGAGGAGGTAACCGAGCGGACTCGCTGGAACAAAGGGCTTTCGAATCGCGAGCACCGGCACGGCCAGGTAAACAGGAAACGTGCACGCCATCGCGACCCAGGCGCGGATGGTCAGCAGCCGCAGGTCCCGCTGCGTTCGGGCAAACCAGGAGCACAATGGCACGGCGATGTAGATGCTCGCGTAAAACGCCTCCGTCCATGAGAGGATCGGCATCCGATACTCAAAGGGAAGCGCGAGGATGAACGTCTTCCTGGGGACCCCGATGGCGATTACGATCTCGTAGACGGCGAGCCACGGCACCAGGACGAAGAACACATAACGCGAGTGGTCGATCTTCCTGGGCCGCTCGAGCGTCGCGGGCGGCATCCAGCGAGACATGCTGTCCGATGTATTCTCGAATCGCCGCCGCACATCGTGCAGTTCATACCCCAGGACCAAAGCAGCGCAGCCCATGCCGACCGCGGGCGACACGAGCCACAAGCCGCTCGGCGATCCCGATGCCATCGCGGCGCCAAAAACGACGAGCGTGAATCCGGCATAGATGGGGTGCGGAAGGAAGCGGTAAATCCCCTCTGTCACGTAGCGGCGTGGCGGGAAGGCGTTCATCGGCAGGCCGCCGCCGCGCGACCAGAGCAGATACATCGCGAGCCCCATCATCACCGCTCCGCCCGCAATGAGCAGCCAGCCAAGCAGCGGGTTTCCGTACGCCGGCAGATCCACGAGTTGCCGCGTCGAGGCGGCCCATAGAATCAGCAGCGACGGCAGTAGGACACAAAAGAGAACAGCATAGGCGGTCTTGCCGACAGCTTCGCGAGCGCTTACGGCCATGTGACCACCTCGTGGATGGCCCATGTCTCCTCGGGGGTCGCGCCGGCCCGAGTCAGAAGCGCGCGGCTGCGCCATTTACATTCCTGGATCAGGAGCGTGCTGGCGGGAGCGAACCGCGTGATGCCAGGGATCGAGGTGAGTACTGTTGAACCTAGGGCGCCATCCCGGAGCACCACGCTGCGGTCAAAGCTGATTCGCGTCCCATCGGACAAGTCAAGGCCATCGTCGCCAATCCGGCTTGCACCGATTCGGGCGCCATTCAGGTAAAGAATCGTGTTTTGATACGCACCTTGCCAGTCGATCCAAACCACGCTCGTGGAATCCGTCACGATCCGCCCCCAGCGAAGCTGCGAAATCGGCATGTGCCAGGGCGCGATCGAGAGACGTAGATGCTCAAGGTAACCCGGCCCGGCAATCGCGTGTCCGCGTTGCGTGGTCACCGAAGCCCGCGAATCGGGCTGCAGGCAACTCCACTCCACTTCTCCCTCCTCGGAACGATATACGATTTCCCGCAATGGCTGGGACCGTGACACCCACTCCCCTCGCATTCCCAGTGGGGCACAGCGCCAAATCACCTTTTCATCCAACGGCTGCGGCAAGGCCAAACGGCGCAGGGAACTCCACGACTCGGTTGCTCGGTCGCGGGTATAAACCAGAGCGCTTTGATACGGCATGGAAATCGACCCAAGCCGCAACCTGGCGCAGTATCCGATGAACACGTCCCCGTCAGGTGAAACGCAATCGGCGTACCATTTCCCAAGCTCAAATCCTATCCGATTCGCCTTAGCGGAGTCCACGGACGTGGCAACCTCCGCAAGTGTCTTCGAACGTGTGGCAGGTCATGCAGGCACGCTGGTTCAGCATGGCGATTCGCGCGTGTCCTCCGGCTTTAAAGAGGGGCAGCGGCTGATGGCTGCGGGGAAGCTCGCTATGGCACCGCACGCAGAAATCGGCCACGTGACAGGTGGCGCATGAGGCGCGGTCGATGGCTGCGAATTGGCCGTGGATGTCATCTTTCCAGCGGGCCGTGTGGGAAGCCGGTTTCATCACCTGGTGGCAATTGGCGCAGTCGTATTTTGTGGGATCGCTGAGACGGTGGCAGGTAGTGCAATCGACGCCATTGATGTCTTTGGATTTGAAATGGACTGCGTGAGAAAATCGCAGGTCCGCGGTTGGGGCGATGCGCACTGGCTGCGATTCCATCTCCACTGGCGAGTGGCAGCCTTCGCATTCGCTGGTTACGAGCGATGCGCTCAGGCGCGGACGTATGCCGGGTGTCGAGTGGCAGGCGGCGCATTCGACGTGCGTCGGAATTGCCGGCTGGACAGTGTTAGCCGCTACTTTGTGGCAGTAGGCGCAATCAGCCCGGAATCCTGTGGCGGCGTCCCGGCGGGCTTTGCCGTCCATGTGCCGGTCGTGCGAGAAGCGGCTCAAAATCGTGTGCGCCGGCTCGCGATTCGGACCGTGGCAGACCGCACACACCGCCGACGGATTCTTGTCGTATTTCGCAAAAGCTTCCTGGTGACAGACCTGGCATTGCTGGTGGCCCGGCTTCTTGAGCATCACCGAACCTCGTTCGCTCGGCACATGACAGAGACTGCAGGTCAGGGTGCCTAATTTCGCTTTGTGAAGAGCGTGCACATCGGCATGTACAGTGCTGGCGCCGAGCAGGACGAATCCAACCCAGACGCGCCATAGTACCGACGCGGTTAGCCGGCCCAGAGGTGGCGCAGGCGGTTTCGCCTGCCTTTTGACCTCACCGGAGACGAGCAGGCGAAACCGCCTGCGCCACCTTGTTTTCATCCACTCCCAGGAGCCCGCGGTCGGCGGCGACGGCTCAAGACTCGGTTGGTGGGAAGTCACAGGCTAGTATTTCCAATTCACGCCCAGGCGCAACACGCGGGAGTTCTTCAAGTCGGGACGGAACAGGAAGAAGTCGTTATCCAGGTTATAGCCGGCATACACGCGCGTATGGCGGTCGAGACGCCACCATCCGTCGGCCAGCCATCCGCTCTGGTGCAGACCCGAGTTAATGAGAAAGCGGTCCTGGAGGCTAATCCGCCGATAATAGGCGCCACCGCTCAGGTTCAGCCGTCCTTCAGCGAACGCGCGGCCGATCTGGCCGGTAAGATCCTTGACGCTGGTTTCACCGGACTGGCTAACGTCATCGAAGCTTGTAGCGTTGAACGCGCTCAGGCGGTCGGAGTCGTGCTCATGATATTCAAAGAAGGCCTGGTATTTGCGCGCGGGCATCCATTGCGCGTTCACCCGGTAATCCTGGAATGACGTGTCGAAGGCGCTTTGATCGGCGGAATCGTTGAGCCGCCGCACCCACACGGCGCCGCCCAACTGCAGCGTTCCCGACACTGTGCGTTGCAGGCTTCCCACGAACTGACTGAACGGGGACAGCGGACCAAAGTTCAGCCGCGGAGGCAGGATGAACGTGTAATCAAAAACGTAATCCTTGTTCGTCAGCTTTTGGAAAAAGCTGAGCCGGGCGATGGTCCGGCCATTTCGCCCGCTATACATCGCTTGCGTGCTCAAATCTACTGGCGAACCGCCGAACACGCGGAAATAAGTGCTCAAAAGCCAGTCCCGGCCGATCCGCTGGCGGTAAGTCAGGCTGTTCGAGCCGCGAATGTACCAAAGCGTCTCGTATTCAAGACTGCCGTTGCCGGGCAGACGGAAGACGAGGTTCGCGCCGCCGATGGCGCGCGGCTCCGGGTCCGCAAAGAATGTGAAGCGCCGGCCGCCAAACACAGTCAGAGCAAATGGACGGCGGTCCACGGTCAGGGAGGCGCCATCGAACGCCGCTGTTTCCAGGCTCTGGCTATACTGACGTCCCAACTGCAGCGACACGCCCGACGGCATCTGGATGTTCATCGAAGCATTCAGCAGATCAATGCGCCGGTCGGACGGAAACGTTTCCAGGATGTTCTGTGCCGGTGCGCCCGGTGCGACATTCGAGAGATCCTGCTCGTAGCGCGCCGTAAAATGCGTGCTCACGCGATCGGAGAGCCAGCCTCGCGTTCCGAAATCCAACAGTTCAAAAAAACGGTTAGAGTCGGGCTGGAAAGCCTGCTGATACGGTATGCCGCCAGGATTGAAAACGCCGGTGAACGGCGCGTTGATAACGCCGGTTATGGTCGGCAGACCGGTGAAGCTGGTGCTGTAGCGCCAATACTCCGACCGGCTCTCGAAGAAGAAATGGCCGTTGAAACCGGAATTGGCGTCGCGGTTCTGAAGCGGGGGCAGGCTCGTTGAGCCGAGCAGCGCATCCCATGCCTGATTGATCGTCGGTGGAGAATCCTGCGCTCCGAGGATGGGCGTAAGGGAATAAAGACAGATCAATACGCTGTACCAACGCCGTTGGTTCACCGCCTGGGCTCTGTTGTCCCCGATTGACTCTGTAATCTCGTCATGCGTCTTTTCGCCAGCTCAATTCGCCACGGATAGGTGTCGCTGTGCCATTGGGTCGCTTTCAGATACAGATCCAGTTCCGTGACTGCTTCGGCCGCCAGACCCATTTTCTCGTAAAGCCCGGCTAGTGACCAATGGACGTGGGCGTTGTTGGCCTCGTCGCCCGTGACGGCTTTTGATACGTCGGTAACCGGCGATAGCGCGAGTTCGGCTTTATACGCCGCGATCGCATGGGCGGCCGAATCCGGCATGCCCGCGTACGTGTCGCCAATCAGGGCGTTGACGCCGAGCCGCAACGGGTCGATCTCCAGCACCTCCTTGAACAGGGCGATGGCGTCTTCGGGATTGGTCCACCTGAGCAGGTTGCCCAGCCGCAGACGCACCGTGAACATACAAGGCGGCGGATCGGTGGTTTGGCCGAAGCCCGCCGGCGCCGAGGTGAGGATCTGGCAGGTCCCGTTCACCCGGCTATTCATCGACAGAGCCGTCCGGTAATCGTCCATGGCGCCCTGAAAATCTTCCAGGTCGTCCTGCTTGTGGATGCCGCGCTGCGCGAATTCCCAGGCATTCGAAGGCTGGTCGATTCTGAGCAAGTCCCAATCGACGCGACCCTCGAAGTAGAAGGGATTGCGGACCGGGTAGTTCGGGTTGGCTGTCTGGTAGGTAACGCCAGGCTGGTAACTCTGGGCTGCCGCGGTCAGCGATACGACGAAAAGGAGGGTCCGCATTGCTTACTCCTGGGCCGCTCCTACGGTAACGTCGGCAGTCGCAATCGCGGTGATGTTCTTCAGATAGCTGTCAATCGTGCTCTCGTCGAGCAGGTGCAGGTCATGGCCGGCCGGGCCGTCCGGACCGGTCGTGCGCGCCAGGAATCGCATGAACAATGGCGGGAAGTGTTCATAGTTCACCTGCGCATGGATGTGCAGCGGTGCCTTGATCGAATCAACTCCCAATTCCGAAAGCTCGTCCTGGGTCGGCAGCTTGATCTGGTATCGGAAGGTCCGGGGCACCAGGGGCCGCAGCGACCGGAAATTGTCCACCGTGTTGGCAAACGAGGCGCTGAAGGTCTCCTCGTAATGGGGATTGGCGGCGATGACGGGATTGCCGTCGGCGTCCGTTCGCCCCAAACTCTGGCCGGGAAGGTAGACGCGCGTCAGCTCATTGCGGAAAAGCACGAGGCCTTCGGTTGCCCCGGCATACACGCGGGCGTCGGGACCGTCATCCGGACCCAACTCGAAAACCTGGTTCGTATGACCGTTGGTCGACGCCCCCGGAGCATACGTATCCGTGTGACGGCCGGGGTCGACGACAGCGTGGATATGTTCCAGGTCTTCGTCGGCGAGATTACCATCCGGCTGCGTCTCTCCGGTCTCGGGGTGCGGTTTGTCGACCGAATACCCGGACTGATACAGCAGCAATCCATTGTCGTCGGTCACGGAAAGCTGGATATACGTGGTGCGCTCCTGCGAAAAGCCCGCCGGAAACCGATGACCGGTGAGCGCAACGCATTCCACCCGGACGTTCAGATCCTGCCCGGGCTGGAAGGTCGCGTCGGTCTTATCCAGGTTAATGCGAACCGCCGCGTTCAGAAGGGCCGCCCGACGATCGCCCAACGATGCCGGGATGCCGTGACTGTCGACCCCCGTGCCATACACGTTAGGATATTGGGGGCCAAGCCGTGCCCGGATCGCATCGTCACCCGCCATTGGCACGTCGACACCCGTGAAATAATGCGTCACTACCTGGCGCTTCGAGAGCGGATAGCCTTCGTCGGTGGAGACACCAGGCACCGCGGCGTAATCCTGCGGGAAAATGCCGGGGGTCGGGCTGGTGACTTTCATATCGCCGACGGTGTAAGTGGACGTGCCCGCGAACGGGAAGGTCGACATGTGGCAATCCTGGCACCGAACCACCGCGCCGAAAGGATTATTGGTGCTGTTGTAGGCTCCCGTTTGCCATTCGGAGCTGAGATTCTCGAGGCGGAAATAGGTGACGGACTCGCCGCCCAAGTTCATGTCGTGCTCATAATGCTGAAGATTGCCGGGGCCCTCACCGCCCAGCGGCACCCGGACATCATGGCAGGCATTGCAAAACGCCGAGCTCCGCAGCAGCGCGATTTTATCCGGGTCGTCGCTGGCGACGTGGAAGTTGCCCTTCGCCATCACAGGGAACTGAAAAGGCCCGACCTTTTCCACCGTGTGATTGAAGATCAGGGAGGTGTTGGCGAAACCGTCGTGCTGAAAGCTGCGATTCAGGTCGATGCCGCCGACGTTGTGACAGAGATCGCAGGTAATACCGGCCGCCCCCAACGACGGTTGCGCGCCTGCCGGAGGTGCACCGCCGGGCTGATCCGGAAGGACTTGATTGCCGGAGGCATCCACAAGATGGTAATCCCGGAGCGGCCGGAACAAGTCCGGCCGGAAGTCATTCAGAATGCCGGTCAACTCAGCCACTTCTCGCGTCGTAGGACTGTCCCCCATCCGCTCGGTATGCGGATTGTGGCAAGTCAGACAGAACCCGGCCTGCACCTGCCGCAAATTTGTAAACGCGGGGGTCGTGAACATGTTTGTGTTCATGGCCGTCCCATCAGGGAGCAGCTTCGGGCTGTCGGCATAAACCGGCCGCAGCAGACCTCCATTGAGGAAGTTGGCCGAAACTTCCAGGCCGTTCATAAGCGGGCTGATGTTGCGGTACCCGGATTTTACGGCGCTGCGAAGCTCGTCATACTGCCTCTGATGGCAGGGAAGACACTTTTCCGGCCGCTGGTAATCCTGATTATTGAAGACCGCCTGGGCTCCAACCGTTGCCGTGGCCAGCGCGAATGCGCACAACAGCTTCACCTTACCTCCAACACCCCAACAATTGCGGACTTTAATCTGTTTTATCAAGTCGTCTGCCTCTACGCAAGCGGCGGCTTGCAGCGCCTCTGCATGCTATCGTGAGGGAAGTGTCGTTGCCGTTAAATTTCCACCTGGAGCACTATGAGGGACCGCTCGATCTGCTGCTGGACCTGATCCGCAAGCAGGAGATCAACATCCACGACATCCCCATTGCGTCCATAACGGCACAATACCTGGAGTATATGAAGCGCGCCACGGAGCTCGACATGGAGTTGAGCAGCGAGTTCGTTTACATGGCGGCTACGCTGATCCATATCAAGTCTAAGTTATTGCTTCCAAAGGATCCGGAGCTGGAAAAGATCTCCCCGGAAGAGGATCCGCGAAAAGAATTGGTGGACCGGCTTCTGGAGCATGAGCGCTTCAAGAACGCCGCCGAGATGCTGCAGCAGAAGCGACTGGTTGAAGAGGCCATCTGGTCGAACCCTCAGATCGACAAGTTTCTGTCGGAAGAGGACAGCCCGGGACTGGCGGTGACGATATTCGACCTGGTTCGGACGTTCCAGACCGTACTGGAGCGCGCAAAATCGCGGCCCACATACAGTATCGACCGGGAGTCCGTCAGCGTCCCCGATATGATACGGTACGTCGAGGCCATGCTCAAGACCACCCGAAAAGACCAGAGCGTCTCGGCGACAGCGCTATTCGAGAAGCAGAAGACCCGCCGGGCCATGGTGGTCCTCTTTCTGGCGATCCTGGAGTTGGTCAAGCGGCAGGCCATCCTGCTTACGCAGGGCGATCTGTTTGGCGACATCGGCATTAAGAAAAACCGCGATTTTGAGGAAGCGCTGGGTGCGGACGACTCGCTCACCGCGATCGAACAGGAATACAGCTAAGAGCAAATGAACGAAGTAGAAGAACAATCGCCGGAGGCCAGTCCGGTGGCGGAGAAGCCGGTGGAGGAGAATCCGGAAGCCCCGGTGGAGCAGCAGCCCGAATCCGAGGTTTCTCAGGACGAGGCGGTGGAAACTACCCCCGAGGAATCTGAAGAGGGGGCTCCCGCCGAGGAGGTGATGGTCGAGGAACTGGTGGTCGAATCGGCTCCCGGTCCGGACCAAGACACCCAACTGAAGGCAGTAATCGAAGCTGCAATCTACATTACCGATGAACCGTTATCCGCCGCACAGATTGCTGCGGCATTGGGCCAGCCTCCCGAGATCGTAAATCGGCTACTCGATGAATTGGCCCTCGATTACAACAGTCCGGGGCGAGGGCTGAGCATCCGCGAGGTCGCGGGTGGTTACAAGATGGCCACCAAGCCCGAACATCATGAAGCGGTTCGGAACTTCGTCAAGAACCTGAAACCGCCTCTGAAGCTGTCCCTGGCGGCCCTCGAAACGCTGGCCGTCATCGCGTACAAGCAGCCGATTACGGCGCCTGAGATCAATGAAATTCGAGGCGTTCAGGGGTCCGGCGTTTTGAAAACGCTAATCGACCGCAAGCTGATCGCGACCGGAGGACGGAAACAGGTGATCGGCAAGCCGATTCTGTACAAAACGACGAAAGACTTTCTGGTCCAGTTTGGATTGAAGGACCTGGCTGAACTGCCAACACTGAAGGAATTCGAGGAGCTTGGACGATTGGCGTTGAACGAGCCCGATTCCGCTCCCCCAACGGTGAAAGAGCCGGACCCCGAGCCGGTTCCCCAACACGACCCGGAGCCGCAGCCCGAGCCGGGACCTCAACCGGACCCGAAACCCCAACCAAACCCGGAACCTCAGCCCGAGCCCGATCCCGAGCCGCCGACGGATCCGGAACAAGCTCCCGTTACCGATTAAGAATGTCCGAAGAGAGACTGCAGAAGTTGCTCGCGCACGCCGGCATCGCCAGCCGCCGCAAAGCCGAGGAACTCATACTGGCCGGGAGCGTTACCGTCAACGGGAAGATTATCACCGAACTCGGCACGAAGGCCGACCTGGACCACGATCACGTCAAAGTGAATGGGAAGCTGATCCGGGCAACTCGTCACCCCATCTACCTCGCTCTTAATAAGCCCCGGAATTGCGTGACGACAGTCAGCGACCCCGAAGGCCGCAAGACCGTTATGGACCTGCTCAAAGGCGTTCATGAGCGCGTGTATCCGGTCGGACGGCTGGACTACCAGAGCGAGGGTTTGCTGCTGCTCACCAATGATGGCGAATTCGCGAACCGCATTACCTCAGCATCCAAGCACGTCGTGAAGATATACGTCGTCAAGGCGAACGGGCACCTTACCGAGCAACAGGAAGAGCAATTCCGGACCGGGATTCGTCTGAAAGGCAGAATGACAGCGTCGGCCGGTTTGAAGCTGATCCGCCGCGCCGAGAATCCGTGGTACGAGGTGCGACTGATTGAGGGGCGCCAGAACCAGATTCGACTCATGTTTAACCACTTCGGTCTGCTCGTGGAAAAGCTCAGACGGGTCAAGATCGGATTTCTGGAACTCGGACCACTCAAGCCGGGAGAGTTCCGGCACCTCACGCCGGGCGAGATCACGCGTTTTCGAAAGGTGCTCAAGTTGGACGAAGAAGCAAAGCATGGCGAACATACCCGAACTGCTTCGTAACGCCAGGACCATTGCTGTGGTCGGGCTATCGAACAACGCCTGGCGGCCGAGCCATGGCGTTTCCGAGTACATGCAGCATGCCGGCTACCGGATCATTCCTGTAAATCCGCAGATTTCCGAGGCGCTCGGCGAGAAGGCTTATGCCCGCCTCGAGGACATAACCGAACACATTGACATCGTGGACGTGTTCCGCCGTTCGGAGTTCGTCCCGGATATTGTGGAGTCCGCGATTCGGGTCGGCGCAGGAGCGGTATGGATGCAGGAGGGGGTTGTTCACGAAGAAGCCGCGGGCAAGGCGCTCGATGCTGGGCTTTCAGTTGTCATGGATCGATGCATCCTGAAGGAGCATCGGAAGCTGATGCGTTAGCGACGCTTTTGGGGGAGGCCCCGCTTCAGCCTGCTATCGTGTCCAGGACCTGCAGTCCACGAAAGTGGAGAAAACCAAGGTGGCGCAAGCGGTTTCGTCTGTTCGTTCCGGCGATAACAATGAGCAAGTCCTGGTCGCCTGGATCACTCCCAGTCGCCTGCCTTCACAAGCTTGCGGACCTTGCGGCGGATCAGGTCGCGCTTGAGCGCGCTCACGTGCGAAATGTACAAACGGCCGTTGAGGTGATCGATCTCGTGAACGAAGGCGCGCGCCAGCAGGTCCTCGCCGGTTTGTTCGAAAGTTGTCCCTTTGGCATCGCGGGCTCGGACCGTCACCTTCATCGGACGCGCCACCTGCTCGCGGAAACCCGGCAGGCTGAGGCAACCTTCTTCCCCGGTCTGGTGGCCTTCCTTGCGAATCACCTCCGGGTTGATGAGAACGATCTTTTGAGTAGGATCCTCTCCCACCGAGGTATCAATGACAGCTATACGTTTAGCGATTCCGATTTGCGGCGCAGCGAGTCCCACGCCTTTTGCCGCGTACATGGAATCGAACATGTCGTCGAGAAGTTTGTGCAGTTCCTCAGTGTCAAACTCCTCGATAGGGGCGGCCGGTGTCTCCAGGACCGGATCGCCATATTTTACGATCGTATAAATCATCAGAAGTTCTTAACCTGTTCCATGTAGCCGTCGAAATTACGGCGCGTCTCGCCGAGCGAATCTCCGCCGAACTTCTCGAGAAACGACTGGGCGAGGACGATCGCGACCATTGCTTCCCCGATGACTCCGGCGGCCGGCACCACACAAACGTCACTGCGCTCATACGCCGCGAGAGCCGGTTCACGTGTTGCCAGATCGACGGACTCCAGCGGACGCCGTAGCGTTGAAATTGGTTTGAGAAATCCCCGAACCAGGATATCCTGACCATTGGTCATCCCGCCTTCGAGTCCTCCGGCGCGGTTGGCGCCGCGCGTAAAACGCCGCTCTTCGCGATTGTAGTGGATCGTATCCTGGACGCGCGACCCGATCGCCGCTGAACCTTCGGCGGCGAAACCGATTTCGACACCCTTGACGGCCTGCATGGAAACGATGGCCTGGGCCAGCCGGCCATCCAGGCGCGAATCCCATGTAATGTGCGAGCCCAGGCCTGGCGGCACATTGTGCGCCACAACCTCGAACACGCCGCCCACCGTGTCACCCGTGCGATAGATCTGGTCGACTACGGCTTTCATCCGCTGTTCGGCCTCAGCATCGACGCAACCGAGGAGAACATCTTCGTTTTGGCTGAGTTCGACAATCTCGTCCCAGGTCGCGCTCCGTTCGAGCCGGGCTTCACCGACTTGAATCACGTGGCTAAGGACAACAATCTGGAATTGTGCCAGCAGCGACTTTGCCAGTGCTCCAACGGCAACGCGAGCGGCCGTCTCACGCGCGCTGGCGCGTTCCAGGATGTAGCGGGCGTCGTCGAAATTGTACTTGATGACACCGGCAAGATCGGCGTGGCCGGGGCGCGGACGCGTGACAGGTTTGCGCTTATCCTCAGCCCCTTCAACATCCTCCACCGGAAGGGCTTCGGTCCAGTTTTTCCAATCCTTGTTGCGGATGATGATGCCGATGGGCGATCCGATGGTCTTCGAGTGGCGCACACCGGCGACAATCTCGGCGCTGTCGGTTTCGATCTTCATGCGGCCACCGCGGCCATACCCCTGCTGCCGCCGCCATAATTCGCGATTGACAGCTTCGATCGAGATGGGGATGCCCGCGGGGAGTCCTGTGAGCGTTGCTAACAGGCATTCTCCGTGGGATTCACCGGCTGTTTCGAAGCGAAGCATTCCGAGGGAAAACGTTTATGGTAACAGGCTGCCATTGTTGACATCCCACCAATGAACGTGCCACAAAAGTTCTGAACGGAATACCGACCAACTCATGCAGTCTTTCAGGCCCGACAACCCTCTGATCGTGCAGGGAGATCAGAGCATTCTGGTTGAGGTCGCAAGCCCTCGCTATGCTGACGCCCGCGATGTTCTGGCGCGGTTTGCCGAACTGATGAAGGCGCCGGAGCATGTGCACACGTACCGGCTTTCGCCTCTCTCGATCTGGAACGCATGCGCGGCCGGCATGCTCGCCGGGGAAATCACCACGGCCCTCATCGAGTACGCCAAGTACCCCGTCCCTGAGCACGTCCTTCACGAGGTGCGCGATTATGCTTCGCGCTACGGCCGAGTACAACTCAAGCGGGACGAGCGCGGCTTGATTCTCTCTACCGACGACCGGATTATCGCCGAAGAGATCGCGTCGAGTAAACAGGTGGCGCATTTCTTGCGCTCCCGGATCAATGCCAAGGAGTTTGAGATTGTCCCGTCGGCTCGCGGCGACGTTAAGCAGGCGCTGATCAAGATCGGATTCCCGGCGGAGGACCTCGCCGGGTACGTCGCGGGCGAGGCGCTCGCGTTCTCGCTCCGGCAGACCACGCAGGCTGGACACGAATTCCAGCTCCGCGCTTACCAGGTTGACGCGGCAGCGTCGTTTCATGCCCAGGGTTCGCTGCGCGGTGGTTCCGGCGTTATCGTGCTGCCCTGCGGCGCAGGGAAGACCATCATCGGCATGGCCTGCATGGAAAAGCAGCAATGCTCCACGCTGATCCTGACCACCAGCACCACGGCGGTGCGTCAGTGGATCAGTGAGCTTCTCGATAAGACAACGCTGCGCGAGGACGAAATTGCAGAGTACACCGGCAAAACGAAACAAATCCGGCCCGTCACGATTGCCACGTACCAAATCATGACCACGCGAGCGCACAAGGAGGCGGAATTCCGCCACCTGGAGCTGTTCGACCAGCGAAACTGGGGCATGATCATCTATGACGAGGTGCACCTGCTGCCCGCGCCGGTGTTTCGCGCCACCGCTAGTCTGCAGGCCCGGCGGCGGCTCGGGCTGACGGCCACTCTCGTCCGGGAAGACGGCCGCGAGGACGACGTGTTCGCGCTGATCGGACCCAAGAAGGCGGATGTCCCCTGGAAGGTCCTCGAGAATCAGGGTTGGATCGCGGCTGCCAATTGCACCGAGGTTCGCGTTCCTCTGCCGGATGAGCTGCGCTTGCCCTACGCTATCGCCGAAAGCCGCGACAAACATCGCATTGCCGCGGAAAACCCAACGAAGAACCGGGTGCTCGAAGAAATACTGGATCGTCATCGCCACGAGCAGGTGCTGATCATCGGCCTGTATCTGGATCAACTCAAGCACATGGCCAAGCCGCTCGGTCTGCACCTGCTTACCGGATCGACTTCGCAGGCGGAGCGCGACCGGATTTTCGCGCAGTTCAGAGCCGGGCACATTCGCGTTCTGGCCTGCTCAAAAATCGCCAACTTTGCGATCGATCTGCCGGATGCCTCCGTGGCGATTCAGATTTCAGGGACCTTCGGCTCGCGACAGGAGGAAGCGCAACGGCTCGGACGAATTCTGCGGCCGAAGGACGGCGCCAACCAGGCGCATTTCTACACGCTCGTAACGCGCGACACAGTGGAACAGGACTTCGCTTTGAAACGGCAGTTGTTCCTTTGCGAGCAGGGGTACTCCTACTCGATTGTCGACGCGGAGACACCCGCAACCGCGCTCGCATGAAGAACCTGGACGTCGATTGGGTGGAGTTCCTCGATGCGCTCCCTGTTTATCAGCGCATGAGTCTCCCGGCCAAGGCCTCGCTCATCGCAAACGGCCCGTACGGCCAGCCCATTAACAAATCGCGCTTTGGGGAAATGCAGTCTCAGGTTCTCGAGAGCGGCCTGTTCACGACCAATTCGACGGGCAATCTCTTTCTCATAAAGCCCGAGTTTCGCGGCTTCGTCAAAGCAATGCGAGCGATTCATCGCAGCCGCATTGACGTACAGCCGGATGCCCATGCGCTGGATCTTTATCTCGCCGATAATTTCACGCGCCAGGAATGGGCGGCCCTGGGAGGCGGCGAGTTCTATTTCGACTCGGTGCGTAGGATTGCCATTGTGAACGTAACGTCGCCGGAGTGGCTGGAGAGGCTCCTCCAGGCTGATAACACGGGGTGGAATCTACGGTCAAGGGGCGGAGATCCATGGCAAGGCCTCGACACCGACGTGCTTCAATCTCTGAAAACGATCGTTCGAAAGCTGCGGGCTTCGCCGGAACGCCGGTCCTTTGAAGAGCTGGCGAAAGCCTGCCCCCGCCACCTTCTGGGGCCAGCCATGGCGGCGGGCATTCAATTTGCGCTTTTTTTCCCAATGCTCAACCGCGAGACGCTGGATCCCTGTGTCGGCATCTGGCCAGGCATCACGAAACGTCTGCACCGGTTGCCCGCCGTGGCGCCTCGCGAGGCAAAAGTTGAAGTGCAGTTCCAGGCCCCGCTTCTCATGGACGACATGGCGGTCGTCCTGGCGGCGGCCGCCGTACAACCTTTTCGAGTTCTGGCGAACAGCTACGACGAAATCTACCAGAAGCACGTCACGGAACTGGCGCCCCGGCTTGTAGAGTTACCGGATTGGACAGCAAAATACATCGATTTTCCGCCCGAATCTCGTATAAGAGACGCCGTTCTACACCTGACCCTCCTTTCGTTTCTCGAGCGGGCACAGGACGAGGAAAGGCATAACCTGGCGATTACCGAAAAGGGGAAGCTCTGGCTCGCCAGTCCCCCAAAGGAACGCCTGAACTTGCTTCTGCGGCAGGCCCGAAACGCGCCCGAAGAGAAAAGACCCGACCAGTACAGCGAAAATGGGCCCGGGGATCTTACGCCCCCGGTAGCATATGAGTACGGAAAATCCATGCGCGTCGAAAAGGAGGTTCGCGATGCGTTCCGCCAGACAGCCGGTGACGGGTTTGTCCGATTTGCGGATTTTGTCGAATACTGGCTGGGCGAGAATCCGTTCCTGAAATCAGGCCGCCGCCGGCGGGACTTCGGGGGATATACACAAACCAGCGATCATCTGGACGACCTCTGGAAAAGGATCCTGATGGCCGCCACAATACCTGGCATGTTCCGCCTCGGCGCAGTGGAACTCGGCGCCGACGACACTGGCCACTTATGTTTCCGGGTCACTCCGATAGGCCGGTACGTGCTCGGGCAGGCGGAGGATTTCGAATGGGTGACGAACGATCACGACGCGAAGATCATTGTGCAGCCGAACTTCGACATAATGTTCATGATGCCGGCGCCCAGGGTTGAGGCCGAGCTGGGGCGCTTTGCCGAGCGCCAGAACGCGAAGCGGATCGGTGTGCTTTTCAAGATCACGAAAAAATCCATACTTCTCGCGGCTTCGACGGGCCTAACGGCAGCCCATGTGATGCAAACCCTGAGTTCCGTGACATCGGTAGCCGTTCCCGCGAACGTCGAACGCGAGATTCATGGCTGGTTTGCGCAATGCCGTACGGTTATGGGCCGCCCCGCATATCTGATTCACTGCCCGGACATGGAAACCGCAATGCGGGTGATGTCGATCGACCCGCGAAAGCTCACCGCGATCAGTGACACTGTGGTGGAACTGCAGGACCCAAGTTTCCGCTCGAAAATGGCAAAGAAGCTGCGCGAGGCCGGGATCTTTCTCTGAAACCTGCTTTGCCTGCGCTACCGCGCGGTTCCCGAACCCGTGTTCGTGTTGCCACCCGGCATGTTCGCTCCCGCTCCGCCCGCGCCTATCGCGGCGCCGGCCTGCTTGGCCTGGTCCTGTGCGAAGTTGTAGATAAACTCCCACTCCTTGTACTTGCTGCGGTCGTTCACCAGGATGATGCCTGTGCCGGCTGCTTTACTCGCTACACCTGCGATTCCCAGGCCGCCAGGACCGTTCGTTCCGTTTGTGCTGCCGGCGCCTCCCGTAGTCGACGGAGTCGCCCGCCCGCCGGGTCCGAAAATGGAGTTCGTGATCGCGCCCGGTATATTCGACTGAGCACCGCCCGGAGTCGCAGCGCTGCCCGTGACGGGCTGGGGGTAAGGCTGATTGGGATTGAAGGGCTGATTCGGATTGTACGGAGGCTGCCCCGGCTGTCCCGGCTGGTTCGGCATTGTAGTCGGGTATCCGGGCTGGCCGGGATACACAGGCTGTCCCGGGATCGGCGGGTTTGTCGGATAGCCCGGTTGTCCGGGATAAATAGGCTGGCCAGGCTGAAATGGTGTCCCCGGTTGTCCGGGAAGCGGGCTGGGCTGGCCAGGTTGTGTTGGATATCCGGGTTGGCCCGGAAAGACGGGTTGGCCCGGCTGGGTTGGGTATCCGGGTTGTCCCGGATAAACGGGCTGCCCAGGTTGGCTCGGCTGGGTTGGGTATCCGGGTTGTCCAGGGTAAACAGGCTGCCCAGGTTGTCCCGGCTGCGTTGGGTATCCTGGTTGTCCGGGATAGACAGGCTGCCCAGGTTGGCCCGGTTGTCCCGGATAGGGCTGCTGTCCGGGCTGTCCGGGCTGCCCGGGCTGCGTTGAAGTCTGCCCGGGATACGGCTGTTGGCCTGGATCGTTTTGGTTCGGATCTGGCTGTCCTGGATAACCCTGGCCTCCAATCGGAGGCTGCTGCTGCGCCATAAGATCGCTCGGGCGCTGCGCTTTCCCAAAATTGATGGGCCCCGCCGGAGCATTCGGGTCGGTGGGCGGCGTTTGGCCGGTCGCGTTCTGGGCTGTCGTCTGGTCTTTATTATCCTTGCCGTCTTTGCTATCGCCGCCCAGCGGATTCTGCGCCTTTTGCACTAGCGAGTCGGTCAGCATGCCGCCCGGACCAACATGGACCAGCCGCCAGTCGTCCTTACCGGTCAGAGGATCCTTGTATTTGGCGCGAAGGAAACGAATATTGTTCGTGTTCTCCAGGTCTTCGAGTTTCGTTGGGTAGCGCCCGAGTTTCCGGTAATACAACTGGATGGCGCGCTCGTATTCGTGACCACGCATGACGGTCAGCAACTCGCGCTGGCGCTGCGACTCAAAGGTCACGCGCGGCATTTCCATGTATAGGGAAATTCCGATTGCCGCAGCCAGGACGAAGATCATCAGGACGGCAAAACCGCCCTCGTCTTCTCTTCGTCTTCGCTGAATCACGTGCTTCATGCGCCCTGCTCCTTGGCCTCTTCCACGATCTGCAGTGTCTGTCTGTGGTTTTTATACTGCGTATCTTCCACTTCGGCCGAAGTGAGTCCAACTTTAACGATCTTATAGCGGTTTTTCACCAGTTGCCCTTCACTGGCGACAATGATATCCTCGCCGTCCATGAAGAACGCACGGCGATCGCCGGTCTTGAAGCGGTTCACGAAGCCGTAAAACTTGAGCGGGATCGGCGGTGCCGATGCCGCCTCCTTAGCTGCTATTTCTCCGGGTGTAGGAGGAGGCGGTGGTAGATGTGGTCCCTGGGGTCGAAATACGACCTTGGGCACGATTTTATCCGGCTCCTTCTTCACTGCCACGAGTGGCGCCGCCGCTCCAAAGTCAAACAAAGACCGGCCAGCCTCGATCTCCCCGCCCTTCTGAAGCTTCGCCAGCAGATCCAATCTTAGTGTCGGATCTACCGTGTTCGGGTCGACCGGCGGATCATCCCGGTTCTTCTTCATCGAGGGATGAAATTCCTCGGCGGTGCGTACGCTGACACCGTGGTTTGCCCGCGTCGTCCGCGATACCTGCCGTGTTACGACCCGGGGGCTAGCATCAGTGGCGGCTCCCGGACGCGCCGGGGTGGTGGCCGGCCCATCCGAGGAACTCATGGAAGAGATGACGTAGTAACCACCGCCGACAACAAGAATCCCCAGAAAGATCAGCTTCTTCGGCTCAGCGCCCAACCCCGAGAGCTTCAGGTTCATTGCACGATGCCGTCCTCTCTCACGAAGGTATCCATCTTAATCTGGACATTCAACAATTTTGAACCCTGCTGCGGCGTGGCGCTGAGGCTTTCCACGATCAGCAAACGCGGAATTTTATCGAGCGCATTCACGAAGCGGATCAAATTTCCATACTCGCATTCGTAATTGGCCGAGATGGTCAGCTCGCTGAGATCATCGCTGCCCTCGATGGGCTCCAGGTTATTTGTGCTTTCCTTAGGCGTGACGTTGACCTTCTTCGCCTGCTCCAGCAGATCGCCCAGAATGGTCGTGTATGCTGTGCGGCGCGGAAGGAAATACTCGCCTAGAAATGAATCGCCCTCGTTTCTGCCGGCCTGAACCTTAACAACGAGGGCCCGGGTCCGTTCCAGCGCGCCCTTTTTCTGCCGGATCTGAGACGTGAGCGTTCGAACCTCCTCGCTCAACTGCTTAGGCGACCCGCCGGGAGGCGCAAACACAAAATAGGCCGCCACCAGGTTCATCACCACCAGCACACCTACCACCAGTAGTGCGATGTGAACCGGGTTATTCCAGGAGAACCTAAAGTTTTTGAGCATAGCTCACACTCACGCGATAACGGAAGAATGGGTCGGTCTGCGATGGGGGCATGGAGTTCATCGGAGAAATCGCCCCAAACTGCGCCGCCCCTTCGAGGCGCTTCATGAATTCAAGTACAGGTCCGGGATCTTTGGCGGCAACCACCATGTCCAGCCAGACCCGGTTCTGCGAGTCCACTTGCGGCAGGCGAACCGTGATCAACCGCACCTCGGGGGGCATCACCTTCTCGAGGTCGGAAAACAGCTTCGTCCAACTGATCGCCTTGTGCTGGATCAGCTTGTTGAGGAAAAGACTGCGATCGATTACAGCGGCATTGGCCGGCTCGGTGAGCTTGGCCGTAAGTTGACCTTGTTCACGATCCAGCACCGCAACCTGCCTCTCCAGGCGATCGCGCAGTACTCGAATGCCGAATGCCTCGCCATGTTCGGACCAGATATAAAAGCCCTGGAGACCCAGACCTGCCAGCAGCAGGAGGCTCAAAGCCACGGCGCCGACAATCAGCGGCCGATCACGCCGGAACGGCTCTGTCGCGAGGTTGATCGGAATCTTCACTGCCATGAGTTAACCTTTCGCCGACTCCAGATACCCCAGAAGTCCGGCATTGTTTTGCCCCAGCATGCCCAGTCGCGACTGCAGCTGCTCTACGCGGACATCCCAGTGCTCTTCCCATTCGCGAGCCAGGTCTGCGCTACGCGCTCCGAAGCCGCACAAGAGGATCCGGTTCGGTTTCGTGGCGAGTTCGTCCTCGATATACGCCACGGTGGGGTGCAGAACATCTTCGATTTCTTCCTGCGAATCGTCCGCCATCTCAACGCAGCGAACCAGCTTCAGGACGCTGCCGTCCAGAACCATTGCCGTGAGCGTGCGGCCGGTGAGCTTGGCGGCGATCCTCAGACCCTCTGGCTGGATGAGGTTCAACATGGCGAGGGCGGAGGTTGTCACGAAGCCGGGTAGAATCCCCAAGGCGCGAAACGGAGCCTCGTACCGGGTTACGATTTCCCGCGCCATGATAGCCACCACGACTTCGATCTTCTTGCTGTTCGTGGCCGGCTGCGCCGAATAGCTCAACAGCGCGGTATCGACGTCGAACGGAACACTCTTCTTCATTCGAAATCGCACCAGCGCTATTTGTTCTTCCGGGTTCGACGGAAAAGCATCGAAATCCAGCACGGCGACACGCGCGGCATAATCCGGAAGGATGAGCGCGGCGCGGCGTTTGCGGTGTCCGTTCGACGGCGCCACCTGGTTGATCTTGGCCTGAAGAGCTTCGGCGTTCTGCACGTTGTCATGTACCGGCGAAACGCTCAGCAGCGGTTCTTCGAACGCCTCAAAGCTGGGTTGGACCTGATCGCCGATCTTCGCAAAAGCAACGCCGGCTTCCGATAGTTCAAACGCGCACGAAGGCGGAGGATCTTTCAAAAGTTTGGCCAGACTCGTCATTAACCCTCGATGAATGTGACCTTGTTAATTTCTTTCAGCGTCGTGAGACCCAGGCGCGCCTTCTCTAAGGCCGATTCGCGGAGGAATGTCATCCCCTCGTCGCGCGACACACGCTTGATTTCGGAAGCGGGCCGTTTGTCGAGAATCATTTCGCGGATGCGCTCGCTAAGGTCGAGCAGTTCGTGGATGGCGGTTCGGCCGCGAAACCCGGTGCCGCCGCACTCGAAGCACCCGACACCCTCGACAAACTTGACGTCGCGCCATTCGGCGGGGTTGAGCCCGCTCTCGACCAGGTAATCGTCCGGATAACGAACTGTTTTCTGGCAGTGCGGGCAGATCAAGCGGACCAGGCGCTGTGCCAGGATGCAGTTCAGGGCTGACACGAAATTATATGGCTCAACACCCATGTTCAGGAAGCGGCCGAGTACGTCGAGCACGTTGTTGGCGTGGACGGTGGTGAACACCAGGTGTCCGGTGAGGGCGGCGTTAATGGCGATCTGCGCGGTTTCCTGGTCACGAATTTCGCCGACCATGATCTTGTCGGGGTCGTGGCGCAGGATCGAGCGCAGGCCGCGGGCAAACGTCAGACCCTTTTTCTCATTGACGGGAATCTGCGTAATGCCCTTGATCTGGTATTCGACCGGGTCCTCAATTGTGATGATCTTGTCTTCGTCGTTCTTGATTTCGCTCAACGCGGCGTAAAGCGTCGTGGTTTTACCGGAACCCGTAGGACCGGTCACCAGCACCATTCCATACGGTTCCTTGATGTAGCGGCGGAATTTCGTGATGTCGCTGTCCGAAAAGCCAACCACGTCGAGGCTGAGTTTAGCGAACTTCTCGCTCATCGACTCTTTGTCGAGGACACGGAGGACGGCGTCTTCGCCGTGTATGGTGGGCATGATGGAAACGCGGAAGTCGATCAGGCGGCCCTTGTAACGGACGCGGAAACGGCCGTCCTGGGGAACGCGGCGTTCGGCGATGTCCAACTCGCTCATGACCTTCAGGCGGGACAGAATTGTCGAATGCCAGTCCTTGGCGATCGGCGGCATGGCATAGTGCAGCACGCCGTCAATACGGTACTTGATGGCCACTTCCTGGTCGCGCGTTTCGACGTGAATATCCGAAGCGCGGCGTTCGAGTGCGTTGAAGATCGTGGTGTCGACCAGCTTAATGACCGGGGCGATATCATTGTCGATTGCTGTCAGCTTGTCAATCGACAGCGTTTCATCGGGGTTTTCCTCATCCCCCACAACATCGAGCGCGAATCCTTCGGTGACCTCCTCGAGTACGCGCTGCGACTGTTCCGTTTTCTTGAGCAGATCGGAGATCTGCGTCAGCGTTGCCACCTTGACCCGCAGCTTCTTCTGCAGCAGGACCGACAACTCGTCGATCAGGTTGAGGTTGCGGGGGTCGGCGAGGGCAATTTCGAGCGTCCCGTTCTGGCCGGAGATGGGCACGAAGTTGTACCGGAACATCAGGTCGACGGGCACGGAATGGAACAGATCGTGGTCGATGCGCACTTCGCGCAGATCGACGAAATCATGCCGATAGCGCAAGGCGAGCGCCTGCGCCTGCTCCGACTCCTTCGCCGGGTCCGTCATTTTCAGTCGATCAGCAGCGGCCATATCCTTCTTTCTTTAACGCAGCGTGTCGGCCAGGGAGAAAATCGGCAGATACAACGCCACGAGCACGAACGTGACAAAACAACCCATGAAGATCATGATGGCGGGCTCGATCAGCGATAAAGCCGCGGTCATGCGCGTGGTCACGTCGTCTTCATAAAACTCCGCAACGCTCGTCAGCATGGCCGGTAGTGCGCCAGTCGATTCGCCAACTTCTATCATGTCTATGGAAAGTCCGGGGAAGATCTTGGTTTGTTTGAGGGCGGATGAGAGCGCCTGCCCTTCCTTTACCATTTTCCCAGCTTTTTCGAGAGTTTTCTTCAGTAAAGTGGTGCCGAGCGAACTTCCCGCCGTATCAAGAGCTTGCACGAGGGGAATGCCGCCGACGAGCAGCGTCGACAGCACACGCGAGAATTGCGAGACCTGGTACTTGATCCAGATTTCGCCGATCATCGGCAGCTTTAACCTGGCGCGGTCCACCCATTCCTCACCATTCGGCGTCTTCGCCCAAAACCGGAACGCAATTGCGGCAACAATCAGGCCGGCGAACCCGGCCAGGATATAGCTGCGGGCCGTCGTGCCGAGAGCAATCAACAACTGGGTGGCTGGAGGCAGTTTCGCCTGCATGCTGTTGTACAGTTCCGCAAAATTCGGAACGACGTAGGTGATCAAAAACACCATCAGGCAGATCACCAGGATCAGCAGAAGCGCCGGATAAATCAACGACATCAGCAGCTTCTTACGCACCGCCATGGACAGCTTCTGGTAGTTGATGTAGCGCTCCAGAACCTCGCCGAGCGCGCCGCTCTTCTCACCCGCCATGACGGAGGTCACGTAAATCGGCGGGAAGACTCCCTGGCGCCCAAATGCGTCCGATAGCAGCGAACCGTTCTTGACCTCCTCGCGGACAAGCTTGATGTGAGGACCAAGTTTGGCATCCGTGAGGCGCTCGGACAGGAGATCGAGCCCTTTCAGAATTGGCAGGCCGGCCCGGATCAGCGTCACAAACTGCTGATTGAAAATCAGAAACTTCTCGAGGTTGAGTTTCTTCTTGCGGCCGATATTCATCTGTATACCGGCGATTTCGCGGCCGCGTTCTTTGATGGAATAGATCAGGAAGCCCTGCTGCGTGTAGCGCTCGCGCAGCTCGTTTTCGGTACTGGCTTCCATCACCTTCTGGTGGACTTCGCCGCGGGAGTCGGCGTACTTCACTGCGTATTCCGCCATACTATTGGCTCGCCTCCGCAGTCACCAGGGTCGCTCCAGCCGGCATCTGGAACTTGAAAAGCACGTCGTTCACCATCGGGTTGAGCTTTTCGTTATCGAATTTGAACGCCAGAACCGATTGGTCCGCCCCACGGATCTCGAGATTGCGGATCTGAAAGTCCGGCGCGGCGGTCAGCTTGATGCCGTCATAGGGCAGTTTGTCAGTCTTGGCTTTGGCTGTTATGACAAAGGCGCTGCCCTCAGGCTTGATCTCGAAATCCCGAAACTCCTTTTGAAAGTCCAACTTACCGAGGAGAAAAGCCAGCGGCGCACGCATGTCTTCGGAGGCTTTCAAGGGTTGCTTTTCGACCTTCTTGGAATCCGGAGTGTAGAGGTAGACGTCCTTTCCATCCGAGACAAAGAGCTTCCCGGAAGGGGCGGAATAGTCCCAGCGCATACGCCCCGGCTTGCGAAGTGTCAGCAGCCCCGACTCGGTCTGTCGCGGCCGTCCCTGCGCCGTATAGGTCTCAGTAAATGAGACTTGGAGCGTTCTCGCGTGGTTGTAACGGTCCTGTATGCTCTTCAAAATACGAGAGCTGTCGTCATCGGCGGCTCCGGCCAGAACTGAGCCTAGACACAGGCACACGCAGAGTGCTATTGGGATCGCCGATGTACGGGTCACAAAGAGTTAGACGCAATTTGGGGGCCGAGCGTGGAGCAAAGGTGGGAGCTATAGTTGCACCATTGTGATGCCTAAGGTGTTATGAAGGCTGCATCGAAACCCAATCCGGCAGAGCGCGAGCCTTTCGGCGGTTGGCTCCTGAAGTCAAATCGATGGCAGAAACTAGCGCTACCGATCCGAAGGAAGCTAGCTGTTGGAGCGCGAAGTCGAGACCTGGACAATCTGCCGCCGAATCCCAAAACGTTCCTGCTTCGAAGGACAGCTCGCTGGCAGGTCTTGAACTTCTCTTCACTTCGTCGAGCGGCGCATCGCAAGAAATCTAGGTGACATTATGGGGGGCTGGAGCAACTGTTTTGGGTGATTGGTTACTTCAGCGTCTCTGTAATTTCAATATCCCGTTTCAGAACTTCGGTTACGAGTTCTGAAACCTCCAAGCCTCGTTCCTTCGCCTTGCCAGAGAAATACTCCCAAACACTCCGTTCGATGGAAACAGGCATTAAAACTCGGGCGCCGGGAGGTATGTGATGCAGGCCGCGAGTACCCTTCGAGAAGTCGATCTGGTGAGGCATTTCGTTTTCGGGATTAACGTCCGGACCTTTCATACTTCCTCTCGATATTGACGGGACTCCTTCTGCGTCGCCCTACGAGCAGAAATAAGCCGGATCTTAAATGCGGCTAAATCGAACTCGGACCACAGATAGACGACGCCAGCATCACGCCGTTTCTTGCGACACCGACCGAGAACCAACGGTCCTCGGTAGCACTATGCTCCAAATCAGGTACTGTGAGCAACCGCGGATCATAGAAAACCGTTGATGCCAGCTCAAAGCTAATCCGATGCTTCCGGAAATTCGCGTCTGCCTTCGCTCGGTCCCACTCGAACTGGAAAACTGATCCGGTGATGACCGCCTCCGACTTACTTCTGATCTTTCGGAGAGCCTGTCTTGTACTTCTCCTTCACTTCGTTGGTAATCCGTTCAATCTCCGGCATCAGATCACCAACCTGCTGCTGGGTCAGAGCCATCGTCTTCTGAACCAGGCTTGGCATCTTCTGGCTCATGGCGCGGCCCGCGGGAGACCTATAGAAGGCCAGGATGCCCGTCACTTCTTCTTCCGTAAACGTGTCACCGTAGACCTGTTTGTAGGTCGGCTTCAGCTTTTCCCAGCTCAGCCGCTCCGACACCATGGCGAGTATCCGCTTCTGCGTCTCCGCCGCCGCGTTGACGGCGTCGGGCGGCATCTCTTTTCCGCCGAGTTGCTGGCGAATCATGCCCTCGACCATGTCCTTCATCGAATCCATGATCTGAGTCTGGGCCTGGTTGACATTCATGAGCGTTAACAGCTCTTCGATTTTGGCGCCTTTGGTCGTTTCGTCAGCGCGCAAAACAGGGAACACCACGAGGGCGAGGAGACAAAGTACAGTTTTCACGGCTCTAACCCACTTCTAATTGTACGAATCCGGGAACGGTGGCCGGTTGGCCTCCGAGGAAGACGATCTTACGTGTTTTCGGGAAGGGAAGACCGCTTTGGATGGCTCGCGAATAGAACGGGAGCTGACGCAGGATATTGCGGTATTCGGCATTCTCGGTATCTGAGAAAGCCGCTTTGGAGAAGAATCCGGCTCCCCAGCCAAGCAGGAGCATGCAGCCGCTACCGCTCTCTTGCATGGCAGCTAAGCGCTGCTCCAAGGCATCCATTCCGGCCCTTAGGATCGCCAGCCCAGTAGTTTCGGCATAGCGCCTGTGTAGTTTGATGATGTCGCCCGCGTACTGGTTTACGAGCGTGAACAAAGCCGGAGTATCGAGGCGGTCCCGGCGGCGCAATGCCCTGGCGATTTCGGGCCGCTTCAGGAATTCGTTCTCACTCCAAATCCCTTCAAAGGTGGTTCCCGGAGGCGCCATCTCCGCGAACATCGGTGTGCTCTCCTCCGGACGCTTCGAGGAGCCTCGCGGAGCGGTTTTCCAACCCAGTTCCTGCCGCGGTCCACGCGCTTCCAGCGTGGAAACCCGAAGCAGGTAGATTTTGAAAACGTTCTCCGCGACCGGGTTGGAATCCGCGATGGCGACGTGGCGCATTTCATCGGCGCCGTTCCCGCCCAGGGTCGCATCTTCGAGCTGCTGGGCCGCCTGGCGGAAACCGCGGCCTTCGTTCCCGATCTTGGCAGCGGTCTGCTTCAGAAGTTCTTCGGTGGCCCGGCCGTGAACGGCGCCGGTCCGAAGCGCTCCTTTGAGCGCCGTGGCCGGAAGATAGGGACCCCGGGGACCGGTGGCGAAAGTCGGAATGAAAAGGTTCTCCGCACGGCCGCGTTCCCAGTGAGGCGTCGAACTGGAGTGCTCGAACGGAATGCGCCGCTCGGAATAATTCTGGGCAAAACCGCCCCACGAGGCGAAATCAAGCTTATCGGCCTTTTTGAGCTGGCCAAGGTAGCCTTCCAGCCTCGGACCTTTGGCCAGCAAGCGAAAGATGCGGTTCTGGTCGAGGACATTCACCTGGTCGCGCCAGACCATGTAGTCGATGGGCGCGAGTCTTTGGCCGTCGCCGACCAGCGTCGGCGTCAGGCACGTGACCCGGTATCTCATAAGACACCTCGCCACGGAATTGCAATGGTGACTGCGTATCCGGCCCGGTACACTGGATGGGGAAAATTGGCCGGCGACACGTCGCGGGCCTCGCCGCACGGCGCGTTGGACGCTACCAGGACTGAACCTTCCGAGATCATGAGCGTTTCGCGTTTGAGAGCGCCCCAATTTGAAGATGTCTCGGTCCGGCCGGTGCGCTGAATCGTCGCGTAGTTCCCCGTCTTCCAGTCGACACCATCAGATTCCGCCGGCGCGTAGACGGATAACAACCAATGTGCCGCCGGCCACGGTACGCTGGGCTCATCCGGCGATTCCAGTTTCGGCGGCATGAGATCCACCTTCAGCGGATCGTCACTGCTCCATTCGGGGTCTTCAGACCTGCCCCAGCCTAATGAGCGGCCGCCACCAAAACCCGAATCGGCCAACAGGCGGAAGACACTGCGCAGGCGGGCTTCCCAACGTTCCCTAGCTTCATCCGATGAGTAAATGACCGCGGTCCACAGACCTGCATCGCGCGCGAATTCGATACAAGCCGTCGTGTGAGTTTCGACAAATGCCGGGCTGAGGCGGTCCACTGCCGCATTCGACCGAACGGATACCCGGAATGGGCCTTGACGAGCCTCCTTGCCGGTCGGAATCAGGCACTGGCTTTCGCCATCGAGCGTCCAGCGGTCCTCGTTGATTGGCTGGTCGGTCAGCAGGCCTTGAATCACGCTCAACGGAACGAAGCGAGCGCCCTTATATCGAATCTTGGGCGACGGGGCGGGCGGCCAGATGCTGCGCGGCGGGGTAACGTAAAGCAGGTCGTCCTGGAACGGGAAGAAGGAACTGAAACGCACCTCGGGTTCGCTGCCACGACGGGCAGTAGCGTCGAGCCATTCTTCCATGGCGCCAAGACGCTGCATGGTGGTAGTTACGGCCGAGAAGACGGAATCGCTGTGATAGATCACATCGATGCGGTCGCGACTGCCGGAATCGGGTCCGAACCGCCAGGGTCCCGTCGGCCGGAACCGGACAATGGAGCCAGCTGACATTCTTATTCCGTCAGCTTGTCAGCGAATTCAGGGGCGGCGATGCTCGATTGCAATGCCGCGAGATCCGAGCCGGCCGTGAGTTCCTGTTCGGAAGCGCCGCTCGCGTAGAAGCCGCGTCCTCGCCAAACCATTTTCAGGCCGCCGAAACGCACGCGGCCGCTGCCGCGGGAACCGCCGCCGCCGAGGCTGTCGTCTTCGAGCAGCCGCAACGCCTCGACCATCCGAGGCACGAGTTCGCGGTCCTCCTGGCACAGGATGTCGAGCACCATGCGGAAATGGAACCGGGCGCCGGCAGGAACGCGTTCCAGCGTCCGCGGATTTGCTTGCGACGTGATGCGATCGATCGCGTTTTCGCTCTTCACCTCGGTCAATTCGTCGTCAAGATTCTCGCGCATCTGCGGCGTGATGCTTTCGGGCGTCAGCGGGGCATCGTAGACGGTGAGGCGCGCCGGGCTGGCAGTCGTAGTCTCGGCCGAATCTCCGGAAACACGGTCCATGCGGCCAGGGCTGCGGCCGAACAGCAGGCAGACCTCGTCGTCAGGACGGTCGCTCTGGTGGATGCGAACTTCCTGTCCCTTGCGTTTCGAAAGGTAAACGAGCTCGGAGGGTATAGCCAGTCCCGAGGACTGCTCCAGGAGCGAGCGAAGTTTGCCGCGGAGCGAACTGCCGGGGATATAGGGCAATCCGAAGGCGTCTTTGACGACGGGGTTGTCAGCGCCGCCGATCTCGAGCGATCCCTTGCCCGCGCCGATATGCAATCCGGTCTGGCATTCCAGATCGCCTTCCAAAATCAGTTTTCCGATGAATCGAAGTTCCGTTTGCGCAGTGTGCGAACTCATTCCAGTCCTTGTCCAGGGTTATTCGTTGTAGGCGATGATGGCTTCGAAAAGATCGCGAAAGCGCTCATAGCCGCGCGCGTCGTTCTTGCGAGTGACTTGTAGTAACAGCTTCTCGAGCGTATCGAGGCTGCGAAGGGAGTGGCGTGCGATGGTATAGGCGAGGCGCGCGCGCAGCATGACGAACTGCTGCTGGCGCTCGCTTTCGGGGGCGCGCACAGCGCGGCGGACTGCATTGTAAAGTCGCCGAAGCTGGCTCTTGGTGCCGGAATCCATGTCGCGCATGCGGCTGACCACGGCATGGGCCTGGTTGTCGAGGTAGAGCGGATCGGAGATCAGTTTATCGAGATCGATTTCGGGCGGACCGTCGGGACGCCGGTCGCCGCGGTCGCCGCGCCGATCGTCACCACGCCCACCTTCACGCCGATCGCCTTGCGGACGATCGCCGCGATCTCCACGAGGCCCGCCGCCTTCTCTGCCGCCGCCTCCGCCACCGCGTGGCCGATCCTCGCGCTTTTTCTCTTCAGCTTGCTGTTCCGGCATGATTCCTCTTTATTGTCTAACTCTTTTTGCTGTTGGAACGCTCGGTGGCGAGTCTCGCCCATTCGAGCGCCACCCGGCCTGAGGGACGCAACTTCAGATTAGCGGGATTCTTGCCCGCCAGGTCCTGGACCAGGCTCGTGCGCGCTTTCTGGTATTCGCGCGAGCGAGAGGTACCCAGGATGCGGTTCAGACGGCGATGGAACCGCCAGGGGCGTTCCACACGTCCGGGCCGCGGTCCGCTTCCGGTGGTTTTCTTAGTTTCGCGATAAATCGCGCAAAGATCGCGAATGTATTGCGGCGACGCACCGAATTCGCTGACCATGCGGGTCAGCTCGTCTTTCAGATCGGCAGCGTCTGAAACCTGCTTCCATTCGAGCGTGCGTCCGAGCAGGTAGAAACAATCTTTGTCGGCGGACTTGGCGATCGCGAGCTTTTCCCCGGCCTTTTCCAGCACGGGGCCGATCGGCGCCCGCTTGTCCGGGGCCAGCGCCAAAGCCATTGTGATACTCTTGCCTTCCGCGCCTGGAAAATCCTTGAGTTGTTCTTCCGTAAAGCGATGGAACAGGCGCTTCAGCTCGCGGCCGAAATTGATGAGCGCATCCCAGGCTCCATAAACCACGAAGTCGTCGCCACCGGAGTACAGCAGCGTTACTTTGCGCCAGAACTCCGGCATGGACGAGAGAACTTCGAGCTCGCCCGCGAAGAACTGCTTGTACAGAACGGAGATTTGGACGTGCTCTTCAATGGTCGTGAGCCGCCGCAAACGCACGCCGAAGTCGTCGACGTCACCACGGAGGATGCCCCACACGGGGCTGCCTTCGGCGCGGACTGCGAGGTTAGCGGTGCTCGCAACTGCATGACCATCGTCGGTAAGGGCGGTATGGCGCGCTAGCGGGATACTGTCCGGGCTACTACCGATTTGCCAGGAGTGTTTACCGCCGCTGACTACGAGCGACGCCGGGTATTCGGGCATCCAACCGACCGTCGCGGCATCGCGTAACGACTCTCCGAGTCCTTTGAAATAACCTTCTTCCGGGGCGGCTGAGCTGAGGGCGATGGGACCATTCGCGAGCGGCGTACCCTGCTTTCGCATCAATTCTTCATTGAGTCGCCTGCGCACAACGGTCCAATCACCGAGGTTTTCCGTGATCGCCCAAACCAGGTCGAGCGCTCCGCCACTCAGCCGCAGCATGTCGGTGCGTGCCGCCGCTAAGAATTCCTCCGCCTGGGCGCGGACTTCTCCTGGCAAAACGACGAGAAACTGCTCGCCGCCGCTCGATCCGAGCAGCATTTTTGAGAGACCGAGTTCGTCGATCAGCGCTCTGGGCAGGACCTCGCTAAGCAGACTAATCCACTGAGCACGGCCGGCCAATTCGACTTGGCCTTCTGAGCCGGCCAGCAGAAAACTCTCCGCACCGGTGATCCTCCCCAGAAGCAGGATTTGAACAGACATGAAGCGTAGGGGCGAAAGCTCAGAGTACCATGGGAGGCAGTGAAGCTTCAGAGTGCGATCGTAGTCGCATGCCTGGCCGCACTCCTGATCTTTCAGCTCATGGTCCCGCCGGTTTTGGGCCTGGCGGACCAGGGCGATTTCGCGCGGGTCGTCGGACGGTTTGGTTACGGACCGCTCGTGTCGAACGAACTCAGCGACCGCCTTTACTATTTCGTTAATCGCATTTACGTTCCCGACCCGGGTTTTCGATTCCCGAACTGGGAGTTCTTCACTTCTGAGTACTTGAGCACAGCCGCCGCGGTTGCGCTTGCACATGGAGGACCGCTGGATATTCGCGTTGTCGGCGCGCTGAATCTGGGGGTCTTGTTGGGCGTCGTCTGGTTGTTGGCTTGGGGCGCGTTTCGATTGCTGAGCCTTTCAGGACGAATCGCGCTGGCGTTCATTACGCTGTTCATTCTTGGCGATACCGCGTACGCGGTTTATCTCAACTCGTTCTACACAGAAACGGCGACGCTGTTATACCTCCTGTTGGCGATCGCTATCTGGCTTCACGTGATGGCGGGATCGCGCGGCGTCTGGGTGCTTGCCGCGTTCGGAGCCGCCGCCATTCTGTTCGTCACTGCAAAACCTCAGAATGCTATTGTCGGCGTGCTGCTCGGGATCGCGTTTGTGTCGCAGGTGAACGGACCGCGTGTGGCGAGAATTGCCGTGCTCGCAGGGATTATCGCCGCAGCCGTGTGGGTCTACGCGTCGACGCCTCCGATTCTCCGGCTGATCGCGACCTACAACGAAGTGTTCATGGGCATCCTGCCGGTCTCGGCCGATCCACACGGGGACTTACGATGGTTCGGGTTGCGTCCGGAGCTGGCCGAATATAGCGGTACCGGCGGATTAGGGGTGAGAACCGCCATGCATCTTCCCGGTTTTCCGGACGAACTCGGCAGGCGCGTGACACAACCGAAACTCGCGCTTTTCTATCTGACACATCCTGGCAGGGCATGGGCGCGGATTCGCGAGGTGCTTCCGGTGTCACTCTCTTTACGGCCGGAGTTTTGCGGGAATTACGAAAAGGCGGTGGTGTTGAAGCGATACGGTGAGCACTCGCGCGAGAACGGAAATGGAGCGCTGGCGCGTTCGCACTGCTTTAGCTTGTGGAGTGATTTTCGGGAATGGAGTTCAGGACGGGCCGCCGCTTGGGTCTTGCTCGGGCTTCTGGTCACCGGTATTTGGAAGATACGTGGGCTTTACGGCGTTGTCGCCCTGTGTGCCGTCGTTTCGTTCTTGATTGCGATTCTCGCCGATGGTTGGGACAACGTCAAACATCTCTTGCTGTTTAATCTCCTGTTGGATGTCTGCGTCGCTACAGCGATAGTCACAGTCGTAAACCGCCGTGTCAAGGCTGGAAGGGTATTACACTGCCTCTGACTCTAAGCGTCCCGCGACGATTTAGAGGATGTGGGTGGAGCAGGCCTGCCTTTGGACTTCACGGAGAAAGGACAGGCGAAACCGCCTGTCCCACCTGTTTCACAGTTCGGAAGCTTGGATGAGCCGCCCTCCGGCGGCGGTGAACTCCGAAAACATGGCACGAGCCTTGGCTTCGTCGAGGCTCCGGACGGCATTTTCCACGATATTCACTGGCTTACCCGTCTTCAGGAGCCCGAACGCCGCGAATTGGACACAGATCTCGGTAACGACGCCGTAAACGACGTACCGGTCGGCATTCAGGCGTTCGAGGAGCGGCGTCAAACGCGGGTTGCTGAAGCAATCGAGTTGCTGCTTTTCAAGAATGATCTGCCGCGCCGGATCGTTTAACAATGTCGCTGGGGGCTTCTGCTGACCAACCGTGCCGACCACGCAATGGTGGCCGTAAATCGCGAATTCCGGATCATCCTCGGAGTGCGCGCACATGGTGGAGATCACCACGGGAGCCTTACGGTTCAGTTCGGCGATCAACGGCAGGATGCGCTCGGCGCCCGGCACATATAATGCGCCGGTAGGATACATGAAGTCGATTTGAGTATCGACATCGAAGAACACCGTCTTCATGCGCGGCGCCCCATGGTGGCCGCCTGCACCTCGATTGCCAGCTTCTCTAGTTCGCGGCTCTGCTCGACGCGGTATTGTTGCTCGCTATCGAAGAGACTTCGCGTCGCGGTGGGCAGCAGTCGAATGCGTTCCGCGGCAGCCTCTCGTGCTTCCTCTGGGGTTGGCAGCGGCTCGATCAGTTCGCCATTCAGCATGACCGGCTGCAGCAGCGCGAAGGCATCATCTGACCCGCAGCCGTGGCACTCCCAGGAACACGCGAGAATGTCGTGATCGGCGAAGCGGAAAACCTGCTTGGCGCCTGGAATTGTGTGCTTGTCCTCACTGAATTTCGCCGTCTGGCGGCCATTGAGTTCGACAAGTTTATAAACGACGCCGATATTAGGGGAATCGGTGGATGTCGCAAGATCGGTTCCGACGCCGAACGCGTCGATCGGCGCCTTGGCTGCGGCAAACTCCAGGATCTTGTATTCATTGAGGTCGCTGGTGGCCATGATCTTCGCGTCGGGCAGTCCCGCCTCGTCGAGGATTTTACGCACGCCGCGAGAGAGCTCGACGATGTTCCCGCTGTCAAGCCGGACACCCCAAAGCGGCCGCCCCAGGGAAGCCGCCAACCGTGCGCCTTGGAGCGTATCGTAGGTGTCGATCAGGTAGACAGTTGCGGGGCCCAGAAGCTCCTGCAGCTTTTGATAGGCCTCGCGTTCGGTCGGAAACGACTGGACCCAGGAGTGCGCGGCGGTTCCAAACACCGGGATTCCGTAGCGATAACCCGACTCGGTGTTGCTGGTTCCAATGCATCCTCCGATGTAGGAGGCGCGTCCTGCGATTACGCCGGCTTCCGGCGAGTGCGCCCGCCGCGTGCCGAAATCGACTACGCCGCGGCCCCCGGCGACTTCCACAATTCGAGCAGCCTTCGTGGCTATCAGTGACTGAAAGCCAATGGTCGCCAGCAGGTACGTTTCGGGAATCTGCGCTTCGAGCAGCGGCGCCCGAATCGTCAGGAAGGGTTCTCCAGCGAATATCGGCGTGCCCTCCGGCATGGCGAACACGTCGCCGGTAAATCGAAGTGCACGCAGCGCGTCGAAGAAGGCGGGAGATGTCCGGGCGAATTGCGGAAGCTTCTCGAGGTAGCGGACTTCTTCCTCGGTAAAGTGCAGGTTCAGGAGGTAGTCGACTACCTGCTGCAGGCCGGCTCCGAGCACAAAATTGCGATAACGAGGCAGCTTGCGGAAGAACAGCTCAAACGTAGCAGTCTCGTTGGCTTTACCGGCTTCGAAATAGCCGGCCGCCATGGTGAGCTGGTAAAGATCCGTCAGTAATCCGGTCATTCAGGCTGCATCATACTTTAGCGTAACCAGGTCACGGATTACTGCCGCACTGAGAAGGACGCACAGTACTACCGAAACCGCCAGTCCGGCATAAAGTAGAGGCGCCGGCACGAGCGCGACCAGGGACAGATCGTGAGCGCGTACGATAGCGCCGTGCGCATACCAGTTCCACAAGTCGCGCATCCGCATCGGCGACGTTCCCGCGCCTGAATACATTGGGAAGAGCTTGACGGTCCAGGTGGCGATCAGAATCCAGCTCCAAAGGGCGACCGTCAGGATGGCGAGCGCTGTACCCAACCGTCTCCAGCGGGACATGCCGAGATAGGCCAACGCCAGGACGGGAACCAGCAGGACCTGCGTATACCAGGGACTGGCGCCGGCAACCTCGCCCTTCGTGTGGGCGAACGCGGCGCAGGTTGCATATCCCACGGCGATCGAGAACAGCACAATGGCGGCACCTGTGACCCGCTCAGCCGCCTGAATCGCTTTAAATTGGACGGCCCAAGCCGCGAGCGCCGCGAATAGAAGCGCAAGAACGATGTTCAGCGTGCTACGGGAGAAGCTTGTGAAAGAGTTGTTCCCGGTCCATAGGGAACTGCGCGCGAGGAAGCCCGTGGTTGCCGGCCAGTCGATATGCGGGACGGCAGCGAGCGCCTGCCGCATTCCGATCCCGTCGAATTCCTCGTGCGTGCCGCTGATGTTGCCGTAGAGTGCAACATTTCGTGTGTACCAGGGTCCAGCGAACGCGAATACAAGTACAAAGGCGGGAAGCAAGGCTTTCATTGAAGCGCGGCGGCGCCAGACCAGTATCGTCGCGACCGACAGAGCCAGGAACGCGAATGGAAGGAAATAGGCTTTTGTCAGGAGTCCCGCCGCGAGCCAGGCTCCCGCGCGCACTGCGGATTGCCGCTCCGGTTTTTGCATGAACTCAGCGAGCGCGGCGAGAAAACAGGCGCTCAAGCCGACCGCAAGCCAATCGTTGGACACATGTGCGGTGGTGGCGTACAGCATCTCAGAGCAAAAGATGGTAAGCAGGGCCGCGTTGATGAAACGTTCCTGCATGGCGAGGGTCCGGCAAAGTGCGGTAGCGCCGAAATAGACGAGGAGCACTGAGGTGATGGCCGCGATCACCCGTAGAATGAGCAGCCGAGCCGTGAGCGGCGTCGCCTGAAGCGGCCAATCAACGAGTGCGAGCGTCACGTAAGCGAGTGGCGGATGATGCGCCTCGTAGTCGGGCCGGGTGCTGCTGGCGGGTGTCGGGCGAAGATGCGTCAGGTCGATGCGACGCTGCTCCTTCTCGGTTTGCGACAGAGAAAACCAGGCTTCGAACGTGGTGGCATTGGGAATCCAGCGCTGAACGACATGGCTCAGCGGCGCGAACTCGAACGACCGGGCGACGTCGTCTGGCACGAGCGTACGCCCCAGGACAGGAAAATGGCCGGTCTGCCACAGAGTCTCGACACTTGAATAATGGAACGCCTCATCGAATCCTTCCCAGAGCGGCAGAAGACAACTGAACAGGCACGCGTTGACGATACCGAAAAGCAGAATCAGGTGGCGGAGGGACCTCAAGAACTGAGGATATGAAAAATCTGGGCGCCGTATTTCTCCACGGTGCTGAGGCCGATGCCGGGAATCGCAAGCAGCTCGCGAGTGCTGGTCGGGCGCGTCTGAGCCATCGCGGTGAGCACCTTATCGGTGAAGATGCGGAAGGCCGGCACGCCGCGGCGGCGAGCTTCAGCAAGCCGGAACGCCCGAAGCGCTTCCTCCAGCCTCGCGTCAATATGAGGCGGCGGCGATGTTTTGGACTTCGCGGCAGCCTTAGGCGCGGCAGAAGAAACAGAAGGAGTCTTCCGTTTCTTGCGCTTCTTCTTTCCGAAAGCCGCGGCCGTCTCCTTCATGACGAAGTCGATCGGACTCTCTTCCGTAAGCGCCGACCCTTCGCGCGTCAGGCTCACCTTCCGATAAGGGATTTGCTTTCCACCCTTCTCGAAGACCGCGTCCATGAGCTTTGCGAGACCCGCCCGCGCCATGGCGCCAAGCACCTCTTCGAACTCATCGCGGCTCAGCCGGCCGTCGGAATACAGCTCTTCGTGCAGCTTGCCGGTGGATTTGCTGCCGTTGGGACGCAGCGCCGCGACCACTTTAAACAGCGCTTCGCGCTCGTCTTTCGTAGCGGAGCGGAACCGCTGCGCCGTGCAGCTTTGAGGCGCGCAGAAATCGCAGACGCCACACTCATTCCGCGAATCACTCCAGTCGCCGAAATGGCGCACCAGGCTCGACATGCGGCATTGGTTCGATTCGGCAAACCGGATTATCTGGTCGATTTGCGCCTGCTTCTGCTCGGCCTGCGCGATGTAAGATTCGCGCCAGTGGCCGTGCCCGCGGCTGGCGTTTTCGGCGAAGTCCAGGACGGCGCCGCCGTGGATCCAGAGTTTCTCGAGCGCCTTATCGAAGACATCGGAATCGAGACGAAGATGGCGCTGCAGCACGGCCTTGGGAAGCGAATCGGGCCCGAGGCGCTGAAAAATCAAGTCGAGGATGGTGGGGTCAGGATAATCGCGCTGGAAGAAGAAGTCGTGTGTGTAGCGGTCCGCGTAGGAGTGCATGAGGACGGCGCGGCTCGGCAGGCCGTCCCGGCCGGCGCGTCCGACCTCCTGGTAGTACGCTTCGAGACTTCCCGGCAGCGCGGTGTGAATCACGGTCCGGATATTGGGCTTGTCAATGCCCATTCCGAAGGCGATGGTCGCGACCGTGACCTGGGTCTTCTCGGAGAGAAAATCCTCCTGCACCTGTTTGCGGCGGCTTGCGTCCAGGCCCGCATGGTAGGCGGCGGAAGGGAAATACGCCGCCAGTTCGGCGGCCAAGTCCTCGGCTTGCTTCCGGGTTGGCGTGTAGACGATGGCGGGTCGGCTATCGTCCTCCGACAGGAGTTCGGCCACCAGTTCGCCGCGCGACGAGGGGGCGATCTCGACCACTTCGATTGCGATATTGTCGCGGCGAAAACCGTGAATAAAGCGCATCGAATCGTGGAGCCCGAGTTGGGCCGCGATGTCATCCTGAACCAAAGGCGTGGCCGTGGCGGTTAATGCAATCACCGGGGCCGGGCGGAACGTCGGCAGATACTGGCCGATCATGCGGTAGTCGGGACGGAAATCGTGGCCCCATTGCGAAATGCAGTGTGCTTCGTCGATCGCGATCAACGTGGGTTTCCGCTTTGCAAGCATTTCCGGGAAGCCGCTGACCCGCAGTCGTTCCGGCGCAATGAACAGGAATTGGAGCTTGCCGTTGAGATAGTCGATACAGGCCTGGCGTGAGGCCCCGCGCTCGCGTCCGGAATGAATCCGCTCGACTGCAAAACCACCAGCCTTTAGCTTGGCGACCTGGTCTTCCATCAGCGCGATCAAGGGACTGATCACCAATGTCGTGCCGCCGCGCGCGATGCCGGGTAGTTGGTAGCATAGCGACTTGCCGGAGCCGGTCGGCATGACCAGGAGCACGTCTTGGCCGGCCATCGCGGATTGGCACACCGCTTCCTGGTTGGGACGGAATTCCTTAAAACCGAACGCCTCGTGCAGGAGTTCCAGCGGAGTCTTTCCGGTGTGATCCGTTTGGTGACGTGGTGCGGGAGCCGAAGGCTCAGGCGGACGCGGCTCACTGCTGTGTGCAGCCGCAGGAGCGGATCCGACCTTCCCCACCACCTCGCGAACGTAATCCTCGATTCCGTGGATGAACGGCGCGAGTTGGGCTTTGCCACGCTCGATCCGTTTGAGGAACGCCTCCCATTGTCCCGTCATGGCGGGGCTTTTCACTTCGGGATGCACGACCTCGATTAGCCGGATTCCTTTGTCGGTGGCTTCGAGACTCTTCCCGTTGCGGACGATATACTCCCGCTTGAGCAGCACTTCGATGATTGCCGCTCGCGTGGCGGGCGTGCCGAGGCCGTTCTCCTTCATGGCGTCGGAGAGTTCCTTGTCGTCCAGCGTTTGGCCAGCCGTCTCCATGGCTGTCAGAAGCGTGGCTTCGGTGAAGCGCTTCGGCGGGCGAGTCCTCTTCTTCAAGGCCTCAACGTCGAGCACGTTGACCGCGTCGCCTTCCTTCAAATCCGGCGGTAGTACTTGCGCCGGCGCTTCCGTGTCTTTCTTTTTCGCCGGAGGCGCCAGATCGAGAACCTTCCAGCCCACCTGCTTCACCGCGGTCCCGGAGGTGTGATAGCGATCGACAATGCCGGGATTGATGATTGCCGTAATTACAGTGGTGACGGACCAGATATGGTCGTCGTGCCAGGCGCTAAGGAGGCGCCGGCAGACCAGGTCGTAGATCTTGCGTTCGTCCGGCGACGGGTTGGCCTTGTCGGGTGGCGTCGTGGTCGGAATGATGGCGTGATGGTCGGTGACTTTGGAATCGTCGACGAAGCGCTTTCCGAGAGGCCGCTCGCCGGTTCCCGGAGCAAGGTGTTCGCGGTAGGGCTCCTGGATCACCTGGACGATGCGCGGCAGAGTTGCGGCAACGTCCTGCGACAGGTGGCGGCTATCGGTACGGGGATAGCTCAACAGCTTGTGCTTTTCGTAGAGCGCCTGGGCGAGGTCCAGGGTCTTTTGCGCGCTGAAGCCGAACAACCGATTCGCGTGGCGCTGCAATTCGGTGAGGTCGTAAAGGGCCGGGGGCGCCATGCGCTGGGTTTCGAACTTCACCGACTCTACGGCGGCTGTCCCTGTTTTTGCGCGTGCGACGATCTGTTTCGCTTCTTCGCCATCGAAGGGCAGACGAGTTTCGTCGGGCTTCTTGCGAAACCAGGTTCCTTTGTATTTCTGATCGGCCTTCGCCACCGGCTGGAACGTCGCCACCACTTCGAGGTAGTCTTCCGGAACGAAAGCCCGGATTGCGAGTTCGCGCTCGACGAGCATGGCCAGCGTCGGAGTTTGAACGCGACCGATGGAGAGAAGTTCGCTGCCGCCGTAGGTGAGCGAATAGGCGCGCGACAGGTTCATCCCGACGAGCCAGTCGGCGCGGCTGCGCCCGCGTGCGGCGTCGGCAAGCGGATCGTAATCCGAGCCGGGACGAAGCGAATCGAGACCTTTGCGAATAGCTTCCGGTGTTAGCGAGGAGATCCACAGCCGGCTAACGGGTTTATCGCAGTGCGCGGCCTCATAGATGTAGCGGAAGATCAACTCGCCCTCGCGGCCAGCGTCGGTGGCGCACACCACGCGCGAGACCTTCGGCGAAGTGAGGATTCGCTGGACGGTCTGGAATTGGTCCTTGGTCTTTTCGTAGACCACGAGCGGCCATTCGGCGGGGAGCATCGGCAGAAGATCGCGCCGCCAGTGCTTCCAATCCGGCTTGATCTCGTGAGGCTGCGCCAAAGCTGCCAGATGGCCGACGGCCCACGTCACGATGTGGCCGTTGCCGTGCAGATACCCGTCGCCCTGCTTGGTGGCGCCCAGTACACGGGCTATATCGCGCGCCACCGAAGGCTTTTCGGCGAGCACGGCTATTCCGCCGGAATCGGGAGCCTTCATGTTTAAGTACTAGTGTAACGACCTGGGCTCATTCGGAGCGCATTGCCAGCAGGGGATCCACCTTGGCCGCCCGTCGAGATGGAAGCCAGCCCGCCAGGAGTGCGACGGCCGTCAATAACACCGCGAACGAAGCAAAAGTGAAAGAATCGAGCGCAACCAGTCCGGGGAGCGATTTCGACATTGCCCTGGTCAGCGCGAAAGCCAGGCAACAACCGATTCCAAGACCGATGGCTGCCAAACGCAGCAGATTGCCGAGTATCAATCGCAAGACATCCCGCGGCCGCGCCCCCAATGCCATGCGAATGCCGATTTCCCGAATGCGCTGCGCCACCGAATAGGAGACGACCGCATAGATCCCCGCGGCGGCCATGATCAGAGCAATGACCGCGAAGACCGCCATGAGCGACGCGATGACGCCGACGCCGCCGGCAAGATCCGCAAAATAGCGGCTCAGCCTCTGAATATTGGGAACCGCCTGGGTGGCGTCCAGCGCGTGAACTACGGCGCGGGCTTCCGTGACGGTGCGGTCGAGCGACGGTCCCGGCCGAAAGAGCACGTTGAAGGAGCGAACGGGCTGCTGCGTGTAGGGAACGTAGATGGTTGGCCGTACCGCGCTGTCCAGGAAAAAATGGTTCACGTCGCCTGCGACGCCAACCACCGTCAGCCAGGACGTAGCCAGATCGTGCGAGGTCATTTTGACACGTTCGCCGATCGGGTCCTGCTTCGGCCAGAACCGCCGCGCGGCAGACTGGCTGACGATCGCTACCGGCATCGTTCCCTCACTATCGGCGCTGGAGAAGGATCGCCCTTTCCGGACGGGAATGGCCAGCGTTAGGAAATAATCTTCGCTAATCACGCGCACCTCGGCTAGCAGCGGACGTTCGGGCGGCGACGGCGGCTGGCTTTCGATCAGAATCGCGTTGCTCCAGCTTTCGGCAAGTGCCGGCAGGTTGCTGACAAGGGCGGCGCCATTCAAACGCCGGAGTAATTCGCGATAAAAATTCACTATGGGGGCGCCGCTGCGATGCTGCGACGCCGGCAGTCCCATGCGAAACGTCAGCACGTCGGCGGCATCGAAACCCTGGTTCAGGGACGCAAGGCCACGAAACCCTTTCACCATCAAGCCGGCGCCGATCAGTAGCGCAATCGCGAACATGATCTCGGAAACAACCAATGCCGACCTCATCCAGACGCGGCCGGACGAGACGCTCCGCCCCCCCGATTTGAGCGTCTCGTGGAGGCGTTCGGAACAAGCCTGGGCGGCTGCCGGGATGGTGAAAGCGACTCCGGTTGCCAGCGCGGCGGCCAGCGTATACACGAGCATGGTCTGGTCCAAGTGTGCATACATCATCCCGGGAAGATGGCGGCAAACCATTTCAGGCAGATTGGCCTTGATGACTGTCAGGCCCCAGACCGCCAGGGGCAGCCCGAGGACGGCGCCAGCGACGGACAGAACCGTGCCTTCCAGGACGAGCTGCCGCACGATGCGCAAGCGGCTGGCACCCAAGGCCATGCGCATCGCCATTTCGTTCCGACGCGACGCGCCGCGCGCCAACTGCAGATTCGCAACGTTGGCGCAGGCGAGCAGAAGCAAGAAAAGCACGGCGCAGGTCACTACGGCCATGAACCGGTCGGCATATTCGTCGATCGTGTCACGCAGAAGCATTACGCTGACGCTGCGCCCGGCGTTCGTCTGCGGATATTGACGCGCCAGGCGACTGCCAATTCCGTCCATCTCGGAACGCGCCTGAGCGAGTGCAACGCCGGGCTTGAGGCGAGCAATCACCTGGAAGTCGCGACTCGTTCGATCGTGGTGTGCCTCGGGTGTGTCGATCCATGGCGTCCAGATGTCGGTGTACATGGGAAGATCGACGTCGCTTCCCATAACGCCCACCACGACGTAATCGAGTCCATTGAGATTGAGCCGCCGGTCCAATACGCCCGGGTCGCGTCCGAGCCGCTGCTCCCAGAACCCATAGCCGACCAGCACTTCGTTTCGGGCGTTTTCACTTGAGAACCCGCGGCCAATAACCGGCCCGGTCCGAAGGAGCGGAAAGAATCCCGATGAAACCGCATAGGCAGAGACGCGTTGCGGTCCATCCGGCGTGTTCAGGATCGCGGCCCAGGCCTTGTAAGCGGCCATCTCGTCGAACGCGTGATTCTGCTGCTTCCAATCATAATACTCGGCTGAGGAAACGCCGTACCGCGCCTGGTTCACCGCTGGAATGTTCGCGGACAAGGCGACGATGCGGTCCAACTGCGGGAAAGGATAAGGGTGGAAAACGATGGCATCCGCCATGCTGAAAATCGCGGTATTCGCGCCAATCCCAATGGCCAAGGCGAATACCACAATCGCCGTGAAGCTACGGCTCTTGGAGAGGACGCGCAGTGCATAACGCAGGTCGCTGAACATGGGACCTCACTCCTCAAGCAACTCGTTGGGCGCGCCCACGGCGCGCAGGTTGAAGCGGGCGATGGTGTCCGCCAGATGGCCGGCTGGAACACGCTGTTCGGGCGGCTGTTCCAGCCAATGAAATACGGCTTCGTACACAGCTCCGACCCAGCAACTCGCCGCGACGGCCGTGTCGAGCGGCGCAAGCTGCGCGGCGGCCGCTGTGAGGGCGTGTTCCACGCTGCGGGTGTGACTCCCCACAACCTGGCGGCGCACCGTTTCCAGGTGCTTGCCTAAACCGGAGGACTCGACGATGAGGATGCGGGCTTCTTCCGGATGCTCGGCCAGAAACCCGACCAGCCCCCGAACCGCGGCACGCATCTGCCGGAGCACCCCCGGGGCGGCGGCGGCGATCGCAGCGTTGAGCGCCGCGGAAATATCCTCGCCGATCTGCTGCAGTGCCGCGGCGTAGATGTCTTCCTTGTTTCGAAAGTAGAAATAGAAGTTGCCGGTAGAGGTGCCGGCGGCCTTAACGATGGCCGGCACAGTGGTTGCGTGGAATCCCTTGCGTCCGAAGAGGCGAACTGCGACTTCGAGCAGCCGTTTCTTCCGCGCTTCCTTGCGTTTCTCCATTAGGGGCGTGGTGCGATAGACCATTGATCTCCCGGAAGAAAGAATAGAATGACATGTCATTCTATCTTTGTCAAGCCCTCTGCTCGACTGGGCGCGCTAAAGTAGAGGATTAGGAGTCGCAAAATGCGCGCCTTTTTCGTGCTCACTGTTCTTGGCATTGGACTTTCGAGCGGCCAGACCGTGTCTCCCTCCGACAATCACCCGCCCGTTAATGGGTTGCTCGTCCAGAACACGATCTACGATCCTACGCGGCAAACCCTCGCCTACGACCTGGTCAACATGAGCGGAAAAGCGGTCGTAACGTGGGTGGTTCAGGAACACTTGCAGTACAGCAATGGCAAGGAGCAGCCAGGAGCCTGGGGCATCGTCGACACAGGCGGCGTGCCGAAACGGAAGGAGGCATCAGGGGCGCCGAATCCTACTGGTTTTGGTCCACTCATGCCAAACGAGCAGCGCCATGTGCAGGATTCGTACCGCAATAAGCTCCTCGATACAGCGCCCGCGAGCACCCAGGCCACGTCGAACGACATCGTCAATGTGAAGGTAGACGTGGCTGCGGTGATCTATGACGACAGCACTGCGGAAGGCGACGAGAACATCATCAACGACCTGTTCGCCCGCCGAAAGGCTCGCAGCGACGAGTATCAGCACTGGCTCGACCGTTTCTCGGCTCTGCGCAAATCCGGCGATCCTGCCGCGGACGCGAAGCAGCTTTATCAGGACCTTGTCGACGCATCTTACCAGGCGGAGAAAGAACAGACTTCGAGCATGACCACTGCACAGCGCGAGGCACGTTTCGCGCGGCAGCAGCTTCAGGACTACGCGCGGAATCTGATTCGCTTTGCGGAATCGCACCGCCCGCTGGAAACCTCGATCGCGCAACTGGAGAATCAGGCCGCGGCTATGGTTCAGACCTCGCAACGGCAATGAATGAGGATAAATTCGACGCGCTGATTCAGGGACGGCAGTTCCGGTCCGAGGATGCTGGGCAATGGGACTCTCAATTACGGCGTATCACTGGCCTCGGCATAAAGCTTTGGGGGAGAACGCCCGAGGACTTGCAGCGTCAATTGATGCGGCCGTATCCCGAGATTCCCGCGGGCTTCGAGTTATCCGAATTCCGGGAACTTCAGCGCAGTATTGACACGATTTCAAGGTCCTTGGCTTCCGCGCGTTCCGGCGACCGGCGATTCGCGTGGCTGCCGGCCCATTATTTGGACAGAGGTCCAGTGATTGACGTCGGTAACGAGCAATTCACAACCTGGGAAGCCCGTGCCGAAATCGTCCGGAGAGCCATTGAGTTCCTGGAGCAGCGTCCTTAACGTGTAACATTTCATCACGTAACACTTGCCTCCGTTCGCTGGTCTTGTGGTTATGGAGACGCTACAAGGCGAGTTGGTTAACTTCGATACCGCTGAACAACTGAAGACGTTGGTTTCCTCCGAAGGGCCCTGCTTGAGCGTCTACATGTCTCTAGCCGGGGACACGGTTGTGCCGGATCGCAGAGACAAGCAAAACGGTCTTCGTTGGACGGAAACCCTTCGCAATCTCGAAGGGAAAGCCGGGACGGCCGGACGCGAACTGGTAGCGTCCATGGAGCATTGGGCAACCGTAGGCGACGCCTTGAGGCAGCAGGAGACCGAAAAAGCGAAAGCCATCGCGGTGTTTCGTTGTGAAAACCTTTTTTGGGTGACGATTCTTTCCCGCCAGGTTCAAGATCGTGCAATCCTCGGCCAGCACTTCTTTCTTCGTCCCCTGGTGTCGGAAATCGGGAGACCTCGAGCCTTCTACCTGCTGGCCCTCAGCGAGAAGAACACTCGTCTGCTGCATTGCACCTGGCGGTCGTCCGTGGAAGTCCCATTGCCGTCCGGAATACAAACCGATTTCGAAGCTTGGATGAACCAGGCCAAACCCGACCATAACGCCGTGGACAATGCTATGACGGCGGCCGCCCCAATCGCGAAGGGACCCAATGCGCTGGCTCCGAAGGGAGCGGATAAGGAGAAGAAAAACGAGTATCTCTCCCACTATCTGAAACAGATCGACCGGGGCGTTAACGAGATCCTGAAGGGCAAGGCGGAGCCGCTGGTTCTATGTGCGGTGGAATTTGAACTGGCGCTTTATCGCGGAGTCAATCACTACCCCCACCTGGCTTCCGAGGAGGTTCGCGGAGCGCCCAACGGGTTAAAGGCCGGCGAGATGCACGCGCGCGCGATCGAAGCTTTGGAGCGTTGCTATCAGAAGAAGATCGACGATACCGTGGCGGAATGGAACCATCGCGTCGGAGGTGGGTCGTCCAGCCGGTCGAAAGAAGTCGTTACGGCCGCGAAGGAGGGTCGCGTGTTGACTCTTCTGATTTCGGAATCCGATGAAAAGAACGGCGTCGACGCAATGAACGAGGCAGCGGTCCAAACGATACGGCACGCAGGCAAGGTGCTCGTCGCGCCTCATGACAAAATGCCGGAGGGTAGTTCGATGGCCGCGATTTTCCGGTACTAGGGCACCCGGATTGAACGAGCGGGAGGCTCATGCCTCCTCCACCCTTCCGCATCCTTCAAATCTTCGCGGCGCGCAAAAGAATCAGAGGCGTGTAAGACTCTATCACTTAGCTCTTCTTGCGCAGGGACTCAACTCTCGGCGCGCGGCTCTTGGGGCTGTCCAGGCTAAAGGCACGTGCATCGCCTAGCTGATCTCGCACGTATTGCTCCGTTTTAGCGACGGCTTCCTGGAGTTGCTTGTCTTTTTTCACGAAAGCAGTCCATGCGATCGAGTTGGTGGCAGTATCGAATTCCCAGAGGCCGACGAGACGGCCACGGTCGACGATGCCATGGCTTGGGAGATACTGAATCGCTCCAAGCTGGATCAGGCCCTTTTCGCCAAGCACCTCGGTCTTGAGGTCTTTCGGATCGACAAGTGCTGAGAGGTCGCGGCGAAGCAGGGCAAGTGAGTCGATGCTTCCAACAAGCCTGTAGTGTGGTTCCTTCGACGGTTTGAAACTTTCGAAACGCGGGCGGTCGGCGGGCATCATCATGCGATCGTCGCCGGCGGCGAGCGGTTCCAGTTTGAGCGGTTCCACTGCTGCCTTGGTTGCCTTCACCCCGATACCGGCGAAGGTTTGGAAATCTTTGACGGTCGTTGGGCCGGCCCAAGTGAAGAAGCGCCTGGCGAGTTCCGTGAAAGCCCCTTCGTCGGATAGCTTGAAATTGCGCAGAGGATTGGGGCGCCAGACGGTGTATTTGTAACGCTGTTGATCCAGGCGGCCGTTGGTGGGAATGCGGCGAATGTCGCCGGATAGCTGAAGTTTGCCGAGGGCAACCGGAAGGGTGGTTGTGAGTCCCTTCTTCTGACCCTCAGGGCCCAGGTTGCGCACCGCCTTTCCGGTGGCTTCGCGAAGACCGTCCGGGTCCAGCGGGCTCTTTTCGAGTGCCGCGACCACCGCGTCACACAATTTGTCGATTTCTTTTGCGGTGACGCCGAGCTTCTCTGCAGTCTTCGAGTCGCCTTCGAAGCCGGCGCCCACCTTCAGTCCCAGAGCGAAATCCGAAGCGGGCAGCACGTAGGTGCAGCCGCGCGCGCTTGGCAGTTCGTGGATCTTCAGCTTGGCGCAGTCGTCGTCGGCCGTTTCACGGCTGATCCCGGCGCGCGAGAAAAGGGTCAGATATGGGGTGCAACCGCCGACGGAACGGGCCCACCCAGCGCGTTCCAGAACCTCCGCGGATGTCCTTCCTGCCAGGCTGCCGTCCAGGCCTTGGCGTTCAGCCCACCAGGCGCGGATTTTCGCTTCATCCATGTCATCGTGTACTATACCGCGTCGGAAATGCTGGCGAAATTGAAATCAGTGGCGAGAATTGCCGGCGCAAACGATGACCCTGCTTCCGCGCCCTGAGTGCGCACCGGTTGGCCAAGCATCTTCGTGTTTTGAAGCACCCGGACGGGGCTTTCGTTCCAGCGGAAGTTCATCACAGGGCCGGTGATTTTGCCGTTTTCCACCAGGAAAACGCCGTCGCGCGTGAGGCCGGTCACCTGGAGGGTCTGGGGCTGCAGCAACCGCATGTACCAGAAGCGCGTGACGAGCAGTGCTTTGTCAGTCGATTTGATGAGGTCGGCCAGCGTGTGATTCTGCCCATCGAGGATGAGGTTTCCCGGCGCCGGCGTAGGTTTCTTCCCGGCTTTCCCGGCCCAGAAACGATCGTAGTAGAGGTTTTTAATGACGCCATTCTCGACCCAGGAGATCTTCTCGTTGGGCAGCAGCGACGGGCCCCAGGGCGTCGATGCGAGTTTTGAATTGAAGGGATCGCTGCGCAAGGTGATGTACTCGGGGAAGAGCTTTTCGCCTAATAAGGTTTCGCCGGGCTTGCCACCCTTCTTGCTGAGGAACGACTGGCCCTGCTCGGCGCCGCGCGCCCCGAAACCGAAGGTCAGGTATCCAATGAGATCGCTGACCGCGGCCGGCTCCAGGATCACCGTGTATTTGCCGGGTTCCAGGCGCTTCTTGTTGTCTCCCGTAACGCACTTTTCGACTGAGATTCGGCCGACGTCCGCGCCATTGAGATCCTTGATCGAGGTCGATACCTGCGTGGCCCATCCGGAACTGGTCCCGCCGGAGTTGCGCATGGTGTTTGTCAGGCTGGAGTCGGTGTAGCGATGAAACCCGAACAAGCCGGCTTTATTCGCGACAGCGCTCCAGTTGGCCGACCGCTGAACGAACCCAGCCGACGTCAGCTTCTTGGCGAGTGCTCCGTCGATGATTGCCTTTACGTGTCCGATGAGGGCGTCGCCACGGGAATTGCCGGTGGACTCGTCGAAATTCTCGAGCTGCGGATATTTCTGGGCGCCGAGCGCGGGCATGTCCTCGGGGTTGGGACGCGAGATTTTGGCCAGGTTCTCGGCCTGTTCGACGCCTTTGCGGAGGGCATCGTCGGACCACTCGCTGACCACGGCCGATCCGGACCGTTTGTCTTCGGTGGTCGAGCTAATCGTAATCGATTGATCGAGGCTGTAGCCCGAAGTCGTAATTCCGTTGTTGGCAAAACGGATGAACACGGTCTCCGAAGCGTCAATGTTGACCCGGCACTCGGGAAGCTTGGCGTAGCTTATTACCTTGTCGGCGAGGTTTTTGGCTTCTTGTTGGGTTAGCATCGCGTTCTCCTCAGTCGGTCACCAGGACATTAATCTGACGGAAGCGCGATGGGGCGCAACCGTGGCTCATGGCGTTGATTTGCGTGGGTTCGCCTTTGCCGTCGTTCGGCAGGCCATACTGCTGCCAATAAGCGCGTCCCGCGATGCCGTCGCAGGCTTGCCAGAAGTCGGGAGTGCGGGCATTGTAGGCGACACGGGAGATCATGTTGCCTTTCTTGCCGCCCTTGATTTCCCAGAACGCATCGCCGCCGAACTGGAAGTTGTAGCGCTGTTGATCGATGGAGTAGCTGCCCGTTCCTTCGATCAGGACACCGTCGTCGACGCCGCCGATCAGGTCGTCGAGCGTCGTATCGGTGGTCGCGGGAGCCAGCCAGACGTTGGGCATGCGCTGGAACGGTACGCTCGACCAGGAGTCGGCATAGCAGCAGCCGCGCGATTCCGCCTCGCCGATCAGGTGCGCCTGGTCGCGAATGGTCTGGTAATGGGTGAAAATGCCTTTTTCGATGATTGGAAACTTCGTGGTTTTGACGCCGTCGTCGTCGTACTTCACCGTGGAGAGGCCGTACTCGGTGGTACGGTCGCCGAAGAAGTTCACCAACTCGCTGCCAACCCGGAATTTCCCCATTTTGTCGGTGGTGAGGAAGCTGGTGCCGGCGTAGTTGGCTTCGTAGCCGAGGGCGCGGTCGAGCTCGGTGGAATGGCCGATGGATTCATGAATCGTCAGGCAGAGGTGGCTCGGCAGCAGCACCAGGTCCTTCTTGCCTGCCGTCACCGGCGGCGCCGCAAGATGCTCCACCACTTCGTCGGCGATACGGCGCGCGTTCTCGCCGAGGTTCATGATGGGCACGTATTCCCAACCGCGGGCCTGGGGCGCGACCTGGTAGGACCGGCTGCGCGAGATTCCCTTCTCAAAATCGACCGCGTTGGCCGTAAGGAACGGATATACCTGCACGATGTACTGCTGGATGGACGAACCTTCCGTTGAGGCGAAGTATTTATCTTCAGAGTGGAAACCCAGCGCGCCGAAGGCCGAGAGGACCTTGGGGTTTTTTTTAATCGTAAGGGTCGCATTATGCAGCAACTCCAGCTTCTCGTCGACCGAGACAGAGAACGGGTCCTTCTCATGAGGCGAAACCCATCGGTCTACGTAGGCTTTCGTCGGCGCCAGGCGAACGGGTTGTGCCTGGAGAGCGGAATTCGCCTTGGCCACGAGCACGGCTTCGCGAGTGATGCGGGCGATCTCGGCGGGGGTGACGATGGGGGAGGCCGCGAAGCCCCACTGGCCTTTCGCAATGACGCGGACACCGAAGCCGAACGACTGGCGGTCGTTCACGAACGGAACTTCGTCAGTCGGTCCGCCGCCGCGCTGGGGTGAGAGACGATAGCCGGAGAACTGATCGCGGTAGCGGTTGATGCGAATGTCGCAATACGTAGCTCCCTGCTTTTTGGCTTCGGCGAGAGCGACCGCGCCAAGTTTCTCGAGTGCCGGATTCGGCTTGGCGGACGCATCGTCGGTAGCGCCGAACAGTGTTTCGGCCAAGAGCAACGACGCGGCGGTCGTAGTGGTTCCAGCGAGGAAAACACGGCGAGTGAAACGGGCGGATGGATCCATGACGTTCATAAGCGGCTTCCTTGAGATTACCCCGTGATACAGTCTGACGTATGCTCGGTCGTTTCGTGAGTATTTTGGCGGTGATCTGCGGCTTGGCCGCGACCGCTGGAGAAGACGCGGGAGCACGCAAGGCGATGGACGAATTCATGGCCGCATTCAATGCTCGGGACCCGCAGGCCTGGGCGGCTACGCTCAACTATCCGCATGTCCGTTTCGCGAGTAATGAGGTTAAGGTCTACAACACGGCAGAGGAGTTTGCCCGCGAGATGCAGGATTATCCGAAGCGGCTGGCGCCTTGGCATCACAGCCGCTGGGAATCAATGCGGGTGATTCAAAGCGGTCAGGATAAGGTGCATTTTGAGGTCACGTTCGTACGCTTTGACGCGTCGGGGAAGGAGATTGGGAAGTTCCCGTCTTTGTATATCGTCACGCTGAAAAACGGGCACTGGGGGGTGCAGGCGCGTTCCAGTTTCGCGCCTTAGACAGAACACAAGCTGAGACTTGGCTTAGTGGGTACAATGAACTCACAGAAGTAGTACATGGACCTGGACCAGTTGCACACGTTCCTCGAGATCGTGCGCTTAAAAAGCTTTTCGAAGGCCGCGCAGACCTGCTATCGTACGCAGCCGGCCATCAGCGCCCAGGTGCGCCAGCTCGAACAGGAGCTGAACACGACGCTTTTTGAGCGCCTGGGGACTCGCATCTCATTGACGGCCGCGGGAAAGATCTTTGCCAATTATGCGGAGCAGATCCTCGACCTGCGGCGGCGTGCGCAGGATGCGATTAACGAACTGGAGCGAAGCCCACGGGGAGAATTGATCATCGCGGCGAACGAGGCCACCTGCATTTATGTGCTTCCCGAGGTCTTTTCGGAGTACAAGAAGTTGTTTCCGCACGTGCAAATTCTTGTCGACCGGTCGTACGGGGCGCGTGTGGTTCAGGCGGTGCTGGACAACCTGGCCGATTTCGGGATCACGCAGTTGCCGGTAGCCGAGAGAAAACTGCAGGTCGCCGATATCCACACCGACGAGATCAAGCTGCTTGTTACCGCGGGCCATCCGCTCATTGCCAAGAAACAAGTCCTCCCGCGCGATTTGCGTGGGTATCCGCTGCTGCTTCCGAAGTCCGGCACTACGCGCGCACGTCTGAACCTGTGGCTGGAACCCGTTGAAGAGGAGTTGGAAACCTCGATGGAACTGGACTCCACCGAGATGATCAAGAGGTTTGTTATGGCAGGGCTGGGGCTGTCGTTCCTGGCCGGGTCGCATTGCGCGGAGGAAGTGGCCAAAGGGCGGCTGGCGTTGATCTCGCTGGGTCCGGAACCGATGATTCGAAAGCTCGGTCTCATTTACCGTAAAGATAAGGCATTATCAAAAGCCGCGCTGGGCTTCATTCAGGTTATATTAGAGCATGCAGGGCCCTTATCCCCTGCGAATGCGGTTGGGATGCCCAAGGCCGCCATTTCTTAACCCGATATGTCCCGCGTCACCGTCAAAAGCTCGACCATCTTCATCTCCGTAGGCGACAAGACAGCCGTTTACCGGTCCGTGGAAGAGGTTCCCCCTTCCCTGCGCAAGAAGCTGGAGCAGTCGACGAATGGCATTAACTCGGCCACCATTCTGATTGCCGATCGGCGGGGACGGGAAGAGATAGTGCGGGCGATTCGAGGCCTGCCCTCAGGCGTTCGATCGCGATTTGCGACATCTTTGCGCAAGGAATCCGAGGGCCGCGTTGGAAAGCGCCTCCGGGTGGTGTGGCGCAACTGGGCCGAAATCCTGCTTCCGGGCGCGATTGGGCTTCTCGTCTGGCTGCTCTTTAGCATGAAGTAGATACCCGCATTTGGGTGACTCCAGATTCGCCCACGAGCGCCGATCTATGTTCTGAATGCTCGTGGGTGATGACGCGCTGGATGTCTTGTGCCTTCCGGGACGGGCGGAAGCGGAGACGGCGATTGCGGAACTCTTGTCTGAGGGCCGTCTATCCTTCGTTCTCGTAGTAGTCGCGAAACACGTGCACTCGATCTATGAAACGCAGGGATTCGCGGAGGGAGACGCTTTGTTGGAGGCTGTCGTGCGACGTCTAACCGAACCTCCGCTATGTGCGCCGAGGATGTTCCGTTGGTCGGCCACGTCGTTTGTCGTGCTATCGCATTCCCTACGGACCGTGACGGATTGTTCCGAGATTGAAGGGGCATCCTGCGCCCTGTTTGCCGCCTGGCCCAACGATGCATCGCGGGCGCTTTTCGACCGCATCGACAATTACATTGCCACCCATCTGGCATACGCCGCCTAGTCCGCGTCGCGGTACCTTATCAGCAGTGAACAGCAAAAACGTTGTTGTCTTTGGCAGTGGCGGACAACTGGGCATTGAACTTGTCCGCGAATTCACGCAGCGCGGGTTTCTGGTCACGGGTTTCGAGCGGTCCGCGGTGGATATCAGTGATGCCGCCGCCGTCGAAAGCGCGCTCGTCAAGGCCGATCCCGCGACCGTAGTGAATGCCGCCGCTTACAACCAGGTTGACGTCGCTGAACGCGAGCCAGTCGCAGCGTTCCAGGCGAATGCGCTGGCGGTCCGCAATCTCGCCATGGCATGCCGTCAGATGGACGCGCGGTTCGTGCACTACTCGACAGATTACGTCTTTGACGGAACCGCGGGGCGGCCGTATACAGAGGAGGATGCGCCGCACCCCCTTGGCGCTTACGCGGTCTCAAAGCTTGCCGGCGAGTTGTATGCGCAGGCCTACCTCGACCATCCGCTGATCATCCGGACTTCGGGAGTGTTTGGACCAGGCGGCTTAAACACGGCGCGGGGCAATTTTATCGAGACGATGCTTCGGGTGGCGGCTTCCGGACGGGTCATCCCGGTAGTAGCGGATCATTTCGCCTCGCCGACCTACGCGCCGGCCCTGGCGGCACGCACACTCGATTTGCTGGAACGGAAGCAGACCGGTGTGTTTCACGTCGGCGGCGGCGCCGCTGTTTCGTGGTTCGAGTATGCACGGCTGATTTTCCGTGTCGCGGGCGTGCAGGCAGAGGTGCGCCCGACTGATGAGCGGCAATATCGTACCGCGGCCCGTCGGCCGAAGTTTTCGGCTCTATCGAATGGGAAGATGGAGCGGGCGGGGATCGCTCCTATGCCGCCTTTGGAAGAGGCGGTGCAGAGTTATTTAGAGGCGAGGGCGCGGCATTTCCAGGCGGCGTGATAGCGCGGATCGTAATGCGCTTACCGGTGCGCCTCCACGTAGGCGCGCAGCACGGCATTAATTCTAGTCTGGTAACCTTTGCCTCTGCTCTTGAACCACTGGATAAGATCTTCATCCAGGCGGATCGAAACTGCTTGTTTCGGCTGGGGCTCCAATAGCCGCGCCCTTCGAAACCAGGACTCGTCTGCGATTGGTGGAGCGTCGGTGTCGCTTACCACTGCTCGTTCAATTTGCCGATCGGTTTGATGCGTGAGCCGCGCCCAGTCTGTTGTTGCGGCACTGCGGTGCGATCCAGAATTACTCGCCGGTGTTTTTCGCTTTGCCATGAATTACTTCGAACCAATTCTTCGCTTCATTACGAGTCGCCTTGCGGTCGCTGATCAAACGCCTCTTGTCACCACGCCACACGTAAGCAACGGCCAACACTATACCGGAGACCTGACCGTAAGCGATCATCCGCATCTCTCCATAATTGAATAGACGAATGTATATACTACGGTCGCTGGCGATCGACATCCCAAGTGCGACGGTTACGCTCAGCAAGCGAATCTGAAAGGGCCGCCTGCCGCTCAATGGGCAATGTCTCAAGGTGCGCTTCGGATACCTGCTGGGTCCATGTGCTCAGGAAACCTTCAACGCGCTAATCGCTATTCCGCCGACGCGGTTGCATAATAACCCTTCCGCGCCTGAACCTTGTATTCCTTATTGTTCGCCTGGATGTCGAGCTTGCGGAACGACCCATCCTTGGTGGAATTGCTCGGAACGTAGCCAACTGCGTATTGCGACCGCATTTCGTCCTGCAGTTCCTGGAAGGCCTCGCGCAGCGGGTGTTTGTTGTCGATGCGAAACACCCGGCCACCCGTCTCCTCCGACATGCGCTTCAAATAGCTTTCGCCACCACCGCCGAACCACATGCCCTGCCGTGCGTAGAAGCCGCGGTCGACGTAGTAGAAGCTGTAAATGATGGCATCGGCTTTTTGCGCCGCCTGAATGGCTTCCTGGATCTTGTAGCGGCTGCCCTGGTCCTCACCATCGGTGATCAACACCAGAACCTTGCGGCCCACCTGCCCCTTAAGTTGGTCCGCGGCAGCAAGATAGACAGCGTCATAGAGGATGGTCCCGCGTGGATTGGAAACAGTCGGTACCGGGCCGGGGTGCATCGCCGCGCCGCTTGTATCGGAGTTCACTTTCAGGTCCTGTAATCCAGCTCGCAAAAGCTTAGGGGAATTCGTGTAGTCCTGGAGCAGATCCGCGTCCGCGCCGAAACTGATCAGGAATGCCATGTCCTTGGGCCGCAAGACCTGGCCGAAAAACTGTGAGGCGGCATCCTGTTCGATTCCAATGAGATTTCCCTGACTGGCGCTGACATCGATCAGCAGGCCTATGGTCAGCGGCAAGTCCGTCTCGCGCGTAAAATACTTGATTTCCTGCTGCTTGCCGTCCTCAAAGACCTTGAAATCGTCTTTACCGAGGTTCCCGACCAGTCCTCCGCCCTTGTTATGAACCGAGAACAGCACATTGACTACATTGACTTCGACCTTGATGGTCGGTTCGTCTTGAGCTACGAGGAGCGAAGACACGAGGAGCGCTGCGGCGAATCGCATATTCCAAACTTATACTGGTAGATGCACCCCGTTCAAAATCAGTTCCATGCGTAAAGCGATCCTACACCTGAAACGTTCCGATCCCATCATGGCGGGAATCATCGAGCGAGTTGGCCCCTTCCGAATGCAGTTTCGCGATCCCGATTTTCAAACGCTGGTTCGGTCCATAGTCTATCAACAACTCAGCGGAAAGGTCGCCGCTACGATTTTCGGCAGGCTGCTTGCCGCGGCGGGCGACGGTCAGGAATTGAGGCCGGAGGGTATCCTCGCGCTAACGGTCGAACAGATGAGGTCCGTCGGACTATCGGGCCAGAAGACGGCTTACATTCGAGATCTCGCGGAGCGCACCCTCGCGGGTGAGGTTAATTTCACGATCCTCTCGGAACTGACTGATGACGATGTCATCGCGCAGCTCACTCGCGTTAAAGGGGTCGGAGTCTGGACCGCCCACATGTTTCTCATGTTTGCCCTTCAGCGGCCTAATATCCTGCCCATCGGCGATTTGGGCGTCCGCATGGCGGTACGCAAAGCATACCGTCTGCGAGATTTACCGAAGCCCGCAAAAATGGAGAAGATCGCGGCCAAGTGGCACCCTTACTGCTCAATAGCAAGTTGGTATCTCTGGCGCAGTCTCGATAATCAGGCCGAAATATAGTGTAAATACCGTTTAACTTGAAACTTAGCCGACTTGGGTGCGTCCGTCTTTAGGATGACGCCCGGCAACTTTTTGCAAGCGTGGGGTAAGTTACTTCGCGGAAGGATTCCCCTTCTGTCAATCGAGATCACTCGGGAATGTCCTTTACGCTGCCCCGGTTGCTATGCGTATGGCGACTCACATTTGGGTAACGGAGTGATCCTCAGAGATCTGATCGATTCAAAGGGCAGTGATCTCGTCTCGGGAATTATGAGGTTGGTGGAGCATCACGACCCGATTCAATTGTCGCTAGTCGGCGGTGAGCCATTGATGCGGCATCGGGAGTTAAGCAAGCTCTTGCCGATACTGAGCCGGCGAGGCACTTTCACAATGGTGGTCACCAGCGGTGTGATCCCGATCCCTGAGGAATGGACATCGCTGCCTCGCATAACTGTTGCGGTGTCGATTGATGGGTTAGCGCAGCATCACGACGTTCGCCGCAACCCGGCTACTTATGAGCGGATTCTCAAGAATATTGCCGGCAGAAAGATCAACGTCCATTGCACGATTGTTCGCGACCACGTGCAGGAAGCAGGTTATCTCGACACATTCCTGAGCTTCTGGAGCAGCCGTCCGGAAGTGCATCGGATCTGGTTCAGCGTTTATACACCGCAGCTTGGTGAGCAGACTCCCGAGATGCTGACTCCACAGGATCGTGTCAACCTGACGAGTCAGCTCCCGTCGCTGTCGCGGCGATTCCCCAAACTACTTCTGCCCGACGGCATGGCACAGGCTTTTCTGACTCCTCCGGAAAACCCGTCGAAATGCATTTTCTCGTCGATGTCGGTGAATTATACGGCCGATTTAAAGACTGTGGTCGAGCCCTGCGTTTTCGGCGGCAATCCCGATTGCAGCCAGTGCGGCTGTTCCATCAGCGCCGGTTTGCATTGGGTTGGTGGTTTGCGTGCACTGGGTCCTTTGCGTGTCCGGCATCTTGTGAGAGGTTCGATGGCTGTCGGCGCCGCGGTCAATCGCATCGCAGGACAGCGCCCGGCTCTACCGCGTTGGGAGCGGGAGCTGAACCGGGTGGATTCAACGCCCGGGTGCTAAATTGAACCTATGGCGAAAGGCAAGAGCGATCTGATCGAGATCAAGTGTCCCTGCTGTGAAGCGACACTTCAGTTCGACCCCAAGCTGAAGGCGGTCATTCGGTTCGAGGAACATAAGAAACCGCCGTCAATCGCCGACATGGAAGAGGCGGTTCGCAAGCTGAAAGGTGAAGAGGCCCGCCGTTCCGAGGTGTTCGAAAAATCGTTCGAGCAGCACAAGTCGCATAAGCAGGTTTTAGAGCGGAAGTTCGACGAATTGCTCAAGCAGGCGAAGGACAATCCCGATACCGCTCCGCCGCCGAAGCGGCCGTTCGATTTCGACTGATTCAATCCCGTCGGTCGCGTGGATTCGTGATCTGCACGAGGTCGTGCGTTTGCCCGGGTTTGGGTGGCTGCAGCCAGCGCCGCGGCAGCCTCGATACATAAACCAGGCGTTCCACCCAGGGAAGCAGCTTGCGCACGGTCTTGCCATGCAACAACAGGCTGCCTGCCACCAGGACCGGGTGTGGGATTGTCGTGCAGCATCGTGAACAGATCCCGATTTCGCCGCCTCGCCCCGCGACATGAAGCGATCTCATGCGCCGCATTTCGTCCGAGTTCCAGATTTCTTCGAGAGACTGGCTTCCAATGTTGCCCAGCGGCGCGCCATCGAGCATGTAGCTCTGGCAGCAGGGGTACACGTCGCCGTTGTGCTTGACATACATCGGACCGCGCCACAAGTAATGGCACGGGTGAGGCCAATCCTCTGAAGCATGGCCACTGCTGGGATCGAGAACATTGGTCTCGTCTTCCTTGATTCGGACCAGGTCTACGCCCGGTACCGTGCTCCAGAAGCGCTTGAACTCGTCGACCTCATTGGCGTTGCGCTCCATCCGCACCATCTGCACCACAACCTGTACCTTCGATTTCCGCTCGTGCTTCATGCGCGCGAACCGGACGAAGTTATCTCGCACCTTCTCGAACTTGGCGCCTTTGCGGTAGAACTCGTAGGACTCCTTCGTGGCGCCGTCGAAACTCAGGGTGATGTGTTCCAGAGGTGAATCGAGTATGCGTCGGCACGTCTCTTCGTTGAGAAAAGTGCCGTTTGTTGAGAGCAGCGTGGAGATGTTGTGGCGATCGCAGTATTCGATGCGATCGAAAATGGCCCGGTCCATGAATGGCTCGCCAAGGCCGATCAACATCATGTGTTCGCCGCTTTGCGAAGATTCGCGAACCAGCCGCTCAAAGATGGCGCCCGCCATGTCCTCTTTCGGCTGTTTGTGCGTCTCGCGCGGGCACATCGGACAGTACAGGTTGCATTTTGCCGTGGTTTCGACAATGTATTCCACGGGCAGCGCGTTCAATTTTTCGTGACGCCTGAGATACCCCCACAGCAACTTGGCCCGATTCCATGCCCGCATGCGCTAAAACCTAATTGTACCCGCTAGCATGCAATCGACCCTTCACGATCGCGTACACAGACTCAATAGTGCCGGTTTTCGGAACGACGCCGAGTACGTACTGTATTGTTGCCGGGTGAACCGGCGCGTGGATTGGAACCATGCGCTGGCATATGCGGTCGAATTGGCGAACGAACGCGTTTTACCCGTCCTGTTTTATGAGGATCTGGAAGACTCGAATGCTCAGGCAAACTCACGGCATCACGCGTTTGTCGTCGATGGCGTAGAAGGAACGGCGAAACGCTGCCGCCATTTGGGGATCGGGTATCAGTTTTGCGGATCGTCCGTGGATCAACTGGTCCGAAGCGCGGCCGCGGTAGTCACCGATGACCACCCCAACTCGAATTTTCCGGCAATTCTCGACGTCGCATCCTTCGCGGTGGATTCCAGTTGCATCGTACCGATGCGACAGATTGCCAAACGCGAATATGCCGCATATACCATCCGGCCCAAGATTCACAAACTGCTGCCGCGCTACTTGCGGCCGGTCCCGGAACTTCGAGTTCAAAGACGTTGGCCGGGCGAACCTGTGATCGCACCCGTTCCCACCAGCCGTGATGTGCCGCCATCGACTGCCTTCCGGGGAGGCTCCGATGCCGCGCGCGAGCGTCTACGGCACTTCCTGAAAGAAGGACTGCGGCGCTATGCCGAATTGCGGAATCAACCCTCCGCGCACGCTACGTCGAACCTGAGCCCCTACCTGCATTTCGGCCATATCTCACCGCTCGAGATCGCCCTGGCGGCAAGCAAAGCCAACGATTTCCTGGAAGAGCTCATCGTGCGACGTGAGCTGGCTTTTAACTTCGCGCGATTCAGCGCGGACCCGGCGTCCATCGCGAACCTTCCGGATTGGGCCCGCGAAACGCTCCAGGAGCACGCGGACGACGAACGCAATCCACTCTACACGCGCGAACAATTCGAACACGCGCAGACCCACGACCCGCTTTGGAACGCGGCACAAAAGGAGATGCTGCTGCGTGGAAAAATCCATGGCTACTATCGCATGTACTGGGGCAAGAAAATCCTGGAGTGGTCGCGTACCCCTCAGGAAGCTGTCGAAACAATGGCATACATCCACGACGTTTGGGCCCTGGACGGACATGATCCGGCGACGTACGCTAACATCCTCTGGTGTCTCGGCCTCCACGACCGCCCGTGGCCGGAGCGCCCAATCTTCGGCAAGGTGCGCTATATGTCTTTTGACGGGATGAAACGCAAAACCGACGTCGACGCCTATGTCAGTGAGATCGAGCATCTCGAACGCACCGTAGAAGACCCTTTGCGCTTATGATCGTCGTAATCACTGGCGCGAGTGGGTTTATTGGCCGGCATCTCACCGGGAAGCTTCGCGAAGCGGGGCATGTCATTCGCGAGGTGAAGGGGCGTTCGCTTGCCGGACTGCCGCAAGCCATACCGGGGGCCGACGCTGTCATCCATCTGGCCGGAGAAAACGTCGCCCAACGATGGACCCAGGCGGCTAAGCGCCGCATTCGCGACAGCCGCATCAATGGGACCTGGCAGGTGGTGCAGTCAATCCAGGAAGCCAATCCGAAGCCGGCTGCGCTGCTCTGTGCCTCTGCGGTCGGGATCTACGGATCGCGCGGCGACGAAGCTCTGGCCGAGGATTCGCGGCCCGGGCTGGGCTTTCTCGCGAACGTGTGCCTGGAGTGGGAGCGCGAAGCGCGGGCGGCGGAAGCATTCGTTTCCCGCGTGGTTAATCTGCGGTTCGGCGCCGTTCTCGGGCGCGATGGCGGCGCTTATTCCAAAATGGCCCGCCCGATTCGTTGGGGCGTCGGCGGGCGACTCGGGGACGGAAAGCAATGGCTGCCGTGGGTACATATTGATGACGTCGTGGGACTCATTCAATTCTCGCTCGCAAATAGCGGCATCCGAGGACCCATTAACGTCACAGCGCCGAATCCGGTGACAAATGGCAATTTCACAAACGCGCTTGCCGCGGCAATGCACCGGCCAGCAATCTTCGCCGTACCGCGGCTGGCGTTGAAGCTGATGTTGGGTGAGATGTCGGAAGTCGTACTCGCAAGCCAACGCGTGCTTCCCCAGGCCGCGCTGACCGCTGGTTATAAATTCGAGTTTTCCGAAATCGGTCCGGCTCTCGACGCGCTGGTGTAAACTTGCGGAAATGCGAGTACTCTTCCTCGGCGCGCTGTCCGCGCTTTGCCTCGCCGCACAGCCGATCGTTTTAAAATCGGCGCGGATGTTCGACGGCCGCGAAATGGTCACGCCTGGCCTCGTGGTTATAGATGGAAGCCAGATCAAGGCCGTGGGTAAGGGCTCCGCGATTCCTGAACACGCCCGTATACTCGATTTCGGCGATGCGACGATCTCGCCGGGCTTCATCGACGCTCACACGCACCTTTCGATGATGTGGACAAACGACTACCGTACGGAAACGATGAACTCGCTGCAGATGACCGTGGCCGAGCGGGCACTCCGCGCGTCGGAAAACGCCCGCAAGACGATTATGGATGGCTTTACGACCGTCCGCGACGTTGGCGGCAGCGATTTTATCGACGTCGGCCTGCGCAATGCGATCCGCGCTGGCGTGATTGTCGGCCCGCGAATGCTGGTCTCGGTGCACGCCATCGGCGCGACGGGCGGCCATTGCGACGATCAGGCCGGCTTCCGCTTTGGACTCTTCGGCGCCGAGACAGGACCTGAGCAAGGCGTCATCAACAGCCCGGACGAGGCTCGCCGTGCCGTCCGCTTCAATCTGAAATACGGCGCCGACATCATCAAAACCTGCGCCACCGGCGGTGTTCTGTCGCTCACGGACGACATCGACACTCCGCAACTGACACAGGAGGAGTTGAATGCGCTCGTGGACGAAGCGCACGCGTTGCGGCGCAAGACGGCCGCTCACGCGCACGGAGCGACGGGCGCCAAACGGGCTATCCGGGCGGGGATCGACTCCATCGAGCACGGCACCTTCCTGGACGACGAAGCGCTCGACATGATGAAAGCCCGCGGCACCTACCTCGTCCCAACCTTGATGGCAGTGCAGGGCGGCCGCGAGAAGCTCGGCACCGGGGCTTATCCGCCGGCCATTGAAGCCAAGATGAAGGCCGCCATTGCCGCCATCAGCGATACGGTCCGTAAAGCGATTGCCAAGGACGTCAAGATCGGGCTGGGGACGGACGCGGCCGTTTATCCGCACGGCCGCAACGCGGAGGAGTTCCACCAGATGGCCGATTTGGGTGTGAAGCCGATCGATGCGATGCGCGCAGGCACGTCGCGTGATGCTGACCTGATCGGCCTCGCTGACCGTATTGGCACCCTCGAATCCGGAAAACTGGCCGACATCGTAGTAATACCTGGTGACCCAACTCAGAACATTCGCCAAACCGAGAAGGTCTTTTTCGTGATGAAAGAGGGATCGATTGTTAAGAACGACCACCCGTAGCCTTTGTTTTGCCGTTTGCTGCGCCGCCCTGGCGCAGAGCGATGCCGCCCGGCGGCTGGTGTCGCGTGCCGAAGGAAGCGCAGCGATGATGGACGATCTTCGTGAGCTGTGCGACACCGTCGGAGGCCGGCCTACCGGGTCGCCCGCGTGCGATCGGGCCGTGGCCTGGGCCGCTAAGAAATTCCGCGATGCGGGTATTGAAAAGGTCAGCATCGAGCCGTTCACAGTTGCGCACGGTTGGCTACCTGGGACCATCGAGGTGACCGCCATCTCGCCGGAGAAATTCCCAATCCGCGCCGCTGCCGCACCCATGAGCCTGTCGACGAAAGGGCCGCTCGACCTGCGGGTGGTTGACGTCGGTGACGGGACCCCGGAATCGTTCGCGAAGGCCGGCGCGGCCCTGAAGGGCGCTGCCGCATTGGTCCACTCGAATGAGATGAAGACGTTGGACGACCTATTCGGCGAATACTTCCGGAACCCCGGGCTCAACGAGGCGGTTACGAAATTTGGCGTGGCGGCGTTGCTTCTGGAATCATCGCGCCCCCGAGGCTTGCTCTACCGGCACCCCATTGGTCTGGGAGTCAACTATGCGCCTGTTCCGACGGCTGTCATCGCACGTGAACCCGCCGAGCGCCTGGCGCGGCTGTCGCAGGTCGGCGAGGCTCGTGTTCACTTTGCCATGACCAATAAGACCGGGGCGCCCATGCAATCGAAGAACGTCATTGCGGAGATCACCGGCAGTGAAAAGCCCGAAGAGATCGTGCTGCTAGGCGCGCATCTCGATTCGTGGGAGCTTGGCACGGGCGCAAATGACAACGGTGTGAATGCCGCCATGGTGATCGACACCGCCCGCGCGTTCCGTGAGCTGGGACTCAAACCCCGTCGGACCGTACGCTTTGCCTTATTCACCGGCGAAGAGCAGGGCATGTTGGGATCGGAAGCCTACGTGGAGCGCCATAAGGCCGAGATGGACAATCACGTTGCGGTCACGATGTTCGACATCGGCTCCGGCCATACCACCGGCTTTTATCTGAACGGGCGTGAAGAGATGAAGAAGGCCGTCAACACGGCCTTGGACGCGGCTGGCGGGCTGAATGCCACGGACCAGGTGATGGACGCCATCGACGGGACCGATAATTTTGACTTTCTCCTCCAGGGCGTCCCCAATCTCGTCGCGGTGCAGGACGCAGCTCCGTACCTGCCGGACTACCACGCCGAATCCGACACCTTCGACAAGGTCGACGCGAAGGAAGCCAGGCGCAACGACGCTATCGCCGCGGTGCTGATATGGGGCCTCGCGGAAGCGCCTGAGCGCCCGGCAAATCGGCAGTCGCGGGCAGAGGTCGAGAAGCTGGTGAAGGATACCAAGCTCGATGAGCAGATGAAAGTTTTCGAGCAGTGGGACGATTTCGTAGCGGGGAAGCGGGGCATCGCAAAGCGCTAGGTGGGTTAACCTAAGCGAATGCGAAGACGTTTTCTTACGTCCGCGGCAGGTGGCTTTTGCCTTGTGCTCGTCGCCTGCTCGGAACCCACCAAAACGACCACCAAGGAACCTGAAAAACCTGCCGAGCCAGAAACCGGCCGTTACGCGTTTCAACAGATGTATCCCACGGCGCGGGCATGGGCCACCGACGCGATTCCAGTTCAGATGGAGAGCATCAATCTGCAGCAGGTGAAATCGTCGGATGGAAAAGCCGGAGCGTGGGAAGCGATCTTCTACTCACCGTCTCTCGCCAAAGCAAGGATGTACACCTGGTCGGCCGTAGAAGCTGAGGGAAACCTGCATAAAGGGGTTTTTGCCAGTGCTGAGCCTGGACTACGAAGTCCGAAAGCCTTCGAAATTGCGGCACTGCGGACGGATTCCGACGCGGCGTATAAGACGGCAGTAGAGAAGAGCGCCGAATTCGTCAAGAAGCATCCGGACATGCCTGTGTTTTTCGTTCTCGAGATGACCAATCGCTTCCCGAATCTAGCGTGGCGCATTGTCTGGGGCACGTCGATAGCATCGAGCGAATATTCTGTTTTCGTGGACGCCACCACAGGGGAGTATCTGACCAAGGTCTAAGCAAATGCGGTCTCACAGGCAGTCACGGGTGGCCAACCTGGTGGCGCTCGCCTTGGCGATCCTGTTGGCCGGCTGCATTGTGGCCTGGTATTGGACTCGGGGCGCCACCACGACACCCGCCAAAGCGACCGCGACAGCATCGTTGATCGACGAGCGGCTGCTTCAGACGGCTCACCAGTTAGCGTCGCAAGCCGACACCGCTGACGAGCAGGCTTGCGTCCGCGACGCGCTTCGGCTCGCGGACCATGAGTTGGACCAGGCGTTTGCTACCGCGTTGCGAAGCGCGACGGCGAGCACCCCTCCGAAGGCCGGCCCTGCGAAACAACTGGCGGATCGAATCGAGAAGTTCAAGGCGAGAGTCGCCGCTGACCAGGCACGCCTCGCGAACGTGTCCAAGGGGGACGATTCCGACCAGGTCGACCTGGCTAAGGCGCAACTCGCGCTCGACCAGGACGAACTGGATGATGCTCAGCAGGACCTGGCCCGGCAGGGTGGTGATCAGCGAGCCAACGTCCAGCAGGCGCTGCAACAGCATGAGGCGGCTCAGCAGGATGCTCAGCTACCCAAACCGGCGGCGGCTGCGCCCGCGGGCACCCTGAGCGAACAAGTGCGGCTTTGGCTGGCGTTGGGGAGCCGCGATGCGCAACTAAACGATGCCCGCCAGCAGGCATCGGCCAAAGCTGCTACGCTGACGCGCGAGCACGATGCTTTGGAGAAGCCTTCGGCGCCTCAGCCTGCCGAAGATGATACGGACGCCGCCGAGACCATTGCACGCCTCCGTATCCTTTCGGATCAGCACAAAACTCTCGCGGAATTGGACAAGCGCATCCAGGACTGCCAACAACTCGCCACGGCGTACCAGCATTGGGACGACCTGGTTCAGAATCGCCGCCGGGGAATCCTGCACCTCATGCTGGCCTCGTTTGGCGCTGCCCTGGGAGTGCTATTGGCCGTAGTATTGATCGACCGGTCGATTCGGCATGCGTTCAGCCGCCAGACCGACCCGCGCCGCCTCCATCAACTGCGCGTGATGGCAACGGTCGGGGTTCAGGCAGTGGGTGCCATGCTCATTGTCGTGATCGCCTTTGGCCCGCCCAACCAGCTTTCAACGATCATAGGCTTCTCGACCGCCGGCTTGACAATCGCATTGAAGGATTTCATCGTGGCGTTCTTCGGTTGGTTCGCACTCATGGGTAAGAACGGAATCAGAATCGGCGACTGGGTGGAGATCAACGGCATCGGCGGCGAGGTGATTGAAATCGGGATCTTCAAGACGGTCCTGCTCGAGATGGGGAATTGGACGAACACGGGACATCCGACGGGCCGTCACGTCGCCTTCATGAACAGCTTCGCCATTGAGAACCACTATTTCAATTTCTCAACGGCCGGCCAGTGGCTGTGGGACGAGCTGCTGATCACTTTGCCGATGACCGGCAATCCCTACCAGACGGCGCAACGAATTCGCGACGTGGTGGAGCAGGAAACCGAGGTCGACGCACGCGAGGCAGAGCGCGATTGGGATCGGGTGACGCATCAGTACGGCACCCGCGCATTCTCGGCGAAGCCTGTCGCCGACCTGCGGCCGTCAGTCAATGGTCTGGACGTCGCGGTGCGGTACATCACCCGGGCTCCCCAGCGCTACGAGGTCAAATCACGCCTGTTTCAGGTGATCGTGGATCTTCTCCACGGGACAACGGCCGCGGCGCCGGCTTAGAAACTTGAAACGGGCTCAGCGGGTATTGTTCGTTCTGGCGAGCTGCGCCGTGGCTGTCTATTTTCTGGCGCTGACGCACAAAGCTTTGCAGGGGTATTTTTCCACTGACGACAGCATGAATCTGTACGTCTCCTGGTATCCATCCCTTTTCAGCCTGATCAAGGCGAACTTCCTGTTCTTCCTGAACTCGCCGTTCTATCGTCCGATGGGGAGCGCGTGGTATCGCATCATGTTCTTCGTCGCGGGCTACCATCCCGAGGCGTTCCACGCGGTGAACCTGGTCATCCTGATGATAAATATCTGGCTGACTTACGAACTTGCCTCGCGGCTGTCGGATTCGCGGGAAACTGGGGCGCTCGCCGCGCTGCTGATCGCTTATCAGCCGGCGTTCGCAGGCCTATATTTCGATACCGCATACATCTACGACGTCTTGTGTTTCGGCTTCTTTCTCGCAGCCCTTCTGGTGTATGGTGGCGCAGGCGGTTTCGCCGGCGCGCTCACGGTGAAGCTGAAACGGGGCGTCCAGGCGAGTGCCGAGACCTCGAGACAAGGTCTGTTTCTCCACAGGCAGGCGAAACCGCCTGCTTCACCCTTCCACAGCATCCAAGTCACAGGGCAAGCCCGCTTCCTTCTTTGTGTATTGTGTGTATGCGGGCTCAATTCGAAGGAAATGGCGCTTACGCTGCCCATCTGCCTGGCGCTTTACGAACTGCTGTACAGACCCGCGCCGAGGAACTGGAGAATCCCGCTCATCACCGGTGGCCTGACCATTCTACTCGTCGCAGGACGCGCGCTTGACCGTCATTCGCTACTGGCGCTGGAAGGATACCAACCGGTCCTCACCTGGAATCGCTTCATGGAAACGAGCGCCGGATTTCTCACCAACCTGTTTGACGAGAAACTGCATTTCTCAACCATCGCGGTATTGCTGTTCTGGGTGGCAACGCTGTTGTTGGCATGGGTCACAAGATCGAGGGCCCTACGGTTCGCCTGGCTATTCGCGATCGTTACGCCGCTGCCGGTCGCATTCCTGACGCCCCGAGGCGGCCCGCAGTATTACATCCCGCTATTTGGGTGGGTACTTTACTTTGCCACCCTGTTAGTCGACGGCACTCGCTCGTTGTTCGGCGAGCGTCTGTTCTATGCGCGCGCAATATCCTTGTTCTCCGTTGTCATGCTGCTCTCCGTCATAGCCTTCCGGGGAACCGGCTGGAAGGACGTCACCACTGTCTCCGAAGAAGGCGAAGCCTTGCGTTCGTCCGTTGATCAATTCCACGCCTTGCATCCGGCGCTGCGACCCGGCGCGCGTATCCTTTTCATCGACGACCCGCTTCCCAAACATCGCGACGATCTGCCGTTTCTGCTCCGGCTGCGGTATCGCGATCCCAGCCTGATCGCCGACAGCGTGAAAAGGATGAGCGTAAAGCCCACCGCGCAGGAATTCGCATCGTACGACTACGTCCTCGACTGCGACGCCGGCCACCTGTTCGACCGCCACCCGAATGGCACCCGTCCGGGTCCGACGATTGCGCTGGAGTGGGGCCATCCTGCTGTCTTTCACGCGGACTGGACGCCAGTGACATCCGATCGTCCGGCCAAGCCAGGCGAGGATCTTATCGGCAAGGCGTCCGATCTGGGCGCGACCGAGCCTCTAGTCGCGGCAGCCACACCTTTCCCGAAGGACCCGCTCCTGAACGTCGTCGCACCGGTTGAAGTGCGCGTCGGTGGTTCAATTGCCGCGGTGAACCTCAAGGTCGGCTGGCCGGAAGCCGTGAATCTTTATCGCCTCGACTTTCGCGTGCCCTTCAGCGCGCCGCGCGGCAACCAACCCGTTCAACTCACGGTCAACAGCCAGACAGGCCCGGCCGTTCCGATCGCCGTGAAATAGTTTCAATCGGCTAGAATACCCGAAATAGGAGATTTTCTTGTCACGAATTCACCTCGCCACCCTTGTCTTATTCTTTGGAGCCTTTTCCATCGCCTCAGCACAACGCGCACGGTCGAATGAAGCGCCGCCGCCATCCGCAACTGAAGAAACCGTAACTCCGATTCCGCCGGAAACCAACTCGACGACCGATCACGAGATGACACTCGACGGCAAAACCCTGCGCTATGCGGCAACCGCCGGGAATTTGCTGGTCACCGGAGATGATGAGAAGCCGAACGGCAGCTTCTTTTACGTCGCATACACTTTGCACGGCGTGAGCGACCTGCGCACCCGGCCGGTCACGTTCCTCTACAACGGAGGCCCCGGTTCGGCAAGCCTGTGGCTGCATATGGGCTCGGTGGGTCCGATGCGCGTCGTCACGTCCAGTCCGGCGGCAACCGGCGGAGGGCCTTACCAGATTGTCCCGAACCAATACACGCTGCTCGACAAGACGGACCTCGTTTTCGTGGACGCGATGGGCACCGGGTTTTCACGACCGGTCGGTAAGGGCACGATTAAGAACTTCGCGGGCGCCGATCAGGACGTTCAGGGTTTCGCGCACTTTATCCAGCGCTACGTCTCAGTCAACCATCGTTGGAATTCGCCAAAGTTCCTGTTTGGCGAATCCTACGGCACGACGCGCTCCGCCGCGCTTGTGGATGCGCTCGAAAACGGGGGTATGGCGTTCAACGGCGTCGTCCTGATGTCGACCATCCTCAACTACTTCACGATGGCACCCGGCACCGACACGGTCTTCATCGGCAACCTGCCGTCTTACGCCGCCATCGCCTGGTATTACGAGAAGGTGCAGCGCAAGGGTCGCGAAGAGAAGGCTTTTCTCGACGAGGTTCGCGCGTTCGCCCGCGGCCCGTATTCCGAGGCTCTGGCGCAGGGGCACAATCTACCCCAAGCCCAGGCCGATGCCATCGCGGCGAAGCTAGCCGGCTACACGGGATTGAGCGTGCAGTACATCAAAGAATCGAATCTGCGAGTCAGCCCGACTCGTTTCCGTAAGGAACTGCTGCGCGATCAACGAATGATCGTGGGACGTTACGATGCGCGGTTCGAAGGAACCGACACGGATGCCGCCGGCGAGAACCCTGGCTATGATCCGTCGAGCACCGGTATCACGGGAGCTTTTGTGTCTGTGTTTCAGGATTATCTCGATCGGGATCTGAAATACACCAGCAAGGAAACCTACCTGCCGCGCGGCCCGAACGTGAATCAATTCTGGGACCACACACACCGTGCGCCAGGTGGCGGACCCGGGCAGGGTCAAGGCCAGCCGATGCGCGATATCTACGTGGCGGGTGACCTTGCCGATGCCATGCGCAAGAATCCGCACTTGAAGGTGTTCTCGGCCAACGGTCTATTCGATCTCGCGACGCCGTTCTTCATCACCGAATACGACCTGGCTCACATGGAGCTCGAGCCGAAGCTGCGCGGCAATATCGAATTCGCGTACTATCACTCGGGTCACATGATCTACCTCAACGTTGATGCGTTGAAGCAGCTCAAGACCGATTTGTCGGGCTTCTACGCACGGGCTGTCGAAGCCGGAATGTAGGGCGCCGCGCCTTGCAGGTTGCGCCATTGCCGGCGATCGCGAGCGAGCAGGTCGTCGGCTTCTTTCGGTCCCCAGGATCCCGCGGCATAATTCGGAAAATGACGCGCCGGCAGCGCTTTCCAAACATCGAGGACCGGCGCGACCACACTCCAGCCGGCCTCCACCATGTCGGCGCGCTGGAACAGCGTTGCATCGCCAATCATGCAGTCGTAGAGCAGCCGCTCGTACCCGGTGCTGGGTTCATTGCCGAAGTAGTCCGAGTAGCGGAAATCCATGTTTACCGAACCGAGGTCAACCAACGGTCCGGGAACCTTCGCGCCGAAGCTGAGAGAAATGCCCTCGTCGGGCTGAATGTGAAGCACGAGAAGGTTCGGCGTCAGGCGCTCGACAGGAGTCTCCCGGAAAAGAACGAACGGCGCGCGCCGGAATTGGATCGCGATCTCCGTCACCCGTTTGGCCATTCGTTTCCCGGTGCGAATGTAAAACGGCACATCGGCCCACCGCCAGTTGTCGATGGATAACTTCAAGGCGACGAAGGTCTCCGTATGAGAATCCGGCGCCACGTTCGGCTCCGATCGATAAGCCGTGACCGGGCTGCCGTCAACAGTACCATCGTCATATTGCCCGCGGACCGCGCGCGTGAGGACATCTTCGGGAGATAGCGGTTGGATGGCGTGTAGAATCTTGGCCTGCTCGTCGCGAACCGCGTCGGCGTGAAACGAGACTGGCGGCTCCATTGCGGTCAGGGTGACTAATTGAAGAATGTGATTCGGCACCATGTCCCGCAACGCGCCGGCGTGATCGTAGTATCCGCCGCGCTGCTCGACGCCCAACGTTTCGCTCACCGTGATCTGCACGTGATCGATGTACCGGCGGTTCCAGATCGGCTCGAAAATACCATTGGCGAACCGGAAGACCAAGATGTTTTGCACCGTCTCTTTGCCAAGGTAATGATCGATACGGTAAATCTGGTTCTCGTTCAGTACCTTCTTGATCTCAGCGTTCAAGGACTGCGCGGATTCCAGGTCGCGGCCAAACGGCTTCTCGATAATGACGCGGCGCCAGTGACTGTTGCTCTCTTCAGCGAGGCCCGCCAGACCGAGTTGCTGCACGACCTCGCCAAACAACGACGGCGTCGTAGCCAGGTAGTAGAAGTAATTACCGTGCGTACCATGCTTTTGGTCGGCTTGTGCCAACGCGGGCTTCAGCCGCTGGTACAACGTGGGATCGCGAAAGTCGCCGCTTATGTAGTAGAGCCGTTCTGTGAGCCAATCGCAAAACTGGCATTGCTCCGGCGCGCCTCCGAATTCGACGAGATCCTTGCGCATCTGTTCCCGGAACTGGTCGTCCGTGAAAGCCTGGTTCGAGCAGCCGACCAGCGCGAAGTCCGCGGGCAGCAGTTTCTTCTTGGCCAGGTTGTAGAGTGCCGGGATCAGCTTACGCTTAGTAAGGTCTCCGGAAGCGCCGAAAATCACCAGAATGCAGGGATCGCCCGGCCGGCCGTGCTTCGATTCGCTCATCAGTTTAGCCTCCCGTGGGTTGTTCGACGTGCCCGCCGAATTTGTACCGCATCGCAGATAGCATTTTTTCGCCGAAGGTGTGCTGTTGGCGCGATCGGAAACGCGCATACAGCGACGCGGCAAGCACCTCGGCCGGGACGGCTTCTTCCAGGGCGGCCTGGATAGTCCAGCGGCCCTCGCCGGAATCGTGCACAAACCCGGTATAGTTTGCGAGTGACGGGTTCTCAGCGAGCGCCATCGCCGCGAGATCCAATAGCCAGGAGCTGATCACGCTGCCGTGACGCCACACTTCGGCAATCGCACCGAGGTCGAGGTCGTAGCGGCAGTCCTCCTGCAATTCCTTCGAGTTCGCATTGCGGAGAATATCGAATCCCTCCGCATAGGATTGCATGACGCCGTATTCGATTCCGTTGTGAATCATCTTGACGAAGTGACCGGAACCGCTCGGACCGCAATAGATGTACCCTTGTTCCGCGGTTCCGGTCTGCCGCCCCGGCGTCACGGGAACATTGTCCTGGCCAGGGGCCAGCGTCCGGAAGATGGGATCAAGACGTTGGACTGCCGCGCTCGGCCCCCCAATCATCAGACAGTAGCCGCGCTCCAACCCCCACACGCCGCCACTGGTGCCAACGTCCAGGTAGTCAATGCCCTTCTCGGCGAGTTGCTTCGAACGGCGGACATCGTCTTTGAAATAGGAATTGCCGCCATCGATTGCGGCGTCGCCCGACTCCATGTGTTTCGCGAGCGTGCCGACCATTTGCTCGGTTGGAGGCCCCGCGGGAACCATGACCCAAACAGCGCGAGGCTTGTCGAGCTTCGCGACCATATCCTCCACGTCCTTGGCTCCCGTGGCTCCCTCCTGCTCCAACTCACGAATGCGGGCGGCGTCGAGATCGAACACGACGCAGGAGTGCCCACCACGCGTAAGGCGGCGGACCATATTCGCGCCCATGCGTCCCAGGCCGATCATTCCTAGCTGCATATGCTCCTTTCGGGGCGCGCGCGTGACCAATGCAAAGCGGCCCCTGATGAAGCGTAGCGCGACGGAGGAGGGTTTCGCTTGAACGCGCTCTATGGCTGATGCACGAGCTGCGATTTCAACTTCTCGGCCCACTCCACCTGGGCCGTTGTAAGGTTGGGGCGCTCTTTATCCAATATTGCGTCCGCATTCTTGGCACCTTGCTCACTTGCAAGTTCGAGCCAGGCGATTCCCTGAACGTAATCGCGCTCCTTCCGTTCAGGCTGTTCAATGAGCATCTGTCCGAGGCGCAACTGGCATAATTTGTCGTTCGCGGCGGCGCACAGACGGAAATATCGGCGTGCCCGTTCACCGTCAGCGGGAACACCCTCACCCTTTTGGTACATAGATCCCAACGTGGATTGAGCCTGTAAACTCCCCAGAACCGCAGCGCCGCGCATCATGTCGAGCCCTTTTTCGATGTCTTTCGGAAGTTCGGTACCCTCCAGGTATTTCCTGCCGATTTCGTACATCGCCGGACCAAAGTTCTTTTCGGCCGCCATCTTGAGAAGAACGAACGCCTGTTGTGGGTTGGCAGGCACCCATCTGCCCTCAGACAGCAGCATGGATTCCAGATACATGGCGGGTGCAAAACCCTCCTGGCTCAACTTCCGGATCGTCTCCACCGCGTGCGTCTTGGACTTGTCGTCTGTTTTTTTGAGGTTGTGGAGCGCCATATTGTAAGAGGCCCGGCGAGACTCGCTTTTTTCATCGAAACGAATACCCTGAAATCGGAAATTCACGAAAATGGTGGCAAGCAGACGTACGGGGTGTCCGTCTTTTTCGGCGGGCTGGAATCTCCATTTTTCGACAGAGGCTATGGCTCGCTCGTCTAGGCCGAATCCGAGGGGGCTGAGTACCGAGATGTTGGTAGCTCTGCCGTCTGTGTCCACAACGATTTCGAGCAGTACGGTGCCCTGAACGTGCTCGGCTCTTGCTTGATCACTGAATTCGGGTTCCACTTTATGAAGAACTTGAGGAGGCTTAATGCCCGGACCAAGTCTAAGCACGTCATTTTGGGCAAGCAGAATCCCCGCTGTAAAAATGAACAACAAAACACGCATAAAACAACTTCCGAAACAAATAACTATAGCGTAGCTTTCTGGTTCCGAGGCGGCCAGACTGGTCTTGAAGCCCTGGCAAGACCGGGAAACGCCGGGCCCCCGAAATACCAGCGGTACAATGATTGCGGAGGATACATCAATGGCTGATGAAGCAGATGGCAGCAAGGTCATTTGGTTCCTGGCAGGTGCCGCGATCGGCGCCGCAGTGGCGCTGCTCTACGCGCCCATGTCAGGTGTGGAAACACGCCGCAAGATTGCTCAGAAGACCGAAGAGGGACGCAGCGCTCTCGCCGAATCCGGCAAGGACATGTACGAAAAAGGGAAAGAGATGTACGAGCGCGGCCGGAAGCTGGCCGACGAGGCAGCCGAGATGTTCGAACGCGGGCGCAAACTCGTGGAAGGGGTCGCGGGAACCGGTGGCCCGCAGCAGGCGTAATGGCGAGCGCACTTGCGGACACCATCGCGGCGGATTCTCTGCCGCCTTTCTCTAACGAAGCAGTCAGCGATTTTACAAAACCCCAGGACCGCGCGGCCATGGAGCAGGCGCTCGCCAACGTGCGCAGCCAGCTCGGACGCGAGTACGAGATCATCGTTGCCGGTGAGCGCGTCAAAACCGGCGATCTTCTGAAATCGCTGAATCCATCGCGACCCAGCGAAGTCGTCGGCATCCACCACAAGGCGACAGCGGAACTGGCTAATCGCGCGGTTGAGGATGCGCACCGCTACTTCCCCGAATGGAGCCGGACTCCAGCCGCCGACCGCGTACGTATGGCTGCGCGCGTCGCCGATATTATCCGTAAGCGCAAGCTGGAATTCGACGCCTGGCTTGTCTTCGAGGCCGGCAAAACATGGCCCGAAGCCGACGCCGATGTTTCCGAAGCGATCGATTTCTGTGCATACTACGCGCGCGAGATGGTGCGCTTTGCCAATCCCGAGCCCGTGGTGCAGTTGCCCGGCGAGAAGGACGAGATGATCTACATCCCGCTTGGGGCGGGCGTGATCATCCCACCATGGAACTTCCCGTTGGCGATCATGACCGGCATGACGGTGGCTGCTCTTGTCGCCGGCAATACGGTGGTAGTGAAGCCGTCGAGCGACACGCCGACGATCGCTGCGAAATTCGCCGAAGTGCTCGCCGAAGCTGGTTTTCCGCCAAAGAGCTTTTCGTTGCTCGTGGGCAGCGGGGCGGTTGTCGGCGACGTTCTCGTGCAGCATCCCAAAACGCGCTTCGTCTCGTTCACGGGATCCCGGGAAGTCGGTCTGCACATCAACGAACTGGCCGCGAAACCGCAAAAGGGACAGATCTGGATCAAGCGCGTGATTGCCGAAATGGGCGGCAAAGATGCCATCGTCGTCGATCGCGAGGCTGATATCGACAGTGCAGTGCAAGGCGTGGTCTGGTCGGCATACGGCTATCAGGGCCAGAAATGCTCAGCTTGTTCGCGGGCCATTGTCGACGAAGCCGTGTATGACGAGTTCCTGGACAAGCTTAAAACCAAGGTGGCCGAGGTGAAAGCCGGTCCGACAGACGAGCCCGGCTACTACATGGGCCCTGTGATCAACGCGGGAGCGCAAAAAACGATCCTGGAGTATATCGAGGTTGGTAAGAAGGAAGGCCGTCTGGTGGCCGGCGGCACGGCTGGGCACGGCGACGGCTATTTCGTGGAGCCGACCGTAATCGCCGACATCGGCCCCGAAGCTCGCATCTTCCAGGAAGAGATTTTTGGCCCGGTGCTCGCGGTGTCAAAGGCCCGGGACTTCGATCATGCTCTGGAGTTGGCCAACGCTACAGAGTTCGGCTTGACGGGCGCGGTCTACACGAAGAATCCGGAGAAGATTAAGAAGGCTCGCGAGCAGTTCTTCGTAGGCAACTTGTACTTCAACCGGAAGTGTACCGGAGCCATGGTCGGCGCGCATCCGTTTGGCGGCTTCAACATGTCGGGGACGGACTCGAAGGCGGGCGGTCCTGACTACTTGCTACAATTCTTACAAGCTAAGTCGATTGCGGAAAAGGTGTCCTAGCGGGCACTGATCCTGGCCCCGATGCGAAGGGGACCAAGACAATATCATTCCAGGGTCAAATCCGAACGACGCGGCGACCGGGCGGCGTTTACTCGCTGCCCGGTTTCCCTTTTCTGACCACCTTCAATTCAATAGCCTGTGGGGCAGCGTAGACCGTCGGGAGGCTTGATCGCGTTTCCACGATTCCGGCGACATAGATGGTCTGGTCGACCGGCTCAGCCGAAGGCAGCACTTCGATCTTGAAGCTTCGCCGCGTCTCGTCCTCGTTTAGAAGCACGCCGTTCAATCCCAAGTCGGTGAGTTTCACGCGAGGGGGCAGATTCATTACAGCGACGGGGACACGCCCCCGAAAGTCATTCTGCCGTTGAATATCGACGGTAATCTCGGCTGAGCTGCCCGGCTCCACTTCGATCACCTTGGTTTCCGAAGTCATCATGACATCGGATTGCGGAGCGAGCGAAATTAGCTTCAGATGATCCTCGGGACTCGCCCACCGCGTCAGTTGTCCCGCATGTCCGGCGATTTTCAACGGCACGGCCCGATCGAGCTTCGCGCTTGCGGCGGCGCTAAGGAGCAGAGTAGTGCCGACCTGACCTGGCGCGATTACGCCGGCCGTTGCTTTGAGTCCGGGCGGCAGATCTTCGAAGGCCACCTGGATCGGACCATCGAAATCATCCATGCGGAAAGCCGTCACGGTGACGGGAATCGTGCCGCCGACCGGGACGTTGGGATTGCGCTGTCCGACGCTAAGCCGGAAATCGGGGCGCGGTTCGCGGATCGTCAGTCGATAGGCGTAGTCCGGGCCGCTCGCGCCGCGAACATCGCGGATGCGCACCTGGTAGTCGCCATCCGCGGGCGCCGTGAAATGCACCAGCGAGTCTTTGCCGTAGCCGGGACCGCCGTCGTCGTTTTGATAGTAGAGGTGCACCAGCGGCAGGCCGTTCGGCGTGAACTTGGTCGCCGGCGGATGAATCTGGACTTTGTACACGGGCTTGTCGACCGCATGCGCTTCCGTGCTGGTGTCAAAGTAAGCGATGCGCTGCCCGCCGAACGATTCCATCGCAAAGTCGGAATCGGGGCTGTCGGGGATGTTCTCCACACGGTCGATCTCGCCGCCGATCATGAGGTAGTCTCCAACCTTCAGCCCTGTGCGGTCCTGGATGCGTATTTCGCGTGTGGCCGAATCGCGGTCGGATAGCGCGGTGGAGGTTTGGGAAACCGCTCGCACGGTAGCGCGCTCAATCGGGCTGCCATTGGCGTCGAGCACTTCGACGATGGAGTCGAGTTGCGAACCGAGACGGCGGGCGTTCACCTCGAAAACCAGCTTTTCGTCCTTCCGCGCATGAAATCGGAAGTGATTCTCCGGTGTTGTGAGACGGCCGTTGATCGTGATCGGCGCCGCTACTGTCTGCGCTTGCCCGGCTGCGATTTCGGGTTCGCGGCCAAGGGCCAGCTTCAGCGTGTTGAACGAGTCGTTCGGGCGGAGCGTGAGGGTGTCTTCCGATTCCGGCGTCAGCTCGCCTTTCGCCGGCAGAGTCGCCAGGCCGAGGTCGTAACCTTGGAGAGCAACATCGCGCGAGGTGCCGAGTTGCAAGCCGAGTGGGTACGCGCCGGTGACGATCGGGAAACTGCCCACCTTGATCCGATAGAAATGGCTGCTTCGCCCGCTGCTCTGATAGTCGGCGACGCGAATGTAGTACGTGCCTGCTTTCTCGAACTTGTGCGCAAAACGAATGGCGTCCATTCCACCGTCAGTACCGAATTCCTTCACTAAACTCTGATCTTCGGCGAGAATGCTGACCACGGGCTGCAACGACGACCCAATCGCGGCGGCGCCGTTGTCGAAGACGAGTTGCTCGCCGGCTTTGACTTCGATCTTGTAATAATCAACGTCCCCCGGCCTGGAGATCGTGCCGTTCAGGATCGTCGGCAGCAGTGTCTGAACGGCGTTTTCCGCCGTATCGTTCGGTTCTTTATCCGGAGTTTCGCCGTAGTAAGGCTCAACGAGAAATCGCCCCACCGGACTCGTGCCCAACGGCGTCTGCAAGCGAAAAGCGACCGGGCCGATCTCGGCGTCGGGCGAGACTTCCACTTCGATCGTCACCTGGTTCCGAGGCGGCAGAGGCCCCAAATCGATGGTGGAGAGGGTGCCATTTTCGCCGAGCCGGACCTCGGGCAGGTCGGGGAGTTCCTTCACTCGCAGGATTTTTCCGGTAACAGCCGGCTCACTAAAGTAAATCGCGCTGGCCTTCGCGAGGTTCAAACCCTCGACGGTGATCTCGGTCGCGACCCCGCGCGGCACGCCAACCGGCGAGACGAAACTCAGCGTCGGCGGCGTCGTGCGGTGACCCGTTGGCCAGTCGACCTCGGCCCCCGTGAGGAATCCTGCCGCCGCTAGCGCGAGGAAAACTGTGCGTGCCATATGCTGCTCCCTACCTCCCACGTTCCGTTGAAGCGGCCGATGGCGAGACTCTTTCCATCGGGGGCGAATTGCAACCCGTAGACCCAGTCCGGTTCGGTCATGGATTTCACTTCGGTCAGGTCCGGGACGGTGAAGATCTTGACGGTCTTGTCCGCCGAAGAAGATGCCAGGTATTTGCCGTCGGGCGACCAGGCAAGACGCAGAATCGCGTCTTCGTGCGCGATCTGCGAATTCTCGAGTTTGCCGGCCTTGTCACCTAACGACCAGATACGAATGCTCTTGTCGAGCCCGCCGGCCGCGATGTGTTTCCCCGTTGGATCAAGCGCCAGGGCGTTGATGCCGTCCTGCGGTTCCGATAACGTGTACAGCCGCTCGCCTGTCGCTGTGTTCCAGATTTTGACGGTTCGATCGGCAGCGCCGGAAATCAGCCGGCTGCCGTCCGGCGTAAACGTCAGGGCGTATATCGCGTCGATGTGGTCTTTGAACGTCCGGATCTCTTTCTCGGTGGCGACATCCCAAAGCTTGATGTACTTGTCGTAGCTGGCGGTCGCAATGGACTTGCCGTCGGGAGAGAAGACCGCGGCGTAGATGCAGTCCGAATGACCCTTGATGGTGTGGACCAGCTTGCGATCTGCAACGCTCCAGATCTGAACTTCGCCTTTCCGGGCGGGCAAACCGCCGGCGGCAGCGAGCAGGGAGCCGTCTCGGGAGAATGCCACCGCGCGAACGCCGTCAGCCGCACCGCTTAAAACCGCGACGTCCTTCTTAGACGCGGGGTCGACCAAGCGGACCTGTTTGAACTCGGCGAGGGCAATGAGCTTTCCGTCGGGACTCCAGGCGAGGTCGTAGACAGGGGAATGCTGCGCGGCCGCGGCAGCACATGCGATACAAGCCAACAGCAGGATAAAGCGGACTCCTGTCTTCTCAAAAGGCAGGGTCGAAGCCTCGATGTGCGGCGGGGTGAGGAAGGGTGGAGCAGGCGGTTTCGACTGCCTTTGCACTGTGCGAGAATGCGCAAGCGACACCGAAACCGCCTGCGCCATCTTTCGTAGGTACATGACTGTCCCTAGTGATTGAAGAGGAATTCTTTGTCGGTGAGCAAAGCCCATAACATGTCTTCCAATCCCTGGCGGCGCGAAAGCAGCATCGCCTCGGGCGTTCCCTTCGCGAGCCGCGCCTGCTGCAGGTTTGCAAGCAACGCCGCCTTCTCCGATTCCCTGGGGTAGCGGCTGAACGACGTCAGAAACACCTGGTCGACGATCCTCGAATCCGACAGGCCCAGCTTCAGGAATAACGTGATATACCCATCCGGAGCGCTTAGCTTCTTGTTCAGGGTGTCGCCGTTGATCACATGCAGCGCTTGCCCAATGGTGGCATCCGACGAGCGCTCGGACGAATCGCAAACCTGCCGAGCCGGGCGTCCGAAGACCGTCAGAAACTCGGATTTCACCTGCGTATCGGGCAACTGCAGCGCTCTCGTCCCCGCCGGATAGCCTCCAAACGCGGTCGGTACGCCGGTCACCTGCGAGTACGCATCCAGGATGACCTCGGCGGGCAACCGCTTAATGATGTATCGCGAGTAAAAAATGTTGTCGTTCTGATTCGTTGCGTTGGCTTCCGAGGAAAGCTGATACACGCTCGATTGCATAATGGTGCGGATCAGATATTTCACGTCGTACCGGTGCCTCACGAAGTCCTCGGTCAAGGCGGTGAGCAGTTCTTCGTTCGAGGCCGGGTTCGTAGCACGTACATCGTCGACAGGATTGACCAGCCCCCGGCCCATAAAGTTGCCCCACACGCGATTCACCAGCGACCGCGCGAAATACGGGTTGTTCGGGCTCGTCATCCAGTCCGCGAATACAACCCGACGGTCAACCGGCGAGTCGATTGGGATCGATTTCCCGTCTAGCGGCGTCGGTGGCAGAGGCTTCAGCAAACGCGGATGCATGACATCGCCGGAAGTCTTGGCGAAGACGACATCGTCTCCAGGCTGGTTGCCATTCTTGATTCCAACGCGCGCAAACAGATTGACCAGCTCGTAGTATTGCGTCTGCGTCCACTTCTCGAGCGGGTGATTATGGCAGCGCGCACACGTCACCCGCTGGCCGAGAAACGCTTCCGTTGACGTCTCCGCCAGATCGATTGGGTCCTTATGCAGCACGAAATAGTTCAAGGCGCCGTGTTCGCGGCTGCTTCCGGAAGTGGTGAAGATCTCGCGCGCAAACTTGTCCCACGGCTTGTCCTCTTTCACGCTCTGGCGGATCCAGTCGTAGAACGCCCACATCGCATTGCTGCGCAGCCTGCGGCTCGATACCAGCAGCAGGTCGGACCACTTATATGCCCAGTAGTCGACGAACTCGTCGCTCTCCGTGATGCGGTCAATCAGCTTCTCGCGCTTGTCCGCGCTCTTGTCGGCCAGGAAATTCTCAACCACTTCGGAAGTGGGAAGCACTCCGGCGGCATCCAGGTAGGCGCGCCGCAGGAACGTCGCATCGTCAGCCGGTCTCGACGGCGCGATGTTTAGCTTGCGAAGCTTGTCGACGACCAGGTTGTCGATGTAGTTATGGCGCGCAAAACGATCGTAGGCATCCGAGGCCACCTGGTTCGGATACGGAACCGTGAGGCGCGAGTATGAGACGTGGCTGGAATACCACAGCGTCACAGCCGCTTCGCCCGGGCCGTTCATTTTCACGCGGCCGTTATCGTCGACAGATGCAGTGCCTTCGTTGTTCGACGAATACTTCACCCAATGCGTCACGTCCTCGACATGGCCGTCCGAGTATTTTGCTCGCACTATGAGCTGCTGCTGAGCTCCCGTCTGCAAGGTCGCCGCCGCAGGGAACACCTCGAGGTTCGTGACCTCGGGATCGTTCTCGCCAGGAGCCGGCGCGCCCTCCGCGATCCAGCCGGAAATGATCTTGTACTCCAGCGAATCCTTGCCGAACCGCTTACCGCCTCCGTGCGGAATCGTGAAGGTTGGCTTGAGAAGGATCAGGCTAGCGGGCGGTTCCGCCAGCGACACACGGCGGCCGACGGATTGACGCGTGAGAGTGTCGTAGTCGACATCCGGATCATACCCGCGCAGCGTCAATTTAAACCCGTTCTTTCCCGCGAGAGCTCCGTGACATGCGCCCTGGTTGCAACCAACCTTCGTCATCACCGGGATGACATGATTGCGGAAGCTCCAGGTGAACGGAGCTTTCACCCCTTTCACCACCACGTGCGCCGTCGCGCTCTGGCCGTTTGCCAAACCAGTGATGTCGGTCTCGCCGTCGCTTGCCGGCTTCACCATGCCGCTTTCATCAACGCTGGCGACGGCCGGGTTCGAAGACGACCACTTCGTTTTTGCTGTCAGATCCTGCTGGAAACTGCTGGACGTGAATTCGGCGATCAATTGCTGGCTCGATTCCGGAGTCGAGAGCGCCACCTTCGCCGGTAAGACTGCAAGCGAATCACCGGCCCACAAGACTACCGGCGTCAATAAAACCAGGTACTTCACGAAAACAACTCCGAAATGGGCTCCACACCGCGATCGACAACCGGGATCGGCCTTCCCTGTGCACCTGGAAGCTCGACGCGCAGATCGATGCCCAGCCCATGGAAAATGGTCGCCGCCACCTCGCCCGGCGTCGTAGGACGATCCTTTGGCGCTCCGCCGATATCATCCGACGCGCCCACGGCTTGCCCGCCCTTAATTCCGCCGCCCGACATGACCACGGTCCAGCATTGCGGCCAATGGTCGCGCCCGCCCGCGGGGTTCACTTTCGGCGTCCGTCCAAACTCTCCGAACGCCACCACCATCGTGTCGTCAAGAAGCCGGCGGTCCTGCAGTTCCTGAAGCAGCGAGCTGTACGCCATGTCGAACATGGGGCCGACCAGGTCGCGATAGCAACTGATGGGGCTGAACGGCTTAGAGCCGTGAATGTCCCAGGTGATCTCGTCGAACACCGTTTCGAACATGTTGATGGTGACGAAACGGACGCCTGCTTCGATCAGCCGCCGCGCCAACAGGCAGCTTTGGCCGAAGCGGTTCATGCCGTATTTCTGACGTACTTCCTCGGGCTCGCTGTGCAGTTCGAAGGCCGCACGGGCCTTTTGCGACGACATCAGCGTATAAGCCGAGTGGAACGTGGAATCGAGCAGCCGGGCGTCCTGCGAGGTTTCGAACATGCTGACGCTCTTGTCCACGGCTTCGCGCCAGTTCTTGCGGCGGTCGACGCGCAGAGCCGTCAGGTAATCCGGCGGAAGCATGTCGGGCACCTTGAAATTGGGATCCGATGGGTCGGCATTTAGCACAAACGGATCGTACGACTTGCCCAGAAATCCGGCGTTCTGCCCGTGCGGCATGTTGCCGCCCGTATTGCCGATCGGATGCGGCAGAAGCACATGCGGCGGTACGTCGCCTTTGGAACCTTGCAGCTTGGCCTGCACACAGCCGATGTGCGGATACTCGATGCCGCCCTGGAAAAGCCGACCGGTCTGCATCATCTGATGGCCGGTGTCGTGGACCGCGGCGGCCGTGTGATACATGCTTCGGATCAACGCGAATTTGTCCGCATGTTTCGCCATGCGCGGAAAATTCTCGGAAATTTCAATCCCGGGAACGTTGGTCTTTATCGGCTTATACGGCCCGCGAATCTCCACCGGAGCGTTCGGCTTCATGTCCCAGGTGTCGAGCTGAGACGGTCCGCCGACCAGCATCAACATGATGCAATTCTTGCCGGACTTGTTGTTGTCGGTGAGACCTTGTGCCTTGAGACCGGTGAGTTGGGTAAGACCGAGGCCGAGCGCGGTGAGAGCGCCGGCGTGGAGAAAATCTCGCCTCCGGAGCCCATCGCAGAATTCGACGGGTCGGTCGGCGTCCAAACGGAACATGGAGCCTCCCCTGTGAGGTAATTATCTCTATGATTCTACCGCGCCAACGAAGATGCGTTCAGAAAAATCAGGAAGTTGTCGCGTGGACCAGTTTCTCGATTGCGGCAAGAAGTTGGTTTGCCTGGATGGGCTTGGACACGTATCCGTCCATGCCTGCTTCAAGACAACGTTGCTCGTCCTCCCGCATCGCGTGCGCCGTTAACGCCAGAATTGGCGTTCGTGTCCCGGTACTCGACTCGTGCCGGCGGATCCATGTCGTTGCCGCAAACCCGTCCATCACCGGCATCTGCACATCCATCAGCACCAGGTCGATCCCGCCTTCCTGGAAGATTCGGATCGCCTCCTGACCATCGTTCGCCGTTACCGTATCGAGACCTGCCTTGGCGAGCAACCGGACGGCAAGGGTCCGATTCACTGCGTTATCGTCGGCAATCAGAATGCGCAGCTTGTGCGACGAACTCAGGATCTGGCGCGCCCGCGGGCTCTCTACCTCCCAGCCCGAACGTTCCGCGCCGGTTGCGCGCGCGAATGAGGCTGTGAAGCAGAACGTACTGCCCGTATCCGGCTCGCTTTCCGCCCAGATGCGCCCATGCATCATCTTGACAAGATTGGCTGAAATCGCCAGGCCAAGACCCGATCCCCCGAACCGCCGTGACACGGAGCCATCCACCTGATAGAACGCCTCGAAGATCGCTTTCAGCTTGTCGCCCGGTATGCCAATGCCGCTATCCGAAACCCGGATCAGGCAGGTTTCCACTTCTCCCTGAGACTCTTCAGAAACCCGTTCAGCACTCACCGCCACGCTGCCGGCTGACGTGAATTTCACCGCGTTTCCGATGAGGTTAATGAGGATTTGCCGCAGTCTCCCGGCATCGCCAACTACGCGCGGCGGAAGGTCCGGGCTTAACGACAACTCCAGCCGCAAACCCTTTTCGCCGGCTTTGAATCGCAGAGTTTTCACTGCGTCCGATACGCAATCGCGGATAGAAAATGGCTCCGCGACGAGTTCCAGCTTTCCGGCTTCTACCTTGGAAAAATCGAGTACGTCATTCAATAGGGCCAGCAAGGATTGCGCCGAGCTTCTGGACATCTCCAGGTACTCTCGTTGTTCATCGCTCAGCGCCGTAGTGAGCGCGAGTTCGGTCATACCAAGAATGCCGTTCATGGGCGTCCGAATCTCGTGACTCATGTTGGCCAGAAACTCGCTTTTGTGCTTACTCGCCATTAGCGCGCGGCGACGCTCCTCGTCCAGCTCCCGCGTCCGCTCCTCGATGGCTTTTTCCAGGGCGAGTTTTTGAGCCAGGATGCGATTCATTCTCCAACGGACCGCGCCCCAAACCGCCACTGCAATAGAAAGCACGAGAAGTGTTCGTAACCACCATGTTTCCCACCAGGGAGGATACACTCCGAAATGAAACTGGACCGGCGCCGATGTCCAACGGCCGCGCCGATCGAAAGCGGCCACCTCGAAGATATACTTGCCGGGCGGAAGTGAAGGATAGCGAACGCTGTGACGGCCGGCCGATGTCCAGGCATCGTCGAAATTGACCATGCGATAGCGAAACCGCACGTCACTCTCATTCCGAAACGTAAGCGCCGTGAAATCGGCCGCAAAGGAACGGTCCATGTACGGCACGTTGCCTTCATTGTCCCGGTGCGGTTTTCCACCTAACGTAACCGCGCTCAGGACGGTTCTTGGAATGGTGAGCTTCGGCTCCTGGTCCGGCCAACGATGGTGCGCAAGGCCCCGGCTGGTGCCCAGCCATACGCTCCCATCCGAATCGGCATAGAAACCATTACTGTCGCAGTCTCCCCAAACCAGCCCCTCCGAGGTCCCGAAATGCATCCACGTGCCGTGCCGCAATACGTCGATGCCCGAATCGGTTCCCGCCCAGACGGAGCCTTGCGCATCGACACCAATGGAATAAACCTTGTTCGATGCCAGGCCGTTCGTACGGTCATAGTTTTGCGCCCGGATTCCCGCGCCGTTCCAAGCGATCCTGGATATACCTGTCGGTTCGCTATAACTGATCCAGAACGTATTCGTGTTTTCCTCGGTAATCCCAATCACGCCATCGGAGCGGAGACCGTCCGCAGGCGTTAAACGTCTCCAATTGCCATCCTGAAAACGCAGCAATCCATAGGATGTGGGAACCCAAATCGCACCCGTCCGGTCTTCGATAGCCTGGTAGAACCGTTCCCGGTCGTCTTTCCCAGGGAGTTCCTGCTTCCGGAATCGAATCTCTCTGCCGCCGAGAGCGGTGCTCCGAAACAGCCCCGCAACCGTGCTGACCCACAAATTGTTTTCGCGATCGACGAGAACGCCATAAACCAGGTCATTCGTTAACCCCGACTCGCTGCCATAGTTACGAATGAGCTTCCCGGCACGATCGAAGTGCGCTACGCCGCCCGGATTCATGCCGATCCAGGCATCGCCCTCCGGCGTCACGGAAACGGCCCGCACTTTGTCACCGGATAGACCGCCGGGCGCCGCAGTGTTCTTCCACGGCGACTCGTCATTCGGTCGGAAGGCGACCCCGCCATTGGTCCCGACCCAGAGGGCGCCTCCGGCACCCCTCCGGATGCCCCAGGTCGTGTCCGAAATGAGCCCCTCGGCCCGGGTCCACGCTTCCCATTCTCCATAGCCGAGCCAACGCGCTATACCGCCGCCTTGTACAGCGACCCAAACGGAACCCTCATGGTCCACGAGGACATCAGCGGCAGCATCGCCGCTTAATCCGCTGGCCGCCCCGATCAACTTCCAGCCTTTTGACGATGCGAGCGCTAACCCGCGGTCCGTGGGCACAGCCAACTGGCCATTGGGAAGCACCGTCAGACGTCCGGCAGGCGCGGCGGATGGCAATCCGGTGTCTCGAGATTCAAACCGGCTTTCCCCGGGACGCAGCGCAAAAAGACGCTGCGTACTGCGAACCCAAATCGTTCCCGACTTGTCCTCCACGATGCTGGCCCAGCGATCCGGTGGTAAACCGAGCCGCGCGCTGACACTCGTTACACGCCCCGACTCCAGGCGGCACAAATCATGGTCGCAGCCGTACCAGATTCGTCCGGTGCGGTCGCACCAGACACCATACGTGAAACCCAGCGTAATCCATTTGAAACGATACTCTCCGGACGTGTCTTTTTCGCCAAATAGAAGCCCTTGCGAAGTGCCGACATATAGCCGGTTCTGGGCATCGGCTGCCATTGTGGAGTTGCCGACGACCTCGACACGCCCGGCCTGCGCCGCTTGAAAACGGCCGTTGCTGAAACGCGCCAGGCCTCTCCGCGTACCGACCCAAAGCGTGCCGTCGGGGGTCTCCAGCAGACCCTGCACATCGGCGCTCGGCAGCCCGTTTTCGATTCCGAAGGCTTCGAATGAGTAGCCCTCGTAGCGGAAAAGGCCGCTCTGCGTGCCCACCCAGATGTATCCAGCGTGATCCTGGATGATACTATTCGCCGCCAGGTTTTTCAGTCCCTGCTCCTGGCCGTAATAGCGGAACGAGTATCTTTGGGCAATCGCCGGCACCGGGCCGAGCGCTATAGCCAATAGCAGCAAGGCTCGGCTACATCGCGGCGCATTTGCCCGATTTTGTCTCACGCCCGACACACTCGTCGCACCCCTCCCTTTTCATCTCATCGTCACTTTTTGCCTTCCCTTTAATTCAATTCACCGCCGTCCAGTACCCACCGGACCTCCCGTACCAGTTCGTCCGGCCTAAACGGCTTCTTCAGGAAATTCACTGTCTGCGCCAGCCAACGAACTCGCGTTGCCGGTCGATGAGCAGAGATGAGAGAAGATTCCGCTCAGAAGTAGCGCAATGAAGGTCACAGTGTTAATCGTCGACGATGAGGAAGGCATTTCACGTTGTGCTCGGACGCCTTGAGGGAAAGCGGCCTGCAAATACTCACCGCCGCTCCGCAAACGCGGCACTCGCCCTCCTGGAGGACGGACAAGTGGACGTCGTACTCACCGATCTTCAAATACCCGGCCTGAACGGTATCGAGTTGCTTCGACAAGTCCGAACGTCATTCCCCGATACCGACGTGGATTCGGCTCGGTGCGTACGACTACATCACCAAACCTTTCGCGCTGGATGAGTTAATGGAACTCATGCATCGCCTGGTGACTCCGGGCACAACTCCAAACCCAGAAAGGCCTGGGGGACATGGTCGGTACGTCCGCCCTGATGCAGGCTCTGTACCGGCTCTTAGTGAAGGTGGCTCCGAAAACGGCACCCGGTCCTCATCACTGGCGAAAGTGGGACCGGGAAGGAACCATCGCACGAGCCGTTCACGACAACAGTCCCTGGAAGGACCCTCCTTTCGCGCCGTTCGATTGTGGCGCCTTATCCACCAACATCATTGAAAGCGAACTTTAGGGCACGTTCGCGGCGCTTTCACGGGAGCAACCCAGGATTGTCAAGGTTTACTCGCGGCGGCCGGGCAGGGGACGGTCTTCCTCGACGAAATTGGAGAACTGCCCGTTGATCGTCAGGCGAAACTGCTGCGGGGCCTGCAGGAACGTTGAGAAAGTCGCGGGTGACACGGTCATGGAATCGCGCCCGATGCCATGGCTTTGTTGGTGGCTTACGAGTGGCCTGGCAACGTCCGTGAGCTGGACAACTACATCCGTCGCTCGATGGCCGTTTGCGAGGATGCCTGGATTCAGCCCAGGGATCCTCCCGCGCAAGTGCGTCTCGCCGCGATCACCGCCGGCGACGCAAAGGTGAGCCAGATGGAAGACCTGGAGCGTCGCGCGATTCTCAACATGCTCGAAGCCACGGGCGGCGATCGAATCCGGGCTGCAAAGGCGCTGGGCATCGGTAAAACGACGATCTACCGAAAGCTCAAGCAGTACGGCCTGGAGAAACCGCTGGACGCTTTGAGGTAAACCCGCTCATCGGTAAGCGCTACGCTTGAGTCGAAGGAGCTCCGATGAGGATCATCTTCCTGTCCGCGGCTGCTGTGCTGGCCGCGCTTCTGCCATCCGTTTACGCATCTTCGCTTCGAGTTGAACATTTGCGCTGCGAGTACCTCGATAATCCGCTTGGAATCGACGTAACCAGCCCGCGCTTGAGTTGGATCATCGAGCCGGCGTCGCCATCAGCGCGTGGCATCAAACAGACCGCTTATCGCATTCTCGTCGCTTCGAGTCCGCGGAGTCTCGAGAGTGGCGTCGGCGATCTTTGGGATTCCGGGAGGGTCGCCTCGGACCAATCGATCCAGGTTGCGTATGCCGGGAAACCGCTCAATTCCGGCGCGCACGCATTCTGGAAGGTTGAGTTATGGGATCAGGCCGGCGAGAGCTCCGGATGGAGCAAGCCGGCGTCCTGGTCGATGGGCTTGCTAAACCCTGACGACTGGAAAGCGAGATGGATCGGCTTGGACGAAACAGGTGGTTATCGGCGTCCTGGCAGTCCATATCACAACCTCGAAGGAGCACAGTGGATCTGGTCGCCTGCCTCCGATACTACGCCCCAGGATCACTTCTTTCGTGCTTCCGTGGCGATTCCGGCAGACAGAAAGCTCGTGAAAGCAATCTGCGTAATCGGCGCGGATCATGATTTCGAGCTCTTCGTAAATGGGGTTTCGGTCGGAAGGGGTGACAACGTCCGGACTCCCGAGATCATCGAAATCAGTGCTCAGCTCAAGGCGGGCGCCAACACGATCGGAGTGCGTGCCCGTGGCCGCCGGAACAATCCGCCGGGACTGATCGCCGCGATTCGAGCAGATTTCATTGATGGCAAGCCGCTGCTCTTCACTACGAACGCCGCGCAATGGAAGACCGCACCGTCCGCGGCGATTGCTGGTTGGGAACAGGCCGGCTTCGACGACTCTGGTTGGTCTGCCTCAAAAGAACTTGGGGCGTACGGCGCCAAGCCGTGGGGTCCCGTCGGCTTCGTCGAAGAGCGCGCCCTCGCCGCACGACTGCTCCGCAAGGAATTCGAGTTAAAAGCCAAGCCCCGTCGCGCGATGGCCTATGTCTCGGGACTCGGTCTGTTTGAGCTATACGTAAACGGCAGCAAAATTGGCGACGAAGTACTTTCGCCCGGGCTTACGGATTACGACAAACGGGTTCAATACATCGCGTTCGATGTCACGCAACAATTGAAGGCAGGCCGCAACGCCATCGGCTTGATGCTTGGAAACGGCCGCTATCACGGGCCCCGCGATGGTACCGCCCGCAGCTTCGGCGATCCCAAGGCCATCCTGCAACTGGAAGTCGAATCACCTGAGGGATCCGTCAGCCGCGTCCTGACCGACGATACCTGGAAACTGACCGCTAGCGGAGCGATTCGCGGCAACAACGAATACGACGGCGAGGAATATGACGCCCGCATGGAACTGCAGGGATGGGCCAAGGCAGGATATAACGATGTTGGATGGCAGAACGCTCTGAACGTAGCGGCCCCGGCTGGTAGGTTGGTAGCTCGGTTGGCGGAGCCCCTGCGTGTTGTCGAAACCGTGAAACCTGTCAACGTTCACCGGCTTCGTCCCGGTGTTTACATTTTTGACCTGGGCCAGAACATGGTGGGTTGGTCACGCTTGCACGTCGCCGGACCTCGCGGAACACAGGTGATGCTGCGATACGCCGAGACACTGCAGGAAAACGGTGAGCTCTACGTCGCCAATCTTCGTTCTGCGCAGGCCACCGATCTCTACACGTTAAAGGGCGGCAGCGAGGAGACCTGGGAGCCCCGCTTCACTTATCACGGATTCCGCTATGTGGAGGTGACCGGTTATCCGGGCGAGCCGAGTGCCGGTGCTATTGAAGGCCGCGTGGTGCAGGACGCTGTGGCGCGCGTCGCCGACTTTACCTCATCGAACGAGCTGTTGAATCATCTGCACAAGAACATTTTCTGGGGTGTCCGCAGTAATTACCGCAGCATTCCCACCGACTGCCCGCAGCGCGACGAACGACAGGGCTGGATGGGCGATCGCTCGGCCGTCAGCCGCAGTGAGTCGTACCTGTTCGACGTTGCTGCCTTCTACAACAAGTGGATGAACGATATCGAAGATGCGCAGCGCCCCGACGGCAGTATTCCCGACGTCGCGCCGACATACTGGGTGCTGTACAACAACGATGTCACCTGGCCGAGCACGTTTGTGCTGCTTCCGGGAATGCTCTACGACCAGTACGGCGACCGCCGCGCCATCGAAACTCATTATCCGGCCATGCGCAAGTGGATCGAACACATGCGGACGTATACGAAAGACGGCCTCATGCCCAAAGACCAGTATGCCGACTGGTGCGTCCCGCCCGAATCGCCAAAGCTGATCCATTCGCAGGACCCGGCTCGCCGGACCAACGGAACGCTGTTGGCCACCGCTTATTTCTACAAGATGCTGCGGCTCATGAACCGCTATGCGACGCTCCTCGGCAAGACCGATGATGCCGCGGAATATGACGCGCTCGCGGTCTCGATGAAAACCGCCTTCCTCGATCACTACTTCAAGGCGTCGCTTAACCAATTCGATAACGGAACGCAAACCTCCGCAATTCTCCCGCTGGCTTTCGACATGGAGCCGCAGGGGTCGCGCCAGGGCGTCCTCGATCATCTCGTGAGCAAGATCCACAATGAGAGCAACGATCATGTCGGCGTGGGGTTGATCGGGGCGCAGTGGCTCATGCGCACGCTCTCCGACAACGGGCAAGCTGATCTTGCGTACAAAATCGCGACGCAGACTACCTATCCGGGCTGGGGCTACATGATCGAGAAGGGCGCTACGACAATTTGGGAGCTCTGGAATGGCGACACTGCCGATCCTGCGATGAACTCGGGGAACCATGTCATGCAGATTGGCGACCTCGGGTTGTGGCTTTACGAATATGTGGCCGGCATCCGGTCAGATCCGGAGCAGCCCGGATTCAAGCACATCGTGATCCGGCCATATCCGGTGGATGGGCTCACTTTCGCGAAGGCATCGCATGAGTGCCCTTACGGCACCATCCGGTCGGGCTGGAAACGGGAGGGTGCGCGGTTCACGCTCGAAGTCAGCGTGCCACCGAATACAACCGCGTCGGTCTACGTGCCTCGTTTCGGCTCAACCGTCACGGAGTCCGGGCATCCCGCCAACCAGGCCAAAGGAGCGACCTTTGTCCGCGATGAGGCAGGGGCGGCTGTTTACAACGTCGAATCCGGCAGCTATTCTTTCACGGCTCAGTAGCGATCTATTTGGCCGCAAGGAAATCGGTCAGCGTCTTGATGAACAGGTCGGGCTGATCGACAAAAGTCATGTGCCCGCTCTGCGGCACGATGAACAGTTTCGAGCCGATGATCTTGTCCGCCATGTAGCGGGCCAGCGAGGGATCGCATTCATCGTGGTCGCCCGCGGTGATCAGCGTCGGCACCTTGATCGACGTGATGCGGTCGCCGTATTCGACCGATTTCAGATTCCCGTCGATGACGAATTCGCCGTGCGAGCCCCACATCTCGCGATACAGATCCCATGACATGACACCGTTCGCGACGGGGTCGTAATTGGGATCGGGTCGTCTTTGGTAAAGGTATTGGAAATAGCCTTCGCCCCAGGCGGCGTTCATGTAGTCGGTCGGATAGCGGTTCTTCTCGAAATCTTTGCCTTTCCCAAACAAGCCATCCTTCTCGAGTTTCTGGATCTTTTCGCGAAGCTCGGCAGGCATCGCCGCAAGCTGCTTCTGAAATACCTCGTTCATCTTGGAAGTGCTGTAAAACGTGCTGCAGAGTATCAGTTTCGAGAGGTTCTGTTGGTACTTCAGCGCATATGCCTGAGCCAGGACGCCGCCGTAGGAGTGCCCCAGCAGCGTCATTTTACCGAGGTTCAGTTCTTTGCGAACCGCCTCCACATCCTCTACCATTGCTTCCACCGTGTACCCGGCGGGATCATCGAGTTTCTGCGATTTCCCCGAGCCGCGCTCGTCGATGAAGATCAGCCGGTTGTGGCGGGCAAGCGGAGCTATGTAGGGCAGGAAATAGTCGTGTGACGCGCCCGGCCCGCCGTGCACCAGCATTAAGGGCGGGCCCTGGCCAAACGACTGGTAATAGATCAGAACGCCGTTGGCATCGACGTAGCCCTCGTCGATCTTGTAGGACGCCGCATGCGCCGGCACGAGGAAGGCCAGCAATGAGAGAAACGTTGATATTTTCAGGAAAGTGGAAGGGTGGGGCAGGAGGTTTCGCCCGCCCTTTGATGGCGTGGTAGGCACCTTCCCAACTTAAGACCGTGCCAACAATTCGTCAATACTCTGCGACAGCATACGCGGCAAAAACGGCTTCAGCAGAAATGCGAATCGCTTCTGAATCTCCGGCGGCAGAACCTCCGGGCAGAACGGATAGCCGCTGCACAACAACGCGCGAACGCCGGCATCCATTTCCATGATCTTTCGAAGCAGTTCTTCGCCGGTCATGCGGGGCATGCTCATATCGGCGATGACGAGGTCGAACCTCTCAGCAGATGACTGAAAGGCTTCGAAAGCCTGTAATGAATCTGAGTAAGTAGCTACCTCGTACCCGAGCCTCTTCAGATAGGTTTCCAGCAGACGCGCCAGCGCGACTTCATCATCCACGAGAAGAACGCGCTTGGGCATTGGGTCCTACCAGATCGATAATGGCTTCTCCCCTGGACTGAATGCAAGTCCGAGGCTGACGCGCTGCGAATTCTTCCTGAAACCGGTCGAGGCAGTCTCGTAATGCCGGTAGTCGTAACGCGCCTCAATATGAGTCCAGCTCGCAATCATGTATGTAACCCCGAGGCCGCCGGTTTCACCCTGGTAGTTGCCGAGGCCCTGGCTGAAGCTTCCCATCCCCGTATAGGATGCCGAAGCGCCAAGCGAGATGCGACGCAGGCCGGTATACGAAAAGTCGGCGCCACTGGTCATCTGTCGCGATGACAGGTAGACACCATTGCCAGGGCTGAACGAATTGGCGTAGAACAACGTCGCCGCAGCGTGCTCGAAGCGATGGACCACCCGGCCCTGATAAGTCGGGATGGTCGGATGGCTGTGAAACACTGTCGTGGCTGTAGACCGCCCCACGATCTGGGCGATGGCCGGATCAAGAGTGATCGTGCTCAGCCCGGTGGCGTCCACCCTGACGAGGCCGGCGTCAAACGCCAGGTCCCAGGTGCGGCCAAGGGCAATGCTGTAGTCCAGCCCGCCGCCATAGACCGTCGCGTCCCCAAAACTGCGGAGGTAATCGAACTTTACATACTGAAAGTTCACAGCGATCGTCTGGCGCTTTGTCAGGCGATATGCCATGTCCGCATACCCGCTGTACCCGTTCAGGCTCGCTAACGCCTCTGACCGTCGCCGCACGAGATAGCCGCTGCCTCCGACGCTGAACGACAGGCGCAGCGTCTTTTGATACGTCAGCACGGCCCGCGTCAAGCTGTACTCCGTCCGATTGTCGAACAGCTCATTCGTCGGAACGGCATACTGATCGACGCTGCTCAGCGGGACGTAAGTAAAGGTTCCGTTGGTGAGCGAGCTGATGCCACCCGTTTCGTTCAATTGAAGCGACAGGCGCCGGGTGAACAGATGCTGGTATTTGAGGTCCAGGAACTGGTCGACGCTGTCGAAATACGTCGTGTTCGGATAATGCCGGTAAGCGCCGTGGTAATCGACGCTGAGGGTATCGTGCTTCCAGCTCCGTGTGCCCTCGATACCCATCCCGGCTTCGATGCCGTCAGCGCCGCCCGATTTGACGAGTTGTCCGCTGGGATCCACCGACACGGGCGTGAGACTGGTATCGTAAACGCCGGTGACTTGCGCATAGAACCGGTAATCGAGCAGCTTGCCGCTGCGTTCCCCGACAATACTCGAATCCCGGCTGAGAATCGAAGGTCCCTGGTAATTGGAAGCTGCAGTCTGCTCGGGATCCTGAGCTTTCGCGGCGGCCGCAGTGAACAGAGCGGCAACCGCCACAGATAGATATTTCACTCGCCGCCTCATGTATTCTGAGTTCAACTTGGGGCCTGCTCCTCTCAGGTTTTCCGATCCGGCGACCTAAAACGGAGCAAGTCGCCGTTGTTATGATCGGCAGGTATGCGCTTTCACACCGAATACCTGACCTTCACCACTCAGAAACATCGGCAATATATCAACATTACAGCAGAGGTGGACCGCGCTCTCCAAAAGAGCGGCATCCAGGAGGGCATGATTCTGGTCTCTGCCATGCATATTACTGCAGGCGTTTGGGTTAACGACGCCGAGGACGGCCTGATCGCGGACATCGACGAGTGGCTGGAAAAGCTGGCGCCGTTCAAGGAAGGCTACCGCCACCATCGCACCGGGGAAACGAACGGCGATTCGCACCTGAAGAGCCTGCTGGTTCACCACCAGGTGATCGTGCCTGTCACGAAAGGAAAGCTGGACTTCGGGCCCTGGCAGCAGGTCTATTATGCCGAGTTCGATGGCAAGAGGTCTAAGCGCCTTATTATCAAGGTCATGGGAGAATGAGAACATGAAGTTGTTCTTTGTGGCCAGCTTTTACGCGGCGATGCTCGCCGTAGCGCTACGCCCGGCCGCCGCAGCGCCGTCGATCCACGTGATGCTTCTCGACGGGGAAAGCGGTGGCCCCTATCACGCCTGGCAGCTCACCACTCCCGTCCTGAAAAAGGAGCTGGAGGAAACCGGCCTGTTCCAGGTCGACGTCGTCACCGCACCGCCATGGGGCGGCGATTTCAATAGCTTCAAACCGGATTTTCAAAAGTACCAGGTGGTTGTGTCCAATCTGGACTCTCCCGACTGGCCGCCGGATCTTCAGGCCGCATTCGAGCAGTTCGTGAACAATGGCGGTGGGCTGGTCATCGTCCATGCCGCCGACAATGCCTTCCCGAACTGGCGGGCATTCAATGAAATGATCGGCATGGGCGGCTGGCGGAATCGCGACGACCACGCCGGGCCGATGTGGTACTTCCAGAACGGCAAGCTGATTTCGGACAACGCTCCCGGTCCGGCAGGCGCTCACGGCGCCCGCCTGCCCTTTCAGCTCACCACGCGCGACTCCCAACATCCCATCATGCGGGGACTCCCGGCGGCCTGGATGCACGCCGGTGACGAGCTCTATTCCAAGCTGCGCGGCCCGGGACAAAACATAACCGTGCTGGCCACCGCTTATTCGGACCCCTCAAACAGCGGCACCGGACGTGATGAGCCGATGCTGATGGTCCTGAGTTACGGGAAGGGTCGTGTTTTTCACACCACGATGGGTCACGATATTCCGGCTTTGAGCTGCGTCGGTTTTATCACGACCTTTCAGCGCGGAACGGAGTGGGCGGCGACAGGCAAGGTGACCCAGAGAGTACCGCCGACCTTCCCGACGGCCGATACGGTCAGCTATCGGGCTGATATCGCGATGATGGACCCGGATTTCAAGCGAGGTCCCGGCTCGACCGGCGGCCGTGCAGTCGGACCCCGCAGCACTGGGACGCAGCGCCCTCCCCGCCGGTAGCGAATCTTGAGGCTGTGGATGAAACCACGTAACGCAGCCTTCAGGCTACCCTTATGCCGGCTGAAGCCGGCTCTTTGTGACCTCCAAAGGCAGGCTCCCCCCTTCCACAGTCTTCTACGTGAAAGACGAGTTCAGTTCGACCGCGCGCTGCCTGCTTCACGGGGTCCGAGCCGGCTGATTCCTCGGCTGAATAATAAACTCGTCGTGTACATCGCGCCGGGGTTGGTCGCCAATCGCCTCGCAAGCCTCATGTAATTCCTGTATGTGCCGCGCCGCCAGCGGCAGCGCGTGTTCCTCCGGCTGGAAAGTGCAAGGCAGCGGATACATCTCCCGCGGCGTCTTCTTCATCTCGACATGCGCGCCGAGAACAAGCGACACCTCGTGCTTCGACGCGAACTCCGCCAGGCGTGCCGCGCTGCGCCGGTACGCCGGCCAATCGGCGACCGTGAGCAGGCCGGGGTATAGCGTATCCCCGGTCAGCAGGATTCGGGTGTCCGGATCGTAAATCGCGATATGGGCGGGTTCATGGCCGGGCAGCGGGAGCACGGTAAGCGCCCGATGGCCAAGCTCATAGACCGCCGAGCCCTCCGGCCACTTTGCCAGCCCAAAAAAACTCGCGACTTCGGAGGCCCCGCGTCCGACCACCTTCGTATGCGGCCGCACGGCAAACATCGAGTCGCCGAACATATGGTCGCCGTGGCCGTGCGAATGCGCCACCACCAAGTCGATGGACTCGCGGTGCCGCTCGGCCAACCATTGATCGACAATCCTGTCGATTGTCTCGACAACAGGAAGAGTTTGACCGGCGGGCGGCTTCGCCCCGGAATCCACGAGCAAAGCCTTCTCAGAACCAAACAGCAAATACAGGAACGGACCCTCGAAATCAACGCACTTACTTTGCCGCAGGATAAAGGTGTTCTGGTCGAAACGATGCACCTGAAATGCCGGATCCGTGCAGGAGGCGCAATCGGCCGCCCCATGGATCCACCGCAGCGTTGTCAAAGATTCGGGCATGAATAGTGAACAGGCGTTACCGGAACTCGAGTCCCCGCAGCACGCCCGTGGAATTGTATTCTATCGTGACCGGCTGCAGCGGCTGAGCGCCGCAGGTGAATTCGCCGGGGCCGTTGCGGATTTGCACCCGCGTCGGATCGGCCATCGTGACGGTCACGGGCCCTTGTGGACCTATGACGACGAACTTCGTAGGCGGCCCGCAATCGATATCCCGCAGCGACCCATCCAGCCGACGGATCTGATCGCCCGGCTCGATAAACGGGTTGAACGTATCACTATTACGCGGCTTCCGAGTAGTGGCAAGAACCGGGTTACCCCGAGCGTCCCGTGTAAAACGGACTGCCACATCGGTTTCGGAAATATAGGCGAGCTCCGACGCATAAGCGCGCTCCCCGGCGGTCAAGGCATGCCGCGCGGCTTCGATGGCCGCGGCCTTCGCCTCCTCATGGCGCCCCAGCTCTTCGTTAGACGAGGAGACCGCAACCCAATACTGGAAAGCCCGACCAGGAGAAATGGCGCGCATCGCATGAAACTGGGCCAGCGCGGCTTCGAAATGTCCGGTGTTCTTCTCGAGCAGCCCTAAGACATAACGGGCATTGTCGAAATCGGGCCGTAGTGTCACGGCTCGTTCGAGCGCCGGTCGGATCTCATCCGGCTTCAGGCTGGCATTCTCCGCAAGAACGGCGTACTCGAAGCACAGCGCCGCGTCATTCACGCCCAGCTCAATAGCCCGTTTCCACTCGCGGCGGGCGACTTCCAGGTCTTTACGGCGCAGCGCGATCGATCCGAGGGCGGCAGCCGCATCCGCATCCGACGGGTCCTCGCGAGCCAGCTCTCTGTAGAGTCTCTCGGCGCGATCGAGTTCGCCGCAGGCGAGAAGCAGATCAGCCAGCAGCAGTCGAGACTCGAACGACGAGAGTTCGGACGTTTCAGCAGTGCTCGCGACAGGCGGAACGCGGGCGAAAGCGACAGCCGGGTATGCGGAACGCCCGGTCCAGGCACGCAAATCGTCGCGAATAGCCTCCAGCTTCTCGTTGTAGGTTGCGGTTAGCGCATAGTCGCTCGGAACTCCGGAAGCGATCGCGGTAAGAAGAGCCGTCACACGCGGCGTGTAGTCGGGTGAGAGCAGTAGCATGTGGACCAGCGCACAACTTTCCAGGTAAAAGATGGACGCGCGGTCGCGGTTCGCGTCAAACGATTCGTGCGTAAGTGCCAGCAGCTCGGCCAAGGGCATCCAATCCCGGTGACGCAGCAAACGGAAGGCATCGTGAACGTCCAGATTGGCGGCAGGCAGGCGCTTTCCGATATCCACGGTAGAGAAAACCTCAGCCAGCCCCTCGCCCAGCCAGGCCGGAAGCTTGAGCCCCGAGTCGTGAATCAGCAGGTGTACATACTCGTGAGCGGACATACCGAATTGACCGGGCGTGAGCGACGGCAGCACGATGTAATCGCGGCTTGCATCACCGACGTAGTAGGCGTCGGCCGTGGGACGAAGCCTGTACTCCCGATACTGGTCGGCGGAGCGGAAGCCGATGACACGAATGGGCGCGTGTCCGTCGGCCGAGAGGCCCGTCTGTTGGACAAAGAATTCGCGGAGTTGTTCGAACCAGGCGAGAGCCGAAGAAGCGGCTTGTGGTCCGGCTTGCGAGTAGACTTCGAAGTGCGCGCTTCGTGCGACAGTCCAGGAAGACTGCGCACAACCTAAAGCCGGCAATAAAAGCAGCCCACAGACACTGCCCGTAAGAGACTTCACCGCGTACCTCAGTATAGCGATTACACGTCCATCCTATCGACGTATTCAGGGCTTTCGGGCATGGACGCCGATCATCAATGGAGACGACAGGCAGCCGCCCAGCTTCACCGATTCCGCACGCAGGCGCTCGGCCAGCGTTTCCACGTCCAATTCCGCCGCCGTCGCAAGCCCGGCCCGTTCCAAATGAGGCAGCAGGCTGCGCACGGTTTCCGCAACCCATTCGTAGAGAACCGCGTCGGGACCGCCCTCAATAACGCATTCGCCGCGTGCCTCCGGCGAGACGAGTCCAGCATCCTGAAGCAGTTGATACAGCCGTATGCCCAAATCCGACTGCGAAGTGATACGCATCATCAGCGAGGTGATCGCCTGCGCGACATGCTCCAGCAGCGGTTTCGAAACGTGATTGGGAGGGCGCACACTGAAATCGTATTCCTGAACGGCGACAATTCCGCCGCTCCGTAACATGCCGATTGCATGACGAAGAATCGCGAGAGGATCGGGTGTGTGCACGAGAAACAGCCGCGTGACGACAGCGTCGTATGGTCTGTCGCAACGGTGATCGGTGACGCTCTCGTGCCTGAACGTGACATGGTGGATCTCCTCGCTCGATGCCCGCGCGGTGGCGATTTCCAGTGCCCCAGCGTCGATATCGAGGCCGGTGACGTGGCCACCCGGCCCCACGAGACGAGCGGCGATAAGCGATACCTCTCCTACGCCGCATCCCAGGTCCAGGACATTCATCCCAGGGCCAATTCCGGCGCGCTGCAGAAACCCTTCGGTAAGCGGATTCAACCGCAGCGCCTGCAGCGCGAGTCTCCGGCGTTCGTGATCGCTGTGGCCCATCATATAGCCGGGCGCCTGTGAAGCCATAGCATTCAGGGTACACCTACAATGAATCAATGCGGCAGATAATCGAGGAGTTTGCGGCCGATTTGCGCTATGCATTCCGGCAGTTGCTGAAGTCGCCCGCTTTCACTACCGCGGCGGTCGCGACGCTGGCGCTGGGCATTGGGGCGAATTCCGCAATCTATGCAGTTATTGACGCTGCCTTGATGCGGCCGTTGCCATACCCAAACCCGGACCGCCTCATCATCGCATGGAAAGGCGAGCCCGCCGAGCCCACTTTTTACTCCTTCTCCTATCCGCGCTTCCGGTTTTTCCAGGAACATGCCCTCGACTTTGCCGACATCGCGGTTTACGACGACGAAGTGGTTACCTTCGCGGAGGGAGGCGATCCCGAACGCGTTGTGGGTGGGCGAATTTCCGCCAATTTCCTGCGCGTGATGGGGGTCAAGCCACAGATTGGCCGCGATTTTACCGCCGATGAGGACCGTCACGGCGCGCCGCCCGTGGCGCTGCTCAGCGATCATCTTTGGCGCACAAGATATCATGCCGACCCCGGTGTGCTGGGCCGCAAGGTGCGCGTGGATGCCGACGAAGCCACGGTGATCGGCGTACTTCCGGCCGGCGTTCAATTTCGGAACGAGAGCGTCGACATCTGGCGAACCCGAATCGTCGACACGCGCACTTTCGCACCGGCCAGTGTCCAACTCGGGGCCTCCTACCTCACGGCGATCGGCCGCCTGCACGCCGGCGTTTCGTTGCGGTCTGCTCAGGCGCGGATGCTCGCAATCGATGCGGCGTACAGGCGCGAGAACCCCGGCAACAGCGATTCCGACTCGAGTATCTATACCGATCTGCTCGATCGCGAGATCTTCGCCAACATGCGGACTCCTCTGCTGGTGCTGTGGGGCGCGGTCGGTTGTCTTTTGCTGATTGCTTGCGCCAACGTCGCAAACCTGGTCCTGGCGCGGGCACTGGGACGTTTCCGCGAGATTGCCATACGGGCCGCGCTTGGAGCCGGCCGCTCGCGCATGATTCGCCAGTTGATCACGGAGGGCGTTCTGTTATCGCTCGCCGGAGGACTCGCCGCCATACCGGTCGCGCTCTGGAGCACGACAGCTCTCGTCACAGCAATCCGTCGCACCATGTCTGAAATTCCTGAGCCGCACCCGAACATGCGCGTGCTCTTGGTGACATTCGTGGTCGCGACCGGAATTGGCGTTCTATTCGGTCTCGCCCCAATCGCCCTTCTGCTGCGTGGGAGGTTGGAAGGCGCGCTTCATTCAAGCGGACGCAGTTCGTCAGCCTCAACCGGAAGCATTCGTCTGCGCCAGGTCGTAGTTGCCGCCCAGGTCGCTCTGTGTGTCGTCTTGCTTTCAGGCGCCGCATTATTGGCGCAAAGCCTCGTTCGAATGAGCCGTCTGAGCAACGGTCACTCTCACCATCTTCCCGCCGGCCGGCCGAAAACCGTTCCACGTCGATGTTCGACTCACCGATTTCGACCACGATGAGAATTCCCCCGCCGACGCCGGCAAGCTTGACCCGTCGCGAATCAAGGCAATTACCTTGACGGATGTAAGCGCTATGACCGGCGGAGAGACCGGGCCGAATAAGTTTTGGATCGGAAAGCTGGAAGCGCTTAGGTAAGCCGGCTCAGGCCCTGCCCTTTTTGGGTGGTTTAAGAGCTGTCGCGGTGCGAGCGGCTTCCGCCAATACTCTGAGCGCGCGGTTTACTGACGCGCTGTCAGGGTACACGTCGACAAGATCGGGTTCAATCAGTACGAGGTTTGTACCTGCGTTTGCGCGTTTGTAGTACTTGCCTCGCACGCCGCCTTTCAGCTGCGAGAGATTGTACTCTTTGCGGAGGTCACCACTTGGTTCAGTTATCGGTTTCTTCTTCATACTGCTCGCGTTCAGAGCGCGTTGCAGGGCGCGCGCTAATAATTCGCATGCGAGTTTTCCGATCGCAATGGCTCACAATTACTATTCGCCCTTTTATTGTACGGCCTATCGTGATCTCGCGGCTCTCATCCCATGAGTGCTCAGGATCTTTAAACGTGATCGCAAAAGAATCTAGAAACACGGTTGCCGCTTCTTCGAATGTCACCCGGTGTTTTCTGACGTTAACGAGTGCCTTGGGCGCGTCCCATTCGAAAATCAAGCCAACTCAAGTTTAACTCGCGATTCCGCCGTTCGTCCCGTGGCACAATAGCTCAAGTGGGTCGTCTGGCGCTCTGGTTCTGCTGTTTTTCATCCTTTGCGGCGGCGCCCTCCATCACCCGAGTCGAACCCCCAAACTGGTGGGCAGGCCAAGCCCTTTCCGAGATCCGACTCCTGGTCCAAGGCACCGACCTGAAAGACGCCCAGGTCAGCGCATCGCGCGGCATGGAGATCCTCGAATCGAGGACCAACGACACAGGCACTTACCTCTTCGTCGAGGCTAAAATCCACCGTGCCGGATCATTCGAGTTGAAGGTCCACACAAAAGACGGCTCCGCTCAGGCACCCTTCGAAGTCCTGACGCCGATGCCCAAAGCGGGCCGTTTCCAGGGTCTCTCCCGGAAGGACCTGATCTACATGATCATGCCGGATCGCTTCTCCGACGGCGATCCCTCCAACAACAAAGACGCCGACCCCGCCAACCCGACGGCCTATCACGGAGGCGACTTCCAGGGCATCATCAATCAACTCGGATATCTCAAGGATCTCGGCGTTACGGCAATATGGCTAACGCCAGTCTGCGAGAACGACGTCGCTTATCACGGTTATCACGCCGTCGATTTCTACGCCATCGAGAAGCACTTTGGCACACTAGCGAAGTTCTCGGAACTGGTCGAAAAAGCGCACCAGGCCGGGATCAAGGTCATCCTTGACATGGTGATGAATCACACCGCGCCTACCCATCCCTGGGTGAAAAACCCGCCGCTCCCCGACTGGTTCCACGGCACGCCGGAACATCACCTGAATGAGACGTATCAGATCTGGACACTGCTCGACCCGCACGCCGGCCCGGCAATGCGCAACCCGGTGCTCGACGGCTGGTTCGCCAACCAGCTCCCGGATCTGAACCAGGACGAACCCGAGGTCTCGCGCTACCTGATCCAGAATACGCTGTGGTGGATCGCTTCGAGCGGCATCGATGCTATCCGCGCTGACACGCTGCCCTATGTTCCGCGCCAGTTCTGGCACGACTGGTCGGCCGCCATCAAGAAGGAGTATCCAAATTTCCGCGTAGTCGGCGAGGTGTTCGATGGCGATCCCGGAGTTGTTTCTTTTTTCCAGGGCGGCGACAAGGGCTTCGATGGAGTAGATACGGGGATCGACTCGCTGTTCGATTTCCCGCTATATGGCCCGCTCCGCCGCGCGTTTGCCGAAGCAAAGCCGGTGCCCGACCTGGCCTACATCACGGCGCATGACTCGCTCTACCGCGACGCGGACGATCTTGTCACGTTCCTCGGAAATCACGACGTGCCCCGCTTCATGAGCGAGAACGGCGCCACCATCGAAGGCCTCAAGCTGGCGTTCACGTACCTCTTCACAACCCGCGGCATTCCAATGATCTACTACGGTGACGAGCTGGCGATGCGCGGCGGAGCCGATCCCGACAATCGCAAGGACTTCCCTGGCGAACCCAAAACGGACGAGCAGCGGGACATGCTGGAATTCGTCCGCAGATTGGCTCAATTGCGGCAGACCACGCCCGAATTGCAGACTGGCAAGCTAACCCAGGTCGGCGTCAGCAAAGATGCCTACGTCTTCCGGCGCGGCGAACTGATTGTGATGATCAATAACGGTGGGCAGCCGGTGAAGATCGAGGCCGAAGCGGCTCCTGGAACCTGGAAGGACCTGCTCGATAAGGTCGGCAACATCCCCGTTCACGAGCACAGCATGATCGTCACGGTGCCGCCCCGCTCCGCGGCGATTATGAAGCAACGGTAGCGCTGGCCGCTTCCTTCAATGCCTCCAGCTTCTGTTTGGCGGCTTCCTTCACCTTGCGGATGTTTGCTTCCTTGATTTCCTCGTAACCGCGAATCTGGTCCGGCAGCGCGGCGATTTCCAGTGCGAGCGGCAGATTCTCCGGCGTCACACGCTCCAGCACCGCCGCGATCAGCTCGCGATACCAGGTGATGAGGCTGCGCTCCAGCCGGCGATGAGCCGCCCTGCCGAAAACGTCGAATGCGGTCCCGCGCAGAACCTTCAGCCGCTTCAAAGCGAGCAACGGATACCGGAACCACGGCCCCAGCGTCATCTTGCGTTTCACGCCATAGCGCCGCAGCAACGGCGGGTGCAGATTATAGTGCACCGAATCCGGAGCCTCCCACATGTCACGAATGCGCCGGTCGAACTCAGGTTTGGTGAGCAGGCGCGCGACTTCGTATTCGTCCTTGTACGCCATCAGCTTGTACAAGTACCGTGCCACTACCTCGCGGAGCTCGGGGTACTCGATCCTGGCGACGAACTCCTCGTATTCCCGCGCATAAACGCCGTTCTGATACTCGCGTAACTCGGCGGCGCGATCGAACGCAGCCGCAACAGCCTCCTGTTTTGGCGCGATCTGTGCTTCAACCCAGGCTGCATCCTGATAATACTTCCGTCCCCATTGGAATGCCTGCAGATTACGCTTGGCATCGACACCGTTTAGCTCGATCGCCTGCTGAATCGATTCCAGCTTGAGCGGAATCAGGCCGCCCTGCCACGCGACGCCGGTTAGAAAGATATTCACGAGCAGGTGGCTTCCAAACAGACGCTCGACGATTCGGTTCGCATCCACGAAAACGTTGCGGCCTCGCTCAGTGGCCGCGTTCACGACGTCCACCAACCTTCCGTTACCCCCAAGCGGCGAACGCGACCGAATCACGTCGATCGTCGGCACGACGTCGCTGTTTACGACTGCCGCAGTTCGTCCCATCGAAGCGGTCTTGAGGTTGTCGGGATTCGTCACTCCGATCAGGTCGAAGCCAAGAATCAGGTCGGCATTCCCGGCGTTCACTTTCGGTGGCGCTTCGATCACCTTCTCGCTCAGGAGCAGGTGCGAAACCACGGCGCCGCCTTTCTGTGCCGTCCCCGTCTGATCCATCGTCGCGACATGCAGGCCTTCAATCCATGCCGCCGTGGCCAGCAGCGCATTGATAGTGACCACGCCGGTACCGCCGATCCCAGGCGCGATTATGCGATATCCTTCGCCCGCCTGAGCCGTCCACGACGGCGGCAGAACTTCAGCTTGCGGTAGCTCGGGCAGCTTCCTTCGCTTCAAACCCGTGCCCTGCTTGATGTTGACGGTAACAAATGACGGGCAATCCCCCAGCGCGCAGGAGTAATCCTTGTTGCACGAGGACTGGTGAATACGCATCTTCTGCCCGAGTTCGGTCATCACCGGAGTCAGGCTCATGCAGTTGGCCTGCTTCACGCAGTCGCCGCATCCCTCGCAGACCTCTTCGTGAATCACCAGCCGCTTGGTCGGCTCCGCCAGCAGCCCCCGCGACCGCATGCGCCGCTTCTCCGCCGCGCACTGCTGGTCATAGATCATCACGGTTACACCGGGGATCTTGGCCAATTCGGTCATCGTTTGCGTCAACTCCGCGCGAGACCGCAACTCGGCGTTCGAAGCAAATTCGCCGATCGATTCACGGTACTTCTCAGTGTCTTCCGCCAGCACGACGATCTTCCGTATGCCTTCGGCCTGCAGCTTGCGCGTCAGGGCCGCAACCGGCAGAGCGCCCGACGGCTTCTGGCCGCCCGTCATCGCGACGTGCCCGTTGTAAAGAATCTTGTACGTGATGTTGACGTTCGCCGCGACGCAAGCTTCGATGGCGAGGTATCCGGAATGAAACAGCGTGCCGTCGCCGATGTTCTGGAACACGTGCGGCTGCTCCACAAACTCCGACATGCCGATCCACGGCGTGCCCTCGCCGCCCATCTGCGTCATGAACGAGAAGGTACGGTTCGCGTCGCCGAGGCGGATCGCCATCGTATGGCAGCCGATGCCGCCTCCTGCCGTGTGACCCTCGGGCAAAAGCGTCGACCGGTTATGCGGGCATCCCGAGCAGAACGCCGCGGCGCGTACGGGAAGGCCGCTTTTGTCCAATGCGGCAGCCTTAGGCTTCTCCGGCACGCTCCGTCCGAAGAATCGGGCCAGGATCAGCGCAATACGGTCGGGATCGAGTTCGCCGGTCGGGGGAAACAGGTCTTTGCCGTGAACAACCGGCCGCTCCTCCAGGGCGTATAGTGCATCCTTCGCCTGCAGTTCGAGGAAGCTCCGTTTTTCTTCGACTACGATGATCGTGTCCAGCCCGTCCGCGAACTCCCGGACGAATTCCGGGTCCAGCGGGAACGGCATTGCAACCTTGCCGATGCGCAGCGAATCGCGCGGAATCCCGAGGTCATGCAAAGCCTGCAGTGTGTCGTAGTACGACTTTCCGGCTGTGAGGATGCCCAACCCACCAGTGCCGCGCCACGCGTTCAACCGGTTGAGCCGAGCAAATCGCAGCGCTGCCTCAATGCGCCGGACATTGACCTCGTGCTCGAGCCCCAATGTCACAGGAGCAACAATCCGCGCATCGACCTTCTTTTCGTATCCCTCGGGAATGAGGATCACCGGCTGGTCCGCATCGACGTCCACCGTTCCACCGCCGTCGCAGACGTCCGTGATCATCTTCAGGCCCACCCAGGCTCCGCTGAAACGCGACAGGGCAATGCCGTACAAACCGTAATCCACCACCTCCTGCGTGTTGCCCGGATACAGGAACGGAATGCCGAAGTTCATCAGGCTGAAATCGCTCTGATGCGGGATGGTGGAGCTTTTCGAAATGTGATCGTCGCCGCACAGGACCAACGCGCCGCAATTCTTCCCGGTCCCTGCCATGTTGCCGTGCCGGAAGATGTCGCCCGAGCGGTCGACCCCCGGCCCCTTCCCATACCAGATGCCGACAACGCCATCCACCTTGCTCTTCAGCACGTGAACTATCTGGCTGCCCATCATCGACGTGGCGGCGAGTTCCTCGTTCACGCCGGGAACGAAATGGATGTTGTGCTGCGCCAGCAGCTTGCCTTGGCGTGTGAGGGCCATGTCGTAGCCACCCAGCGGCGAGCCTTCGTACCCCGAGATAAAAGTCCCGGTATTGAGACCAGCCCGCCGGTCGCGACGCATCTGGTCAATCGGCAGGCGCACCAACGCCTGGATACCAGTCAGATACACGCGTCCCCGCTCTAGATTGAACTTGTCGGAAAGATTCATGGCGATCGTCTGGGTCTCGATCTTCAGTGATCCTACCATGCGGCAGTACATGGCAGGCGGCGTGCTTCTACCCTGTCGGAGCCGCACAAAAATGGACTTTAACGAATCCCCACTGCTGGTGATCTGGGAAGTCACCCAATCCTGCGATTTAGCCTGTGTACATTGCCGGGCCAGCGCCATGCCGGCGCGCAATCCCAACGAACTGACCACTCAGGAAGGTTTCGATTTGCTGAGGCAAATCAAGGACTTCGGCAATCCCCTCATGGTCTTCACGGGAGGCGATCCGCTGAAGCGTCCCGACCTCGAGGACCTCGCACGCTACAGCGTCGAAGTGGGTCTCAGGACCAACGTCACACCCAGCGCCACTCCCCTGCTGACCGACGAAGCCATCGATAACTTCAAAAAGTGGGGGATTTCACGCATGGCCATCAGTCTGGACGGCCCAGATGCCGCTACCCACGACGGGTTCCGCGGCATTCCCGGAACATTCGACCGTGCTATGGCCGCCCTGCGCCATGCCCGCGACATCGGCCTGGAAACCCAGCTTCAGACTACCGTAACCAAGCGCAATCTGAACAAGCTGGCCCAAATCGCCGAGATCGCCGCCGACGTCCGCACCAAGATGTGGAGCCTCTTCTTTCTGGTTGTTACCGGCCGCGCCTTGGAGAATGACGACCTGACCGCCGAAGAATACGAGCGCGTTTTCGAGTTCCTTTACGAAGTAGGCAAAGTCGCACCGTTCGACGTGAAAACCACCGAAGGCATGCACTATCGCCGCTATGTGGCGCAACGCCTGAAGGCCGATCCCGACGCCCGAGGCGGCGCCGGTAAAGTCATTTGGCGCACCGCAGGCGTCAGCGACGGTCGCGGATTCGTGTTCGTCTCCCATACTGGCGAAATATTCCCCAGTGGCTTCCTCCCGGTATCCGCCGGCAACGTTCGTAACGATTCGCTCGTAGACGTGTACCGCAATTCCAGCCTGTTCCGCGTCCTGCGCGATCCCCGCGCCCGCGAAGGCAAGTGCCACGAGTGCGAATACACGAAGATCTGCGGCGGCTCGCGATCGAGAGCCTACGCGCTCACGGGGAATTACCTCGCCGCCGATCCTCGGTGTGTGTATCAACCGCAGCGCACCGCCGAGCTTACCGAAGCGTAATTCGGATTCCCGCAGCAACGGTTTGGGCGTGTATGCCGCGGGTTCGGCCGACCATTCGCTCGATCGAAGCGTTTGCCTCGATCCGGACTAGTCCAGGCGTAGGGCGTCCGTCGGGCTCACGTTCGAGGCGCGCCAAGCGGGTACGAAGGCGGCGGCAAGAGCTCCCGCGGCGAGGACCATTGCGGCCGCGGCGATCGTTGCCGGATCGGTGGCAGTAACGCCGAACAACTGCGACTGGACGAGCTTGCCGAGGGCGGCGACGCAAGGCAGCGCGAGGGCCACGCCGCCGGAGATCATCGTGACGGCATCGCGCAGCACGAGGCGAAGGGCCGAGGCGCGAGTTGCGCCGAGCGCGACGCGGATTCCGATTTCGCGGGTGCGGCGCGTTACGACGAACGACATCACTCCATAGATACCGATCAATGAGAGCAGCAG
>Ga0070735_10000041_pt1 | contig 168441 bp, 163 predicted proteins | sample Coa_R1_FD_66443 | JGI IMG/M metagenome (GOLD analysis project Ga0070735, IMG submission 66443) | Surface soil microbial communities from Centralia Pennsylvania, which are recovering from an underground coalmine fire - Coalmine... | ecosystem: Environmental > Terrestrial > Soil > Unclassified ... | reverse complement strand
AGCGTGCCGGACTGGATGATCGACGCCGCGCGCGGCCTCGGCATGACGCCGCTGCAGATCTTCTGGCGCGTCGAGCTTCCGATCGGCGCCCCCGTGGCCATCGCCGGCACCCGCGTGGCAGCCGTCTCGATCATCGCGATTGCAAGCGTCGCCGCTTGGATCAACGCCGGCGGTTTGGGGGTGCTCATCTTCGCCGGCATCGAGCGCCAAGACGTGCGGCTGATCGTCGCCGGAACGCTGGGCATCGCGGCGCTCGCGTTGATCGCCGATGCGCTCTTGCGCCTTCTGGAGCGGAGCTTACGTCGCGCGTAAGAGGCTGAGCGCGAACATGTGGGCCCGATCGTACCACGTGCGCGTGCGCTCGAAGCCGCCGGCCGCCGCCATTTCGTCGATCTCGTCTTCGCCGTACTTGTACGAGTTCTCAGTGTGGATCTTCTCGCCGGCGAGAAAGCGTACCGTCAATCCGAGCGCCGCGACGTTCACCTCCTGCGAACGCACGCACACGAGGTGGCTGGAGACGCAGCCGCTCTCGACGTCATATGCGGCAACGTGCCGGAAGCGCGTGACGTCGAAGTCGCCCCCGAGCTCCCGGTTGATGCGGACCAGGACGTTCCGCTCGAAAGCGGCCGAAACGCCGAGAGGGTCGTCATAGGCGGCCTCGAGGATCGCCGGATCTTTGCGCAGATCCGTGCCCAAGAGCAATCCGTCGTCACGACGCAGCGTCACGCGCATGCGGCGCAGCAGCTCGCACGCCGCCTCCGGCTCGAGATTCCCGATGTTGGAGCCCAGGAAGAGCATAAGACTCCGGCGTCCCGAGAGCCGCACGGCCTCAAGGCCCGATTCGTAGTCACCGGCGTACCCGGTGATGTTCACGCCCGGGTAGTGCTCCACCAGCCGCATGCAGGCGGCTTTCAGCGACTCTTCGGCGATGTCGATCGCATGCATCTGCACGGACTGGCGCACCTGGAGCGCGGCCTCTACGATCAGCCGCGTCTTGGCACCGCTTCCGCCGCCCAGCTCGACGATCTCATCGGGCATGCCCGCCGCCGCGACGATGGCCTCGCTTTCGCGTCCCAAGATCTCTCGCTCGGCGCGCGTGAGGTAATATTCGGGCAATTCCGTAATCGCGTCGAACAGCGCGCAGCCGAGAGCGTCGTAAAGATATTTTGACGGCAAGCGCTTCGGATTCGCGAGAAGACCTGCTCGCACGTCTTCGGCAAAGGTGCTTCCGGCGCTCCGCACCCGCCGCACGCGCCAGCGTTCGGTTGAGATGATCACAGGCGTAGTGAGCTCTCGGTGAGGAATCTCGTTTGCGAGGCGCGCGCCTCTTCTCCAACATTGGGGGTACGGCGCACATAATGCCCGTCGGGCTGGAGCTCGCGCGCCATCACGTTGTCCGAGAGATAGACGGCGAGGAAGCGATCCCTGATCCATTGCCGCAACACGGGATCCTCGATCGGCACCATCACTTCCACGCGGCGATCGAGATTGCGACCCATCCAGTCCGCGCTTCCGATGTACACCTGCTCCGAGCCGCCGTTGGCGAAGTACCACGCGCGCGAGTGCTCCAAGAACCGACCCACGACGCTCGTGACGCGGATGCGCTCGCTGATGTCCGGCAGGCCCGGACGCAAGACGCACATTCCGCGGATCACGAGATCGATCTCGACTCCGGCCCGGGAGGCCGCGTAGAGCGCCCGAATCACGGCGTGATCCGTCAACGCGTTCATCTTGGCGACGATCCGCGCGGGACGCCCGTGCCGCGCGTGGTCGGCTTCGCGCTCGATCAGCTCGAGAAGGGCGGCGCGCAAATTGATCGGCGCGACCAACAGCTTGCGGTAGCTGTCGCGACGCGAGAAGCCGGTGAGATAGTTGAACAGATCGGAGACGTCGGCGCCGATCTCGTTACGGCACGTGAAATACGAAAGATCCGTGTACACGCGCGCCGTGCGGTCGTTGTAGTTGCCCGTGCCGATGTGAACGTAGCGCCGCAGGCCATCGTCTTCTTTCCGCACGACCAGCGTCGTCTTGCTGTGCGTCTTCAGCCCCACCAAGCCGTAGACGACATGGACGCCGGCACGCTCTAGGTTACGCGCCCAGTGGATGTTGTTCTCTTCGTCGAAGCGCGCCTTGAGCTCGATGAGCGCCGCCACCTGCTTGCCGTTGGCCACCGCTTCCATGAGCGCGTTGACCACCGGCGAGTCGCCGCTGGTGCGATAGAGCGTTTGTTTGATGGCCAAGACGTGCGGATCGTTGGCCGCTTCCTGGACGAATTGCACGACGGGATCGAACGAGTCGAACGGGTGGTGCAGGAGGATGTCATTCTCGCGGATCGCCGCGAAGATGTCCGTGCACCCGTGAAGGCGGGCCGGAACTGTCGGTGAGAACGGCTTGTCGCGCAACTCCGGAATGTCGAGGTTGGCCAGCGCGAGGAAGTCGCCGATGGCCATTGGGCCGTCGACGCGATAGACGTCGTGCTCGTCGACCTCGATGCCCTCCATCAGCAGAGCAAGCATGTACTCGGGCATCTGCGAATCGACTTCGAGACGAACGGCGGCACCGAAGCGGCGCTTGCGCAGCTCAGACTCCACCATCTCCAACAGGTCGTCCGCTTCATCTTCCTGCAGGTCCAGATCCGCGTTGCGCGTGACGCGGAAGCGATACCACGACAGCACGCGCATACCGGGGAAGAGCTCGCCGAGGTTGTCACCGATGACGTCCTCCAACAGCGCGTATCGATGCGGGCGACCGGAGAGCGAAGGGAGCGGAATGAAGCGCGGAAGGACCTGTGGCACCTTCACCCGCGCGAAATGCGTGCGATCGCCGTCGCCACAGGGGTCTACGATCTCTACGGCCAGCGAGAGGCTCAAGTTCGAGATGTACGGGAACGGGTGTCCCGGATCGACGGCCAACGGCGTCAGCACGGGAAAGACTTGATCGTCGAAGTAGCGTCGCAGCGCCATTCGATCCTCGGGGCGCAGCTCGTCGTGCGCGACGAGGCAGACGCCCCGCTTGGCGAGCGCGGGAAGCAGCTCGTGCTGAAGCGCCTGAACGTGACGCTCGACCATCGGGTCGAGCTGCTCGCGAATCACGCGCAAGTGCTCCAGCGGCAACAGCCCGTCGTCCGAAGGACGCACGACGCCGGCTTCGATCTGCTGCTTGAGGCCGGCCACCCGGATCATGAAGAATTCGTCGAGGTTGCTTGCGAAGATCGCGAGGAACTTGAGACGCTCCAGCAGCGGATGGCGGGGATCCAGGCCCTCTTCCAGCACGCGGCCGTTGAACGCCAGCCAGCTCAGCTCACGGCTGAAATAGAGAGAAGGGTGATCGAGATCGAGAACCGCGCTCCGGTCCGGCCGGGGCAGCTCCGCGCCCGCGCGTTCGAGCATTGAACTCCTCAGCTTCGCCGCGTAAGGGAGGGGCGCCCTTTCGAAAAGAGATTCCTCGCAATCGCGAGAACACGCGTGCGGTGAACCGCCGCCTTCGAGCTCTCATCCCGCTGGCAGCGTTGGCCTTTGCCTTCCTCCTGGCGTATCTCGCCGTCCACCACCGGGAGATGCTAACGGTCTGGCTCATCGAGGCGGGGCCGCTGGGACCGCTGGTCTCCATCGCGCTTTACGTGGGATTGGTGAGTACGCCATTCGTCTCATCGGATATTTTGGCGCTTCTCAACGGGGCGATCTTCGGCTTTTGGGAAGGGGCGCTGATCAACTGCATCGGGGTGATGCTCGGCGCCGTCAGCACGTATCTGATCGCGCGCCGCACGGGCGAGTTCCTTGACATTCAGAAAGACTTGGAGCGACTGCCGCCCTGGGTCAAGCGCCTGCCGGTTGGCTCTCCGCTCTTCCTGCTGGCCTTACGCCTGGTCCCCTGGGTGGGCGGAACGATCGCCAACAACGTGGCGGGATTCTACAAGATTTCGATTTTTCGTCATCTTTGGACCACGGCCGTCGTCGCCATCCCCGTAGCCGTCGTCTCCGCCTATCTGGGATGGAAGGCTTCGTACTTCTTGGAGTTTCCGTGATCGAACGTTTGTTCGTCATGAATTGTCCGGCCCGGACCCGGGCCGCCGTCTCTGCAAGGGTATCTCTCTATAGGGCAACAAATCTTCGGACGGCAAGATGCCGGGGTGGCGGGCCGCCGTTCGAGCGGTACGCGCCTTGAAGTGCTCACGAACCCAGATCGCGCCGACCAAGAGCAAGACGCCCAGCATGTATCCGAACATGAGCGCGAGCGTTACGGTCGAAGCGGGTTCATGGGGCCCGAGCATGGCGAACATCTTGTTTGCGAAGACATAGCCGAGCCGACGAGAGTTGCGCTCGGCATTGCATGAGTTGAGGAAAAATCACGACACCATGGCCGAGGCCGGTACGTTTCCAACCACCATCATCGGACGTCGTCGTTACGTCGCATCGGTTTCCGACGCGGACGGCCGCAAGTGGACGCTCTGCGTCGAAGGGCGTTCACAAGAGGAAGCCCGCCGAGCAGTCGAGCCGATGCTCCGGACCGGCGAGACACTTCACGGTATCGTGGAGCAGTAGGCGTCAGCGAGATCATGCGGCGGCGGATTCTCTTCCTGATCTCCGATAGCGGCGGCGGCCACCGAGCCGGCGCCGAGGCCATTGCCGCCGCGCTGGCAGAGCGGCCGGACGCCGACGCTTTCGAGTATCGCATCGAGGACGCGCTGGTCCAGTGCCGCTTCCCGCTGAGCGCGCTGAATACGGGCTACCATCTGGCACTCAAGTACGGTCCGTTCGTCTACGGCGCGCTCTACCATGCCACCAACGGAGAGCGGCGCTATCGCACGCTCGTCGAGAGCTGCAACTCGCTCTACCGTCACGCGCTGATGCGGCTGTTGCGCTCGTACGATCCGGATGTGATCGTCTCCGTGCATCCGCTTTTGAACCACGTCGCGTTGCGCGCGCGCGCAGAAGTTGGCAGCCGGGCGCCCGTGGTTACAGTTATCACCGATCTCGGACGGGTCCACGCGGGTTGGATCGCGCCGGCTGCCGATGCGATCGCCGTACCGTCGGCCGAAGTGCGCGCGTGCGTCATCGAGCGCGGCGTCTCGCCGCAAAAAGTCCATCTGCTCGGTCATCCCGTTCACCCACGCTTTGCCGATTGCAACGAGTCGCGCGAGGAGATTCGCCGTCGGCTGCGGTTGCCGCAGGATCGCCAAGTGGTGCTCTTGATGGCCGGCGGAGAAGGCGGCGGCAAACTCTCTCGCATCGCCGACGCCATCGGCACCGCGGGACTGAAGAACGCGCATGTCGTCGTCTGCACGGGCCGAAACGAAGCCCTCAAGCAACGCCTCGAGGAGGAGCGCGATTCTTTCGACGTACCGATGACGGTGCTCGGCTTCACGAACGACGTTCCCGCGCTGATGCGCGCAGCCGATTTGCTGGTGACCAAGGCGGGCCCCGGGGCGATCGCGGAGGCCTGTGTCGCCACCGTTCCCATGATCGTCTACGACTATGTGCCGGGGCAAGAACGCGGCAATATCGACCACGTGCGCCGGACGGGCATCGGCGAAGTCACGCTCTCGGTGAATCAAACGGTGCGAATGGTGCAGCGTCTTCTGCGCGATCCCAAGCGCCTCGAGAAGATGCGCGAGTGCGAGCGGCGGATTGCCCGTCCACAGGCTTCGCGTCAAATCGCGGAGCTCGTCGTCGGTTTTGCCGGCATCCGCCAGCCCGAATACGCCGCGGCCGCTCATTGACGCGAGTCGGTCCGCTCGCGGCGGCGTCAGTACTCCGTGCCCTTACCGGTCTTCTTCCAGAGGGCTTCGTCAAGCGTAGCCCAGCGATCGAATCCGGGCGCTTGCGCGGCGACCTGCGCGCTCCACCGGGCCGCCTGGCGCTGCATCGCCTCCAACGCTTTGCCGTCCGTGATGGCCCCGGCCGCGATCGTGGAGATCTTGCCGTAGAGCCGGATGATGTCGTCATCGTTGGAATGCGGCGAGTGCGCCGCGTTCGTCAACAGCACCACGATCGTTTGCGTCGCAGGGTCGACCCACAGCGAGCACCCGGTCGACCCCGTGTGACCAAATCCGCCATCGCCGAAGATCTCGCCGCGGTTGGAAGAATAGGTCGTCGCTTCGTCCCAGCCCAAGCCGCGCACGTCGCCCATGCGCTGCGTGTGACGCCCCAGATAGTATGGGCGCAGCATCGCCGCCACGGTTGCCGGCGAGAGGACGCGCACGCCGTTGAGCACCCCGCCGTTGAGCAGCATCTGCGCATACGCCGCGACGGCGTCGGCCGTGCCGAAGAGTCCGGCGTGCCCCTCGGCGCCGATGGGCCCGTGGCCTTCGATCACGAACCGCCCGCGGACATAGCGGCCATGACCGGCTTGCGCCTCCGGGCTGACGCGCGCGAGCGTCTCGGCCGGCGGATCGAAGAGCAGCGCGTCGCCGAGGCCAATCGGCCCGAAGAGCTCTTTGGCGTCGAATTCCTTGATGGGCATTCCCGAGACCAGACGCACGATGCGCGCCAGCTCGATATAGCAGGTGTTGCAGTACTCGAACCGCGTGCCCGGCGCGAAGTGGAGCGGCATCGTATCGACGATCGCCTCTCCTTGCGCCTCCGGCAGGACGGACTGCGCCTCGTTGAGCGCGCTGGGCAAGCCGGCGCTATGGTCGAGGAGCTCCTCGATCGTTACTTGCTCCTTCCCGTGTTGCGCAAACGCGCGGTCGTAGAACGAGACGCGATCCCACAGACGGATCTTGCCTTCCTCGACGAGCTTCATGACGGCCGTCGCCGTGCCGATGGGTTTGGTCATCGAGGCCAGGTCGTAGATCGTATCGACGCTGTTGGCCTGCGGCACCGGATAGAGGGCGCGCTTTCCAAATGCCTTGCGATAGACGACAGCGCCGTCGTGGGCGATGACGACGACGGCTCCCGGCATGTCGCCCTTGGCGATCAGCCCCTCGACGATCGAGTCGATGCGCGCGAGCGCCGCGCTCGACATCCCCACGGACTCCGGCATCGCCGCCGGCAAGGTCGTGTCGGCGCGACCTTCGCGTGGCAAAACGATCGTGCACAACACCACTAGCGACAGCAAGAGCACGAAACGTCGCAAGCGCACGAATTCAAGCCTCCGGTTGCACGTCCTATTTCGAGGAGGATGGGACCTCGAGATGTTCGACGCGTAGCCGGGTTACGGTGAGCTCCTCCACCGATAGCGCTCCGATGCGGGCGCGCCGGATCTTGAGCTTTCCAATGACCAGCGCCCCGATGGCCAGAGCTCCGATCGCAAGCGCACCAACGGCAAGCGTGCCCAGCGTAGCGGCGCCGGCCGTCAGCACGCCCACTCCGAGCGCGCTGAGTCTCTGCGGTTGTCCGGACCCTTCGCTCATGTCAGAACGCGCTGATCCCGGTCAGCGCTTGCCCGAGGATGAGGGCGTGAACGTCATGCGTTCCCTCGTAGGTGTAGACGGACTCCAAGTTCGCCATGTGGCGCATCGGCACGTACTCGGCGAGGATGCCGTTGGCGCCCATCATCCGCCGCGCCATGCGCGCGACATTGCATGCCATGTCGACGTTGTTGCGCTTGGCCAAACTGACTTGCGACGGCTTCAGCGTCCCGGCATCCTTGAGCTTGGCCAGGTGGAACGCGAGCACTTGCGCCTTCGTGATCTCCGTGAGCATGTCGGCCAGGCGCTCTTGCTGGATCTGCTTTCCGCCGATGGGCATATCGAACATGATGCGCGTCTTGCTGTACTCCAGCGCCTGCTCGAAGCATGCCATCGCGGCGCCGATCGCGCCCCAAGCGATGCCGAAGCGCGCCTGCGTCAAGCACATCAGCGGTGATTTCAGACCACGAGTGTTGGGCAACACGCTGTCCAGCGGCAGCTCCACGTCATTGAATGCCAGCTCGCTGGTATCGGAAGCGCGAAGCGAGTGCTTTCCCTTTTGATCGCGTGCCGTGAAGCCTTTCGTTCCGCGCTCCACGAGAAAGCCGCGGATCGAGTCCTCATCGCCGTCATCCGTCTTTGCCCAGACGACGGCGACGTCGGCGCGTGATCCGTTGGTGATCCACATCTTGCTGCCGTTGAGCACCCAGCGATCGCCGTGCCTGCGCGCGCGCGTGAGCATCCCCGCGGGATTGGAACCGTAGTCGGGCTCCGTGAGGCCGAAGCAACCCGTCTTCTCCCCGCTGGCCAGCGCCGGAAGCCACTTCTTGCGTTGCTCCTCGCTGCCGAACGCATAGATCGGATACATGACGAGCGCCCCTTGGACGCTTGCGAACGATCGCAGGCCGGAATCGCCGCGTTCCAGCTCCTGCATGATGAGCCCATACGCGAGATTGTCGAGACCGGCGCAGCCGTATTCCTCGGGCAGATTGGCGCCGTAGACGCCCAACTCGCCCAGCGGCTTCACCAATTCGTCCGGGAACCGCCCTTCGAGCCACGCCTCCTCGATGATCGGGAGCACGCGTTCATCCACGAACGCACGTACAGTATCGCGTACTTGCCGCTGCTCCGGCGTCATCAGGGCATCGAGATCATAGAAATCGGTTCCCGCGTAGGCCATGGGCCTTCGTTCGACGGTGCGCGGTGGCACCCTCGGCCTCTCGCCGCAAAACCTTGCGTGTTGCGAGGGGACGCGCGGGAGGATGCGGGCACGCCTCGGTCGGAACGCACCTCATGCGACTGATTACCTTTGAACACCGCGGCAAACCCCAACTTGGCATCGAGCGTGGCGGCCAGATCGCGCCCCTCCCCGGCATCACGGACGTCACCGGCTTTTTCACGGCCCGTGAAGGGGCACGGGCTGAAGCCATCCGCGTCGCCCAGGCCGCATTCCCGAGCCAAGGCACGGTACCATATCATGCGGCGAAGGTGCTCCTGCCCGTGCTGGAGCCGCGCAAGGTGATCTGCGTCGGGCTGAACTATCGGGATCACGCCGCCGAGGTTGGCATGGAGATCCCCAAGGCGCCCGCGCTCTTCCCCAAGTATGCCTCGACGCTCATCCCGCACGGCGCTCCGATTCAGATGCCGCGCGAGAGCACGAAGGTCGACTACGAGGCTGAGCTGGTTATCGTCATCGGAAAGCGCGCCAGCAAAGTGAGCGTGGAGGACGCATGGAGCGTGGTCGGCGGACTTACGATCGGCAACGACGTCTCCGTGCGGGATTTTCAAGGTCTGACCGGGCAGTGGATGGCCGGCAAGATCTGGGATCGTACGACGCCCGTCGGCCCCGTCGTCTGCACGCGCGACGAGTTTGCCAATCCCGAGGATCTCGAGATCTGGTTGGAGATCGGCGGCGAACGCCTGCAACACTCGCGCACGTCGCAGTTCATCTTCGACATTGGACAGATGATCGAGTACATCACGCGCATCGCGACGCTCGATCCCGGCGATCTCATCTTCACGGGCACCACAGCCGGCGTCGGCTTCACGCGCAAGCCGCCGCGTTATCTCCAAGACGGCGAGACGGTGCGCGTCCACGTCGAAGGGATCGGCGTCCTCGAGAACAAGGTCGCCCGTCCGGCGGGCGGAGCGCAACCCGACTTGCTGCCCAAGCCGCGCGCGGAACGAACCCCGGCGTAGGTACCCTAGACGCTGGCCACGGAGCCGCCGTCGACGCGGAGATTCGTGCCCGTGATGAACGATGCCGCGCCGGAGGCGATGAAGACGACGGCATTGGCGACCTCTTCCGGTGTTCCCGGCCGCTTGAGCTCGATGTGCGGGCGGTTCTGGGCCAGGAACGCAGCCTGCGCGGCTTCCACGGTCATGCCTTGCTCGCGCGCCATTCGTTCCAACATCTCCTGAACGAGGGGCGTGCGGATGAACGCCGGCGAGACGGCATTGACGAGGATGCCGTAGGGCGCGAAGGCCTTAGAGAGGCTCTTGGTCAGTGTGTTGAGCGCGCCTTTCGACGCGTTGTAGTGCGGCATCATCGCGTCCGGCTGGACGGCCGACTCGGAAGAGATGTTGACGATGCGCCCGCTCTTCCGCGCTTTCATGTGCGGACCCTTCGCGAAGAAACGCCGACGCAATGGCCTTGCCGATGCCCTTGGTCGCTCCGGTAACGATGACCGCTTTGTTCTCGAGTCCTAGATCCATGGGGTTGCGACGCCGACGAGCCGCTATGTGCGCTGATACGTTCCGGCGAGCGTGGCCTGGCCGAGAACGTGCCCCTTCATGGCGTTGCGCAAGTCGCCGATGTCCGGATGGCCGGGAAGCTTCAGCGTCGGAACGTCGAGGGCGTAGAGCGTGAAGTGGTAGTGGTGCGGCGTATCTCCGGGCGGCGGACAGGGGCCGCCGTAGCCAATCTCGCCGAAACTGTTGCGTCCCTCGCCCGCGGGGCGTTCCCCGGGTTTGAGCGAATTCACGCTCGCCGGGATATCGTACGCCACCCAGTGGATCCACGTACCGGCGGGAGCATCTGGGTCTTCCGCCGTCAGCGCGAATGAGCGCGTCCCCGGGGGCGCGCCGCTCCACCGCAACGGCGGCGAGATGTTCTTCCCTCCGCACCCTCCTTTGGCATAGGCATGTTCGCGCGGGATCGCCGAACCGTCGGAGAACGCGGGGCTCAGCAGCGAAAACGTCATGACCACCACCAACGCCAGTGCGATCATGGTTACAATCCCAGCGCTTCCGCGTTCTCCGTGAGCGCTTCGATCAGGAAGGCGATGTGCTCGTCCAGCGGGACACCCAGCTCTTCCGCGGCTAGGTGGACCTCGTCACGGTTGACGCTGGCGGCAAAGCGCTTGTCCTTCAGCTTCTTTTTGACGGCGTCGACCGTGACTTCGCGAATCGTCTTGTTCGGTCGGACGTACGCCACCGCCGTGATGAACCCCGTCAGCTCGTCGCACGCGAAGAGCGCCTTGGCCATCGGCGTGTCGCGCGGGACGTTCAGATAGGTGGCGTGACCGCGGATCGCTCTCACGATGTCGGCCGGATAGCCGAGCTCCTCGAGCCGGCGGCAACCCAGCTCGGGATGCTCCTCCGCCGTGGGATGGATCTCCCAATCGTAGTCGTGGAGCAGCCCGGCAATGCCCCAGCGCTCCTCATCGCCGCCGTACTTCCGCGCGTAGGCGCGCATCACCGTCTCCACGGCCAGTGCGTGCTTGCGAAGGCCCTCGCTCTTGACGTTCTCGCAAACGAGAGCCCACGCTGCCTCGCGATCGAGGGTCTCGATCATCCCGCGCGCTCCGCCGCGGCGATGAGCGCCCGGCCGGCCATCACGTCCGCCATCGCCAAGCGATAGTCGCCGCCGGCGTAGACGTCGCCGCGCGGCGTGATGCCGCGCGCCGTATCGACGCAGAGCGACTCCATCTTCTTGCGATCGTTCGTCGAAATGCCGGCCAGCAGCGGCTCGAGGTGCGTGGCCCGGAACGGTGCCGTTCCCACACCCGTCAGCGCGATTCGTCCTCCGGCGATCGAACCCGCGCTCACACTCAGGACGCAGGCTGCGCCTACCACGGGATAGTGCGAGGCCGGATGGGGCAGCTTCACGTACGCGGAAGCGGGAGCCGGCTGCGGTAGGATCACCGTCGTCAACACTTCGTCGGCAGCCAACGCCGTCGTGTACATGTCGATGAAGAAGTCGCCCGCCGAGACGGTCCGCCTCCCCGAGGGACCGACGATCTCGAACTGCGCTTCCAGCGCCAACAGGGCCGCGGGATAATCCGCAGCAGCATCGGCGTGCGCCGCGGAACCTCCGATGGTCCCGCAATGGCGGACTTGGACGTCACCGATCACGCTTGCCGCATCGGAGAGCGCGGGCGCATGCGCGGCGACCTCCTTGCTCTGCGCGATGGCATCGTGCGTCGTCAGCGCGCCGATTTCCAGGCCGCGCGCCGTCTTCCTGATATCGCGCAGCCCGGGAACGTTGCGCAGATCGATGAGCATGCCGGGACGCGCGAGGCGCAGCTTCATCATCGGCAACAACGAATGGCCCCCGGCCAGGAGCTTGGCGTCTTCACCGTGCTCCTGTAGGAGCTGGATCGCCTGCTCCACCGAATCGGCCGTCGTGTAGTCAAAACTGGCTGGTATCACGGGGTTCCCACCTTCCCGCTCTCGGCGATCTCGTGAGCGTTGATCACGCGCCAAATGCGCTCGGGTTTGCATGGCATGTCGAGGTGAACGCAACCGAAGGGCGCGAGCGCGTCGACGACGGCGTTCACGACTGCCGGCGTCGAGCCGATCGTCCCCGCCTCACCGACGCCTTTGACGCCCATCGGATTGACGTTCGTCGGCGTGACGGTCCGGTCGAGGTCGTAAGCCGGCAGTTGCGTGGCATGCGGCACGGCGTACTGCAGCAGCGAGCCGCTGGCCAACTGCCCATTCTCGTCGTAGACGACTTCCTCGTAGAGCGCCTGCGCGATCCCTTGCGCGATGCCGCCGTGAATCTGCCCGTCGACGATCATCGGATTGATGACGTTGCCGCAGTCGTCGACGGCGACGTACTTCACGATCTTCACGGCGCCCGTCGCGCGGTCGATTTCCACGACGCAGACGTGCGTGCCGAACGGGTAGACGAAGTTCGGCGGCTCGAAACGGCGCGTCGCCTCGAGGCCGGGCTCCATCTCGGACGGCAGGCCGATGCCGCGCCATGCGGCAAAGGCGATCTCTCCAAACGACTTCGCCTTCTCCGGATTGCCTTTGACGCTGATCTTGCCGTCCTTGAACTCCAAGTCGTCGACGTTGGCTTCCATCATATGCGCGGCGAGCTTCATCGCCTTCTCGCGAATCGTGTCGAGCGCCTGATAAAGCGCCGAGCCGTCGACGGCCGTGCTGCGCGAGCCGAAGGTCCCGATCCCGTACTGCACGATGGCCGAGTCGCCGTGGAGCACGATGACGTCGTCGATGGGGACACCCAGACGATCGGAAACCACCTGCGCGAACGTCGTCTCTTCGCCTTGGCCATGCGGCGAGCAGCCCGTCATCACCGTCACGCGGCCCGTCGGTTCGACGCGCACCGTCGCGCTCCCCCAGCAGGGGGCCGGCATCGCGGCGGAGGGCCCCATCCCGCAGACCTCGACGTATGACGAAAGGCCGATGCCGATGAGGCGGCCCTCTTTGCGCGCGGCTTGCTGCTCTTTGCGCAACGCCTCATAGCCGGCGAGCGTGAGCGCCTTCTCGAACGCGCCGTGGTAATCGCCCGTGTCGTAGGTCAGCCCCACTGCCGTGGTGTACGGGAACTGGTCCTTCTTGATGAGGTTCCGCCGGCGCACATCGCCGGGATCGAGGCCGAGCTCGCGGGCCACGAGGTCGACCGCGCGCTCGATGAGGTAGGTCGCCTCGGGGCGCCCGGCGCCGCGGTAGGCATCGGTCGGCGCTTTCGTGGTGAAAACGCCTTCGAGCTTGATGGCGACGTTCTTGATATCATAGGGGCCCGGTGCCATCAGCACGGTGAGCGTCGGAATGGCCGGCGTCAGCAGTTGATGGTATGCGCCGAGGTCGGCGAGGATGTCGAGCTTCAGCCCGAGGACGCGTCCGTCGCGATCGGCGGCGACTTCGATGAAGTCGATCTGATCGCGACCGTGGACCGTAGCCATGAAGCTCTCGCTGCGGGTCTCCACGTATTTCACGGGCATGCCCAGCGCGCGCGAGGCGAACGCGCAGACGATCTCCTCCGCGTAGACGTTGAGCTTGCTGCCGAAGCCTCCGCCGACTTCGGGCGCGATCGTCCGCACACGATGCTCGGGAATGCCGACGGCACCGGCCAGTTGCGTGCGCAACAAGTGCGGTATTTGCGTGGAGGACCAGAACGTCAGTTGCTGCGGTCCTGGATCCCACTGTGCCACCATGCCGCGCGGCTCGATCGAGACGGGCGCCAGCCGTTGATTGACCAAACGCTCGGAGACCTTGACGGCAGCTTGCGCGAAGGCGCCGTCGACGTCGCCCGCTCCGACGGCCATCGTAAACGCGACGTTCGTGCCGAACTCGTCATGCACGTACGGCTCGCCTTTCGCCGCCTGCTCGAGGTCGATGACGGCCGGCAGCTCTTCGTAGTCGACTTCGATGAGCTCGGCGGCGTCGCGCGCGGCTTCGGGCGTGTTGGCAATGACGGCGACCACCGGCTCGCCGACGTGCGCGACCTTCCGCCGCGCCAACGGCGGATGCTTCGGCACCTTGAGCCCCTCGATCTGCGGAGCCGTCGGAACGTCACCGACGCCTTGCAGATCGTCGGAGGTATAGACGGCGAAGACGCCCGGGCTGGCCTTGGCCGCGCGCGTATCGACGCGCGCGATCTTCGCATGCGCGTACGGAGAACGAACGAACGCCGCGTACGCCATGCGCGCCAGCTTCAAATCGTCGACATACGTGGAACGGCCGGTGATGAGGCGCGGGTCTTCGCGTCGCGTGACGCGCGCACCCATCATGCTGGTGAAGGCCATGGAGACCTCCTTCTATCAGTCAGCGGGAGCGCCGACATGCTCGCGATCGCTCTTCTTCTGGTCTCGCATCGCGGCGGCAGCGCGTTGAACGGCTCTGACGATGTTCTGATAGCCCGTGCAGCGGCAAAGATTGCCGGCCAGTGCCTCGCGGATCTCCGTTTCCGTCGGATCGGGATTGCGTTGCAGCAAGTCGCACGCGGAGACGATCATGCCCGGCGTGCAGTAACCGCACTGCAGCCCGTGCTCCTCCCAGAACGCCTCTTGCACGGGATGGAGCTTCTCGGGCGTGCCGATACCTTCGATGGTGGTGACGGCGCTTCCGTTGGCCTGCACCGCAAGCAGCGTACACGACTTCACGGATTGGCCGTTCAGCAACACCGTGCACGCACCGCACGAGGACGTATCGCATCCGACATGCGTCCCCGTCAGTCCGAGGGTGTCACGAAGAAAGTACACGAGCAGCGTACGGGGTTCGACTTCACCCGTCCAGCCAGTGCCGTTCACGGTCACCGAAATCGCGCGTTTCATTGGTGACGCCTCCAGCAATCGATGAGGGGATGATCGGCTTTCAACGCGAACCGAGAGACATCCCTGCGTACATGAAGGAGTCTCCATCCGTGAACGAGCCGACCTCCGTCGAGGAGTTGCTCGCACGCCTTCGCCAAGTGGAATACTTGGCCGACATCGGGTTGGCCACGGCGCTCTATCTCGCCGTTCGCTTGCGCCATCCGCTGCTGCTCGAGGGCGAAGCCGGCGTCGGAAAGACGGAGGCGGCGAAATCGCTGGCCCGCGCGCTCGGCCAGCCGCTCATTCGCTTGCAGTGCTACGAAGGGCTCGACGTTCACGATGCCGTCTACGAGTGGAACTACGGCCGTCAACTGCTGGCCATCCGCCGCAGCGAGGCCGGGGGCGAAGCGCCGGACGATCTCTACACCGACGAGTTCCTGATCCGGCGTCCGCTGCTGCAAGCCCTCGACGGCGGCGTGCTCCTGGTCGACGAGTTGGATCGCGCGGACGACGAGTTCGAAGCGTTCTTGTTGGAATTTCTCGGTGAGTTCTCCGTCACGATTCCCGAACGAGGCGTCTTTCGCGCGGCGTCGCTGCCCATCGTAGTTCTGACCTCGAACCGGACTCGCGAGCTCCACGACGCGCTCAAGCGGCGCTGCTACTATCACTGGATCGAGCACCCTACGCTGGAGCGGGAGCTGGAGATCCTTCGCGCACGTCTGCCGCATCTGAACGAGGCGCTGACGCGCGACGTCGCGACGGCCGTGGCGCGCCTGCGCGCGCTGGAGCTGCGCAAGCCACCCGGCATCGCCGAGTCGCTCGATTGGGCTCAGGCGCTCGGCAGCTTGGGCATTGAGCGCTTGGATCAGTCGGCGGCCGAGCGGACGCTCGGCATCGTCTTGAAATACCGCGAAGACGCGGAGCTCGTGCGGGAGCGCGGGCTTGCCGCCGTTATCGGAGCGTAGCGGCCGATGACGACCGCGACTCCAACGCCGCGCGCGTTGGCCGCTCTCGCCGGGTTCGCGTATGCGTTGCGCGCCGCCGGCCTCAAGGTTCCCGAGGGCGCGACGCAGCTCTTCGCGGAGGCGCTTTCCGCGCTGGACGCCGCGCACCCGCGCGCGCTCTACTGGGCGGCTCGCCTGAGCACGCTGCGCAACCGCGACGACCTGGAGACGTTCGAGCACGTCTTCCACGCGTATTGGACGGGTATCCATCCGCTGGTGCTGGGAGAAGCGCTCCACGAGCGGGAACAACTTTCGCCCGCTCAACTCGTTCCCATCGGCGTCAGCCAACGCGAGAGCGAAGGCTCGCGCGACGAAGCGCAAGGCGAGCCCCTGCCCGTGTCGCTGGCTTCGCCCATCGCTCGCTTGCTGGAGATCGACTTCGCGTCGTACACCGAGCGCGAGCATCGTCTGGCCGCGCGTCTGGTGGAACGGCTGCGCATCGCCTTGCCGCGGCGCCGGTCGCGGCGGGTCCGGCCGGCGCCCCACGGCCGCCGCGTCGACGTCCTGCGCACGCTTCGGCGCAGCCTTCGGACGGCCGGCGATCCCGTGCACCTCGTCTATGGGCGCCGCCGGTGGAAAGCGCGGCCGTTGATTCTGCTCTGCGACGTTTCCGGCTCGATGAGCGCGTACAGCCGGGCGCTGGTGCAGTTCCTGCGCGCGGCCGTGGAGTCGCACGCACCCGTGCGCGTCTTCGCGTTCGGCACCCGCCTCGTGGAGCTCACCCGCCCGCTCTCGAAAGCCACTCGCGACGACGCGCTGCGCGCCGCAGCCAAGCACTTCGACGATTGGGGCGGCGGCACGCGCATCGGCGCATCGCTGCGGACGTTCGTGCACGAGTACGCGCAACGCGGCGCGACCCGAGGCGGCGTGGTGGTGATCCTGTCCGACGGCTGGGAGCGCGAAGACCCCGCACTCGTAGGCGAGCAAATGCGCCGATTGCGCCTCTTGAGCCATCGCCTCATCTGGGTAAACCCGAACAAGAAAGACCCCAAGTTCGAACCGCTCGCCGCCGGCATGGCAAAGGCGCTTCCCTACATCGACGCGCTGGTCGCCGGACATAATCTGCGCGCGCTCGAAGATTTGCTGAGCCTTGTGCAAACTTTGGGGAACGAGGAATCGCGACGGTGAAAGACATCATCGAACAGGTCGATCAGTGGCGTCGTAACGGCCGCAACGTCGCCATCGCGACGGTCGTGCAAGTGATTCGCTCGGCACCGCGGGGTCCCGGCGCGGCGATGGCCGTCAACGACGCCGGGGACGTAGCCGGCTCCGTCTCCGGCGGGTGCGTCGAGGGAGCGCTCGTGGAAGAGGCGCAGCGCGTCCTGGAGGAAGGGCGCGCGCGCCTGGTCACCTACGGCATCTCCGACGAGCAAGGTATCGCCGTCGGCCTCACCTGCGGCGGCACGATTCACTGTTTCGTGCAGCCGCTCTACCCGGAATTTCCCGTGTTGGCTTCCGCGCTGCGCCGTGACGATCCGATCGCCCTCTGCATCGAGCTGGAAGGCCCCGACGCCGGAGCGACGATGCTGGTCCATCCTGACGGCACGACGGAAGGCACCCTGGGCAATCCCGATCTTTCCTATCGAGCGCGCGAGGACGCGCTCTCCTGCATCGCGCGCGGCTCAACCGTGGTTCGCGAGTACGGCTTGCACGGGGAGCCGTTGGATAGCGGCGCGCGTCTCTTCATTGACGCGTTCGTGCCGCGGCCCGATCTCTACATCTTTGGCGCCGTCGACTTCAGCCGCGCGCTCGTGACGGTGGGACGATATCTCGGCTATCGCGTCACCGTCGTCGACGCGCGGCGCACCTTCGCGACGCGCCAACGCTTTCCCGAGGCGGACGACGTCGTGGCGGCATGGCCGGACGAATTTCTTTCGCAGGCACGCATCGACGAGCGCACGGCTATCTGCGTCTTGACGCACGACCCGAAGTTCGACGTGCCCGTCTTGAAAGTCGCGCTGCGCACGAAGGCTGGATACATCGGCGCGATGGGAAGCCGCGGAACGCACGAGCGCCGCGTCGCCGAGCTGCGCGCGGAGGGCGTCACGGACGACGAATTGAGGCGCCTGCGCGCTCCGATCGGACTCGATATCGGCGCGGCGACGCCCGAAGAGACGGCCATCGCGATCGCCGCGGAGATCATCGCGCTGCGCAGTGGTCATCCGGGCGGATTCCTCACGGAAGGGACGGGCCCGATCCACCGCCTGCGCTTCCAGGAACGCCCGGCGCCGGCGGTATAAGTTCCGGCAATCATGGAGATCACGAGCACCGCGCGGATCGAGGCGCCGCTCGATCGCGTCTGGGACGTCCTGAAAGACATTCCGCGTACGGCAAACTGCCTCCCCGGAACCAAGATCACCGAGAAGATCGACGATCGGACCTATCGCGCCGACGTCGACCTCAAGGTGGGGCCCGTGACGTTAAATTATCGCGCGATGCTTCGTCTTGAGTCGCTCGACGAAAGCGCGCACGCGGCGGTCATGCACGTCGAAGCCACCGATAAGAAGGGACGCGGCAACGCGGCGGCCACCGTGCATACGTCAGCCGTCGCCGACGACGGCGCGACGACGATCACCGTCACGGCCGACGCGCGCATCGCGGGCGTGCTGGCGCAGCTCGGCGGCGGACTCATCAAGAGCGTCGCAGCGCGGCAGCTGGCGCAATTCGCCCAGAACGTGCGCGCGGAGGTGGAACGAGGGACGAGCACCGCATGAGCAACGGCCAAATCGCCATCGGCGTCGACCTGGGCGGTTCGCACGTCATGGCCACGACGGTAGACGAAACGGGTAAGATCGGCACGCGTCACGAGGTCGATCTGACGGAGCTCGATCCGGTCAAGGTCGTCGCCGCGCTCGTCGGATGCGTGCGGCTGGCCTTGGCCGATGCCGACGGATGCGCCATCGCCGGCATCGGCATCGGTTCACCGGGCCGCATCGATGTGAGAACGGGCATGGTGCACTACTCTCCGAACTTCGGCTGGCGCGAGGTTCCATTGGGCGCGATGGTCGCCAAGGAGCTCGGACGAGCCGTGCACGTGCTCAACGACGCGCGTGCGGCGACGCTGGGTGAGTACACCTTTGGAGCGGGACGCGGCACGAAGGACTTCGTGATGCTCACGCTCGGAACGGGGATCGGCGGCGGCATCGTGATGGGCGGCGAGCTGGTCTTCGGGCGGGGCTGGAGCACGGGCGAGGTCGGCCACCATCAGATCCGCGCTCGGGACGGCTTCATCTGCAGTTGCGGCAAGACGGGCTGCTTCGAGGCGCACGCCTCCGGCACGGGTCTGCTGCGCCACGTGCTGAAACTCGCGCCGTCGTTTCCACGCAGTACACTGACGCGCAAAGTGCGCAAGATCGGATCGAAGACCGTGCGGAGGCTGGCCGAGGAGGGTGATCTCCACGCGCGCGCGGCTTGGGATCGCTGGATCGAAGACCTTGCCGTAGGCCTCGCGAACCTCGTGACGATTCTCAATCCCGAGCGCATCGCGCTCGGCGGCGGCGTCGCGAGCGCCGATCGGTTCCTGCTCGAACCCTTGGTTCCCCGCGTGCGTGCCTTGACGACCATGGCCGATCCGAATGGATTCGATATCGTGACGGCGCAGCTGGCGAACGATGCCGGAGCGATAGGGGCGGCGACGTACGTGCTCGCGTCCACGTGAACGTGCCGTTGACGCCGGGAGCGCCGTTTCTGCTCGGCGTCAACTACTGGCCGCGCCGCTGCGCGATGGCCTGGTGGCGCGCCTTCGATCCCGGCGAATTCGAAGACGACTGCGCGCGCATGGCAACGTTGGGCTTGCGCGCCGTGCGCTTCTTCCTCATGTGGGAGGACCTCCAGCCGGAGCCTGATCACCTCGACGCCGGCGTGCTAGCCCACGCCGATCGCGTGCTCGACGCCTGCGCGCGGCACGACCTGCTGGCGATGCCCACGCTTTTCACCGGACATATGTCGGGCGTCAACTGGCTGCCGCGTTGGACGCTCGAGCGCGGCACGCCCGCGGGGCGCTTTCGGACCATTGCCGGCGGCCTCGAGCGCGCCAGCGGCATCGGCGACTTCTACGCCGACCCGATCCTCCTGCGCGCGCAAGTCTTCTGCGCCTCTCGCCTGGCCGAGCGGTGGCGCGGCCATCCCGCCCTCTGGGCCTTCGATCTGGGCAACGAGTTCTCCAACCTGCGCGAGCCGCGCACACCGGCCGATGCAGCCTCGTGGAGCGCGCGCCTGTGCGAAGCGCTTGCGCCGGCGAACGTGGCCATCACCGGAGGCTTACACGCTGAGGACGTGGAGCGCGACCGCGGCATTCGGCCGTCGACGATCTCCCGGCGCTGGCAGGTTGCGACGATGCACGGCTACGCCGTGTATTCGCTGTGGTCGCGCGGACGGCGCGATGCGGATGCCGTGCCCTTCCTCGGAGCGGTCATGCGCGCACTCCAAGGCGGCAAACCCATGCTCTTCAGCGAGTGGGGCGCCCCCCAGTGTCCGCCGGGGACGCGTTCGCCCAGCGAATACGTCCTGCTGCCGGGCGCGCAAGGCGAGGCTGACGTTCCCGCGCAGCCGGCGCCAGGGATGGCATCGTACGCATGTTACACGGAAAGGGAGCTGGCCGAGTACGCGATGGCGGCCTTAGCGCGCCTGCATCGCGAGGGCGCCGTGGGCGCCTTCTATTGGTGCTGGAGCGATTACGATCCGGCGCTGGCGCAAGCGCCGCCTTTCGACCGCGCGCCATGGGAGCTGCGCTTCGGGCTCCACGACGAGCGCGGGGCGATCAAGGAAATCGGCGAGCGCCTCCGTAGCTTCTGCCGAAGCGGACCCACGATCCAGCCGCCGCTCGCCTTCGACGTCGACGAGGCGGCCTGGTACGCAGATCCGCCCCGCTATCTGCGCGAAGCATACGCGCGCTATCTGGCGATGAGTTGATGGATCAGTGGTTTCTGGACGACGACGGCGCGCCGATCGAGCCGATTTCTTCCGAGTTGGCGGAGCAGGTGCTCGAAAACGCGCGTCTGCTGGCGGAACGGCGGGTCTCGCGCAAGCTCAACGCGCTTCCCGTGCAAGAGCGCGCGGAGCGCATCCGCGATCACGTGCGTTTCGTCGGCCAGAAGATCGCGCGCGCGGTGGACCGCCTGGCGCCGGACCTCATCGAAGTCGAAGAGCATGCGGTCCGCTGCGCGGAGACGGGGCGTTCGATCTCCGTGTCGTGCGAAGGGGGGCGCATCCTGTTGGAGCGCTCCTGGCTGACGGGAACGCGCCGCCGCGCAACGGTGGAGGAACTCCAGGTCGACGACGACCTGCTCTACGTCCGCCTGAACTCGAACGAAGGCGGCTGGGCGAGCATATGGGAGCTCGTCGGCGAAATCCTGGAAGAGTGATCTCCGCGATAGTGCCAAGCCCCTGGCACACACTCGCGCTACACTGGCATCCGTGAACGATAGGGTGGGCATGGCGCTGGGGGAGGCCCAGCAACGGGCGATTGCTTTCCGCGGCGGTCATCTCCTGATCTTGGCCGGCCCGGGCACCGGAAAGACGGAAACGCTGGCGCGGCGCGCGGCCGCGCTGATCGATGAGGCGGGCGCCTCCGGCGGCGAGCAGCCGGAGATTCTCATGCTGACCTTCGCGCGTAAGGCGGCTCGAGAGTTGCGCGATCGCGTGGCCGTCCACCTGCGCTCCGGCGGACGCCTTCCCACGTGTTCGACCTTCCACGCCTTCTCGCTCGAGGTGCTCGATCGCGCCCGAGCGCGGGCCCTCGGTCATGCCGGCATGCTCACGCCCGCCAAAGAGCGCCTCTTGGTCGAGCGCATTTGCCGCGCAACCGCCGACGAGCACCCCGAACGCGTCGTCCATTTCACGCCCGAGGCCCTGCGCAGCGCGCGCTTTGCGAGCGATCTCGCGAACTTCATCGGCCGCTGCAAGCAGGCGCGCGTAGATGCCGCCGCCGTCTTCGCAACGGCGCGGGCGAGCGCGCATCCTCGCACGCGCGGCGCACTCGCCGTCTTGGCCAGCCTCTATCAAGCGTACGAGGCAGAACGCGAGCGGTTGCGCCTGCGCGACTTTCGCGATCTCATCAACGAAGCGGTGGACGCGCTGCGCGCCGAGCCGCTCACCTTCGCGCACGTCTTCGTCGACGAGCTGCAGGACACCGATCAAGCCCAGCTCGAGCTGCTCCGGCTGCTGGCCGATGCCGGGGCGCGGATCACCGCCGTGGGCGATCCCAACCAATCGATCTATCGCTTTCGCAACGTCGCGCCCGCGGCCATCGACGAGTATCGCGCCGCTTTCTCGCCGGAGACGATCGTCCTCGACGAAAACCACCGCTGCCCGCCGGAGATCCTCACGTGCGCGAACCGCCTCGCCACGCCGGTTCCGACGGTCGATCCCGGCGCTCCGCCGGAACCCGTGCTTGGACGCGAGAGCGTGACGCGAAGCGTCGTCTCGCACCAAGGCATCGTGCGGTGGCGCCGCTACCTCGACGCCGCCGACGAAGCCGCGGGAATCGCGCGCGAGATTCGGAGCCTCGTCGGGACTCCGCGTGCCGACGGCAGCGGACGGATCGTCCGCTATGGAGAGATCGCCGTGCTCGTGCGCGCGCCGGAGACCCACGCGGATCGACTGGCGTTCGCGTTGCGCACGCACGGCATCCCCGTCGTGCGCCAGGGAGCCTCCGAGTTCCTCGGCGATCCGGGCGTCGACTTCGTCCTAACCTACCTCAAGTCGCTTTCCGCGCCGCCCGACGCGGAGCGCGCGATCCGCCTTCTCTCCTCGCCGGTGGTCGGCATTCGTGCGCGGGCGCTGCGCTTCGCGCAGCGACGCCTCGGCAAGGAAGCGTTCGTCGACCTCCGGCGTGTCGCGGAAGGCGACGAGCTCACCGAAGAGGAGCGCGCGCGCCTCTCGCGCTTCGTTGCCGCATTCGCCGAGCATCGCTCGAGCTGGCAGCGCATGGGTGCGCGCGAGCTGGTCGTTTCGATCGCGCGCGAACACGGCGTCGTCGCCGCGATCATCCATGCGCAGCGCGACGAGGCCGCGCAGGCTGCGTCTGCACAACGTTTGCGTGCTCTGATCGCTCTAGCCGAAGACGTGGACGCCGTCTTCGGGCGGAGCGGTACCGCCACGGCGCATCTGGCCGATCGCGCCGCCGAACTCTTCGCTCTGCTGGCGGAGGAAGAGGTGATGCCGGACACGCGAGTAGACGGCGTTCACGTGCTCTCCATGCACGCCGCCAAGGGACTTCAGTTCCCCATCGTCTTCATCGCCGCCGCCGTACGCGGCGAACTGCCGGCGCGACCGCACGCCGATCCGCTGCTCGACGAGGAAGCGCAGGAAACGCTCTATCATGCAGCCGGCCTGCCACGTCCTCCGACACGGGAGGAGCAGCGCGCCGAGGAGCTGCGCCTGTTCTACGTCGCCTGCACGCGCGCGTCGGAGCGCTTGATCCTCACCGGATATGCGCAGGATGAGAGTTCCGGGATCGCCGAGTCACCGTTCATCGGCCGGATCGGCCTGGAGACGCCCGCCCCACCGGAGGACGACGTGCTCGACGACGTGCAACGCGCGCTCGCGCTGCGTCGCCTGGGCGCCGACGGCGCCCGGCTCGACGCCATGTCGCGAAGCGCCGCGGAGCGACGGATCGTCACGCGCGAAGACGCGTTCTCCCGCGAGCATCCCGCGACTCCCCCGCTCACGATATCGATGCTTTCGCCGCACGCCGTCGAAACGTATCTCCGTTGCCCACGTCAGTTCTTCTATCGCTACATTGCGCGCGCCGACGGCGATCAGCGCGAGAGCGCCCACGCGCTCCTGGGCAACGTCGTCCATCGCGCCTTGGCCGCATTTCACGAGCGCTTCCCTTCGAGCGACACCGTCGTCGCGCTCGGCGCCGATGACGCGGCGAAAGCCCTCGACGATGTGATCGCGCGCGCGCTCGAGCGCGAACGGCGCCGGCAGGCCAACTCGTCGCTGGGAGAGCAGCGTGCCGTCGTCGAGAACGTGGCGCGCCGCGCGTGCGACTACGGAAGACGCTATCTCGCCTGGCTTTTCGAGGAGCCGGCATTCCGCGTGCGCGATCGCGAGCTGGCCGTTTCTTTCACCCTCGAAGGGGGCGACGGTCGCCGCCATGCGTTTACGGCGCGCATCGATCGCGTCGACGAGACGCACGAGGGTCTGATCATCCGCGACTACAAGACCGAGCCACAGCATTCGTTTGCGACGCGCTTTCGCAAGCTGGTGAGCGCCGAAGAGCTGCCGCTGGGTCAAGTCAACGGCACCCTCCAATTACCGCTCTACGCCGCCGCCCTGGAGCAGCGCGAACCGGGCACGCGCGTCGCCGCGCTGGAGCTACTCTTCGTGCGCGGCAAGAGCGCCGCGGACCGCGCCGCATTCTCGCGTCGCGCCGCGCTGGTTGCCGCCGGCGATGCCGCGCTCTCCGAGCGGAGCGAAGCCATCTCCCGTGCCGAGCTGTCCGCCGGCATCCGCCGGATCGCGGATTTGGTCGGCGATCTGCGCGATGGACGGGCAAGCTATGCGCCCTATCCGGGGCCAGCCTGCAAAGCATGCCCCTACCGCCTTGCTTGCGACCGCGCCGCCGTCGACGAGGGAGGTGAGGAGAATGGTCATGGGAACGGCAATGCCTCGTGAGTTCACGCCGCGTCCGCAACAGCGCCGGATCATCGAACACGATGCGCGCCGGCCGCTGGTCGTCATCGCCGGCGCCGGGAGCGGCAAGACGGCGACGCTGGTCGAGCGGATTCGCTGGCTCGTCTGCAACCATCACGTCGATCCGCGCCGGATCCTCGCCGTCACGTTCTCGCGCAGCGCTGCCGCCGAGCTCTCAGCGCGCCTTGCGGCGCGGCTAGGCTCTCGCGCCGAAGACGTCAAGGTCTCGACGTTCCATGCCTTTTGCCGCGAGATGCTGCTGCAACATGCCTACCGCGCGGAAGTCGACCCCGATCTGCGCGTGCTCGAGGAAAGCGAAGCACTGACGCGTTTCGCAGGCGTCTACGCGGAACTGTTGGACGGACGTCTCGACGTCGACGTGCCGCGAACGTTCGATCTCGTCGCCGCGGGAAAGACGATGGCCCGCCTCTACCGGTTGGTCACCACCGTGACGGAGGAGGGACTCGATGCATCGGCGCTACGGACAGCCGTGGCCCGCGCGCACGCCGCCATCATGCCGGCGAACGGAGAACCCGAAGCACTGGAAATCGACGGCGATCTTGCCGAGGGCCGCTATAGGATCGGCCCTCGCAAGGGAGACCTGAAGCCTAGCGAAGCCCTGCAACGCCGCCATAGCGCTCCCAGCCGCGCGACGCTCGAACGGCAGCTGGCGGAGGAAGCGGCGACGGCAAACGTCGTGGCGGCCGTCATGGAACGCTTCGACGCCATGCTGGCCGAGCGCGGTGAGGCAACCTACGCCCATCTCGTGGCTCACCTCAATCGTCTTCTCGACGATGAGGAGCATCGCGCGGCGATCCGCGGGTGTTTCACGCACTGCGTCGTCGACGAGTACCAGGACACCAATGCGGCGCAGCAGCGCCTCCTCGAGCGCATCTTCGGTGAGCGCCTGCACGGCGTGATGCTGGTGGGAGATCCCCGGCAGTCGATCTACGGCTTCCGCAACGCCCGTCCGGAAGAGATCGAGCGTCTGGCCGCCGCCTATGGCAGTGCCGGCATCGACGAGAACTTTCGCTCGTTTCAGCGCATCCTCGATGCCGCGCATCACGCCATCGTCGAGCAGCGTCCCGATGACGTACCGATGCGCGCGCAGCGTGAGGCACCTCCGGGATTCAGCGACGAGGTCACCGTCATCGTCTCACGCGCGCAAAGTCGCGCCAACGGGGAGGCGCGGGCACGCGAAGCCGAGACGATCGCGAACGAGACAGCCGAATTGATTTCGTCGTGCGGGCTTCGCTATGCGGACATCGCGATTCTGGTGCGGCAGAAGACCAACGCGCACGTCTACGTGGAGGCGCTCGCGCGTCTCGGCATTCCGGCCCGAACGACGGGCGGCGTTGGTTTCTACGAAACGGCGGAGGTGGAAGAAGCGCTCGCGTGGCTTCGCTTCGCCGACGATCCGTCGGACGACGCCGCGCTTCTGCGCGTGCTTTCAACGGGGATCATCGGCCTCAACGAGACGGCGATCGCCGCCTTCGCCGCGAGCAACTCGGAAGAACCAGATGCCGCGGAGCGACGCCTGCGCTTCGCTCGCGCGGTTCTGCTTGACCCGCCGCCGACGATGCTCGGTGACGACACGCGCGAACGCGTGGAAACGCTCCGCACGATTGCCGACGAGCTCGACAACGTTTCGGCGTTGCCGTTGGCCGACGCCGTGCAGCGCGTGCTCCGCGCCAGCGGCGTTGAGCACCGTTACGCACTCAATGCGCAGCACAGCCTCGACGGACGTCAGGCTGTTGCCAATCTGCGTCGGCTCATTGAGATCGCGCAATCGTTCGCGCACGATCTACCTGATGCGCGGATTCCCGACTTCCTGCGCTATCTCGAGGGATTGCACGACGTGGAGTTCGACGAGCGGGAAGCTGACCCGCCCGCGGCGGACGCCGTGACGATCGCGACCATTCACTGGGCGAAAGGCCGCGAGTGGCCCGTCGTGTTCGTCGCCGACGCGACCCCGGGCGTCTTTCCGGCAACGCGTACGCCGGAGCTCGTGGTGTGGGATTATGACGAGCGGACGCTGATCGTTACGCGCGACGAAGACGGCGCGCCGACGTATCATGCGCTCCGCGCCCGTTTCCCCGCCGGCCGCAGCGCCGGCAACGATGCTTGGAAGGCGCGCGAGTTGGCCGAGGAGCGGCGTCTCTTCTACGTCGCGCTCACGCGAGCGCGTGATCGCGTTTACGTCTGCGGAACCGTACCGGTGACGACGAAGGGCGAGCGTCCCTCGACGTTTCTCGAGGAGATCCGACGCCTCGACGGCGTCCGCGCCTTGGATGCTGTACCTGAGGACGCCCCGCTCCCGGTGGGGGCTCCCGCCGCATTGGACGAAGCAGCTCGAGACGACGCCGATCTGGCGGATTTGATCCGCGCACAGCAGGCGCGTGATGAAGCGGAGCGCCTCGCCCGCGAGGCGGCGCCGTCGTCCGCAGACGTGCGCGTCCTCTCCTTCACGGCGCTCGACACCTATGCGACGTGTCCGTTACGCTACAGGTACGCGTACGTGCTCGCGCTCCCAGGCCTGGCGCAGCCCGACCTTCCGCTGCTCGACGGCTACGACGTCGGGGCCACCGAGTACGGCACGCTGATCCATGTTGCGCTCGAGCGGTACAACCGCAGGCGCGCGGCCGGCCAGCGCATCGATCTCCATGCGGCGCTCGAACAGGCAATCGACGAGCTCGCTCTTCGCGAGCGGCTGAGCCCGGATCGCCTGGCTGCGGCGCGAGCTTCGCTCGATGCGTATCGAGAGCACCCATTGGCCAGCGCGCACGTGCTCGCTGCCGAGGAACGGTTCACCGTCGAGATCGGCGGCGTCACGGTCACCGGTGCCATCGACCTCGTCGCGGAACTCGATGGACGCTCGCTCATCGTGGATTACAAGACCGGCGGGGGCGAGATCGACCACTACGGTCTACAACTGGCGATCTACCGCGAGGCGGCGAACCGCATCTTTGGCGAGCGTCCCTGGGAGACGCTGCTCGCGATCATTCGCGACGGCACGGTCCACGAACTGCACGTGCCCGAGCCCGACGCCGGGGCACGTGTCCGCGAGATCGCCGATCGCATCCTCCGCGGAGAGCATCCGGCACGGCCGGGCTCAGCTTGTGCGACGTGCCCCTATCGCGATGAGCCGTGCAACGCCTGGCGGACCCAGGTTCCCTTACGCGATGAGTGTTGATAGACGCTCCATGTCCACGTTTCCGCCGCTGAGGATGACGCCGACCTTCTTGCCGGCAATCCCCGCTTTCTGAAAGAGCGCCGCCGCCAGCGACGTCGCCCCTGAGGGCTCGGCCAGCAGCTTTCCGCGCTCGAGCAAGAAGCGCATCGCCTCTTTCACCTCCTCTTCAGAGACGAGCACGATCCCGGCCGCCAGCTCGCGCACGATCGGCCACGTCAGCCGTCCCGGCGCCGTCGTCTGCATGCCGTCGGCGATCGTCTTGGGAACGGCGATCTCCACCCGCTCGTTACGCTGCCACGACTGCCACCAGTCGTTGCCCGCCTCCGTCTCCACACCGTACACGCGGATGCCGGGTCGCAGCGACGTTGCTGCAATCGTGCAGCCCGAGAGCAGGCCGCCGCCGCCGACCGGCACGAAGAGCACGTCGAGATCGGGAACCTCTTCCAACAGCTCCAGTGCCGCCGTGCCTTGGCCGGCCATGATGCGCGGGTCGTCATACGGCGGGATCAACGTTGCGCCGGTCTCCGCTTGCACGTTGCGCGCAACTTCTTCCCGGTTGACTTCATAGCGGTCATACAGCACGACGTTCGCGCCGTAACCTTTCGTCGCCGCCAGCTTCGCTTTCGGCGCATCGGTCGGCATGACGATCGTCGCGGCGATGCCGAGCAGCTTCGCCGCCAGCGCAACGCCCTGCGCGTGATTTCCGGAAGAGAACGCTAGCACGCCCCTCGCACGCTCCTCCGGCGTCAGTTGAGAGAGCGCATTGTACGCGCCGCGAAACTTGAAGGCTCCGACGCGCTGCAGATTCTCGCACTTCAGAAATAGCTGCGCTTCCGCACGCTCATCGAGCGCTCGCACGCGCGCAACCGGCGTCCGGTGTGCCACGCCTTCTAGCCGCTTGGCCGCGGCCCGAACATCCTCGATCGCAATCGCGTGCCGTGTCTGTGTCATATCCTACCGTCTCCCGTCATACCGGCCGTCATCCTGTGCCGCCATAGATATGCTGAAACGCGAAGAGCACCGCCAAGGCGATGAGGACGATGCCGGCGGCACGCTCGGCCCCTTCCTCGAAGTGCTCACCCAACCTTGCGCCAAAAGCGAGCCCGATGAGCGTGAAGGTCACCGTGGAGACGGCGACCGTCGAGAGCATCGCGGGGATGGGGAGATGGAGCGCCGGCATCGAGAAGCCGACCCCCAGCGAGTCGAGGCTGATCGAAAGCGAAGCAACCATGAGACCCAAGCCGGTGTCGGTTCGAAACGCTTTCGTCTCGCGCTCGACGAAGCTCTCTCGCACCATCACGATGCCCAAGATCCCGAGGACGGCAAAGCCGAGATAGGCCGCGATCTCGCTGGCAACCTTCCCGAGCGCCGTTCCCATCACCACGCCGAGGACCTGCATCGAGACCTCCGCCACGGAAAACGCCGAGCCCACACGCAGGCGCGCCCGCCACGGTACGCCGGCAATGCCTATGCCGGTCGCCACGGCCAGGACGTCAAGTCCGATGGCGACCGCTATGGCGAAGATCTTCAGCGGAACGTCGAGGTCGGGCATGGAGGGCTCGCTTGCGCGGAGCAAAGAACCGATTCCTTCAATATGCTGCAGCCTTTCGAACCGGGCGCAGAGGCGGCATGGCTGGCCGACTTCAAGCACTGCATCGAAATCCGTCCGCGCTACTGCGAGACCGACCAGGTGGGGCACGTGAGCAACACGTCGTACGGTCTCTATCTCGAACAGGGGCGTTTGGCTTACACGCGCGATGCGAAGATCGACGATCGCCGCGGGCGTCTCAAGCTCGACCACGTCCCCGCGGAGATCACCGTGCGCTTCGTGGCCCCCTGCTACTATGACCAGCCCTTGCGTCTCTATACGCGCTGCATCCGCATGGGCCGCTCGAGTATCGAGCTCGAGCAGGCAATCGTCGACGATGATGGAAACGTGAAAACGATCGCGCGCACGGTCGCAGTCTCGTACGATTTTGAGACCGATCGTAGCCGGCCATGGAGCGAGGCACAGCGCGCGGGCGTTCGGGCCCTGGAAGGGCGTGACGTGTAGGGACCTTGAGGATGCGCGCAGCCGATTACCTTCCTGAGCATTTCAACGCTGCGTGGTGGTTCGTCGGCCGCCACGTGGAGCAGGGTCGAGGAGAGCGCACCGCTCTCATCAGCGACGAGGGGACGATGACGTACGCGCAGCTCGATGACGAGCTGCGCCGTCTTGCGACGGTTCTCCGCCGCGAGGGCATCCATCGCGGCGAGCGCGTGGCGATCGTCCTTCCCGACTCGCACGCATGGTCCATTGCCTTCTGGGGCATCCTCGCCGCCGGCGCCGTGGCCGTGCCGCTCAACACGCTCTTGAAACCGGAAGACTACCGCGCGATCCTCGCCGATTGCGACGCGCGCCTGCTCTTCGCCGATCCCTCGATCGTTGACGGCGAAGCCGTCGCGCCCCCGGGATGCCGCACATGGAACGGCGCGCACCTCTTGGCGCAGATCGAACGCGCGCAGCCCCGCGACTACGATCAGACCCACCGCGACGCCTTCGCGTTTTTCCTCTACTCCAGCGGCACGACTGGCGAACCCAAAGGCGTCGTGCACCTCCACCACGACGCATGGGTCTGCGCGCGCACGTACGGCGAACACGTACTCGGCGTGCGGCCGGACGATCGTGCCTTCAGCGTCGCCAAGCTTTTCTTCGCCTACGGTCTGGGCAACGCGCAGTACTTTCCGATGGACGTCGGGGCGGCGTGCGTTCTCTACGCCGGGCGTCCGACGCCGCAAGCCGTCTTCGAGCAAGTCGAGCGGCACCGGCCGACACTCTTCTTCGGCGTACCGACCGCCTACGCGCAAATGCTGGCCGCGATGGATGCCGGAGCCAAGGCGGACTTCTCCAGCGTGCGCGCCTGCGTCAGCGCCGGTGAAGCGCTGCCGGGAACGATCTTCGAGCGCTGGCGGGAGCGAACCGGGTTGGAGATCCTCGACGGCATCGGCTCCACGGAGATCTGTCACATCTTCCTCTCCAACGCACCCGGCGCTTGCCGACCGGGCTCGAGCGGGAAACCCGTTCCCGGCTACCGCGTGCGGATCGTCGATGAAGACGGTCATGACCTCGGCGACGAGGAGATCGGCGACCTCCTGGTCGAGGGCGACTCGACGATGGGTCTCTACTGGAACAAGCACGAACGCACGAAAGCGGTGCTCGAAGGATCGTGGATTCGCACGGGCGACAAGTACCGCCGCGACCGTGACGGCTTCTACTGGCATGCCGGCCGCAGCGACGACATGCTCAAGGTGGGCGGCATCTGGGTCTCTCCGGTGGAAGTGGAAGCGGCGCTTACGGCGCATGAGGCGGTGCTGGAGTGCGCCGTCGTCGGTCGTGAAGACGCGGACGGACTCGTCAAGCCGCTTGCCTTCGTCGTGCTGAAGTCAACGGCTCAAGCGACGGAGGCGGAGCTCCAAGCGTTCGTCAAGGAACGTTTGGCTCCGTATAAGTACCCGCGCTGGGTTACGTTCGTCGACGCGCTGCCGAAGACGGCCACGGGAAAAATCCAGCGGTACCAGCTGCGCGCGATGCACCTGCGCTTCGATGAGACGTCTGCGTGCACATGACGCTCGACGCCACGACTCCCGCCAACCCGATCGCTGCACTTGTTCCCGGACAAACCAGGCGACCGCGCGACGTCCGGCACGTTGCCGATGAAGGTATCCGCATCACTTGCCGGATCCCGGGGAAGATGGTGTAACCTTTGTCTTGCTGGGATCGTTATTGAGATCGCGGAATCATGATCTTGCGTGAAAATACCACCCAGGACAGTCACATTGGATAATGACATTGGGTATCTTCGCCCTTGGCGGGGCGGCGCGCGCGCGATATCATCCCCCCGAACAGACGGCGGAGCAAGGAGCCTCGGAGACAGGCTCCGAGGGGGAAGTGGAGGCCGCTGAAGGTCCAACCCGGAGGACTTCCGCACGACGTAAACTGTCGCCGGAGGATGCCGAAAGCTAGACAAGATGGAGTTTGACGCCAACATCGTGCGCTGCGGGGTTCCACTGGTCCCGCAAGAAGGCAATCCACACGAAATCGAAGGCATTCTCAATCCCGCCGCGGCGCGTGACCGCGACGGTCGATTGTTGATTTATCCACGGTGCGTCGCAGCCGGGAACATTTCGCGCATCGGCCTCGTGCGCGCGGAGCACGGCACGCTCAAGCGCATCGGGTACGCGCTCGAACCACACGCATCATACGAGCTTCGTCCCGAACCGGGCTTCGGATGCGAGGATCCGCGCGTCACCTTCATCCCGATTCTCGATCGCTACGTGATGGCCTACACGGCCTTCGGGCCCAGCGGCCCGCGCATCGCAGTCGCAATGTCGTACGACGCGTACACATGGGAGCGTTTGGGACTCATCGACTTTTCGGCGTGCAAGCCCGGCGACGGCGACGACAAAGACGCGGCGTTCTTCCCCGAGCCCGTGCTCTCGCCCAAGGGCGTGCTCTCGCTGGCGATGTACCATCGGCCGATGCTTCATCTCTCCGTCGTCGATGGGCGTGACGCGATCCCAACGTTGCTGGCGATGGAACCGAAGCAACGCGAGTCGATCTCCATCGCGTACGTCCCGCTCGATGCGGTGCTCGGCGACTATCACCAGATCTTGCGGATGCGCGAGAGCGTGCAAGTGATGGCGCCGGACGGCCCGTGGGGTAACGTGAAGCTCGGCGGCGGAACGCCGCCCATTCGCGTCGCCGAAGGGTGGCTGAGCCTCTATCACGGCGTGGACGTCCACAAGCGCGACGGCGGCTACGAGTTGAAGTACTCCGCCGGTATCGTCATTCACGACATCGAGCGGCCCGACCGCATCCTCTACCGCTCGCCGAAGCCGATTCTCACGCCCGAGACGGCGCTCGAGCGCCGCGGCATCGTTGCCAACGTCGTTTTCCCGACGGCGCTCGATCTGCGCGAAGACATCGGCGAGCGCACCTACGACGTCTACTATGGGATGGCAGACGCTCGCATAGGCCATGCCCGGTTGACGCTCGGCGAAGAGGCCGTCGCCTCCGCAGCCTAGAACGCCTCGGCGTGGATCAGGCACGCACGTTTATCCCCCGAACGGAGGACGGCTGGCTCGGCGTCGAGGCGCGCGAGTACAAGCGCGAGGGCAACTTCGAAGGTGTCACGCGGCGCACGATCGTGACCGGCGCGACGATGCAGGTTCGTCACTTCGAAGTCGCTCCCGGCGGCTACTCGAGCCTCGAGCGTCACGAGCACGAGCATTACGTAATCATTTCGCGCGGCCGCGGCACCGTCATCGTCGGCCGAGAAGCGTATGCGGCGCGCGAGGGCGACGTCGTCTACGTGCCGGCAAACACCGCCCACCAGTTCATCAATGACGCCGCGAGCGCGGAGCCGCTGGGCTTCTACTGCATCGTCTCCTCGGAACGCGATAAGCCACGCTTGCTCGACGCCGACGAGATTCGAGAGCTCGAGAAAACGCCGGCGGGGGCCGTCGCTCGGTACCGCCTTCCCGTCTAAGCCTGGTTCGCTACGGCAACGTGGTCGTCGCGAAGGGCGCCCCGTCGGGCGTCACCGCCTGGACCTCGGCGCCGGATTGGTATACGAGATTCGGGATCACCCACACCGTGTAGGTGCGGTTGACCCGCGGGCTGCCCGGCTTGTCGGGAGACTGCTCGAACGCCACGACCCGGACGCGCGTGTCGCTCGCTTTGATCGAGGCGATCACCTGCCTGAAGCCCTCGTACGGGTGCGGTCCCATCAGCAGCACAACGGCGAACTCGTGGCGATAATCGATCCCCCGAAGATCAATGCCCAGCGCCTGCATCTGCTGCGGACTGCGGACGACGGCGATTTGCGGGCCGCTGGCAGGGACAAAGGAGTATCCCTGGGCGTAGGTCCGGACGCGGATGTCGCGACACCCGGCCAAGTTGAGTGCAAGGAACCCGGCCAAGAGCATGGCCGCTCGCCGTCCCCATGTCATCGGGGGCGAGGTTCGTCGCCACCGAGGCGCCGCCTGTTACCATGGTCGTTGTTCCGCCTGAAGGGTGTGCTTAAACTGTGCGGGGAAGGGTCGAGTTCCGGCGAATCCTACCGTGTTTTTTGCCTCTCTCCCAGTCTAGGAGCCCATGGATACTCAGTACCGGTCATCCCTCGCCGCTCCGATCGGCGTGCGATCCGCGGCAGCGCGCCTCGCGGCGTTTCGCTGGCTGGCGACGGCCCTCGCGATCTGCGTCTACCTCCTGGCCATCCTGGGGAGTTGGGTGCGGATCAACAACGACGGCATGAGCTGCCCGACGTGGCCGAACTGTAGCCCTGGGTCGCTCCTGACGCTCTACGGCTTTCCCTTCCTCGAATCGTTGCACCGCCTGATCGCCGGTCCCATCGTTGGCCCGCTCACACTGGTCGTACTGGCGATGGCGTGGGTCAATCGCCGGGAGCTGCCGCAGGCGGCGCGCGCCGCATGGGCCATCGTCGCGTTCCTCGTCGTGCAAATTGGCCTAGGCGGCATCACGATCTTCGCCAACAACAATCCGCCGTCGGTCACCGCCCACTGGACGGCCGGCATGCTGCTGTTGGCTTCCATCATTTCCGTGGCCGTCCTGGCCTGGGGACCGACGGCCGAGGAGCAGATCGCCGGTCGCGTGCCGGTCTCGGCGACGCCGTGGCTGTGGCTAGTCGCTCTTGCAGCGCTCGTCACCACGGCAATGGGCGCCTATGTGAGCTCCAGCGGCTTCGGCCTCACCTGCGCCGGTTTTCCCTCATGTGACGGCCACTGGTTTGGTCTGGCGTGGCCTCAGGGCGCCCAGATGACGCACCGCGCGCTTGCGTACGCCGTCTTCTTCTGCGCGATCCTCGCCGTGATCGCAACGCACCGCACGGAGCGGCGCGATCTGCGCGCCATCTCCTTGGTTGCGCTCGCGCTGGTCACCTTTCAGCTCCTGCTGGGCGTCGCCAATGTCGTCGGTAAGCTGCCGCTCTCGTTGCGCGAAGCGCATGCCGCAAACGCCGCGCTGCTCTACGCCACATACGTCGTGCTCCTGGTTCGCGCGACGTTCTTGCCGCGGGCGAGAGCGCAGCGCGCATGATCTCGGATACGCGCGCCGCCGCGGTTCGCGCCTCGTGGCTCGATCTCTCCGTTTATGCGGCGTATCTCGAGCTCGCGAAGCCGCGCATCATCCTGCTGCTGTTGATCACCACGGCGGCGGCGATGATCATGGCGGCGCGCGGCATCCCGCCGCTTGGCGTGCTCTTCTGGACGCTGCTGGGGGGCGCGCTCTCGTCGGCCAGCTCCGGCGCCTTCAACTGCTGGTACGATCGCGACATCGATCCGCTGATGAGGCGCACGGCGGCGCGGCCCTTGCCGACGGGACGCTTGCAACCGTGGCACGCGTTGGCGTTCACCGCCGTCACGGGCGTCGCAGCCTACACGGTCCTCGGGCTGCTCGTGAACCCGCTGGCGATGGCGCTCGCAATGTTCGGACAGTTCTACTACTGCGCCATCTACACGATGTGGCTGAAGCGCACGACGACGTTGAACATCGTCATCGGCGGAGGCGCCGGCTCCGTACCTCCGTTGGTCGGTTGGGCCGCCGTGACGCACCACATCGGCGCGCCGGCGGTCGCCTTGTTCGCCATCATCTTCCTCTGGACGCCGCCGCACTTTTGGGCGCTGGCGCTCGGCGTCGGCACCGACTACAGCAACGCGGGCATCCCGATGTTGCCGAACGTTGCGGGCGAACGCTACACGCGTCTGCAGATCTTCGGCTACTCCGTGGTGCTCGTCTTGGGCTCGCTGCTCTTCTTCTACCCCTTGCACATTTTCGGAGTGATCTTCTTTGCCGCCGCGGCGGTGCTGGGCGGCTACTTCTTAACGCTGGCGCTGCGCGTCTTGCGCGATTCCTCGCGATCGATCTCGTACGGGTTGTTCAAATATTCGCTGATCTATCTCGCGTTGATCTGCGCGGCGATGGTCGTGGACCGCGTCGTGTGAGGAGGCTTCGAGCGGGTCGCGTTCCATGAGCTCCAGAACCGAAGGACGGCCGTTGCTTGGCCATCGCGGCGTACGAGAGATCGCGCCGTTGCTCGTCACGCTGATGCTGGGCATCTTCATGGGGGCGCTCGACCTCTCGGCGCTCTCGCCGGCGCTCCACCAGATCGGCTCCGAGTTCGGCTCAGGCGCCCAAGCGCTCTCGTGGGTCTTCACGGCCTACTTGCTGGCCTACGTCGTCGCGATTCCCGTGATGTCGAAGTTCTCCGACGTTTACGGCCGCCGCGCCATCTACGTGCTCGATGTGGCGCTCTTCGCCGCCGGCTCGCTGATCGCGATGGTTGCACCGCGCTTCGACGTGCTCATCATCGGACGCATCGTGCAAGCGGCCGGCGCCGGCGGCATCTTTCCCGTGGCGACGGCGACGGTGGCCGACCGCGTGCCGGAGGATCGCCGAGGCGGCGCGCTCGGGATGCTGGGCGCCGTTTGGGGACTCGCCGGCGTCGTCGGGCCGGCGCTGGGCGGCGCAATCGTCCATGTCGCGAGCTGGCGCTGGGTCTTCGCGATCAACCTTCCGCTGGCCGCGCTGGTCATCGCGCTGGCGATGCGCAACGTCCACCGCGGCGGAATGCCGCGCCGCGGCCCGCTGGACTTCTCCGGCATCGTGCTGCTGGGCACGGCGCTCTTGGCTGCCACGGCGGGCTTGACGCGGGTGCATGCCGATCGGCTTCTCTCGGCGGAGAACGCGGCGTCGCTCTGGGAGCTGGCGATCGCGGCCGTGCTGTTCTTCGCCTTCGCCGCCGTCGAAGGTCAAGCGGCCGACCCCGTCATCCCGCCCGTGCTGTTGCGCATTCCTCTCCTGCGGTTGGCCAACGTGCTGGAGATCGGCATCGGCATCCTCGAAGGCTCGCTCTTCTTCGTGCCGGCCGCTCTCATGGCGGCTGACGGCTTGAATGCCGTCTCCGCGGGCGCCCTGGGAGCGCTGGCCGCCTTCTGCTTCGTGGCCGTCGTGCCTATGGCGGGATGCGCGCTCGACAAGATCGGCGCTCGGAACGTCTTGTTTGCCGGCAGTTTCATGGTCACGCTCGGCATGGCCGCGTTCGCGGCGTTCGTCTCCAACGTGGCGGCCGCGATCGTAGCGCTGGTGGTGGCGGGCTTGGGCTTCGGCGCGCTGCTGGGTGCTCCAACGCGTTATCTCGTGACCAGCGCCGCGCCGGCCGAGATGCGCGCGGCCGCCGTCGGCTTGCTCTCGATTTTCTTGATCTTCGGACAGATCGTCGGCGGCGCCCTAGCCGGCGCCCTGGTCGGCCCGCGGCTTTCCGCCGTCGCCGGGTACGTGCACGCCTACGCGCTCTTCGCCGGCGTTGCGGCGATCGTGACCTTGATGACGCTGCGCATCCCGCGCAAGGCATAACGCTCTTCTCCGGGATGTCATAGAGGCTGCGCCTCGCGGCGCCAAGCGTGTGCGCGCGTGGGTAAAAAAATGGCATGCGGACCACAGCAACCACACTCCAGAAGCGACGCTTGGGCAACTCCGACCTCGAGATCACGCCAATCGGTCTGGGCACATGGGCCCTTGGCGGCTCCGGTTGGGCGTTCAGCTGGGGCAAGCAGGACGACGGCGACTCGATCCGCGCCATTCATCGTGCGCTCGATCATGGAATCAACTGGATCGATACGGCCGCGGTCTATGGCCTCGGGCATGCCGAGGAGGTCGTTGCGCGTGCCCTCGAGGGAATCGCGGAGCGTCCCTATGTCTTTACCAAGTGCGGCCTTGTGCCGACCAGCGATGGCAACATCACGAAGCATCTCTCGCGAGACTCTATCCGCCGCGAGTGCGAGGCGAGCTTGCGACGCCTCAAGGTAGCAGCGATCGATCTCTACCAGATCCACTGGCCGACCGAACGCATTGAGGATATCGGCGAGGGTTGGGCCGCGATGGCCGAGCTCCAGAAAGAAGGGAAAGTCCGCTACATCGGCGTCTCCAACTTCAACGTCGAGCAGCTGCGTCGCGCGCAGGCGATCGCCCCGGTCACGTCACTCCAGCCGCCTTACTCGATCATTCATCCGGACGCGGAGAAGGAGATTCTTCCGTACTGTCTCGAGCAGCACATCGGCGTCATCGTCTACTCACCGATGGCGTCCGGGCTACTCAGCGGACGGATGACACGCGCGCGCGCCCTCTCGCTCCCCGCGGATGATTGGCGCTCACGCAGCCCGGACTTCCAGGAACCGAAGCTCACGCGGAATCTACAGCTCGTCGAGCTTCTGCGCGAGATCGGCGCGCCGCACGGACGTTCGCCGGGGGAGGTCGCGATCGCGTGGACGCTGCGCCACCCGGCGGTAACCGGCGCGATCGTCGGGGCGCGGACGCCGGAACAGGTCGATGATTTCATCGGCGCCGCAACCTTCCGGCTCACCGAAGCGGAGATCGCCCGCATCGCGGAGTTCATGCGAGGCTAGCATACGGCCAACCACTCCCTTGGACAATTGGCGCACGCTTGTCGAAGGCTAAGGTTCCGGGCGGCACGTGGGCGACACGTCCCGCGAAGAAAGTCGTGCCGCAACAGGCCGGCGTGCGCCAATTGGCGTCCCACCTACACGTTCTCGATGAAGATCTTCCTCGCCGTCCAGTAGAACAGGAAGCCGAAGAAGCCAAGCCCAAGGATCAGCCAGATCAGACTCAAGACGCCGCTGGCGACCTGTTGGCTGCCGCCGCAAAGCGCGATGATGCCGGACATGAGCCACAGATTGAGCCGGCTGAGGGGTGAGGAAGAGAGGCCGGCAAGATGGCGAGCCGCCGCAAGCACGTCCTTCGGCGGCCACGCATCCGTTTGAATCACTTGCGAGATGCGCCCGTTGGGCCCCACCAGCAGCGTGACGTCGTTATGAATGAAGTCGCCCGGCTTGTCTTCCACGACGGAGAGGTTGAAATCGTCACCGATCGTCTTCACCGTTGAAGGCTCACCCGTGACGAGCGACCACCGCTCGGGATCGACGTCGAACTTCCTCGCGTACTCAGCAAGCACGGGCGGCGTGTCGTACTTCGGGTCGATCGTGACTTCGATCAAGTGGAAGGGCCCGTTTGCGAACTGCCCCTGCAGGTAGTGGAACTTGGCGGTTACCGCCGGGCATTCGTCGATGTCCTTGCAACGCGTGTAGATGAAGCTTACCACCACGGTCTTCCCGATGAAGTCTCGGAAATGGACCAGGCGACCGCGTTGATCGACGAGCGGCACGTCCGGCAACGCGTCGCCGACCCCGAGAATGCGGGAGACTCCCGCGTTTGCCGCACCGGCGACCGTGTCCCCAGCTTCCCTGACGTGAAGCAACGACCACGGCGTCGTCGACGTGTCGATGTACGCATCCACTTCTTCGCCCGATCTCAGCTTTGGCGCTCCGACGACGCGATACTCGATGGATTGCGGCTGGAGCGCTCCCGGAACGGCATCATTGCGGAAGATCGCGTTGCCGCCCGGCATCACCGCAAGGATGACGCCGTGGACGGGCACGAGCTTTTTCGCCGTATCGGCGGACGCGGAGAGCGCACAGCAACCGAACAGGACAAGCACAAGAAAGGGGATGAGCAGAAGAGGCCGACGAGCCATGATTTGACACTGCTTATGGTACCGAGGAGCGGGCTCCTGCGCGCCGAAAGCAAGGGTTCCCGTGCTGGAACGACGTCTTACGCCGCGCGAGATGCGCGAGCACCTGCCGCACCGCGCATGGCGACGAGAAGAGCGTCGCGTGGTGGTCCAAGGTGCGCTGGGCATGGCCACCATCGCCGTCGAGTCGGCCATGCTCGCCGTCGGATTCGGCATTCTGACGGTCTTCCAGTTGCGGCACGAGCCGGTGTGGGCGCCCTTGATTCTCTTCATGGCGGTCGCGTTCGGCGCCTATGCAGTCGCCTTGCTGATGAGGCCCGTCGCGGCCGTGCTTGCCACACGTCGCCCCATCTACAAGGTCGACGGATATCTGCGGCTACGTGGCCGCGACACAAAGAGCGCGCCCGGCGAAATCGGCTATCTCGCCGTGCTAACGCCGATCGGCGAGGTAGCGGGCGAGTGGCCGTTGCGCGGTGAGCATCCGCAATCGTATGCGATCGGACCGGCGATGATCGAGTTCAGCACATACGGCGGCGTCCACTCGATCGACGGCGTGCCGACCGGAATCTTGCCGCGGGATTTCCCCGTTCTCGGGATCGGCCTCAATGCGCGCGGGCGCCGCGCCGACTAGCAAGCGCCCGGTTACGAACCCAGTGGAATCTTCATGGCGTCGCTCGCCGGCCACACGAGGTTGGTGCTGGAATTGAGCGCCGCGAAGCCGCCGACGGCGAGAATCACGAGCAAGCCGACCAAGGCGAGCCAGACCACGGCGGCCGGGACGCCTGCGCTTTCGCGCATCCCAAAGTCGCCGTCTCCGAGGTGCGAGTGTTCCATCGACATGATGCGTCCGACTCCTAGTGTGTGCTCAGCGGCGTCTGGCCGAGGATGCGAAGCCCCACGAGGAAGGCCTCGATGCAGCCGATGACGAGCAACGACAACATGACCTTGGTAACGGCGATGTCCGCTCCCTTGAGGTTCCACTCCTTGCGCAGGAAGCGAAGAGCGAAGACCGCGACGAGGATCGCCCCGATGGCCGCGATGACGTCTGCGATGCGTCCTATATCCATTGCCTGATTTCGCCTCGTGCTCGTCGTTTAGTAGATGTAGAACAGGAAGAACAGCACCACCCAGATGACGTCGACGAAGTGCCAGTAGAGCGTTGCCGCTGTCAGACCGAAGTGGCGGGATGGTGAGTACACACCGGCAAGCGTCTGCGCAAGCGTGACGATCAGGTAGATGACGCCGACGAAGACGTGGAAGCCGTGGAGTCCCGTCAGCGTGAAGAAGGAGGCGCCGAACGTCGTCCCGGACCACGTCACCCCGTGGTGGTACAGCGAGCTATATTCATAGCCTTGACCCAGCAGGAACAACGAGCCAAGAATGATTGTCGCGATCGTGAACCAGATGTAGCCGTTGAAGCGGCTCTCCTTCAGCCGGTGCATGGCATAGTGTGCCGTGACGCCGGAGCCGAACAGGATGATCGCGTTGAGCGCGCCGAGATTCACGTCGGGGCGTTCCACACCTGGCGGCGGCCACACGGGAGCCGCACTTCTCAGGTAGAGCGCCGCGAAGATGTACGACGTGAAGAAGATCGAGTCCGTGAACAGGAAGAGCAGAAATCCGAGGAACCGGAGGTCTCGCTGCTCGGCGTACTCCTCTTGCGTCATCACCCCGTGCCCATGCGCCAGGGCTTCACTGTGAGCTGCCATCGATAACTCTCTCGCTTCTCCTAGTACGAGGGCGTGACGGAGACTTGGTTATAAGGAGCGCTGTACGGAAGCGGCTCACCGTACCCGTAGGGCCCCGAATACACCTCGGGAATCTCCTTGAAGTTGTAATACGGCGGCGGCGAGCTGATCATCCACTCCAGCGTGCGCGCTCCCCACGGATTGGGACCCGCCGCCGGTCCCTTCTTGAGGCTCCAGAACATGTTCACGAGCAAGAGCAACGTCACCGCGCCCAAGATGAATGCGTTGATGCTGATGAACAAATTGATGGAGTGGTATGCCGGATCGTAATAGGCGACGCGCCGCGGCATGCCCAGCAGACCCACGAAGTGCATGGGCAAGAACGTCGTGTTGAAGAAGATGAACGTCAGCCAGAAGTGCAGCTTGCCCAGCTTCTCGCTCATCATCCGACCCGTGAACTTCGGCCACCAGTAGTAGATCCCGGCGAAGACCCCCATCAGCGTTCCGCCGAACAGCACGTAGTGGATGTGCGCCACCAGGAAGTAGGTCGCGTGCTCGTGCCAGTCGACGGGCACGGCGGCGAGCATGATGCCCGTGATGCCACCCAGTGTGAACGTCGAGAGGAAGCCCAGCACGAAGAGCATCGGCGTGGTCAAACGCATGTTCGCGCCGAAGAGCGTGGCGACCCACGAGAAGATCTTGATGCCCGTCGGCACGCCGATCAACATGGTCAGGATCATGAAGGGGAGCGTCACCCACACGCCAAGGCCGGAGGTGAACATGTGGTGCGCCCACACCATGAAAGAAAGCAGCGCGATCGAGACCGTCGAGTAAGCGATCAGCTTATATCCGAAGATGGGCTTGCGCGCGAACGTCGGGATGATCTCGGAGACGATTCCAAAGACCGGGAGGATCATGATGTAGACGGCCGGGTGCGAGTAGAACCAGAACATGTGCTGGAAGAGCACCACAGTGCCGCCGCGCGACGGATCGTAGAACGGGATGTTGAAGACGTGCGAAAGGAACAGCGAGCCCAGCGCCGAGGCCAACGCCGTCGTGGCCACCAGCGACAGCACCGACGTCACCGCCGTCGCCCACACGAACAGGGGCATGCGCGTGAACGTCATGCCGGGCGCCCGCATCTTGACCACTGTCGTCAGGAAGTTGAGGCCCGTCAGCGTCGCGCCGATGCCGATCGTGAAGATGGCCACCGTCCAGAAGACGATGCCGACACCCGCCTGCAGCGACACGGGCGGATATTCCGTCCAGCCGGCGTCCGGCGCGCCGAAAGCGAGACTCGAGAGCAGGATGAGCATGGCCGGAGGCGCCGTCCAAAAGCTGACCATGTTCAGCCACGGGAAGGCCACGTCGCGCGCCCCGATCTGAAGGGGCATCACGCAGTTGCCGAACGCGCCCGTGACGATCGGAATGGCGCCGAACCACACCATGAGCGTCCCGTGGAAGGTGAAGGCTTCATTGAACTGCTGGGGCGTGAGGAACGTGTTGTGCGGCGAGGTCAGCTGAATGCGGATCGCCTCTGCGAAGAGACCCGACAGCAACACCATGAGCCCGGCCGCGATGAAATATTGGATCCCAATGACCTTGTGGTCGATCGAGAAGAGATACTTCCTGACGAAGGACTCGGGCGCGGGATGGATAGGCGCGTCCGCCCGTCGGAGTACTGCGATCGTGTCGATGCTCATGGTACGCTACGCTCCCCGCGTTACTTATTTACTTTGACTCTTCAGATAGGCGACGAGATCCGCGATGTCGCCGCTGGAGAGGCCGTTTGCTTGGGCATTCGGCATCACGCCGATGGGGCCCGTGAAGCCGTTCTGCAGGATGTGGGCGACGTTCTCCGGCGTCGGCGCGCTGCCGTCGACGAGCTTGGGATGCTGCGGATCGTTGAAGAGATTCGCAAGCCCCGGGCCGACCTTCTTTTGGTCGAACGGCGCGATGCTGTGGCAAACGGAGCACTTTTGCTCGAACAGCGACTTGCCCTTATCCGCGTTGCCAGCCGCCAAGTTCGGACCCTGCGCCGTCGCCGTCGCCTTCGCTTGCTGCTGCGCGAACCACGCATCGTAGTCGGCCTGCGAGACCACGTGCACTTGCGTGCGCATGTCGCCGTGACCGGCGCCGCAGTACTCGGTACAAACCAGCGGATACGTTCCGATCTCCGTGGGTGTGAAGTGCAGCTGCTGCACCATGCCCGGCACCATGTCGAGCTTGACGCGGAACTGCGGTACCCAGAACGAATGGATCACGTCGGCGCTGGTAATGTTCATCGTCACCGGCCGGTTGACCGGGAGATAGAAATCGCCGTAAAACGAGTTCTTCATCCCTGGATAGCGGAATTCGAAGCTCCACTGATGCCCGATCGACTCGATATTGAGCGCACCGGGCTTGGGCTCATACAGCCGGAAGAGGCCGATCGCGCTCCAAACGCCCAACACGATCATGAGAATGGCGGGCAAAACCGTCCACCAGATCTCCAGCGGCACCACGCCGTAGAGCGGGATGCCCACCGCGTCAGCCGGCTCGTCGGGGCGATGCTTATACCGCCGCGCGAAATAGATGACGTAGCCGTTGACAAACACGAAGATGGGCGCGGCGAAGAAGATCATGAACTTGAAGATCGGATCGATCAGGTGCGCGGAGTCCGCCGCCGTCGCGAGGTTGTCGCCGATCGGCCAGATCAGGATCAGCGCCATCAAAATGGCGCTGATGACGCCCATGATGATCGTCGCCGTCCAGAACGACCGATCCAAATGCCGCCGGAAATCAATCGTGTTGACTTGATGGGCCAAAGCTGCTCGTTCTCCTAAAAGCGCTCTGTGGATTAGCCGTAAGGCAAGCGATTCCTCGTTCGCACGAAGTATCTCACGACACTTAGACAGCGCCTGCTACATAGGTCGCATATACCGTACGCCGCCGACTTCGTATCACTCGTTCAGTGCTTTGAGCAGCGCCTGAACACCTCCGTCCCTGTAGACCTGGAGTAGGCGATGGTGTTCAGCCGCGATGACGGGATTGGGAGCATCGGGCGCCTGCCAATACGATCCGTCGGCAAAGGCCACGTCCGTCACGCGCGCGTGGATCGCCGAGGAGAGAGGATACGGCCGGTCGCCGTTCCATGAGGACGTCGTCGACTTCAGCGCGGGCACCCCAGCCTGCGAAACCCCGTTGAAATAACCGAGCGGACCGTCGAAGGGATCGAGGATATCGAAACGGATGCGGATGGCCGTGACGGCCTTGCGCTCCGTGTTGCGATAGGCGGCGGAGACTTCGATGTTGCCGTCGACGTCCCGCTTGGCTACGAGCTCATCGATGGTCACCGGCGCGTTGGCCTGCGGAATCACCGTGACCTTGAGCGGAGGAATCCGCTCCGTGGGCGGCGGCTGCTCAACGGGGTTCACGGCGGCGCGCACCGCGGCCGGCCATGCGGCGATCAAGGCGAGGGCGAGCAAGGGCAGGACACGTGTGGTCATCGATTCCTCCGTGGAGCGTAGCCCGCCGTGCTTCGCGCGGGGCGGCCGCTACGCCTGGCCGCGGAGCCGAGCAGCGAACGCGCGCGTTAGGGCATCGACGTTCGTGATCGCCGTGCCGACGACGCAAGCGTACGCGCCGCGCGCAAGTGCGGCCGCCGCTTCCGCCGGATGGCCGACGCCGCCCTCGCAAATCACGGGGCGGAGCGCGGCCCGTGCGAGGCGCTCGACGAGATCCAAAGCCGGGAGCGTCGTGCCGCGAGTCTCCGCCGTATAGCCGCAGAGCGTCGTGGCCAGAAGGTCGGCGCCCACCTCCTGCGCCGCCATCGCTTCCTCAAATGTCGCGCAGTCGGCCATCACGGGCAGCCCCAGCTCGCCGTGGATGGCCGCCACGATCTCCGGCAGCGACTCGCCTCCCGGCCGCAGGCGCGCCGTGGCGTCGAGCGCCACGATATGGGCGCCGGCCGCCGCGACGGCACGTGCATCGGCAAATGAGGGTGTGATGTAGACATCACTCTCCGGCGTCCGCCGTTTGACGAGACCGATAATAGGAAGCGAGCAGCGGGCGCGGATCGCGCGAACGTTCGCGACCCCTTGCGCGCGCAATGCCACGGCGCCTCCGCGTTCAGCGGCGCGCGCCATCGAGGCAAGTACCGCCGGATCGTCGAGCGGGCTGCCGTCCTCCGCTTGAACGCTGACGATGAGTCCTCGCGGGAACGGCACACTTCGTTCAACCATGTCGCGGCCTTCGTTCAGGCTCAAGGGCCAGCCAAAGCGCACCGACGACCGGCTCCGCCCGAGCCTCCCGCAACGTGACGCCGCGCTGGGCGAGCTCTCGCGTCATCGCGTCGCGCAACAGTGGATCGTTGGCGAGGCCGCCGACGACGGCCACCTCGCCGCGGCGAATCGCCAGGCGCTCGAGTGCGATCAGCGCCAGCTCCGCCAGGGACCGGCCAGCCTCTTCCACCAGTCCTGTTGCGCCCGCATCGCCTGTGTGCGCGAGCGCCGTGACGTCGCGCGCGAAGACGGCAAGCGCATCCCGCGAGAGCCGCCGTTGATAGTACGCGGCGGGAATCTCCGTAAGGCGCTCCACGCCGAATCGGACGCGAGCCGCCGCGCCAAGCGGGGTCACCCGGCCGCGGTCCTCCGCGTCGAGGGCACGACGAATCGCTTCGGCGGCGAGCCAGAACGCCGAGCCGCGGTCTCCGAAGAGATAGCCCCATCCGCCTACGCGCACCTCTTCTCCGGCGCCGTTTCGTCCGAACGCCACCGAGCCGGTGCCTGCGATGACGGCCACGCCGGGAGCGCCCGCGAACGCCCCCATCCACGCAGCCGGCGCATCGTGACCGATGGTGAGTCGCGCCGCCCTCACGACGTCACTCACGACGGCCGTGCGACGTGCCTCGATCTCGCCGGTGAGGGCCACGTGCGCCTTCTCGAAAAGGGTCGCGGACGGTAGGCCGGCGCATTTCAGAGCGCCGTGGAGGGCCTCGCTCACGGCCGCGCGCAGCCGCGCCTCCGCTCCCGGTTCGTCGACATGGTTTGCCGGGCCGCCCACCCCCCGTCCGAGCACCGAGCCGTGCTCGTCTCCCACGACGGCCTGCGTGGCGGTCTGCCCTCCATCGACGCCTGCATAAAGTCTCACGCCGTCAGCAGTCTACCATCCTCTTCCTGCTTCTACACCGCCGCTTTCACGCTGATCCGACGTCCAGCGCCAGCGCCTTCGGCTCCGCAGGCTGACCCAGCCCAACTCTCCGGGTATCGCGCAAGATTCACGGCCGCATTCAGATCGCGGCCGTGTGAGCTTGCCGGGCCCATTCCATCAAACTTCACCATTTGAACATAGCATGCAAACACACGTTTGTCCATACGAGGTCCTCGAAGAAGTTGGCATAGGCACGGCCGAGGTTCTTGATTGCCTGCTGCGGGGCGTTCTTCGTCACCTCGTTCATCCACGGAAACTGCTCGTGTTTGACCGCATTGAGCCTTCCGCAGAGCGACTTCCGACGACTTCTCACCCGCACGATACTGTCGTTGCCATTCGGCAAGTGCCCAGTTATAGGCAAAGCGGGCAACGCCGCAGGCCTTACGAACGCGGTGCGCGAGCGTCATGACGCGGCACGCTCTTCTCGCGCTAAGGCGCGCTCGATGCTAATCGCACGATTGCGTGCGGAGCGACGACCGTAAAGCCGCGCGCAAAAACTCGTGAGCACCGCGATCATATCCTGCACCAGGTCGTCGTTCATCTCCGATGGATCGACCACGATCAAGCGCCGCCCCGATGCGGCGAGCGCCGCCTCCAGATACTCCGAACCGAACCGGGCAAAGCGATCGCGGCGCTCGACCACGATTGCGCTGATCGTGGAATCCCGCAACAAGCGCATGACTTTGCGCCGCTCGCCGTTCAAGCCGGAACCGACTTCAGCAACGGAGTCGATGACGTGAAGGCCGTGATCGGCGGCATCCTGCGACAGCCGGGCAAGTTGCCGGTCGAGATCGGCGCGTTGGTCGTGACTGCTCACGCGAGCGTAGAGCGCAACTCCGCGAGCTTCATTAGCGGCAATCATGGCACAAGAACATACGTTTGGCTAGATACGCTTATGTATCGGGCAGCAGTTGACAACCCCACGGATCTCCGCCGGATCGACGATCAACGAGAACGCGCTGCGCGCGTAGGCGTCGGCTCGCTCCTCGCGCGCGTGGCGCGTCCGCTCGAGCGACGCGCAACCGAGGTGTTCCAGATGATGGTAGAGCTCGTGCGCCACGCATGCTGCGATCGTCTCGGCGGCGTCGCCGCGCCCGGCGAGGAGTCGCGCGTTGACGCGGATCGTCGCCGCGCGCGGATCGTACTCCGCCGCGATCGCGCGGGCCGCCGGGCCGAAGTCATCGACGCGCACTTCCAGCCCCAGGGCCGCCGCGACGTGCAACGGATCTCCTCTCAAACCGGAGCCGCTCCGAGGTCAACGCCATCTTCGCGCAGGATCGCGCGCAGGGTTTGCACGTTGAGCGCGCGTGGCTCGAGTTCGTTTCGGGCGCAGAGCGCCGCCGCCGTTCCCGCCGCCTGGCCCAGCGTCATCACCGTCGGCGTGAGACGTGTTGAAGCGAGCGCCTCGTGCGTCGTCGAGATGCAGCGACCCGCCACCAGCAAACCGCCCACGCCGCGCGGCACGAGACATCGGTAGGGAACCTCGTAGGTCGCGCCCGGCGGCAGACGCTTCGTCACCGTGCCCGCTCCCGAAGGATCGTGGATGTCGATGGGATAGCCGCTCTGCGCGACGGCATCGGGAAAGCGGCGGGCGGAAAGGAGATCCTCAGTCGTCAACACGTACTCGCCGACGATGCGACGCGTCTCTCGCACGCCCAGCTGCACGGCCGTGGCCGCCAGGCGCGCGCGTTCGAAGCCCGGCACGCGGCGCCGGAAGAACTCCGTGAGCTCCATCGCTTGGCGGCGCCCTTCGATCTCGGCACGCGTGAGATCGTCGGGATCCAGCGGATCGACGCCCGTGACGCGCGTCATGTTGACGGTCATCTCATCGTCATAGGGCGTCGCGAAGAGCGAGACCAGCTCACGCGGGACGCTCACCTCGCCCGCCGCTCGGGCCTCTTCCCATAGCGCATAGAGGCCCGCCACGGCCGTGAGATCCGCGCCATGTACGCTGCGCGCGTCGAGATGCGTGCGCATCTGATCGGGGTGCGAGCGAATGTAGGCGGCCAGCGCTTCGCGGTCGACATGCGAGAGCCGAAACATCATCGTGCACGGCTGGATGCGTCCCCGCTCGTCACCCTTCTGCATCTCGACGCCCGCGCTCGCCGCGAGATGAGCATCGGCCGTGGCGTCGACGGTAATGGACGCCCGCGCGTCGCGCAGGCCGCCGACGGTCGCAAAGCGCGCGCCGCGCACCTGCTTGCCTTCCTTGATCGCCTCGAGCAACCACGCATGGAGGAGGAGGCGCACGCCGGCCTCTTCCATCATCTCGAAAAGCACGGCCTTCAAGATCTCGGGATCGAAGGGCGTGATCGTTGGGACGTACGTCGACGCATCGACGACGTGTCCCGGCGAGGCCCCGCGCGCCTGTAGGCGCTCCACGATCTCCTGCGCGATCCCGCCGACGACACGCCGGTCGCCGGCGTGAAACGTCATCCATGGCCCCACCATCGCCGCCGTTGCCGTGCCGCCGAGAAATCCGTAGCGCTCGACCAGCAGTACCCTCGCGCCGTGGCGCGCGGCCGCGATCGCGGCAACGCATCCCGCGTTGCCGCCGCCGACGACCAGCACGTCGGCGCGGTAGACGTTGGCGCTCATGCGCGTTGGCGGGAGAGCACGATCCCGACCGGTTCGTCGCTGGGCATGCTGCGCAATTCTTCGCGAGCGAGGGCCACGGCCTGCGCGACGGAGGCCACGTCACCCACGTCGGCGATGCGCGTTCCCAGCAGCAGCGCGCAACGCGGAAGCGCGCGCCCGACGTCGCCGAACGTCGTCCAGCGTTCGAGCGCGCGCTCGACGTGCGCGGCGGCCTCTCCGGCGGGCAGCGCGCATGCCCGCGCGTCGCGGCGACGAAGGCGCACGACGCCTGCTTGATCGACGACAGCCGCGCGCCCGTCGGGCGCAAGGTAGACGATGAACGCCTTCGTGCGCGCCGCTTCGCCCAGCGCCGCCCCTTCGCAACCCAATGCGCGCGCGGCCTCGCCTCGGCGCGTGTCGTCGTCGGCGAGACGCGCAAGCGCCGTGCCCGCCAAGCGCGTCGCCCCGGTCGCGACGGCGCGCACACGGTTGCGCCGCGCATCGACCTCGACGGTAACTTGAACGCCGGCGGGATCGGCACCTGAGCGCACGGCGGCCGCCTCCGCTTCCGCGCGCACGCGGATCACGTCGTCCGGCGTCGGATCGACGATCGTGCGCTCGACGACGTCGCGCACCAACGCCAAGGCGACGCCGATGGGCGAAATCACCTCGGCGTTACGCGCGAGACGCCAGGGGTGCCCGAGACGCCGCGCCGCATACGGGATCAATGCTCCCGCACCGCCCCCACCACCGACGATCGTCGCGGGCGGTGTCAATTCATACGCACGTTGCAGGGCCGTTATCGCCGGTGCGAGTTTCTCCGTTGCGAGATCCAAGACGCGCCGCGCCAGCGCCTCGCCATCGGTATGCAAGTGGCGCGCCGCGCACGCGAACGCCTCGCGCGCCGCCGCTTCGCTCCTCGCGCGCGCAAAGGCGTCCTCCGGAATAGCGGCCAGCGCGTTGGCCGCGCAGGTCGGCGTCAGCGCATACAGCTCCCCGTCCAGGCCGCGTAAGGCGAGGTATCCGTCGTCCGTCACGGCCAGCTCCGCCCTTGCGAAGACGGATGCATCGGCAAAACAGGAGTATCGCAGTCCTGCGATGTGCGCGCTGCGCGGTCCGAGATCGACGACGGCGCCGTGGCGCACGCGGACCAGGCTTCCTCCGGCAATACCTAGCGTGCGCACGTCGAGCGCTTCGACGCTGGTGCGCGCTCCGCCCAACATCGCCGCTCGCGTCTGAGGCCGTCCGTCGACGATGGCGCTGCAATCAGAACTCGTTCCCCCGACTTCAATGAAAATGCCCTCGGAGAGACGCTCGTGGAAGAGCGCGCCGGCGACGCCGGCGGCAGGGCCCGAGAGCATCGTTGCGATGGGGCGTCGCTCCATCTCCTGCGCATCCATCACGCCACCGTCGCTTCGCATGATCATCAGCGGCGCGGCGATACCTGCGCGCTGCGCGGCATTCGCCGTCATACGCGCCGTGCGCACCATCGTCGGCAGCATGGCGGCATTTACGAGAGCCGTGCGCGTGCGCACGCGCAATCCGTAGAGCGCGCTCACTTCGTGCGTTGCCGTCGCGAAGCCGACACGCTCTCGGGCGAGCTGGGCGACGTGGGACTCGCGCGCGGGACGGTCGACGGAGAAAGCGTCGGCAGCGACGATGGCCTCCGCCCCTGCGGCACGCAGCTCCTCAATCGCCTCGTACGCTCGCATGGGCGTGCGTGTCGAGAACCAGCCGTACAACGGCCGCACTTCAACGCCGGTCGGGAGGCGCAGCGGCGGAACGCGCGCCGCCACACGCGTCAGTACGCCTTCCACGCCTCGGCCGAAGGCGACGATGCCGACGCGCGCAAGGTCACCTTCGAGCAAGGCGTTGGTGGCTTGCGTCGTGGAATGCGCCAGGAAGACGATGTCGACGGGATCGAGCTCCCACGCGTGGAGCGCCCATTCGAGCGCCTCGACGATGCCGCGCGCCACCCCCTCGGCGGCGCGGTGCGTCGTCGGCACTTTCAGGGATCCGAGGAGCTCTCCGCTCGTGGCCTCGATCGCCACGACGTCGGTAAACGTGCCGCCGACGTCGATGCCGAGGCGGACCCTCACACGAGTCCGCTACGCAACGCCAGCATGGCCGCCGATACCCGATTTTCGACGCCGAGCTTCCGGAAGAGATGCAGAACGTGCGTCTTCACCGTCGCTGCCGTGCAGCACAGCTCGGCCGCTATCTGATCGTTGGTCAGCCCCTCGGAAACGAGCCGAAGCACAATGCGCTCGCGTTCGGAAAGATGGAAGTCGTGAGCCGCTTTCCCAGCGTCGGCATGCTTGTGGAGGATGACCTTCGAGATCGTGGGATCGAGATATGCCGATCCATCCACGATCGACTTGATCGCGAGGATCAGCCGCTGCGGCGTAACCGTCGCCAAGCAGCAACCGTCCGCCCCGGCATCCAGCGCCGCGCGCACCAAGTGCTCCTCCATTTGGCGCTTGAGCAGCAAAATGTGGAGATCCGGACGGACCGACTTCGCGTAGCGCACGAAGTCGATCGCCGGCCGGCAACCGCCCGGCTCGACCAGATTGAGGATGACGAGTAAGACGTGAATGTCGGGGTCCTGGATGAGCGTGCGCCCCGACGCTTCATCGGTAGCGGTGGCGACGAAATGGAGATCACAATCTTCACGCAGCGCGGCCGCGATCGCATCGCCGACCACGGGCCGATCGACCACCATCGCCACGTTGATCCCCGTTACGCTAGCGAGACCTGGACTGATTGTCTCATGGAGATGCATGTGCACCCTCCGCGTCCGGGCACAACTTGAACCGGTACCCCAAGAACGTTCTGAAAGCGTCTTTCTCATCCTTCCGGTTGATTGTCGGCCACCCTGCGCGGTGCTAGCCTCTAGGTATGAGGCTCGCGGGCTCCGAGCTTTCGTTTGTGCGCCTTTTGACGCGTGCGCTCGACCGCTCCGGCCGCGTGCCTTCGAAGCCTCGGAGGACCCATCTGATGAGATTCAAACGATTTCTAGCTCTCGTCGTTGCAATCGTGTTGCCAACGAGCCTCCTGGTTTTGCCTTCCGCCGGGCGAGCTCAAGGATCGCCCGCGGCGGCGCCGGCGCAAGCTGGCGCAGGCCAGTGGTTGATGCCGAGCAAGGATTACGCAAACACGCGCTACAGCCCGCTGGACCAGATAACGGTCGACAACGTCAAGGACCTAAAGGCCGCTTGGACGTTCTCGACCGGCGCGTTGCGCGGCCATGAGGGACAGCCATTGGTCGTCGGCAACATGATGTACGTGGAGAGCGCTTTTCCCAACCATCTCTACGCCATCGACCTGAACAACGTAGGGAAGATCGCGTGGCAGTACACGCCCACGCAGAATCCGGCGGCGGCCCCTGTGGCCTGCTGCGATCTCGTCAACCGTGGCCCCGCATACGCTGACGGGAGGATCGTCGAAGATGCCCTAGACGGCCACGTCATCGCGCTCGACGCCAAGACCGGCAAGGTTCTCTGGAACGCCAACAATGCCGATCCGGCGCTCGGTCAAACGCTGACGAGCGCGCCGCTGATTATTCACAACAAGGTGATCGTGGGTGTCTCCGGCGGCGAGTACGGCGTGCTCGGGCACGTCACGGCCTACGACCTCAGCACCGGCAAACGGCTCTGGCGCGCCTATAGCGCCGGACCGGACAGCCAAATATTGCTCGATTCCTCGTTCAAAGGCCCGCGCAACGCAGGCGTCGACACGTGGAAGATCGCGAACGGCTGGAAGTTCGGCGGAGGGACGACGTGGGGTTGGTACTCCTACGACCCCAACCTCAATCTCTTCTATTACGGCACCGGCAACCCGGGGACGTGGAACCCGACCCAGCGTCCCGGAGACAACAAGTGGTCGATGACCATCTTTGCCCGTAACCCCGACACGGGAAAGGCCGTGTGGGCCTACCAAATGACGCCGCATGACGGGTGGGACTACGACGGCGTCAATGAGTGCATCTTGGCCGACATGGACGTCAACGGCACCAAGACGCCGGTGCTGGTGCACTTCGACCGCAACGGCTTCGCCTACGTGCTCGACCGGCGCAACGGCAAGCTGATCGCCGCGCACAAGTTCGATCCCAGCGTCAACTGGGCCACCGGCGTCAACATGCAGACGGGTCGCCCGGACGTCGTTCCGGCGATGATGACCCGCCAAGGCTACAACACCAAGAACATCTGCCCGGCATCGATCGGCTCGAAGGACGAGCAGCCCGCGGCCTACGATGCGAAGAGCGGCCTCTTCCTCGTCCCGACGAACCACTGGTGTGAAGACTATCAGCCGTTCGCCGTGAAGTACAAGGCAGGCTTTCCGTTCGTCGGCGCCCTCGTGCGCATGTATAACGGGCCTGGGGGCTACGGTGGGCGCTTTATCGCCTTCAACGCGCTGACCGGTGAGACGGCGTGGGCGATCAACGACACGTTCCCCGATTGGGGCGGCGCGCTCGCCACGGCCGGCGGATTGGCGTTCTACGGCACGATGACGGGGTGGCTGCGGGCCGTGGATATCAAGACGGGCAAAGTCCTGTGGCAGTTCAAGTGCCCGTCCGGGATCATCGGCAACGTCATCAGCTACATGCATGACAACAAGCAGTACGTCGCCGTCTACTCGGGTGTGGGCGGTTGGGCTGGCATCGGCATCGCGGCGGGATTGAAGGATCCTACCGCAGGTCTCGGTGCCGTCGGAGCGGGAGCAGCGTTACCGCAGTACACGAACCTCGGCGGCACGCTGATGGTCTTCTCACTCTGATCCCAGCACGATGCATCGGCATGGGGCTCGCCACACGGCGGCCCCATGCCCCTCTCGTTTCCTCTGCATAGGGAGGCAATCGCGATGCGGACACTACGCGACATACCGCTTGTCTCGACTCTCCTTCTCATCCCGGTCTTCATTCTCGTCGCTTCGTTCGCTCGAACGTCGATCGTGCGCGCGCAGCCTCCGGCACCGCTGACGGTCTGCTCCGATCCGGATTACCTGCCGTACTCCAACAGCGACGGCAGCGGCTTCGAGAACGCGATCGCCAAGGCGACCGCCAAGGCGCTCGGCGTTCCACTCAAATACTACTGGTACACCGAGCGCGGTCGGGGCGGCTGGGGAAGCTTCGTCGTCGCGACGCTCAACGCCAAGAAGTGCGACGTCATCGTCGACGTTCCGTCAGCCTATCCCGAGCTCTTGACGACGAAGCCGTACTATATCTCCTCGTACGTCTTTGCCTATCAGAAGAACAAGAACTACGACCTGACATCGATGGACTCGCCGGCCCTCCGCAAGCTGAAGATCGGCTTCGAAGTCGACACGCCCGGTGAGGACGGCCTCAAGATACGTGATCTCATCTTGAAGAACACTATCCAGTACGCCATCGGCGACACGCCGGGAGCCTCGCCACGCCAAGTGCTCCAAGACATCGTGAGCGGAAAGATCGACGTGGCGATCATGTGGGCTCCGGCCATCGCGCCGTACATTAAGAATGACTTCCCGCAGCTCACGATGGTGACGGTCCCCAATACGCGCTCGCTCGGCGCACCGGAGCAGTACATCTACCCGATGTCCATGGCCGTCCGCCAGGGCGACACGGCGCTTGCCGAGCGCCTCAACGGGGTCATCGCGAAGAATCAGGCCGCTTACACGGCCATCTTCCACCGCTTCGGCATCCCACTCTACAGCGGTCCGGGCGCCGTTGGATTGGAGCGGTAGCGTGGGGCATCGCTTCCGTCGGTTATCACTGACGTTGGCAAGCGCCAGCGGCGTGCTGGCCGCGGCTCTCTATCTGCTTGGCGTGCTGCCGCCGTCGATGGCGGCAACCACAGCGTCGACTTCGAAAGGTGAAGCGCTCGTGAGGCAGAGCGACTGCCTCTCGTGCCACGCTGTCGATCGGGCGATCATCGGGCCATCCTTCGTGACCATCGCCGACCGCTTCGCGGGCAAACCGAACATCGTCCCGTTCTTGGTCGACAAGGTCAAGAAAGGCGGCGCGGATTCTTGGTGGAAGAACGGCAGCGTCGCGATGTCGCCTCACCCCGACTTGAGCGGCGCCCAAATCACGGCAATGGTGGATTGGATCCTCTCGCTCAAGGGCAAGCACGTAAGCGAGAGCGCACGGGCGTCGAAGAGCAGCGAAAAGATCTATGCATACACCACCCCAAGCGGGAAGAAAGTCACCGTCGATTTCCCGGTTTTCGCGAGCGACCGCAAAGTCACGGGCTCGGTCTTCACGGGATATGAGCTCTTCGACTCCTATTGCTTCCGTTGCCACGGAACGGACGCAGAGGGTGGGGTCTATGCGCCCGACTTGCGCAACTCGTTGAACAACGGGATGACGAGAGATCAATTCATCGCCATCGCGCTGGCCGGACGCCCCGCGAAAGGCATGCCCTCCTGGGCAGGCTTCTTCAGTCGCGACCAGCTCGAATCCATTTACGAATACGTGAAAGGTCGCAGCACCGGCCTCATCCCTCCCGGCACTCCTGAACAGGCGGGCGGGCAGCAACTCCGAGCGCGAAGGTATGCGCTACTCCAAGAAAGATGAGACCAACCATGGGAAAGGAACAGATCGGCTTTGTCGGGGTCGGAAGGATGGGCGCCAACATGGCGCGACGCCTCAAGGATCTCGATTATCCGATCGCGGCGGTTTACGACGCGCGCCCCGAGACCGCCAAAGAACTCGCTGCAGAGCTCGGAACTGAGGCGGCGACGAGCCTGGCGCGCGTGACGCAGCTCTCGGACGTGATCATCACCGTCGTTAGCGACGACGCGGCCATGCGCAGCATCTATGCAGCGTCCGGCGACAGCCTGCTGCAGGGCGCCCAAGGCAAGCTCTTCATCAACTGTGCGACGATCACGCCGCAGGTGCACGTTGAAGTGCAGGATCTCGTCGAGAGGCGCGGCGGACAGAGCCTCGAGGCATGCATGGCAAGCTCGATCCCGCAGGCGCGCAACGGCACGCTCTACATGATGGTTGCTGGGCGCGAGGCTGCCTTCAGGCGGGCCGAGCAACTGCTGAAGGACCTCAGCGCTTCGCTGCGCTTCATCGGCGCGGCGGGCGAAGCCGCGAAGGTCAAAGCGCTCGTCAACATGGTCATGAACATCAACACGGCGGGGCTCGCGGAGGGCCTCGGCTTGGGTGAGGCGCTCGGTCTCGATCTGACCATGTTACGCGAAGTCTTCTCGCAGACGGGCGCCAACTCACGTGTGCTCGAGACGGACGGAACCGACATGCAGAACCGCGATCACGAGACGTACTTCTCAGCGGCGCACGCCGCGAAGGACTCTGGGATCGCCGTGGAGCTCGCGCGCAGAGTCGACCTGAGCCTGCCGCTGGCGGAAGCCACCAAACAGCAATACGACAAGATGGTCGAGCTCGGCCTCGGCGACATCGACAAGTCCGGCATCGCCGAGCTCACATTCAAGGGGCGCCACGCGCCGCAACCGCGCTGACCGGCAGACCCCGCACCACAGGTTAAGGAGGAGGTATGGACAGAATCATTCCCCTAATCAGTTCCGGGACCGCGGGACCGCTGGGCGCCGTCCATCTGCCGCGGTTGTGGTCGAAGCTGTTGACTGGCTGCGCGGACCGTCTCGCCGAGGGCTACGACTTCTGCGGGTCCGGCTTTGATCAGATGACGCTCGATGGCCTCGGGCTGGACAAGGACAAGACGATCGAGTTCGTTCGCTCCACACATCCGACGTACGTTCAATTCGAGAGGTGGGTAGTGCAGAACGGGACGAAAGTCGATCCGGCTTCGATCGAGAAGCACAACGCTGCCGTCCGCAGCTACAATCATCCCGACGACAAAGCCGCACACATGCGGGAGGATATGGGCGTCAAGGACGCGTCGATCAAGGACGCCGTCACTCTGAACACCCTCGACGACTTCGCCACATTACATGAAGAGGTCGTCAGCCACTTGGCTACCACCTGACGCACTGCGCCGTGGCGCACTAAGGGCGAGGGGCACGGTCGGTATCGGCCACGCCCCTCGCGTCGCTCTCCGTCGCGCGTTAGTGTGCTAGAAACGCGCACACTTCCGCTAAGAAGCGGTCGAATGCGCTGCGGTGCAGGTTGTGTCCTTGGTCGGCAAAGACCTTGATCTCGGCATTGGGACCCGCAGTACGGTGCAACGTCTCCAGGTCGTTCGCGGCGATGACCGAGTCATCGGGGCCGGCGACGAGAAGCAGCAACGGCTTCGGGTATCCCGCGATGCGTGTGCGCAAGTCCCAACCGCCGTCGTCGACGCGGTTCTCGCTCCCTAAGCGCGCGATCGCGCGCGGCGACATCGTACGCATGGCGTGAATCTTTCCCTCGATGTCACGCTCGTCCCAGGAGGCAAGGCGTTCGCGCAGCACGCGCTCGCGCTCGTCGGGCGCAAGGGCGAGGTCCGCCTCCACATCGTCGAGAAATTCGCGGCGCCACGAGCCGGGCTCCACGTAGACCATGGGATCGATCGCGACGACGCGCTCGAACGGCAGGTTGATGCCCGCCAACAGCGCGATCGCCCCGCCCCACGAGTGGCCGATGACGGCGAGCGGCGGCTCCGGAAGCGCGGCGACGACGTTGCGGAGATCGGCTACGCTCCGTTCGTGCGTCATCGGCCCCTCGACGTGCGCCGAGTCGCCGTGGCCGCGCTGGTCGTACGCGAAGAGCCGCGCGCGGCCTTCCAGTGCCTCACCCAGACGCTGCCACGACTTGCGCGAGCTGGTGATGCCATGCACGGCTACGATGCACGGGCCGCGGTCACCCCACTGCTCCAATACCGTCGTCCGGCCGTCGTCCAATCGCAGGCTCAGCTCCACCAAATACTCCTCCATCATGACGTGATGCTACGAGTCTAGCATGCGCGGCATGAGTTCGCCGCCGCTTTCTGGTACAGAACGTCCATGACGCACGATCCCATCGACGTTTTGATCTCAAGCGGCGAGCGGTCGACCGACGCGTACCTGTTCCGCACGATTGCCGAACAGGTTGAGGGATATCGCATCAACACGGCCGGCTCGGAGGAAGAGCTCCGCCGGCGATTACCGTACGCGAAGGTCTTGCTCGCGTGGGGCTTACCGGTCGACGCGTTGCGCCTCGCGACGCGCCTGGAGTGGCTTCAAGTGATCGGGGCCGGCGTCGACAACCTCATGCCGGCGAAGGACGTCCTGCGCGGCGTGACGGTGACCAATATTCGCGGCGTCTTCGGCCGTCCAATCGCGGAGTACGTCATCGCCTACGCGCTTGCCCACTTTCAACGCATCCGTCACGTGCTGGCGCAGCAACGCCACCATGCCTGGACGCAGTTCGTCCCCGAGCGCCTGGAAGGCCGCACCTTCGGCATCGTCGGGCTCGGGTCGATCGGGACCGAGATCGCGCGGCTCACGGCCGCGCTCGGGGCGCGCGTCATCGGCTTGCGGCGCAGCGCCGCGCCGGCGCCGCATGTCGAGCGCGTCTATGCCATGGAAGAGGTCGCCGAGTTTCTCTGCCGCTGCGACGTGCTCGTGCTTGCTCTCCCGGGAACAGCCGAAACGAGCGGCTTCATGTCGTTGGAGCGGTTGGCCATGCTGAAGCCGACCTCGTTCATCATCAACGTCGGACGCGGCTCGGCGTTGCCGGCCGCGCATCTCGTGACGGCGCTCGATCGCGGCCTCATCGCCGGCGCCGCGATCGATGTCTTCGAACAGGAGCCATTGCCTTCCGAGAGTCCACTGTGGGACCGGGCGGACGTCTTCATCACACCGCACGTCTCCGGAATCAATCGTCCGGAAGGCGTGGCCGGTCCCATCGTGGCCAACCTTCGACGATTCATCGCCGGAGAACCGTTGATCAATGTCGTCGATCTCGACCGCGGCTACTAGACCCTTCCGTCCCCGCGGCGATCGACGAACGCCTCGTTATCGGGCGGGGGCTCGAGCTGAAGATCCGCCGACGCTGGGTAACGCCCGCTTACGACGGCGTCACTTTGCCGGTGTGGAGATCGTAGACCGCGCCGGCGATTCCCAGCGCGCCGGCAGCGACGGCTTGCGCGACGATGGACGACTCGTCGATCGCGCGCTCCATGTTGAGACGCACGTTCTCGGCGATGGCCCGCGCCAACCAATCGCCCGCACCGTCTCTGGTTCGCCGCGCGGCGGGTACGATGGCGCCTACGAGCCCTTGGATGTGGCCGGGCTGGCGGGCGCCGTTTTTCACGTAATCGACCGCCGCCGTGACGGCGCCGCACGACGAATGACCGAGGACGAGCAACAGCGATGCCTTGAGGATGGCCACCGCGTATTCGATCGACCCCAACGTATATGCGTCAATGACATTTCCGGCCAGGCGGACGACGAACACGTTGCCCGGCTCCTGATCGAAAATCGTCTCCACGGGGACGCGGGAGTCCGAGCATCCCAGCACGACGGCGAACGGCTCTTGCACGTTGGCCAGCTCCACGCGCTTCGCGGTATGCATTTGCGCTCGCGGACTGCCCGAGACGAAACGGGCATTCCCTTCCAGGAGCGTATCATACGCTTGCCGCGCCCTCGGCGGCAGCTCCGGTATCGTGAACGTGTCTGCCATCGAACGGGATCATTCGCTGCCGGACCCAATTCCCTCTTTGGATCGTGAGCCCCGTTGCGGGGCCGCCACCGGCTCCCCGTGCTCGACGACGTAGCCGATGATCTGAAAACGAGCGCGCATCGCACGAACCTCGTCGGCGACACTTCGCGCATCACGCCCATCGATCAGGACGTCGCCTATCCAACCGGCGATCCGCTCCATTTCACGCGATCCCATGCCGAGACGCGTCACCTCGGGGGTACCGAGCCGCAATCCCGGCGGGCCGCCTTCAGGCGTCGCCGCCGCATCGGGAAATGGAAGACCGATCGCGCACGAGATGACGTTTGCCGGCTCGAGACGGCGCGCAGCCGCGTCGCCGCCACCGTACGGACGCGCGTCAACCAACACGTGATGCGTCTGCGTGCGTTCCTTGCCGGGACCGACCACGCGCACGCCGCGGCGCTCCAGCGCCTGTGCCAGCGCCTGCGCATTTGCCACGCAGTCGCGCGCGTACGCTTTGCCGTGCGCCAAGAGATCGGCCGTCGCAACGGCGAGCGCTGCTACGCGGCCAACGTCGAAATTCGCCGTGAGGCCGGGGTAGGCGACCTCATCGATGCGTTTGGCGATCTCCGGATCGTTCGTCAGCACCAAGCCGCCCGGCGGGCCGCCATACATCTTATACGTCGACATCGTCATCACGTCGGCGCCGTTGGCCAACGGATTGGGATACACGCCTCCTGCGATCACGCCGGCCATGTGCGCCGCGTCATACTGCACGACGGCGCCGGCGGCATGAGCGATCTTCGCGATCGCGGGCAGATCGTACGACTTGAGCACGAGACTCGCGCCGACCAGCACGATGCGCGGACGAACCTCCTGCACCAGTCGCTCGAACGCGGGAAGATCGACGTCGAAGCGTTCGGCGTCCCACGGAATCGCATGCACCTGCAGACCGTAGAGACCCGCCATGCCGAAACTCTGGTGCGTGGCGTGACCACCGACGTTCGGCGCGAGCGCGAGCATCGAGTCGCCGGCCTTGGCACACGCCATGTAGACCATGAGATTGGCCATCGCGCCGCTCAGCGCACGCGTTTCGGCATAACTTGCGCCGAAGAGCCGGCAAGCGAGGCTGCTCGCGAGATGCTCCACTTCTTCCGAGTATGCCAGTCCCGTCTCATACTTCTCGCCGGCGTGGCCGAGGCTGGGACGAGTCGACGCGGTCGAGGACATCAGACGCTCCGCGCGCGGGTTCATGAGATTCGACGCGGGATTGAGGTTGACGCACTCCCGGTCGACCCACTTCTCCTGACGTTCCAGCGCCCGTTCGACTGCGCGTGCAACGTCTTCGGGGACGATGGCCCCGTAGAGCCGTTCCAACTCGTCGCGGCGCTGCCGAGCAACGGGTGTGTACCATTCGTACATGATCGCGTCTCCTTTAATATCCAGGTGGCGTGCAGACGCCGAGGAATCGCGCTCGCTTACGCGCGGGGTTTTCCCACCGATGAGGAAGCGTCGCGGGATAGTAAATCGTGTCCCCTTCTTCGAGATCGTAGCGCAGCCGGACGACGCGCCGGCGCTGATCGGCGCGCGTTACGAAGATCCGCTCGCTCAGTTCGTCGAGAAAGAATGACACGACGGGCGTATCGAGCGCCTTGGCGACCCGCCCACCCTGATGGAGTGCCTCCAGCTCGACCGGCTCTGGGCGCCCGTTCCGCGACGCGTTTCGCATCTTTGCCAGTATAGCAAAACGCTTCCCCAGATCGCAATTGCTGGTTAAACAAATTTTTGCTATACTTGCAAACATCTTAACACAAGGAATGAGGGCAGAGGAGGACTACACTATGTTCACTCGGCGCTTCCGGCAATTGGCTGCCGCCCTATCGATGCTCGCGCTGCTCGCCGGCGGCGCGACGGCCGTACCGGCCGCATCGGCCGAGCACATCATCAAGATAGGCGCCGATCTTCCACTCTCGGGCGCCGACGCCACCGACGGCATCCCGATCCTCAACGGCATCAAGCTCGCCGTCGAGCAGGCCAATCACAAGGCCCCGTCCGGTTACCGTTTCGTCGTCGATGCGCTCGACGACACCGTGGCCGGATTGCACAGCCCCCAGCAAGGCGCGACGAACGTCCAGAGCCTCGTCGCCGACAAAGCGGTGCTGGGCATGGTCGGCCCGTTCAACTCCAACGTTGCCGCCGCGGAGATTCCCATTTCGAATGCAGCCGGCTTGGCCATGGTCAATCAGTCTGCGACCAATCCCGACTTGACGTTGTCCGCGAAGTTCCGCTCGTCGAAACCGGATCTCGTCACGTTCTTCCGCGTCTGCGCGACGGACAACACCCAAGGCGAAGCGGGCGCGCAGTTCTACAAAGCGATGGGCTTCAACCGCGTCTACATCGTCGATGACAACGAGACGTTCGGACTGGGCGTGGCCGCCGTCTTCGAGCGCGCGTTCCGTCAACTGGGCGGCACGGTGCTCGGCCATGACCACCTGACGGCGCAACAGCAAGACTTCAAATCGTTGCTGACCAAAATCGCGGCTACCCATCCCGACGCCATCTACTTCGGCGGCGTGACGTCGACGGGCGGCGCGCTCCTGCGTTCGCAGATGGCCGGTGCCGGCCTAGATCCGGCTAAAGTCGCCTTCCTCGGCACGGACGGCATCTCCGATGAGGCGTTCATCAAGACCGCCGGCTCCGCAGCCGACAACACGTACTACACGGTTGCTGGACCCAATCCGTCCGAATTGCCTGCGGCGAAGGACTTCATCAAGCAGTACAAGGCGACGTTCCATACGGATATCGGATCGTACTCGGCCAACGCATATGTCGCCACGCAGGTGCTGATAGCGGCGGTCGAGGAGGGAATCCGCCAAAATCATGGCGCCGTTCCCACCCGGTTGCAGGTCGTCACCAACCTGCAGCATACGAAGAGCTTCCCCTCGATCATCGGGACGTTCAGCTTCACGAAAACGGGAGACACGACCAATCCCATCATCTCGCTCTGGAAGATCGAGCATGGGAAGCAGGTCTTCGTGAAGCAGGCGACGGTAAAGGCGGGCTGATCGCCGAGTCGTTCCAGACCAGCGGTGGGCCGAGGCGCACTTCGAACGTTCGGAAGCCGCGTTTGATCTCGAACGTATGCGGCAGGCCGTCATAGGCGCGCCGCTGCGTTTGGAACGTCCCGTACTCCCACCAAAACTTGCCGTCCATTTTCTCCATGACGTCGCCCGTGCGGATCCCGGCGGCCCATGCGGGCCCGCCGGGGCGGGCGGCGACGCGCATCTCGCCGTCGCTCGTCTTGTAGAAGCTGTAGAGATACGTCGGCGGATCGCCCGGCAGCAGCGCCAGACCTTCGTCGAAGAGCCGCTGCGCGCGCTCGCGATGGAGATGGGCCCAGATGTCGGCATCGGTGGTCGCGTGACGGGCAAGCGTGCGCAGAGCGTGCGCCACGTCGTCGCGCGTCGCATCACGCGGGAGCAACCGCTGCTCCGTCCACTGGTCGACCTCCCATCCCGCGCAATCGGCTAGGTCGAACGTCACTTCCGTCAGGACGCCGTCGCCGTAGGCGGTATCATCGGCCGAGATGCGCGCATCGGCGGCGAACGGCTTCACGCGGCAATCGGTAGCCGACGCGTCACCGTCGAACCTGATCGGCCGAATCGCGTTCCAGGTTTGCTCGATGGCGCGCTCCACTTCATGCGCGGCGATAGCAGCGTCCGCGCCGCCCGTGGGCGTGACGGCGATGGTCTGCGCCGCCGTCGAGGGGGCGAGGAGGCCGGGAAACTGCGCGATCAATGACGCGGCCGCCGCCAGCATGAATGCACCGATCATAGATGAAACGCAAGCGCAGCCGTGACGGCCGTCGCCATCGCCACGGCCGTCTGGAAGGGAAGCGTGAGCTTGGTGATCGTCTCCACGTCGACGCCGACTTGGTTGGCCACCCAAACGTTTTGCGTGTTGGTGGGATCGCACACGTTCTGGACTTGCACGACGGCGAGAACGGCCGCCGCCAGGGCCTCCGGCGGAAGCGCGCTCTGCTCCGCCAACACGGCGAAGATCACCACGCCGGCGCCCACGGGATTGAGCGGCCCGCGATAGAGCACCAGCGGCGAGAGCAGGCCGAAGAGGACGACGAACGCGATCGCATGGTGCGGCGCGACGCGCGCGACGATAGGCGCCAGCGCGGCACGGACCTCCGGCAGCGATGCCACGCTCAGCAGCATCCCGATGCCCATCATCAAGAAGACGGCGGGTGCGACGTCTTCGATCCCACGCACGGCGCTCGAAACCAGCGTCTGGACGAAGTCGCGCGGACGGGCGACCGCCGCAGCGTAGACGGCGGCGATGAGGAACGCCGGCACGGGACCCCACGGGCCCCACTTGAAGACGAGAATCAATGCGAGCGGTAGGACGGGTGCGATCAGCGCGGGCCACGGCACGCCCGGCATCGTGGCGGCGAACGGATCGTCGAGCGCGAAGCGCGCGAAACCGCGCTCGCGTTGGGCGCTGACGACGAGAAACGCCGCGATCGCGGCCGCGGCGAAGACGAAGACGGGCGGCGCCAGTGTCGCAAAGCGCGCCGTCGGCACGCCGACGATGCCGCCGTAGAACGTCCAGAGCGCCACGTTGAAGATCGCGCCGAGCGCGAAAAACATCAGAAAAGCGCATGCCGCCGTCTCACGCCGTACGCCCACGGAGAGCATGACGGGCAACGCGATTCCTCCCACCATCACGATCGCGCCGAGGCCCGTCAGCGTGGTGAAGAGGGCGGCGACGGCGATTCCGATGGAGACGATCACCGCGTAGGGACGATCGCCGCCGAACTCGGCCGCACGCGAGACAAAGTATTCGGCGATCCCCGTGCGCATGGTGACGCGCCCGAGCAAGGCGCCGAAGATCACGGCGACGTAGGCCGGCGCGATGCGCCCGGCCGGTCCTTCGCCCACGGCTTGGAGCAGCTGCGAGAGATGGACGCCGCAGACGAGGCCCGCCAGCACGGCCACCAGCGGCACGGCAAGCAGCGCCGGCAGGACACGGCGCCACATCAGGAGCGCGGCAAGCACGAAGACGGCAACGAGCGCAAGGCCTGCGATCATGGGCTCTCGTTTCCGACGCCGAGATCGGAGAAAAGGTCGGCCCGCGACGGCAGCCGCCGGCCTTCGCGATAGTAGCGCTCACGCGTCACCACCTGGATGCGATCTTCCATGCGCAGGACGTTCGTCCGCCACTCGTCGTAGCGCGCCAGCACGTTGGCGAGATAGGCGGGCCGGCATTCCGAGCGCCATGCACCGGCATAGGCGTCACGCAGCTCCGTGAGGTCATCGCGCCATTCCCACAACAGATACCGCGCGAGGAAGAGATCGTGAAAGACGCGATCGTCATCTTTTCCCGCGTGAGCGAGAGCGTCGGCGTAATAGGCATCGAACTCGCGCGCGATCTGAAACTTTCGTCCGAGGAAATCGTAGCGCTTCGCCGCCAGCCGCATGGCGGCCACGGCGCTCGCATGCAAGGGCGGCTCGTTCGGGTGCGTCTCGAAGTCCTGTAGGGCGCGTTCGGCGTCGAGGCGCACCTTCGCCACGTCGACCTGCGAGAAAATACGCCGTTGCGCGCGAAATGGGTCCACCCAAAACTGATAGTTCGACGGGTCGGTAGGCTTGGTTCTGAGATCGTCCTGCGCGGAACGCAGAGCGTCGATGTCATTCGCCAAGCGTTGATCGTCCGTGCCGAAGAACGCCCAATCGAAGCGCGCATGGAACGCGCGCTCGTCGATGGGCGCCGGCTGCCACGCCGCCGAGAGCGCCAAGAGCGCGGGATACCACGTGTTCGCGAAGAGACTCTCACCGTCGTCATGCCAGACGGTCTCCAACATCCCGATGACGCCCGGCGTCGCTTGGCCGTCACGCACCAACCCGATGGTATCGGCCGTCGCCGTGGTGACGTCGGCGTAGATCTGGCCCCAGTCGTTTGCGCCCGGCGCCACCAGCTGCGCGATCCCCTTGCGCGCAAACGCCTGGAGATACTTCACGTACGACGTCTCGGCGCCGTAGTGCCAATTGGCCACCACAACGTTCTTGGGAAGCGAGGCGATCGCCCCCGGATGAGCGAGCAAGACGTCGCTCCAGATCACGGGACGCATGCCCAGCGCTTCGACGGCCCTGAAGAGCGGCGCGTAGTAGTTCAGGTACATGGCGTCGTGGCCTTCGCGCGCAACCAGGTCGGCAGAGCGCCCCGTGCCCACGAGGTTCGGTTCGTCGCCGCCGAGATGGAAGAACGGCGTGCGCCCTTTCACGAGGGCGCCTTCCGTTTCCACGAGGCCCTCCGCGAAGCGCTCAGCTGACGGTTCGGCGGGAGCGAGCACGTAATCGTGCGGCAGCTCGGCCAGGCCGGCGTAGCGCTCTTCGGAGAGCAGATGGTGCATGTGGCCCAGCGTCTCTTGCTCCGGCATGAGCGCCACGTGGAAGCGCGCGGCGTACGTCGAGAGCTCGGCAAGCTCGCGCGGCGTGATCCCCTCCGGCGGCGAAGGCAGCGGATCGCTCGGCTCGCGGAACGTGCTTTCGAAGTAGAGCGAGTAGAGATTCCCTTTGAACGCCGCCACCGTGCGAATGCGCTCTTTCAAGAACGCCAAGGTGGGAATCGGTCCTCGCGAGACGTCGTCGGAGAGGCCGCGCCAGCGCATCGCCGGCCGGTCGACGATGAGCACGGCCGGCAGACACCAGCCGGCTCCGGCGACGTCAACGGGCAGTTGGGCGAGCGTCATCAAGCCATAGAAGCGCCCCGCGGCCGTGTCAGCCTCCACGCGCGCGCCGCGCGCGTCCACGGTGAGGACGTAGCCTTCCTCGCCGAGTTCGTTACGCAGCGTCGCGTCGCGGCCTTGCAATGTGGAGACGACGGCGAGCGCGCTCGCGCCCGGTCGCGCCCCGATCCCAAGCGCGCGCCAACGCTCGCCGAGAATCTCCAATGCTCCCGACTCATCGGGCACGCCGGAGAAGCGCACGGCGTAGGATCGCAGCGGCACGCCGCACGCACGACCCGTGCGCGTGACCTCACGCGGTTGCGGGAGCACGCGCAGCCCATCGTTTGCCCGCGCCGGCGCGGCGAGCAGCATCGGCGCCATCGAGACGGCGGTCAGCGCCGCCGCCAGCGCGGCGACGCCTCTACGCACGCGCGGCTCGGCGCTCCTTCACGAAGTCGCAAAGGCGCGCGACGCCTTCGCGCAGATCGTCGTCAGAACTGGCCAGACTGATGCGCACGGCACCGGAGGCCACGTCGCCGAACGCGCTTCCCGGCGCGACGCTCACGCCGCGCTCGCGTAACAGCGCCAAGGCGAACTCTCGTGACTCCATGCCGCTGGACGAGACGTCGGCCATGATGTAGAAGGCTCCCGTCGGCACGGCGACGAGCAAGCCCTGCGCTCGCAAGATCTCCACGACCAGGTCGCGGCGCCGGCGATAGGCGGACACCATCTCGGCGACGGGCTCCTGCGGCCCCGCGAGCGCCGCCTGCGCCGCCTTCTGCGAGACGGTCGGTGGGCACGAGCACATCGATTCGAGCATCTTCTCCATCGTGTCGATCAGCGCCCGCGGCGCGACGGCGTAGCCCAACCGCCAACCCGTCATCGCGTACGTCTTCGAAAACGTGAAGACGCTGATGATCGGCGCCCGGGGCGCAAGCGCGGCCGCGCTTTGCACGGCGCCGTCCAGCACGATCTGGTCGTAGCACTCGTCGCTCAGCAGCCAGATCCCGTGCCGCTGCGCGAGGGCCGCGATCTGCTCAAGGGTGGCGCGATGCCAGATCTCGCCCGTCGGGTTGTTGGGGCTGTTGATCACGATCAGCTTCGTGCGCGGCGAGATGAGCGACGCCAGGTGCTCGACGTCCGGTTGAAAGCCCGTCTCCGGCGGACAGCGATACGTTCGCGCGCGCGCGTGGCTCCACGCGCACATGATGCGGAAGTTGGGCCACGCGGGATCAGGCAGCAGGACTTCGTCACCCGGCTCCACGAGCGCGGCAAAGGCTGCGGCGATCACGCCGACGCCGCCGATCCCACACGTGATCTGCTCGGGCGTCGTCACGATGCCGTTGACGCGCGCGAGCTTCTCCGCCAACGCCTCGCGCAGCGCGAACGTGCCGGTCGTCTCCGTGTAAAACGTCCAGCCTTCTTCGATCGCGCGTTGGGCCCCGGCGCAGATGTGCGCGGGGGTGCGAAAATCCGGCTGACCGACTTCCAGGCGAATCGCACCGGGAATTCTGATAGCGAGATTGGAGATCTCGCGGATGCCGGAATGCGTCACCTCGGCGCTCGCGCGCGCGAGCGGCGGAAGGGTCGCGAGCGGATCACGTGCTGGAAGCATCATAAGGACGGATCATTCGCGCCCGGCGGGCATGTTCCCGGAGCGCCCTTGCCGAAGGGTGAGCCATGGAGCTGACCGCGATCGATTGGACCGTGATCGTCGCGTTCTTTGCCGTCAACGTCACCATCGGACTCTGGTACGCGCGACGCGGCGGGCGCAGCGTCGGAGACTTCTTCCTCTCCGGGCGTAGTGTGCCGTGGTGGCTGGCGGGTACATCGATGGTCGCGACGACCTTCGCCGCCGACACGCCGCTGGTGGTTACGGGCCTGGTCGAAAAGAACGGCATCGCGGGCAATTGGCTTTGGTGGAACATGGTGATGAGCGGCATGCTCACCGTGTTCTTCTTCGCGGCGCTCTGGCGGCGCGCCGGCGTGCTCACCGACGTGGAGCTGATCGAAGCGCGATACGCGGGGCGGGCGGCGACCTTCCTGCGCGGCTTCCGCGCCGCCTACCTCGGGTTGGCGTTCAACACGATCGTGATGGGCTGGGTGAACTTGGCCATGGCGAAGATCCTGCTCGTCACGCTGCACGCCACCAAATTGGAAGCCGTCTTCGCTTGCATGCTGCTGACGGCGATCTACGTCTCCGTGGGAGGTTTGTGGGGCGTGCTGGTCACCGACATGCTGCAGTTCGTCGTAAAGATGTCCATGGCCATCGTGCTCGCGGCGGCAGCCGTGACCGCCGTGGGCGGCCTGGGCGCGCTGCGGATGAAGATTGGGGCCGTGGACCTCGCGCGTCACGCCGTGCCCGGTTCCGCCGATTCCGTGCTTTCCTTCACACCGCATCTCGGCAGCGTCTGGATGCCGCTGCTGACGTTCCTCGTCTACGTGGGCATCCAATGGTGGGCCTCATCGTATCCGGGCGCGGAGCCGGGCGGCGGCGGGTACGTGGCCCAGCGCATCTTCTGCGCGCAAGATGAGCGCCACAGCCTCTTGGCGACGCTCTGGTTCAATGTCGCGCACTACGCGCTGCGTCCGTGGCCATGGATATTGGTTGCGCTCGCCGCTCTCGTGCTCTATCCGCACGGCGTGCTCAACCCCGCGACGCACCGCGTGGACGGGGAGCTGGCCTACGTTCAGACGATGATCGACTATTTGCCGCCGTGGCTGCGCGGGCTGATGATGGCGGGCTTCCTCTCGGCGTACATGTCGACGATCGGCACGCAGCTCAACCTCGGCGCCTCATACGTCGTCAACGATCTCTACCGCCGCTTCTTCATAAAAGGGCGCAGCGAGCGGCATTACGTGGCGGCGTCGCGCGTGGCGACGCTCGGGCTGATGCTTCTCTCCGCCTTCGTGACGCTCCACATGGACTCGATCACGGGCGCGTGGCAGTTCCTTCTCGCCTTCGGCGCCGGCGCGGGTTTGGTCTTCATCCTTCGCTGGTACTGGTGGCGCATCAATGCGTGGAGCGAGATCTCGGCGCTGCTGGCGTCGTTCGCCGTCTCGACGGCGATCGAGCGGTTCCATCTCATCGATCAAGATCAGCCGTTGGGCTTCGCCTACCTGATGCTCTGGACCGTCGGCATCTCGACGGCCGTCTGGCTCATCGTGACGCTGGTGACGCCGCCCGAGCCGATGGAACAGCTGCTCGCGTTCTACCGGCACGTGCGGCCCGGACGCGCGGGCTGGGGTCCGGTGGCCGCGTTGGCGCCCGACGTCGATGGCGGCATCCGGCGCGGGCCCGCGCTCGTCGACTGGGCCGCCGGCTGCGCGCTGATCTATCTCTCGATCTTCGGCGTCGGCAAGCTGTTGCTGGGAGCGCCCGCGCTCGGCATCGTGCTGCTGCTCTGCGCCGCCGGCTGTCTCGCTTTCATCCTTTGGGACCTGGGCCGCCGCCGCTTCGACGTATTGGGCTCAGACGATGACAGGAACGCGGGCGGCAAGGAAATCGAGATGGAAGAGGCCTTCCATCCAACAACGCGGTAAGGCTTCAACCTAACTGCCGCGTCAGGCTTACTTCGCCTTGAGGAATGTTCGTCGCAGCTGCCGGGAGGGATTTTTGCAGCCTCGTTATCGACAAGACTCTGCCAGGAATCGATCCTAATTGCTGCTTTCGGCACTCCGTGGGACGCACTGATTGCAGCAGCGGGCCGGCTGATAACTGCGTTAACGCCGACTCCGCTCTACGAAGAGCGATACCATCTTGGCGGCATTCTTGTCAATCCAAACGCGTCTTCGGCCGACCAGACTCGCCATAGACCACGCGGTCGCCGACGATGCGCGCGGGCGGCATCAAGCGGTGGGCTTCGGCGAGGTCGGGACGCATGATGTGACGGACGTCGGCGCCGCGCGCCGTCGCGGCGTCGGCGATCAACCGACGGTGGCAGCGCCACCACAGCGTCTCGCTGCACATCACGGCCGTCGGTTCCTGCGCCGCGATCTGTAAGATGTTGTCGAGCGCTTTCCAAAAAGCGTCTTCGAGCATGTAATCGGCGTAGCCGCGAAAGCCGGCGTTCTTCCACGCCACATTGGGGCTCTTCTCACCCAGACCTTTGCGGAAACCACCCAGTTCGGGACGGTGCTCGTAGACGATGCCGTTGCGCTCCAGCATGCGCGAGAGGGCCTGCATGCCGAATTGCGGGTGCTTGCGGGAGCCGGGAGCCGTGCGCACGTCCAAGAGGCGCGTGATGCCGTGCGCCTTCAGCAAGCGCACGAACTCGTCGCCCGTGCGCGTTCCGTGGCCCACGGTGTAGAGTCTCACGTTTTGGGAGCCTGGCGGGCCACGCTCCTAGAGCGCGCCATCTTCTCCGCCAGCCGCTCGTCGAACTTCGCGCGCTTGATGACGGCGCGGCGGTGCTTCCCCTCGCCGATCACGTCGAACTGGTCACGTCCGACGATCTCGAAATCGTAGAAGCGTCCATCGATGCCGACGAGCTTCGCCGTGATCTCCACGTCCATGCCGGGCGGCGTGGCCGCGACATGACTCATGTCGATATGCACGCCGACGGTCTGCTCACCGTCTTCGTAGTGCGGGAGCAAGAGTTCGAGCGCCGCCCATTCCATGAGCGCCACCAGCATCGACGTGGCGAGCACGCGGGGCATCTCTTGCCAGCTTTCGACGTCCGGCATCATGCCGGGCACCGTGAGCCGGTCGGGAACGGTGAGGCAGAGCGTATGCGTCATGCCGACGCGTAGCGTATCGCGCATGGGGCGCCGCTTCCGCAATGCCGAGGGCCGCCCCTTGCGAAGCGGCCCTTCGGCTCGGCGCTAGCGGTGATCCGAGGCGATGGCCGCTTTCACGTCGTTAATGGCCTCATTGGTTTCCCCGAGCGCCTTCACGCGCAGCCCGTGGAAATCTTCGGCGCTGGTCTGCAGATGGTGCTGCGCGTTGTAGAGCGCCGCGAGCGCGGCGCGCATATCCGGATGGCGCTCGAAGGCCAGCGTCGGAACGGCGGCTCCCGCGACGAAGGCGAGCCCGGCGACAAGCATGGTGAACGTGTGCTTCATACTGTCTTCCTCCATGATGCAAATGATGGCGTCGTAGCGAGAACTGATGCCCAAACAACGGAGGCTCGCATTCCGCAGGTTCCGGCCGTCGATGAAAGTTTGCTTAGGATATCCGACGCAGTTCGAGGCAGCGTTAGAGCTCGTTGGCGAGCTCGTCCCAGAGGTATGCCATCGCCTTGATGCCGCCGTAGAACTGCGAAAGCGTGAACTTCTCGTTGGGCGCATGGACTTGATCGTCCGGAAGCCCGACGCCGACGAGCACCTGCGGGAGACTCAGCACGCGATCGAACGTGGCCACGGGTCCGATGGAACCGCCCATGCCGATCATCACGGGAGGCTTCCCGAAGGCGCGCTCCATGGCGCGCGCCGCCGCTCGGGTCGCCGGGTGCTCACGCGACGTCACGATCGCGCGCCCCGCGCCGTGGCTCTCAACGCGGACACGGACGCCCGGCGGGCAGATGCGGTCGATGTAGTCGGCCACGAGCTTGGCGATGCGCGCCGGATCTTGATCGGGCACCAGCCTCGCCGTGATCTTGCATCCCGCCTTGGCTGGAATGATCGTCTTTGAGCCCTCGCCTTGATAGCCGCCCCAAATGCCGTTGCAGTCGAGCGTAGGACGCCACCACATGCGCTCGAGGGGACTGTACCCGCGCTCGCCGTGCAGGACGGGCACCCCCAACCGTCGAGCCTCCGCCTCGGCGTCATACGGCAGCTTCGCGATCTCGGCGCGCTCTTGGGGACTCAGCTCACGCACGCCATCGTAAAAGCCGGGCACCGTGATCCGCCCGTCCTCGTCTTTGAGCTTGGCGATGATGTGCGCCAACGCGTTGATCGGATTGTCGATGGCACCGCCGAAAAGGCCGGAGTGCTGATCGCCGAGCGTCGGCCCATCGACGTGAACCTCCCACGCCACGAGGCCGCGCACGGCAATCGTCAGCGAAGGCACGTCCTCGGCGAAGACGGGCGTGTCGGAGATGACCACCGCGTCGCACTTCAACAGGTCGCGATGCCGCGCTACGAAGTCGTCGAAATTCGGCGAGCCGATCTCTTCTTCGCCTTCGATGAGATACTTGACGTTCAACGGCAGCGAGCCACGCGTCGCGAGGTGCGCCTCGAAGGCCTTCAGGTGCATCATGACTTGGCCTTTGTCGTCCACGGCGCCGCGAGCGAAGAGCTTGCCGTCGCGGACCTCAGGCTCGAACGGCGGAGACGTCCACAGGTCCAGCGGATCGACGGGCTGCACGTCGTAGTGCCCGTAGACGAGCACGGTCGGCTTGCCGGGCGCACCAAGCCACTCGCCGTAGACCATCGGGTGGCCCTTGGTCTCGAGCACCTCTGCGCGCTGCATCCCGAGAGCGCGCATGCGGCTCGCCACGTGCTCAGCGGCTCGGCGCACGTCGGTACGGTAGGCGCTGTCGGCGCTGATCGACGGAATGCGCAGCCAGGTTTTCAGCTCTTCGAGCGCCTCTTCCCGGTGAGCTTCGCAATAGCGGGTGAGATCATCGGTATATAGCATGGGGATTGGCTTCGCGTACGGCCCGTGCCGGAGCCTCCGTGGCATACAGGACGCTCCCCGCGACGGTGGAATCGCCTGCCGATGCCCATCCAACTTTCGCTTTGGACGGTCGCGCTCTTGGGCTCGCTTGCCATGGCCGGTTGCGGCGGACCGCTCTTCCACCATCTCGCGCCCCCGAGCGGGGGCGGAGGGAACGTCAAGGTCACCTATACGACCTACGTCGCGCTGAAGCGTAGCTCGGGCTTCGACCTCCAGCGCTTCGGCGTCGCGGGAAACCCGTCAGGCGTTTTCACGACCTCGCTGGCCGGTTCGCTCTTAGGCATGGGCATCGACGGGGCCGGCGATCTCGTCGTCGGAACGACAGCGGGCTCCGGTGCCGGTTCGAGCGCAACGCCGACCGTTTCCCTCTTCAAGGGAGCGGCGCACCTGTCGTCATTCACCGCACCATCCGTGACATTGACGCTGCCAAGCGGAACGAATGCGATCGCCGTCGACATGCTTGACGACATCCTCTATGCGGCCGCGCCCAGCGGCATCATCGCCTTTTCGCATGCCAGCATGCTCACGTCGTCAGCCTTTCCGTCCCAAGTGGCGGGGATCAACGGCATTCAATGTATGAGCGTCGACCCTTCGACCGGTTCATTGATCGCGTACGGCGCCAACGCGACGATCTACGCGTTCGCTCCCGCCGCGGTTGCGCCGTCGACGCCGAACACGTTCACCGTTCCGTCGATCGCGAACGGCGCCATCGGCGGCTGCACGGCGAACTTCGGTCTCTTGATGGTGAGTCAGCCGGCCATCGGCGTCGTCTACGCCGTACCCGATAACGCAGCCAATGGGACGCAGATCTCTTCGAGCAACGTGGTGGCTATCATCGACAAGAAAGACGCAGCGCCGTCGTTGGTCTCCCTCGATCCGTCGAGTTTCCTCGAGGTGGCGGCGGCCGGCGGAACGACGCTGGACTATCTCTTGATTCCATCGCAGCTTGCGTCGACGACGCTGGCGCTCTCGCCGCAAGGGCAACTCACCCTCGCGGGTGCCGCGGCGGGCCTTGCCGTCGACACCGGCGCATTCTAACGATGCCCGTCCTCATTTTGGTGCTGGCGCTCTGCGCCGTCTCCTCCGGCGGCATCTTCGCGCGCATCGCGCTGGACGGCGCGGGACCGCTGGCCGTCTCCGCATGGCGTTTGATCATCGCCTCGCTTGCGCTCGCGGCGCCCGGCATCGTGCGCCCGGTACGCGTCGATCCGCCGGATCGCATACGCCTCATGCTCGCCGGCGCCGCGCTTGCCGTACATTTCGGGCTGTGGATCGGAAGCATCGAATATGTCAGCGTCGTGACCTCGACGCTCTTGGTCTCGACGACCCCCGTCTGGACAGGACTCTACGGTGCGATCACCGGCGTCGACCGGCCACGGCGCTCGTTCTGGGGCTGGCTCATCATCGCCGGAATGGGCGTCTGGCTGGTGGTTCGCAGCGACCGCACCCCCGTGCCGCTACCCGGACACGAGCTCCTCGGTTGGTGCATGGCCGTCGGCGGCGCGATGGCGATCGGCGCGTATTTCTTGATCGTGCGTCCGATTCGCACGCGCCTCGACGCGCGTGCCGTCGTGACGTGGACCTATCCCTCGGCGGCGGCCGTGATGCTTTTCGCTGTGGCGCTGGCGCGCCAACCCGCTTGGAGCTTCTCACAAACGGCGTGGCTGGGGATCATCGGGATGGCCTTCATCCCGCAGTTGGTCGGCCACACGGGCCTCAACGTCTCGTTGCGCCATTTCTCCGCCAGCACCGTCTCGTTCGCCGTGCTGCTGGAGCCGGCGATCACGGCCGTGCTTGCCGTGATCTTTCTCCGCGAGCCGCTCGCGCCGGGGCAGATCGTGGGCGGCGCAGCGCTCATTCTCTCGTTGGCGAGAGTATTACATGAGGAATACCGTCACGCGGACGAGTCTCCACAGTGACGAACGTCCGAAAGACTCCTCGCGCGAATGCCGAAACGCCTTGCGATGGACGCGCTGGTATGCACGGCGAGCGATGGTGTGCGCTGTGCAGGGCGGATTGCCGGAGACGCCGACGAGACGCTCCTCTTCGTTCACGACGCTGGGTCGACCGCCGAGATCTGGGACCCTCAGCTCGGTGCCCTGTCCGGGCGATTTCGCTGCGCGGCAATCGAGTTGCGCGGCAACGGCGTGATGCCGCTGCCAAACTCCCTGTCCACCATCACCCGCGAGGGTTTCGCCCGTGACTGCCTGGCCCTCGCCGACGCGCTCGGCGTCCGGCGCATCCATCTCGTCGGCTGCGGCCTCGGCGGCATCGTGGGCCTGGAGCTGTGGCAGTCCGCGCCGCATCGCCTCGCCAGCCTCTCGCTGCTCGACAGCTTCGCCGCCTATCCGGATGGCGCATCGGTCGCCACCCGCCTCGTCGATGCGGCGCTCGCCGCGCCGTCGCTGGTGACGTTCGCGGAGGAACAAACCAGTCGCTTACTGCCTCCGGGCGCATCATCCCGTCGGCGCACGGAATCGGTACGGCAGATCGCCTCGATGAATCGACGCGCCTATGCGCGCTACATCTTTGCGACGTTGACGGGTGATTATCGGTCATCGCTCGGATCGATCGCCATCCCGACCCTCGTGCTGTGCGGCGAGCACGACACCTTCGTCTCACGCGCGCTCTGCGAGGAGCTGGCCGCGCAGATCCCTCGCGCGCTGCTCGTGGAAGTCCCCGACGCCGGACATGTCTGCAACGCCGACGCCCCAGCTTTCGTGAACGCAGCGTTGGAAGCGTTTATCGCCTCCGCCTCGAATCAACGATCATGACGATCACGATTTCAAGCGACGTGCTCGACGAGGTCATCGCGACGCGACGTGACTTGCACGCCCACCCGGAACTCGCGTTCGAAGAGACGCGCACGTCGGCCGTGATCGAGGCGCGATTGCGCGAGCTCGGCTATGACGTCCGCTCGGGGATCGCCGGGACGGGCGTCGTCGGCATTTTGCGTACGGGACGACGGGGCCGCACGATCTTGCTGCGCGCCGACATGGACGCGCTTCCCATTCAAGAGGCCAGCAACCTCCCGTTCCGCTCGACGATTCCCGGCAAGATGCACGCATGCGGGCACGACGCCCACGTCGCGATTCTCTTGGGCGCGGCGCGCGTCTTGATGGATCGGCGAGACGAGCTGGTCGGCACGCTCGTGCTCTGCTTTCAGCCGGCTGAGGAAGGCAAAGGCGGCGGGCGCGAAATGGTCAACGAAGGCGTGCTCGACGACCCGCGCGTCGACGCCGCATACGGCCTGCACGTCTCCAGCAACTATCCCACGGGTGTCGTCGCATGGCGATCGGGACCGTACTTCGCCTCCAGCGATTCGATCGAGGCGACGATCCGCGGACGCGGCAGTCATGGCGCTTCGCCCCACGAGGGCATCGATCCGATCTTCACGGCCGCGACGTTCATCACGAGCGTGCAGCAGATCATCAGCCGCAACGTCCCGCCGGTCGAGCCGGCTGTCGTCACGATCAGCGCTATCCACGGCGGCACGACCCACAACGTCATTCCGGACGAGGTCCAACTGCTGGGCACGGTGCGCGCCTTCAATCCCGACGTGCGCAAGGCGATGCCCGAGCGCGTCGAACGCGTCCTCAAAGGCGCCTGCGAAAGCACGGGCGCGACCTACGACTACCGGTACGTCTGGCGCTACCCCGTGACGATCAACGACCCCGTGGAGACCCGCGTGGTCGAAGAAGTCGCCCGCACCCTTTTCGGTCCCAAGCGCTCGATCGAAGGGGAGCGAACGATGGGTGCGGAGGACTTCTCCTTCTTCCTCGAGCGCGTTCCGGGCTCGTACTTCCTCGTGGGCGCCTCCTCTGGACCGGAGACGTCGAAGCCACACCACAATGCGGGTTTTGCCATCGATGAGCGCGCGTTGGAGACCGGCGTCCAAATGATGGTGGGCCTGGGTCTGGAGGCGCCGCGCCGGAACCGATAAGAAAGATGTGAGCATGCTGATCCTCGCGCTGCTCGTCCTGACGGCAGGGGTTGCCGTCGCCGTCGCGGCGCGGCGGCAAACGCTCGCGGCGGTCGCCGAACGTGAGCGCATCCGCACGCTCTTCACGCGGTACCTTTCTCCGCAGGTCGTCGACGAGCTCGTCGCGCGCAAAGACGCCCGCGCGCTCGAAGCGCGTTCCGTCACGGCGACGATCCTCTACGCGCGCATCTGGAACTTCACGCTCCGGCAGGAACAGCTCGCGCCGGAACAGGTGCTGCAGTATCTCAACGAGTTCTATACGTTGGCAGGCGAAGCTATCCAGCGTCACCGGGGGATGATCGATCACTTTCTCCCGGACGGCATCGTCGCGATCTTCGGCGCGCCGCTCGACGATCCGCATCAGGAAGAGCACGCCGTGCGCGCCGCCATCGACATCGTCCGCTTCGTCTCCGCCATGAGCGCACGATGGAGCGAGCAACGCCGCCGGCCGCTGAAGGTTGGATGCGCCGTCAACACGGGCAAGGTCATCGCGGGCGATACGGGATTTCAGGAGCGCCGCGCATATACGGCCATAGGGCCTGAAGTCATCTTTACGGAGCGCCTGCAGGAAGTCACGGAGAATATCAACGCGCTCGTCTTGGTGAGCGCCTCCACGTTCGAGCCGATTCGCGAGATCTTCACGGCCGTTCCGACCTCGGATCTCCCGTTGCGCGGTCTCAAACGCGTCGCGCGCGCATACGTGATCCGCGGCTTGGCGCGGCACGCCAGCGCCAAGGACCTGCTCCTCCCGCCGCCGCACGCGTTCCGTTCCACCATCATCCATGAGACGCCACCGGAGCCCGCGCCTCCGCCACCGTCTCCCGCGCCCACGGAGGACTCACCGCGCGTGCGCAGTAAGCGGGAATCCGAGGCCGAGCGCGGCTTCTCTCGCACCGACGCTTTGGCCGCCGAGGTACCGGAGCTTCCCGTTCTGGTCACGTACGAAGACGACGAGGGACCACCGATTCCGCTTCCTCCCGGGTAAAACAATGCAGGTGAGGGTTGACGGCTACTGGATCGGGAAGGAGCCCCGGCAGATCCTCGACGGCGTGTGGCTGTGGAGGCGTCGCAGGGGACTCGGCATTCCGATGACGGCCGCCCTCGTGCGCGGCCTCGACGGCACGCTCGTGGCCATCGATCCCTTCGCGCCGCTCGGCGGCTGGAGTAGCATCGAGGAGATCGGAAGGCCGGCGGCGACGATCCTCACGACCCACTGGCACGAGCGGGAAAGCGCGACGTTGCGCGCCCGCTACGGCACGCCGATTTGGGCGGGAGCCCATCCCCAGGGCATCATGGCGCGCCGCGCCCACCACCACCTCTCGGAAGACCAGGCGATGCCCGGCGGCTTCCGCGCCATCCGTCTGGGCGGAACCTCTCCCGGTGAGTGGGCTCTGCTGCTCGAGCGCGACGGCGGGATACTGTTCGTCGGGGAGGCGCTGCTCGGTTTGGACATCGACGATGCGCCCATCGGCCTACACACGCTGGCTCGCCTCTTTCTCCCATTTGGTCCGCCTCAGCCCTATCCACGCTGGCTCGCTTCCGATCCCCAGGGCACGGATCGCGATCTCCAGCGGTTAGCGTCACTCCACTTCCAGCATCTGATCGTTAGTCACGGATTCCCATGGCTAGCCGGTGCCGACCGTGCCGTGAGGCGCGTCGTTCGCAAGGCTCTTGCGGCACGCGCGAGACGATGATGCTTCGACGGATCGGCAGCGACGACCGCGATGCCGTGCTCTCGTATCTCGATCGCGCGCCGTACGAGAACGCGTTTCTGACGTGGGTCCTCTCGAGCGGCCTCTACGGCACGGGCGCGCCCATCTTCGCCGCATGGAAAGACGGCCTGGTGCGCGGCGTGATCTACCTCGGGCCGCAGATCGTCATCTCAGCTTCAGACGATGAGGCTCGAGAGCAGCTCTCGACGTGCCTCGTGCACGCGCGCCGGCCGAGTCTCGTGGTGGGATCGCTCGACGACGTACAGGCCATCGAAGCAGCGGTCCGCGAGGCGTTCGGTGACCCCGCCGTGGTGCGCCAGCGCCAACTGCTCTACGTGTTGACGCCTGAACGGCTGCGGCCCGCGCCATCGGCACGCGTTCGCCGTGCTGAGCTCGCCGATCTCGACATGGTGGCCTACCATGCCGCAGCGATGACGGCCGAGGAGCTCGGCTTCGATCCCCGTCGCGCCGACTTCGCTGCATTTCGCGACGGCACGCGGCGCAACATCGAGCGAGGCTGGAGCTGGATATGGACGGAGGAAGGCCAGCTCCGCTTCAAGGTCAACGTAGGCGCCATCACGTCGAAGACGGCCCAGCTCCAAGGCGTCTACACGCCCCCGGAGTACCGCGGCCGCGGCTATGCGTCGGCGGGGCTCCATGCCGTCTGCAAAGCGCTCTTCGCGGAGCATCCGACGCTTTCGCTCAGCGTCAACGACTTCAACCGCACGGCGCGCCGGCTGTACGAGCGGCTGGGATTCGTGGAGGCAGGCGTCATGCGCACGCTCATCTACCTCCCTCAGAATGCGCGCCGTACCCTCTACCAGAGCGCGCCGCCGCCGACCAGCGTGTAGAGGACGCCGCGGATGACGCGATCGCGGCCGCGGATAGTATCCGCCGCGCGTTTCGGGGAACGTTCGGCGCTACCGAACAGATAGTGGCACGTTGGCCGGGGCGCGTGAACCTCATTGGCAAGCATCGCGCGTCTCAAGGCCGTCCGCGCGGAGGAAACCGCGTCCGGCGTTCGCGATGATTCGCGCACGCTGGCATTCTTGCGTGGCGCTCGCAGACAACGTGCCGTCGTCTCGCGACATGGCTCGAGCGATCGCATGACCGGCGCGATCGCCGGACTCACGGATCGAGAATTGCTCGCGGCCGTCGAGGATGCCGTCGCCGTCGCGCATGGTTTGGGCGTGGCGGGATCCCCGCGCGTGCGCCCCGTAGGGCACGATGGCCAGCGGCTTTGGCAGACTCGCCGAACGCGCCGCGATCGCGCATCGGGGGTACCGGTCAAAGCGACGAATCGTGAATCCTCGCGAGGAGGCGCCGCACGCGCTTCCACTCGTGCGGCTCGAAGAAGCGTAAGGCGCCAAGCAGCGCGGCGAGGATCGCGAGATAGACGATGCCGATTCCCACGAGCACGGCCGCCCCTACGAGCCGTTGCTCGAAGAGATGCGGCGGAATCGCGTGCACGGCGAATGCGGCCAAGGCGGCGGCGGCGGCCGCCGCCGCCATCAATTTGGCTCCCCATCCGAGGAGCCCGGTGCGGAAACCGATGCCATTGGCGCGATGAAAGACGGCGAGGAAGTACACGCCACCGATGATCGCCCCGACGAGGGTTCCCAGCACGACGCCGAAGAGCCCATAACGGCGCGCCAGCAAGATCGTGGCTGCGACATTGACGATCGCCGTGGCTACCGAGTACGACGCTTCCAAACGCGGCCGACCGACGGCGCGCAGCATCGTTGCGCCGATGATCGTCGTGTTCATGACGAGATATGTCGCGGCTAGGAGCCCCACGATGCTCGCAACCTCTCGGTAGCCGTCGCCGAGCCAAAGCTGCACGGCGGGCCCCGCAGCAGCCATCAAGAATCCCAACAGCGCTACCGTAGCCAGCATGAAGTGCTTGCTCGCCTCGATGTAAAGCGAGGCAAACCCGCGATCGCCCTCTGCGGCGGTTTTCGCCGACACTTCCGGGAGCAGCGGATTGACGATGTTGAGTGCGAAACCGCGCGTGGCGCGAGCCGCCTTGTTGGCCAGCTCGTAGATCGCGATGCTCGGCGCTCCGACGAGCGCGCCGATGATGATCCGATCCGTTTCCCAATTGATGGAGTTGGCGATGCTGTTGATTTGGATCCATCCTCCGAACCGGAGGAGCTGGCCGACGAGCGCGCGGTCGAGGCGAAGGGGACTGCCGAAAGGGTTCCCGTAGACCACCAGCGCCACGCTGAGCGAAGCAAGGCCCATGAGGGCAAGGCGCACGACGCTCGCCCAGACCATGCTGAGGATGCCGTCGCCTGCCGCGATGAAGGCAAGGGCCGCGGCGTAAAAGACCACTTGTCCAGCGACTGCGATGCCCGACGTAGCGCGAAGATAGCCGATACCGACCAACAGCGTCTGCGGCATCAAGACGGCGCTGCTCGCGGCTGCGTACGCGATGGTAAAGACGAGCAGGAGCGGCGCCACGCCCGCGAGCGCCACGGACAAGTGCATCCAGGCCATCGCCTGGTGGGCAAAGAGCGCGGCAATGGGCACGAGTATAGCGCCTAAGACGAGGTAGAACAGCACGCCGAACGTCACGACCTGACGCACGCGATCGCGCCGCCCAATCGCGGCATACTCAGCCGTATACTTGATGAAGGCGCTCCCGAGCCCCAGATCCGCCACGTTGACGAAGATCGACAGTCCGCTCAACAGCGCCCAAAGACCGTACGCCTCCAAACCGAGAAGACGCACGAGAAGCGGCACCGCGACGAGGCCGATAAGCGAAGCGCCGAGTTGTCCGCCGACGCCCGCCAGCGTATTGAGGAACAACCGCCATGTACGCCGCGGCCGCGCGCGAACGATCGCTTCCCCACTTGCCTCCGCAGCGACGTCTCCCGGGATTATCATACGTGGCCAAAGGGTAATGCCGCAGCGCTGCATTCTGAAGGGCTCGCAGTCCTATCGTCTTGGTCCATTCATCCCATACTTCGTCCTTGCCCAACTCGGCAGCTCGGCATGTTCGTTCATGTTATGCGAGTCACTATCAGCATCAGGGGGAGCCGCACCGAAAAATCACCGGGTATGATGGCAACATGCGGTTCGCTTTTCTGACGTATGCGCCGCCTGACGATCCGCTCGTTTGGTCGGGCACACCGGTATATATCCTGCGCGCGTTGGTGCGCGCGGGTCACGAGATCGTCAACGTCGGGCCCCTCGGCCCACGCTATCCGCTGCGGGAACGCATCAAGTCGCGGCTCTATCGGCACTTCAAGCAGCGAAACTATATCATCAATCGAGAGCCCGCGGTCTTTCGCGCGCGCGGCGCGCTTGCCAGTCGACTTCTCGGATCGATCGAACCCGTCGACGCAGTGATCGCCGCATATCCGCCGGATATCGCGTTCGTCGAGACGACCCTGCCGATCGTGCTCATTCACGATGCCACGTGGAACCAATTGCTGGACTTCTACCCTGAGTTCTCGACCCATCGCTTGGCGCCCGAGACGGTCGCCGGCGGTCACTTGCTGGAGCGGCTCGCCTTGCGCAACGCGACGCGACTCCTTTACTTCACGCGATGGGCGGCCGACAGCGCCGTCGGCGATTACGGCGTTGCGCCGGAGAAAGTGGACATCGCGCTCCCGGGAGCCAATCTCGACGATCCCCCGCGACGCGACGAGGTTGAATACTCCGTCCGGGAGATGCGAGGACGCGGAGCGTGTCGCCTGCTCTTCATCGGCAAGGACTGGCTTCGGAAGGGCGGAGACGTCGCGGTTCAAATCGTCTCCGAGCTGAGAAAGCTCGAGATCGATGCCGAACTGGTCGCCGTCGGGAGCCGACCTCCGACGTCCCGTTCGCTGCCGTCGTTTGTGAAATTCGCAGGCTTTCTTGACAAGGCCGATCCAGATGACGCTCGCGCGCTGCGCCACCTCTTGCTGTCATCGGACTTCTTCTTGATGCCGACCCGGGCCGAGTGCGCCGGTCTGGTCTTTTGTGAGGCCGCCGCTCACGGCGTCCCTTCCTTGTCCACGGACGTCGGCGGCGTCTCGGAGCTGATCGCTACGGGCGCGATGGGCACGACCTTGCCGCTCGAGGCGGATCCAATGCAGTACGCTCGCTGGATCGCACAGGCTTATCGCGATCGATCGCGCTACGAACGTCTGGCGCTCGGCGCACGCCAGCGCTTCGAGTCGGTGCTGAACTGGGGATCCTTCACCCACGCGCTGGCGGCGACCGTAGAGAGGGCAGCGAACGACCTGTTGCAGCAGCGCGGCAGTCTGGTGCTTCAGGAGTAACGGGCTCCGCACCCCGCTCAGGACGGGATCTCTGCGCCGAAGAACACGCGCTCTTGTTCGCGGCGCAGCTTCCAGAGCAGCGACGTTTCTTCGAGCTGGACGTCGGCCTCGCTGATGGCATGATCGGCAGGAACGTCACGAATGAGTTTGAGTCCTTGCGCCATTCCCATGGGCACGAGACGGTCGCGTCGCGCGCGCTCGGCGGTGACGGTCGTCCCGTACACGGCGTAGCCGCCCTCTCCGTCGATCACCTCGCCTGCGCGCATGGGCTTGCGCGTCCTAGCAGCCACCTCACCGATCGGTCCGGCGACAGGGGCGCCTGTAGGCTCGCCGCGCAGTGCAACGCTGGCGATCGAGGTGCCGAGCTCGAGCCCGATGAGATGATATGGCCGCCACATCGATCCGTATCGTCCACTCGGATCGACGGCCAAGCCGTATTCGCCAAAACAGCGCAACGCGTACGGCTCATCCGACGTGAACGTGACGAACACGCCGAAGCGAATGTTGTTGGGGACTTCCTCATCGGCGGAGTAGTGCGACGTCACGACGTCGACGATGCCTTCATGGTCCAGAATGCCGCCTTCGGAGCGCGGGCGCAGCACGGTCGCCAGTTCATAGACGGATGCCGGCGCATAGCTGAGTCCGTTCTCCGGCACGGAGAGCCCCGTCGCGTTGGCAACCGCGACCATTTCAATCGATTGCTTCGTTCCGTCGAGGAACGAGTTGAACATCTTCGGATTGAACCCGCCGACGGCGATCTGCTCCGGCGTGAAGCCGTAGTATTGAAGCGCCGTCTCGGGGGTGCTGCGGCGATACTCGGGCAGGTACTTCGTTCCCTTGCCCGCGCAAACGACGCGGAAGCCACAGGTCCGTGCCCAATCGACGAGCTCGCAGATGATCGCCGGTTGATCGCCGTACGCCAGGCTGTAGACGACCCCATTGCGTTGCGCCATCCGATGCAGCAACGGTCCGATGACGACGTCGGCCTCCACGGTGACCATGATGACGTGATGGCGAGCCTCGATGGCTTTGGTCGCGTGGACGGCTGCCGCTTCCGGGAAGCCCGTGGCTTCGATCACGATGTCGACGTCACACTCTGCCGCGATCTCACCCGACGGAACGAGCGCGATCTTTCCGCTGCGCGCAAGATCGTTCGCGCGGCCTGTGCTCTCCGCCGCAACGAATCGCGTCGCGTCCCAGCCGGCCCACGAGGCGGCCGTGCGCGCTCGATCCGAATCGAGGTCCGCGAGAGCGCAAAGCTTGACCCCGTGCATCAAGCGCAGCTGCGCGAGAATCATCGTCCCGAACTTGCCGGCACCGATCAGTGCCAGCCGGATCGGCCGCTGCTGCTCTTCGCGCGCCGCCAACATCGAGGCCAGATTCACGGTATGTCTCCCTACCCGAGCGTTCCACGCCTAGCTCTCGACATGTTCTGCGCGTGCGCGGGCGGCAACCTCCACGCCTGGCGGCGCATTCCAACGGCGCTCTCTCTTATGGAGAAGCGACGCGTTCCAGCACGCGGCCCAGCCGCTCGTTGACCTGACGTGCCACCTTGTCGAGCTCAGCGTTGCCGACGACTCCGAGCATCGCGGAGGCATCGACGGCCGAAACGGTCACGTCCGTCTTCGATTGCTGAACTAACGTTGACTCGCGCGGCGACGGAGAAGTCGACGGGCGCTATTAGGCGATGTCCTCCTCGCCGATGCCGCATGTCGCGTGACCGCAATAGCAGACACCGGGATCTTCCTCGCTGTTGTCAGCGTCGCGGCAATACGTGCTGCAATACGCTTCTTCTCCAACAGCGGAATCGGCCGGACACAAGCACCGGCGATAACGGCACTCGAGCTGTTCCGTATCTATCGGTTTTGGTTCGTTCACGGCGCAGGTACCTCTCCAACTGGGGATGCTACGGCATGCCGCTGCGGCCAGCGCACCACGACGACGGGAACGTCCGCCTTGCGCAGTACGCCTTCCGTCACACTCCCCAGCAGCGCGCGAGCCAGACCATGACGTCCGTGGCTGGCCATCACGATAGCGTCGACGCCGCGTTCCTGCGAGACATTCACGATCTCGTCGATGGCATTCCCTTCCCGAACGACGTACTCCGCTTCCAGGCCTGACGATTTCGCGATCTCCACCGCTTCGCTCAGCGCCCGGGTTGCGACGCGACGCATCTCATCGATCACCCCCTTGGGATCGACGAATGCCTCGCTCGTAGCGGCGATGATGGGTGCGGTATCGACGACGTTCACGAAAATGACCCGACACCTCCAGTCGGCAACCATCTTGCAGATCGCACCCGCAACGTCTCGGCTACCCTCGGAATCATCGATCGGCACCAGTATCGTCTTGAACATGCTACCGCTCCAATCTCGACCATGTCGACGTGGACGTTGCTCCCGCGGCCAGTCGAGGCCACGCCTGCACGCTCACCATACGCCGATGCCGTGATCCCCTTGTGAACGTCCGAGGAATGTCTATTCGAATCGACGGCGAGCGCACTCCATCTTTCCATTTCCGTCCGGAGATAAACGGCAGCCGGGGGTCCTCTCGAGACGCTCGCGTCAGCCGGAGGAAAACAGCCGGCTGCGAGGCAACCTGGCGCGGCGAGATCGCCGTGGAGGGACGCCATGTCAACATCTGACGCAAGGGTGCGGATCGGCTTCGTCGGTACCGGAATCATGGGGAAGCCGATGGCGAGCAATCTCTTGCGTGCCGGGTTTCCCGTTGCCGTCTACAACCGCACGGCGTCGCGCGTTGCCGACCTGCTGGTCGCCGGTGCGACGGCGCCCGGCTCGCCGCGGGCCGTTGCCGAAGTCAGCGACGTCGTGATCACCATGCTTCCCGGCTGGCCGGAAGTCGAAGCGGTCCTGCACGGTCACGACGGCCTGTTGGCCGGCATGCGTCCGGGCTCGACCTACGTCGGCATGGAGACGCTCGCTCCAGAGCAGTCGCAAACCATCGCGAAGCTCATGAGCGAGCGCGGGATCGCCGCGCTCGACGCTCCGGTGAGCGGCGGGGAGAAGGGCGCGACGGAGGCCACGCTGGCCATCATGGTCGGCGGGCCACAGGAGACCTTCGAAGCCGTGCTGCCGATCTTGCGGGCCATGGGCAGCAATGTCACGCGCATCGGTGACGCCGGTGCGGGCCAAATCGCCAAAGCCTGCAACCAGCTCATCGTCGCCGTGACGATCGAGGCGGTCGCCGAGGCGATGGCGCTCGCTCGAGCCTTCGGCGTCGATCAGCGGCTGATCCGCCAGGCCCTCATGGGCGGATTCGCCACGAGCCGGATCCTTGAGCTACACGGTCAGCGCATGATCGACGGCGACTATACGCCCGGGGGCGCCATGAAGGCGCACATGAAAGATCGCGAGATCGTCGCCGAAACGTGCCGCTCAGCCGGCCTCGAGCTGCCGGCCGCCAGGCTCGCGTTCGATCGCATGAAGGAGATGGTCGATCGAGGCGACGGAGATCTCGACCACAGCGCGCTCTACTTGCTCCTGGCGCGCGCAACCGGGCGGGACGGATCCACGATCCACTCGCTCCAAGAACCGGGATAGAGACGCGAACCCGGCAAGCCGGCGTGGGTCATCGCAAGCATGTTGACGCATGCGGAGACGCCCGACCCACACTGATGCACGACACGTTCCGGAACGCCGGCTCCGAGCGCGGCGAACTCCGCTCGGAGACGCTCGGGCGCTTTCATGCGGCCGCGGTCATCGTAGTTGTCTTTGTAGCATCGATTGCGAGCGCCGGGAATATGCCCGGCGACGGGATCGATCGTCTCGTTCTGTCCCGCGAATCGATCGGGACTTCTCGCATCAAGGATCAACAACTCGGGAGAATGCAAACTCGCGAGCACGGCGTCGGCGTCTACCGTAGCGCCGTGCTCCATGCGGACAGTCAAGGCTCCGGGCTTCGGTGACGAGACGTGAGCGTCTCGTTCCAGCGGATAGCCGGCTCCGATCCATCCAGCCAAGCCGCCGTCGAGCACGGCCGTTGCGACATGGCCGATCCAGCGCGCGAGAAACCACAGACGCGCTGCAAACATATCGCCGCCGTCGTCGTAGGCGACGAGCTGCGTCTCATCGCCGACTCCGATCCCGCGTAGGAACTGGGCGAACGACTCCGGGTCAGGCAGCGGATGACGGCCGTTGCGCCCCGTCTTCAGCCCGGTGAGCTCCGTCTCGAGCGAGGCGTAGAACGCACCGGGAATATGCCCCCGCAGGTACAGGCGACGTCCAGCTTCGGCATCGGCGAGCGCGCTGCGGCAATCGACGACGACCCACCTCGGATCCTCGAGATGCGCGCGCAGCGTTGGCGCGTCTATCAGCGTGGCGTGCATGGCATTTCTGAAGACCGATCGAGCGCAAGCATGTTCGTCTATCATAAATGATTGCCGCAAACGCGCAACCGGAAAAGACGCAAGCGCTTGAACCGGGCGTCACGTGAACGGCGGCCGACCCTAGGCAACTTCCAGGCGCGTTACCATCATGCCTTCATCCTCTGCGTAGCGCATCCATCGCGCAGATCGTCGCATCCGCCTGAGCATTCGGGTGCGCATCGTCCACACGGCTGATCCGGCGCCCGACGACCAGTCACCCGAGACCCTGCGTCACCTGCCGATGATGGGCGCCGTCCACCAGAGCATGAACTTCCAGTCAGGTCCTCCGTTCGGCGCCGCCGACTTCGCTCCCATCGCCGTCTCGAAATAGGCGTGGAGATACCTGTAGCGCGGCACGTTGAAGACGACGTCGAGGTTGCCGCCGTTGTTGATCGTGCCGGCCGCGCTCGTGATCTCTCGCCGATAGCCGATCAACGCCAAGTTGTTGAAGACCGGCTCGTAGACCTCGGCGGTCAAACCGTGGCCCGCGACTGCCCCGAGCGCCCTGCCGTTGATGTCGAGACCGGCATTCCCGTCGAACGTCGACTGGTACACGACGAAGGCGCCCGGCACACCGTGACTCTGGGGATCGCGCTGCGCATAGGCCGCGATCGAGTGATAGCTGTCCGACGTGCCCTCCGCGAGCGGGAAGGTGCCGATGCTGCCGTAGAGACCCACTTCCAAAGGACGATCACCCGGGGCGTAGGCGGCCTTCCACTGGAACGTCTTCTCACTGATCGTGGAGTCGAAGTCGGCGGCACCGGGTAGGTTGTTCGTGGTCCCGAGCCATCCGGCTTCGACTTCGAAGCTGTTGTGCACGTAGCCGAGCTTAGCTCCCCACCGGTTGGCATCCAGCTGCCACACGTGCTCGCCGATGACCATCTCGGGAACGGAGAAGCTGCTGAGGTCAGACCACTGCGAGAACGGCGACGGCGCCGGCGCTTCGATCTTCCCGATGTAGAAGTGGCCGTCGCGGTGGAACAGATTGTTGTAGGTCACCCAGGCCGTGTCGAGGCCTCCGCCCGACTCGTCGTTCTGATAGAGCCACTGCTGTACGTGGTACGTCCAGTCCTGCCCAATGTATCCAACGGCGTGCAAGGCTACGTTGCCGTACGTTATCGTGTGGGTAGGATGGGACGGGTCTCCGGCGCCGGTGCTGTCGCCATTGATCTGCTCGCCGACCCAGACCGGGAACGTGTCCCGCAAGACCTCCGGTTTCAACGACGCATAGGCTGTGCGCTGCACGTAGCGCCCATAGGCGTTGAGGGCCGGCACGACGGTGTGGCAAGCGCTGCATTGTACGCCGTAGGCTTGGGCGAACGGGGGCATCGCCTCCGAGGGCTTGGCATGGAGACCGGAGATCACGAGCCCCACCCCGAGCGCTGCAGCCGTCATAGGGAGCGTACCACGCATCTACTGCACCTCGACCGTCAGCGTCATGTTGTCGTGGCCGGATCCACATACGACCGAGCAATGAACGACGTACGTCCCCGATTTCTTTGGCGTAAACGTCACCTCTACGAACTTTTTGGGCATGATGGTGGTGTTGGGAATTCCAAGCTCCTCGGACGCGATGCCGTGCACGCCTTCCGAAGACGTCAAGCGAAGCGTGGTGGGCTCACCTGATGGGATCGAAATCTTCGCCGGCGTGAACTTCCAGTTCGAGGCAACGACGTCGACGGTCGGATGCGCCATAACCGATCGTGCCAACGCTGCCACGATGACCAGCCCCAAAAACACAGGGAGCATGAGACGACGCACAAACATGTTCCTAACTCCTCTGGGCAGCGGGTCCGCCCAACGTCTACAGGCTACCCGGTCGGCGTGAATATTCCGTGAACTCGACTACGCACAAACTTCCAAGGTGCTTCTCAGGCCGACCCGCCCCCGGCACGAAAAGATGACGCGCATCTGGCGAGCAGCAGCAAGAACGGGTTCCGGAGTTGATGGCCGAGGATTCGCAGCCTGGTCGTGCCGCGGCTCTCGATGGTGTTGCAGCCAGAGCGTGGGTTCGATGCTGCGCCGCTGACGTCGGCCGTTGGGGATCACGCTCCACCAACACCTGGCATAATTGGCCGATGACCATCGCCGCATTCATCTCGGTGGGCCCGTTTTGGTCGAAGAAGGATCGTGGTTCCTGGTCGACCCTGAAGGGCGAAGCCGAGCATCGTTCGCGGCGTCGTCAATGAGCTCATCGTGGAGATTCCCGGGCCGCACGCGCGGACCGATCAAGACATCGCTGAGGCTGCGCTCCACGCACTGGCATTGGACGTGCGCGTTCCTGCAAGCCGGGTTCAGCTCGTCGTCAAGAACGGTTGGATCACGTTGAGCGGAACGGTGGACGGATATTACCGGAAAGAGGCCGCTTTCTCCGACGTGCGGAATCTCGCCGGAAAGACGACGCTTCTTCATCGCAAGCTTCGCATACCCGATGGTGCGATGAGCGTCTCTGGAGCGCTACTTCCGCCTCGTGTTACGCAATCCATGTGCCGTGGAGATACCGCGCGCGCCCTCGAGCCGAGAACCGTGGAGCTCCGCGCCGGTGAAGTCGGCGCCGGTGACGTCGGCGCCGCGCAAGTCGGCTTCCTGTAGATCGGCCGACCTCAGGTTGGCGTGCGCCAGCGTCGCACGCTGGAACACAGCGAAGCTGAGATCGGCGAAGGAAAGGTCGGCGTAGGCCACGTTCGCTCCGCGCAAATCCGCGCGCGAGAAGTTCGTGCGGAGCTGCCCCATCGGCTGGTTCTCCATTTGCGTCCCCAAATGCGCATGCGAGAGATCGGCGCGGACGAAGCTCGCATTCGGGGCCACGAGATAGCCGACGGCGCCGGCCAGACGGGCGCCGCTGAAGTCAGCCCCGCGTGCGAGCCCCAGGAAGGTGGCGCCGCGCAGGTCTGCGCCGCGCAGGTTCGCGTTGCTCAAGATCGCGTTCGTGAGGATCGCCTCGCGCAGCGACGCGCCGGCCAGATCCGCGCCGTCGAGGCGCGTGGCCAAGAGATTCGCGCCGTCGAGGCGTGCACGCTTGAAGCGCACGCCCTCGAGATGAAGGTATGAGAGATCTCGGTGCGCCAGGTCGGGAACGCCGTTCGCGGGCGCGCCGGCCAAGAGCGCGCGCACCTGCTCCGCCGTTAGGCGCTCGGCCGCACGCGCCGCCATACCGGACATCAGGAGCGCTCCCACGCCGGCTAGTATGGTGACTCGCGAGAGCCGAGGCTCCATGGCAAGACTATTCCACCGCGAAGCCGTACGCGATGTCGGCGAGCCGTCCTCTGAAATAGGGTTGTTCCCGGCCCTCGATGTTCCAGTAGGCTTCCACGTCCAGCGGCACGCGCATTTCGCCGCGTTCCTCGTACCCACGGTACGAGCCGCCCCACGGCGTGATCTCGTAGTCGCCCTTCCCGGCGCGATAGCGCGCCGGCGTGTAACATGAGACGATCTCGCCGGCCTGCGCGAATTCGAACTCTAGGCTGACGCTCACCGTGCCCTCAGTCAACGTCGCCAGCGCACGGCTGTCGTCGATCGAGCACCACGTCAGCTCGGCGGATGGTAGCAGCGCCGTCGGAAACCAAACCGCCTCGCCGAGATAGCGCTGCAGCGCCGCGGCGTTGAGGTGCGTATCACCGCGTTCGTTCACCAAAGAAACGACTGACGAGATCGCTGCCGTCATCGACGCTTCGCTCGAAAGGTACGCATCGCAAACATTCACGACGGGCCAACGGAACGTTCGGAATAGACGAATGTGGGCGTCCCAGACAAAACCGGGCGGCGCAGTCGTAAACGTCTGCGTTGCGTCGAACCGACGCCACCCGTCTTCCGCGCTCGGCATGAGGAACTCGCCCGTCTGGACGACCCGCGCGGACCGTACACACGATTGTCCGTCGTGCAAGACGGCTCTGAAATAGCGCAGCACCGGCGCCGGGAGCGACTCGAGCATCGCAAGGCGCACAGTCCCCGATGCTTCGTCTTCGGAAGGCTGCGCCGCGCGGCCGAGCTGCCGCACGTATTCATCGGTGACGCGGTTCCAGCGTCGAGTCGCGAGCGTGAGGGTTCCGACGGTTGCAACCGCGGCGGAGCCCATTGCCGCGGCGATGACGTTGATCCATCGCTTCAAGAGGAGGGTGCTCCATGGCCGTCCGGTTTCCGTAGGAAGGGCGTTAAGAGATCGATCGGGATGGGGAATACCGTCGTGGAGTTGTGCTCGGCGGCGACTTCCGTGAGCGCCTGCAAGAAGCGCAGCTGCAAGGCCACCGGCTGGGTTGAGATCTGCTCGGCAGCCATCACGAGCTTCCCCGCCGCTTGATACTCGCCTTCGGCGTTGATCACTTTCGCGCGCCGCTCCCGTTCGACTTCAGCCTGCCTGGCCATCGCACGCTTCATCGTATCCGGCAAGATGACGTCGCGCACCTCGACGAGGGTGACTTTGATTCCCCACGGCTCAGATCCCTCATCGATAATCTGCTGAAGCTGTTGGTTGATTCGGTCGCGCTGGCTGAGAAGTTCGTCCAGCTCATGCTGGCCGAGAACGCTTCGCAGCGTCGTTTGGGCAAGCAAGAACGTCGCCTTGGAAAAGTGCTCGACTTTCACCACCGCATCCTCCGGGTTCACGATGCGGAAGTACATGACGGCATCGACGGTAACCGGAACGTTGTCGCGCGTCATCATCTCCTGGCGGGGTATCTCCAGGGTCACAACGCGGAGGTCGATTCTCATCATCCGATCCACGATCGGTATGAGGAGGATCACGCCGGGGCCCTTGGCGCGGAGCAGGCGGCCCAAGCGAAACACGACTCCTCGTTCGTACTCACGCGTGATCTTCACCGCGGAAGCGAGCAATGAGAGCAGCACGATGATGATGACGATGGGAACGAGAATCGTGGCGATCATGTCATCCCCTCCTTCTTTTGAGTCTCTTCACCCTTACGAACTTGCAGGCGCAGCCCGTTGACCCGCGCCACGCGGATGCGCTGCCCTGCCGGAATGACGCCATCCACGGTCTCGGCATTCCACAGCTCGCCCTGCACGAATACGGTGCCTGTCGGAGCGAGATCGCTTCGCGCCACTCCAACCGCGTCGATCAATCCCTCGCGCCCCGTCTGGACCTTGCGAGTTTGGGCTCGGATCCCGGCGCCCACGGCGAACATGAAGAATGCCGCCGTCAGCGCGGCGAGCGTCAGAACGAGAGTGAGCGAGATGCGCAGGAACGGGGCCTGGTACTCCGTGAGGATCAGCGAGCCCAGAACGAATGAGGCGATGCCGCCGGCCGTGAGGACACCGTGGCTTGGCACCTTGATATCGGCGATGAACAGGATCAATGCGAAGCCGATCAGCAGCAATCCAGCGAAGTTCACTTCAACCACGGCAAACGAGGCCAGCGCCAAGATGAGCGCAAGCCCTCCGATCACCCCCGGGAAGACAGATCCGGGATTGCCCAATTCGAAGATGATTCCATACATGGCGATCGTCATGAGGATGAGTCCGATGTTGGGGTCGCTGAGAAGGGAGAGCAGACGCTCCGCCACATCCATCGGGATGTCGGCGACTCGGGCATCCATCGTCCCGAGCCGACGCGAGCCTGCGGCTGTTCTTACCACCCGCCCGTTGATCTTCGTCATGAGCGCTTGCCGGCTATCTGCAATGACGTCGATGACGTGAAGGCGGAGCGCCTGCTCGGCGGTGATGGAAACGCTCTGTCGCACCGCCTGCTCCGCCCACGATGCGTTCCGTCCGCGCCGCAAGGCGAATCCGCGAATCTCGGCGACGGCGTCGTTGGTGATCTTGGTCATCTCCGTCTTGTCGACGCCGGGTCCCAACCCAACAGGATGAGCGGCCCCCAAATGCGTCGTCGGCGCCATCGCGGCGATGTTAGCCGCATACGTGACGAAGACGCCCGCGGACGCGGCGCGCGCGCCGCTCGGATAGACGTAGACCACCGTCGGCACCGGCGAATTGAGCATGGCCTTGGTGATGTCTTCCATGGACTTCAGCAAGCCGCCGGGCGTATCCATCTCGATGATGAGTGCCTGCGCATGCTCGCGCTCAGCCTGGTTGAGGCCTCGTATCACGTACCGGGCAGTCGCGGGGCCGATCACGCCGTTGAGGCGGACGACATCCACCAAAGCAGCTGCTTTCGCCGTGGAAGGCGCCACCAGTATGGCCATCACGAGGAGGGCGAGCGCGCCGACGAAACGCGTGCGAGGCAGCATGGTGTGCCTTTCTGTTTGTTTGTGTATTTCGCCGGCGCACACCCGATCATCTGCTAAGCAACCAAACGTCTGGACGATGTTGCGTCGGCTTGCGGTTGCCAGGACGGAATCCCTTGCATTCCCGGCGGAATGAATCGCATGCCAAAGGCAACGCAACTCACGGTGTCCGTGCAGAACCAACCGGGAGCGCTCGCGCACGTGGCCAACATTCTCGGAAAGGCCGGCGTGAACATCGTCGACTTTCTCACCGGCGCGACGGGAGCCGCAGGCTTCGTGCAAGTGGTGGTCGATGACGTGGGCAAGGCGCAGTCGGCGCTCCAGCGCGAAGGGCTCTCGTATACCGAGCAAGAGGTGCTGTGCGTCGAGCTGCCGGACAAACCAGGGGCGCTTGGGGAGTTTGCCGGGAAGCTCGCCGCCAAGAACATCAACATCAACGTGGGATACGCGACGACCGTGCTCGGAGCAACGACCGTCGGCGCCGTGTTAGCCGTCTCCGATCTCGACGAAGCTGATCGCATCCAGTAGGTGGGACATCGCATCCCCCGTCTTCAGATGGGACTGGGCTCCCACGGCCCCGAACACATGGCGGAAGAGTGTCGGAATCGAACCGACCGGCCCCCTTGCGAAGGCCTCCGTGGTTTTGAAGACCAGGTGAGCCACCAGGCCCATACTCTCCCATATCGTGCTCTATGCCTTATCGGATCGGCGGTTGCGTATTGCCCGGTTACTCTGGTTAGCTAGGCAAGGCGACCTATGCGCACCGTTTACTCATCCGCCGGCTCCGGGACGGCCCTCGAAGGTTCGCTCTTGGCTGCCGAACGCCTCGCGGAGGGCTCTCATCGAGGTTATCCGTGGCTCCAGCGGCGACGCTTTTCATGAAAAGGCATGTTGCCGCGCTTAGATGGTCACCGCCGTTGCTGTCATCGACGTCCGCACAGATTCGCCATCCGCTAACGATCGGTTTTTGTTGATACGAATGTCTGGCGATTCTTCACGTATGCGAAGTTCACGACCGGCGACAACGTTCGATCACACAAGAGCGGTCAGAGACGCGCTAAAGCTAGGCTGCAAATCCACGTCGTCGCCTGCGCTGCGGAGATCGAGATGGAGAAGCTGGTTCTGACGGATCCCGCCAAAGTCGAGGTGGCAGCGACCTACAATAGCGCTGCCGACCATTTCGACGACGTTCCGCTTGCATTTTGGGACCGCTTCGGTCGCCGCACCGTCGATCGCCTCGACCTCAAAGCCGGTTCGACTGTGCTCGACGTTGGCTGTGGGACAGGCGCCTCCGCGCTCCCGGCGGCAGCCCACGTCGGACTCGGCGGAAGCGTCGTCGGCGTCGATCTCGCCGACAACCTTCTGGAGCTGGCCCGCGCCAAAGCGGCGGAACGCGGGCTCAATAATGTCGAGTTTCGCCTGGCCGACATGACGGATCTCGGGTTTCCCGCAAAACGCTTCGACGCCGTCGTGAGCGTCTTCAGCATCTTCTTCGTCCCCAACATGGAGGCGCTGGTCTGCGAGCTTTGGCGGATGGTGCGCCCCGGCGGCAAACTCGCGATTACGACGTGGGGTCCGCGCATCTTCGAACCTGCGTACACCGTTTGGAGAGACTTGGTGCGGGCTGAGCGGCCGGACCTGTATTGCGCCTTCAATCCGTGGGACCGCATCACGTCGCCGGAACAGATGCAAGAACTCATACGTGGCGGAGGCGTGCCGCATGCAGAGGTCGTTTCCGAGAGCGGACGTCAACCGTTGCGGTCGCCGGAAGACTGGTGGACGGTCGTGATGGGCTCGGGTCTGCGCAGCACGATGGACGCCATGGATGCGGAGACGGCGACACGCATCCATGACCGCAGCGTCAACTGGCTGCGTGACAACGCGATCGAGTCGATCGAGACCAACGTCATCTACGGCGTTGCGATCAAGGCCTAGGCCGCGCCGCCGCGGCGGCGCGCTCGCCCGCGGCCGCATAGCCGCGCGTCCACGCGATCAGCAGGAGCGTCGTTCCGATCGCCAGGACCGGCGAGGCCGTGACCACGATGGACGGCAGCGACTCCTTAGCGTGTCGAGCGCGGGGAAGATCGCTGAGATCGCGAACGCCTCGATCATCGGGGCACCCCGCCGGAGCAAGAGCGCCGGGACCGCATATGGGAGCACGACACCGACGAGCGGGTTACGGCAGAGACCGCCGGAGCGAGGTGTCATGATATAGTCATCTCGACGTTTCACCCGTACCAATCCGATATCGCGATCGTGAGAAGAGCTGATGAAGCGGCGAGAGCACGCAGGAACGACCAGGCGCCCCGCGCCAATCCTGCGTCCATGCCACGATCGGTCGCCATCATCGGCGGAGGCGTCATCGGCAGCGCCGTCGCCTACTTTCTCACACGCGATCCTGCATTCGAGGGAACCGTCACCGTCGTCGAGCGGGATCCGACGTATCGGACGGCGTCATCCGCGCTCAGCGCCAGCTCCGTCCGTCAACAGTTCTCGACGCCGATCAACATCGAGATGTCGAAATTCGGCATCGCGTTCTTGCGTGATCTGGGAACATGGCTTGGCGCGAACGGCGATCGCCCCGACATCGGGCTCGTGGAACATGGTTACCTCTTCCTTGCCAGCGACGCCGGCCTCGACGTGCTGCGCCGTAACTACGCGATTCAGCACGAGCACGGCGTGGATGTCGCGCTCCTCGACCCCGCAGGACTTCGCGAGCGGTTTCCCTGGCTCTCCACCGACGGCGTCGTCATGGGCAGCCTGGGAGTGACGGGCGAGGGGTGGTTCGACGGCTATCTCCTCCTCCAAGCATTTCGAAAGAAAGCCGTCGCGCAAGGAGTTCGATACACGGCGGAGGAGGTCGTCGGCGTTTCAAAGGACGGCGAACGTCTCGTGCGGGCCGTGCGCTTCGCCGACGGATCTTCTCTCGTGGCCGACGTTGTCGTAAATGCGGCCGGACCGTGGGCGGCAACCGTCGCTGAGATGCTCGGTGTCGAACTGCCCGTCCGCGCGCGTCGTCGTTGCGTCTACGCGTTCGTCGCGCCCGAGAGCTTGCCGCGTTGCCCGCTCGTCATCGACACGACCGGCGTCTATTTCCGTCCCGAGGGAGACGGCTTCATCGCCGGCTTCTCACCGCCGGAAGAGAACGATCCCGACGATCTGCCCCTGGAACCCGATCGTGCCGCCTTCGACGAGGTCGTTTGGCCGGCGCTCGCGCAGCGCGTCCCCGCCTTCGACCGCATCAGGCTCCGCAGCTCTTGGGCCGGCTACTATGAATACAACGTCTTCGACCACAACGGCATCGTCGGCAAGCACCCTGACATCGAGAACGTCTACTTCGCCAACGGCTTCAGCGGCCACGGACTGCAACACTCGCCGGCCATCGGACGCGGCGTTGCCGAACTGATCGTCCACGGACGCTACCGTACGCTCGATCTGAGTCCGCTCTCCTTCGAGCGCGTGCTCCGCAATCAGCCCATCGTCGAGCTCAACGTCATTTGAGGCGTTCGAACAGCGTCGGGGTCATGCGCCGTACCATTTGAAACGCGGCCACAGTTGCGAGAGCGGCGCGCGCGGATGCGTGCATACGTAGATGGGAGTCGGGCCTTCGACGACCCATTTGTACGGGTTGCCGTACGTGGCGACGAGACGAACGTCCTTGAACGCGCTCTTGAGCACGTCGACCTGCATGGCTCCGACCGCAATCATCGTCTCACCCGTGTAGCCGTGCGTGCCCCACAAGTAGTACGTGTTCTGGCCGCTGATGACCGGCGGCAAGCCATACCGTGGTCCGTAGAACGCCAGCGCGCTCGCGTCGCCGTACGTGTCGGCGAAGAGACCGGTTTTCGCGCGCACGGAGGGCGGTAGCGCATCGTAGACGCGCGCCACGTGCTCGGCCAGCTCGTTCCATCCGAATTCTTCGGCGAACAGCGGCTGGACGAGATGCTCCTCGCCGCCGTTGCGGCCCGTCAAGCCCAACGCTTTCGAATATGCGATCAGCCCGTCGACGGGAAGGACCGGCAACGAGAGCGGCACGAGCGGCAGCGTCGATGCCACCGCGATGACCGGCACTGCCTGCCGAAGGCGCGCAGCGCTGCTCCACGCGCGTTCGAGCGCAATGGAGCCGGCGGCAAAGAGCGTCGCGTAGATGCCGATGATGTAGTAGCCCTTCGCCGCCGTCGCGATCGCCAACGCGAAGAGAACGACATAGGCGATCCCGATGGAGCGATACGAACGGAGACGCCGATCGAAGAGCAGGCTACCCAAGCCGAAGAGCCAGAGCGGCGCCATGATGGGGCCGGTGAAGAGCGCCTGCTCCAGGACGAACGCGACGGCATTGCTCGCCACGCTCTTGTATTCCAGCTCGAGGCCGTTATTGAAAGCATGGCGATTGAGGACGTCGCCGTGGAGCACGGTGAACATCGGCCAATCGTGGCGTGCCTCCCAGAGGAGATTCGGAGCGAGCAACGCCAGCGACAGGGCGATCGACGCGGGGAACCACGGGCTCGCGAGCGCGCGCCGCTCGTGTGTCAGCGCCAAGCCGACCAGCAGGGCGACGACGAGCAGCGCCATCGAATACTTTCCATAGAGACCGAATGCAACGGCGGCGCCGACGGCAGGCCACAGCCTCGACTCCCCGGTCCGGACGATCCGGATGACGAGCCATGTCACCAGTGACCACGAAAGGGGCTCGAACGAGGTGGTCGTCAGCGTGTTGCCGAGGAGCAGGTACGCCGGCATGAGCGCGACGCCGAGGCCTGTCAAGAGCACGGCATATCGCCCGCCGCCGAGCTCTCTGGCGACCCGGCAGGCAGCCAGCACGGTGGCCGCCGCGCTCAGCATAGGCAAGATGCGCAACGCCACGAGCGCGTAGCCAAAAGCGCCTGCAAGCCGCGCGGCAAACACGACGAGAGGCGGCTGATCCACATAGCCCCATGCCATGTGATGGGCGCACGCGATGAAGTAGAGTTCGTCGCGGAAATAGCCGTAGCGCCCGCTGGTCGCCAGGTGGAGAACGAACGCAAAGAGCGCAAGCAGGAGCGCCATCGTCGCGCCGGTTTACGCGACCGTACGTGGAGCGACCTTCCGTTACACCGCTCTTACACCGTAATCTGAATGATCACATTGCTGCAAAGCATTTCCAAATGCGCTCACGACCGTTGCACGAATATCATGCGCGCCGTATCTGCTCTGGAGGAGTCCTTGTGAAGCGCTCTCTCGCACAAGTTCTCTCTCCACCACCACGCGGGATCGCATCGCGTACATGAGATCCACGGCAGCTTGCGCTTCGCGCGCTGCGGCGGCATGTGGGGACCGGGGTTCGTGCGCTTCGGCGATCCCGTTCCGCGCGATGCGCTCGAGGCCGCGCGTGCCGCCGCCTCGCGCGCCAACGTGGTGTTGTCGATCGGAACGTCCGCCGTCGTCCAACCCGCGGCATCTCGCGCGCGGGCGACGGAGATTCTTCCTCCTCTCGTCGAAGCTGTCAAGAGACGCATCGCGGCCTAACGGCGCTGGGCCGCGTCGAGGAGCTGCGGCAGCAGCGATCCCGCCGGTGAGGCGTAGCGCTCGTCGAGACGATCCGAGATGGGCGTCTCTTCAGGATTGATCTCCACGGTAATACAGCCGCGCGGCGCCGACTCCCACAGCCCGGCGGCCGGGTAAACCAGCGCCGACGTTCCGACGACCAGCAACACGTCGGCGGAGGCGACGGCTGCCTGTGCCGCCTCCCACGCGCCGTGCGGCAGCGCCTCGCCAAACCACACGACACCCGGTCGCATCCGTCCCCCGCAATCGTGATCGATGGCATCCAGCGGCCACCCGTCGTCGGGCATCGGGGCGCGCTCCGCGCAACGCGTGCAGTACGCCTTACGCAGCGTTCCGTGGAGCTCGAGCACGTTGCGCGAGCCCGCGCGCAGATGGAGACCGTCGACGTTCTGCGTGACGACGGTGACGCGCGGCAGCGCGCGTTCCAACTCCGCGAGCGCACGGTGCCCCGGGTTGGGCTCGGCCGTGCGACAGCGCTGCCAGCGCTCGTTGTACCACGTCCAGACGAGGCGTGGATCGCGCGCGAAACCGTGCGGCGAGGCGAGGTCCTCGACGCGATAGCGCCTCCAGTAGCCGTCCACGCCGCGAAACGTGGGAATTCCGCTCTCAGCGGAGAGCCCGCTCCCGGTCAGCGCCACGACATGGCGTGCCGAGCGCAGCGCTTCGATCAAACGAGTCGACAAGCCTGCGCGTTCGTTGCGCATCATGTCGCGAAGTAGCACACGATGAATGCCTCGTACGGCGTTCCGGCGACGTCGAAATCGGCGTCGACGAGCTTCTTGAGGGCACCGCGCGCTCCGGTTCCTTCACGCTCGGCTTCGATGATAGAGGCCACGACCGCGGCCCGCGTGCCGCCGGCTCAGTGAACCAAGACGACGCTATCGACGGCGCACTCGACGGCTTCCCGTATGCGCGTGACGTGATCGCGCGTCAGCGTCTCACGCGTGAAGGGCACATTGGCATACTTGAGGCCCGAGGCGACGACCTTCGGTTCCTCCGGCTCGTCAAGCTCTTCGCTCGGGCGCACGTTCACCACCAAGCCGATGCCGCGCTTCGCAAGCGCTCGCAGCTCCTCGTCAGTCGGTTGGCCCGCTACCGTGAAGCGCCCGATCCTGACCTCATTTTTCACGGCACCCTCCTTTGAACGTCATGCAAACACCGGCACCTACGCGCAGGAGCGGGGCTCCCCCTCCGGAGTACGGCGGGCGGACCCGGCGACGCCACGGCGAAGAGTCACGGCCATGGACGTGATCTCCGTATCGGATCGCTCGGCTCTCCTTGCGCTCTGCGAACGCCTCGAACATGCCGGGCGCGTAGCCATGGACACGGAGTTCCATAGCGAGAACTCCTATGTCCCGCGGTTGATGCTGCTTCAGCTGGCCTTCGACGACGGCGTCGCGCTGGTCGACCCTTTGGCCATCGCCGACCTTTCGCCGTTGGCGCGGGCGCTGGAGCATCGTTTGGTCATCGGCCACGCGCTCTCCAGCGATCTGCGCATCTTCTACGAGCGTTTCGGAAGCCTGCCGGGCAACGTTTTCGATACGCAGATCGCAGCGGCGTTCTGCGGCTTCGGCGCCGCCATCTCACTGGCCGATCTCGTGCAGGAGCTGCTCCACGTTCGCCTGCGCAAGTCGCACACGGTCAGCGATTGGAGCGCGCGGCCGCTCTCCCCCGCGCAGATCCAATACCTCGTCGATGACGTCATCCATCTCATTCCGCTCTACGAGCGCATTCGCGCGCTGCTCGTCGAGCGCGGCCGCCTCCCGTGGGCCGAGGCGGAATGCAAGACGCTCAGCGATCCCGCGCGCTACCGCGTCGAGAGCGATCGCCTCTACTTGAAAGTCGCCGGCAACCAGCGTCTCAACCGACGGGAACTCGCCATTCTCTCCGAGCTCGCGCAGCTGCGAGAGCGCGTCGCCCGCGAGCGCGACGTGCCGCTGCGCTTCGTCGCTCCCGACGACGTGCTGATCGCCATCGCGTCGCTGCGCCCCAAGAGCGTGCGCGATCTCGACGCCGTGCGTCGCATCAGTGAGCAAACCAAACGCACGCTCGGCAAGCTCTTGATCGACGCCGTGGCAGCCGGTGAAGCCTGGCCCGAAGATCGGCTTCCGCCGAAGCCTCAGCGCGGCCTTGACAACGCGCGCGAGTCGTTGGTGACGCTGATGAGCGTCGTAACGAGCGCTATCGCCGCCGAGCAGAAGCTGCCGACCTCGCTGCTCGTACCGCGCTCCTCGCTCGAGCGAGTGGCTCGAGAGCTTCCGCGTGACCACGAAACGTTTAACGCGACACTGGGACTCTCCGATTGGCGGACCGAGCTCGTGGGCGAGCCGCTCTGGCGCCTCGTGAACGGCGAGCGCAAGATTGCCGTCCACGGCTACCTGCGCGGCGAGCCGCAATTGGCCATCGATCCATGACGAGCGCCCGCCTCGATCGTCTTCGCAGGCGGGCTGAAGGCCTGGGGCAAATACATTTGCCTCATGTTCGAACCAGTTGCCCCATCGTCGATCGCCGGACGTCGGCAGCGCTTGGGTCTCTCGCAGAGTGAGTTGGCCCGCGCGGCGGGCATCACGCGCCAGGCCGTGGCCGCCATCGAGTCGGGCCGCGTTCAGCCGACGGTGGGCGTGGCGCTGGCGATCGCGAGGCGCTTGGAGGCGAGCGTCGAGGAGCTCTTCGGCACCCGAGAGAGCGGCGAGACCCTTCATCTCGAGCATGCCGATGCCACGCTCGACGTCGGCTCACGCGTCGTCTTGGCCAACATCGGAGGGCGCCTCGTCGCTCGCGCGATCGACGAACTGCCGCCGTTGCCGGGGTTGGTGGAGGCGGCGGGGGCTGTCGTCAGCGGGACTGACGGCGGCGGCCTCCGCCTGAGGCTCCTCCAGTCCCCCGCCTCCATCGACCGTACCATCTTCTTGGCCGGCTGCGACCTCGGCGTCGCCCTGCTCGCGCGGCGTGCGGCCCGGCATGTCGCCGGGCAGGAGTGCATCTGGCTTTCAACGAGCAACGAACAGGCGTTACAAGAGCTCTCGCTCGGCCGCGTGCACATGGCCGCGGTGCACGTCGCGCGCGGCAACGACGATCGTTTCGCGATTCCCGGAACGGTCGGCTTCGAGGTCTCAGGCCTCGAAGAAGGCTGGCTTGTCGCGCGGGGCAATCCGCTGAAGCTCACTGGTGCGCGCGATCTTCTTCGGCGCCGCGCACGGCTGGTCAACCGGCCCCGCGGCTCGGGAGCACGCGCGCTCTTGGATGCCGAATTGCGGCGGGCCGGCATCGCCGCGCGTTCCATCGACGGATACCGGCACGTGCTTCCCGGGCAGTTGGACGTCGCGCGCGCGATCGCTCAGGATTTCGCAGATACGTCGATCGGCATCGGAGCCGTCGCGCACGCCTTTCGTCTGGACTTCATCCCGCTACGGCAAGAGCGCTGCCTGCTGGTCGTCCCGCAGGCATACCTACGCCACCCTGGTGTCGAGACGGTGATCGACACGCTCCGATCTCCTTCGTATCGCCGAGACCTGGAGGCGATCGACGGGTACGACACCCGACGCACCGGCGAACGCGTCGTATGAGAGCTCACAAAGAAAGGATAGCAACGATGCCTGACCGATACGCCCGGCGCGACGTCATCGCAACCGCGGCCGTCGCGCTCCTTGGACTCGGAGGCCTACGCCGCGCGCAAGCGGATGAAATGACGACGCTGACGGTTTTCGCGGCGGGCACCCTTGCCAAGCCGTTGCGGGCCTTCGACGAGGTCTTTCAGGCCGCCCATCCGGACATCGCCGTCCAGCCCCAGTTTGGCGGCAGCGTGAAGATGGTCAAGCAGATCACGGAGCTTGGCGAGATCGCCGACGTCGTAGCCGCCGCCGATTACAGCGTGATTCCGAAGTACATGTTCGGCGGTGTAGGGCGGCCCGCGTTCGCCGATTGGTACGCCGGATTTGCCGGAAATGCCATCACGTTCATGTACACGCCGCGCAGCAAGTTCGCCGCGGAGATCACGCCGGAGAACTGGCACGACGTGCTCGCGCGTCCCGGCGTGCAGATCGGGCGCTCCAATCCCGACACCGATCCGTCGGGCTATCAGATCCTGCTCATGCTCAAGCTGGCGGAGATCCACTACCAACGGCCCGGCCTCGCGGAACGGATTCTCGCGAACGCCCCGGAAACAAACGTGCGCGACACGGAGACGGAGCTGATCCCCGCGCTGCAGTCCGGACAAATCGACTATTTGGGCATCTACCGGTCCGATGCCATCCAGCTGGGTCTCGACTACGTGAAGCTGCCGCCCCAAGTGAACCTGAGCGACCCGAGGTACGCGAGCCTCTACGCGCGCGCCAGCGTCGAGACGAAGAACGGAACGATAACGGGAAAGCCCATCGTCTACGCCGTCACGATCCCAACCAACGCGGCGCACGCGCGACAAGCCCGCGCGTGGATTGCGGCCTTGCTGAGCAGCCAGGGAAGTGCCATCATGGCGCGCTCCGGCTTCGCGCCGCTGCGGCCCGCGTACGTCTCCGACCCACGACGCATACCCGTCTCGCTGCGCTCCCTCGTTCGATCGTGGCCAAAAGGCTAGCCGGAGATTCCCGCACCCTGCGGGCGGCATGCTGGATCGCGGCAGGCGTCGTCGTGCTCTTCGTCGCCATGCCGCTCTTTCAGCTCTACGCGATGCAGACGCCCGCCAGCATCGCGCGCGCCGCGTCCGACGGAAGCGTCGCGCATTCCATCGCGCTCAGTATCGAGGCGGCGACGATCACCGCGGCGCTCGCCGGTCTCTTGGGCATTCCCGTCGCCTACCTTCTCGCGCGCAATGAATTCGCGGGAAAAGGTCTCATCGAAGCGATCATCGACCTGCCCCTCGCCGTCCCGCACACGGTGGTCGGCATCGCGTTGCTCTTCGTCTTCGGCCGCACCGGCGTCGTCGGCGCTCCCGTTGCGGCCCTCACGGGGCTGCACTTCTGGGGCAGCGCGGGCGGCGTCGTCGTAGCCATGCTCTACGTCGGTCTTCCGTACACCGTTGGGGCGGCGAGAGAAGCGTTCCGGACCGTCGATCCCCGCCTCGAGCGCGTCTCTCGAACGCTCGGGGCCGGGCCGTGGGGAGCGTTCCTGCGCGTCACGATTCCCCTCGCGTGGCGCGGGATCGCCTCCGGGCTCACGATGTCGGGCGCGCGAGCGCTGAGCGAGTTCGGCGCCGTCATCATCCTCGCGTACTACCCCCTGACGGCGCCCGTCAAGATCTACGATCTCTTTCTCGAAGGCGGCCTGCGCGACTCGGCCGCTGCGTCCGTGCTCTTCCTGAGCATCGTGCTCGCGCTCTTCATCGCGCTGCGCCGGCTAACGGCGGCGCAGCGGCTCACGCGCCGACCATGACGAATGCCGCGGCATTACGCGTCGAAGGGCTGCGACTCCGGATCGGCTCCTTCGAGCTGCAGGACATCTCGTTCGACCTCCAGCAGGGGGAAACGCTGGTGATCCTCGGCCCGAACGGCGCCGGGAAGTCGATGCTGTTGGAGACGATCGCCGGATTCCATCGTCCCGCGCGCGGCCGCATCGAGATCGACGGCCGCGAGATGACCGACGCCGCGCCCGAGCATCGTCGCGTCGGGCTGATGGTGCAGGACTTCGCGCTTTTTCCGCACTTGTCCGTGAAGGACAACGTGGCTTTCGGCATGCGCAGGCGCGGCGGATCGCGTGGCCGCGTCGACGAGATCTTGGGGCGTTTCGGCCTGGAGCCGCTGGCGCACCGCAAGCCGCAAACGCTGAGCGGCGGCGAGCGACAACGCGTCGCCTTGGCACGCGCCCTGGCGGTCGAATCGACGCTCTTACTCTTCGACGAGCCGTTCTCCGCGCTCGATCCCACGCAGCGCGAGGAGCTTCGGGAGGAGCTGCGCGACTTACTTCGCGCGCTGCGCGTCGCCTCGATCTACGTGACGCACGATCGGCTGGAGGCTCAATTGCTGGCGGATCGAGTCGGCGTGCTCCGCGAGGGTAGATTGCTGCAGATCGCACCCGTCGATGCCGTCTTCCGGACGCCGGCCGACGCCTTCGTCGCGCGCTTCGTCGGCGTGGAGAATCTCTTGGACGGCCGCGTCGTGGCCGCCGAGAACGGACGCCTGCGCATCGCGCTCGGCGCGGCCCACGTCGAGGCGCGTGGTCAATCGCTGCCCGCCGGATCGGACGTTCTCCTCTGCGTTCGCGCGGAGGACGTTCTCGTCGGCGCCGAGGCGCGACAAGCCGGGAACTCGCTGGCAGGCCGCGTGGCGCGCGTGCGCGAGCATGGACCCCTCGCTATCGTGGAGCTGGACTGCGGCTTCCCGCTGACGGCGTACGTCGGCAAGCGGCAAGCGGCAGCGCTCGGGGAGACATCGGGTGGCGTCATCCAGGTCGGCTTCCATCCGGAGGCCGCGCACACGCTCCCGCGCTAGGCGCCGACGGGTTCGGTTCGCTTGCGCAGGTGACGGACGTCGCCCACGCGCACCGTGACCCCGGTGGAATCGAACCATTCCAGCAACGGCACGCTGTACTTGCGTGAGGTGCCGACGATGTCGCGAAACTCCGCCATCGTCATCTCGCCCTTGGCGCGCAGGTACGCTTCGAGCTTCGCGCGGATCTCCTGTAGCTGCGAACGGCGGTAGACTTCCTCGTTGACCTTGACGAGCGCGCCGCCGACGAAGAGCGTCTCCAGCGCTTCCGCGAGGCCGGGTATCCTTGCCGTCTTGATGCGCTCGAGGATGAACGAGAACGGGACGGGCTGATACGGGGCCCGCGCGTCGATGCGAAGCGTCGCGCCGAAGAAGCGTTCTTGCTCTTTCGTGAGCTGCGGCGTGAACGAGGGAAGCGCCCACCATCCGCCGCGCTGCGCCAACCGCCCCGCATGCGCGAATGCTTGGAGCGCGCGCAGGGCTAAGCGCTCGTCGACGTCCATCGCGCGTGCCAGCGCCTGCGCCTGTAACCCCAGCGCCCAGGGCGCCCGCTCGTGGTAGGTGGTGAGCGCTGCCGTCGCGCGCTCCAGCAGTCGCTCCCCTGCCGCTGCGTCGAGGTAGGCGGTCGGTTTGGCCAGCTCCAATGCGCGTCCGTCTTCGACCAGCGCGGCGATGGTCTGCGCCGCTCGGTCGGCCCGCAAGTTCGCTCGTGCTGCGAGCTCGGAGAGGGTGAGCGGGACGCCGTTCGACGACGAGAGCGCCGACGCCAGCGCCACGACTTCAGGCGACTCATCGCCGTCTTCGATGACGTGTCCGGCGGCGACCACGCCGGCCACGAAGCCACCGCCGAGGAGATCCTTCGGCGACATCCGGCGCGCGACGAACGTGGACCCGGGAAACGCCACGGCGGGCTCGCGCAAGTGCAGGGTCGCCACCGCTTCGTCCGTCGTCGCCGGCACGCTCTCGAAGACGAGCGTTCCCATGATCTCCGCCGAGCCGAGATGAACGCGCACCTTCGTGCGCCGCCGAAGCATCGCCAACGCACCCTCCAATGCGCGGAAGCGAACGGCGAACGTCGCGCGCGGCTCGAGCTCCGCTCCGGAAAGCGTGAGGCCGCGATGAATCTCGCTATGGTCGATACCAGGGATATTGACGGCGACACGCGATCCCGCCGTGACTTCGTCGAACGGCCGATTGAAGACGTGCAAGCCGCGCACGCGCACGCGCCGCATCGCCGGCTGAAGCATCAGCTCCTCGCCCACGCGTATGCGCCCTTGCATCAGCGTGCCCGTCACGATCGTGCCGTGCCCTTGAAGCGCGAACGAGCGGTCGATGGGAAGATAGACCGGCGCATCGAGCGGTCGCGGCGGAAGCGCCAAGAGCTCCTCGCGAATCGCCGCGCGCAATTCGTCGAGACCGCGCCCCGTGACGACCGACGTCGCGACGGCGCGCGCATGCTCGACCACCGTGCCGCGGGCGATCTCACGCACCAGCTCTTCGCTCATCGCCAGCTCTTCGTCGCTGACGAGATCCGCTTTGGTCAGGACGATCAGCGCTCGGCGAACGTTGAGATAACTGATGATGGCGAGGTGCTCGTGCGTCTGCGGCTTGGGCCCCTCGTTCGCGGCGACGACGAGCAGCAACAGCTCCATCCCGGCGGCGCCGGCCAGCATATTGTGGAGGAAGCGCTCGTGGCCGGGCACGTCGACGATTCCCGCCTCGACGCCGTCGCCGAGATCCAGATGGGCGAAGCCCAGGTCGAGCGTCATGCCGCGCACTTGCTCCTCGAGCCAACGATCGGGGTTCGTCCCCGTGAGCGCAAGGACGAGCGACGACTTCCCGTGGTCGACGTGGCCGGCCGTTCCGATAACGTGCATCGCTAGGGGCCTGTCGTCAAAATGCGCGCCAACGCGCCGCGCACCGTTTCGACGTCTTCGTCCCGCAGGGCGCGCGCGTCGATGAGCACTTCGTTCCCTTCCACCCGTGCGACGATCGCCGGCCGATTCTCGCGCAAGCGCTGCGCCAGGGTGTCTGCATCGAGCTCGTGCGGTCGAACGCCCAGCGCGCGCGAAGGGATCGTCTTCGTCGGCAGCGAGCCGCCGCCCACGAACGCCAGCGACGGTTCCACGCGCAGATCGGCCGCGACCTGGCCCTCCAAGGGCGCGCGAATGTCATCCAGCATCGCCTGGAGGCGTTCCACCGGGCGCGCCAGCATATGGTAGATGGGGATGCGCTCGACGCCGTCGGGTCGGAGATAGAGACGAAGCGTCGCCGTCAACGCCGCCAGCGTCAGCTTATCGACGCGCAACGCGCGCAGCAGCGGGTTGGCGCGCAGACGCGCGATCAGCGCCTTGCGCCCCACGATCAACCCTGCTTGCGGACCGCCCAGCAGCTTATCGCCGCTAAAGGTGATGAGATCGACGCCCGCCTCCACCGCTTCACGGACCGTCGGTTCGAAGAGGCCGTAGCGCTCGAGGTCGATCAGCGTGCCGCTGCCCAGATCCTCGACCACCGGGATGCCGACGCGGCGGCCGAGCTCCGCGAGCTCACGCGCATCGACCTCGCGCGTGAAGCCTTCGATGCGATAGTTGGACGTATGGCAACGCAGGAGCAAGGCCGTCTCGGACGTGAGGGCGCGCTCGTAATCGGCCAGATAGGTCTTGTTGGTCGCCCCGACCTCCACGAGCGTGCAGCCGCTCTTGCGAAGGACGTCGGGAACACGGAAGCCGCCGCCGATCTCGATCAGCTGGGAGCGCGCGACGACGACTTCACGCCCCTTGGCGAACGTGTCGAGCACCAGCAGCACGGCGGCGGCATTGTTGTTCACGACGAGCGCGTCTTCCGCACCCGTGGCGTCGCACAGCAACGCGCTCGCACGATCGTAACGGGAGCCGCGGGCGCCTTCGCGCAGATCGTACTCCAGGTTGGAGTAGCCGGCGCAGACGCGCGCGACTTCGTCCAACGCCGCCGCGGCGAGCGGAGCACGACCGAGATTGGTGTGAATGATCACGCCGGCAGCGTTCACGACCGCGATGAGGCCGGTGCTCTCCGCGTCGGCCAAGCGCGCCAAGAGGCGCCCAACCAACTCGCGATACGGCGACGGCTCGCCGCCCTCGTCGCGCAAGCGCGCCCGCTCGGCATCGAGCACCTCGCGCGCGGCGCGTGTCAACGCGGCGCCGCCTAGGAGAGCTCCGTAGGCGGCGACGGCCGGTTCACCGAGAAGGCGATGCACAGCCGGAAGGCTGCGCATGGTCGACGACACGCGATGACCGTCCGGCGGATTACACGGCGGTAAGGTGCTTCTCGATCATCGAGGTGATCGCGTTCTCCGGAACATACCCCACGATGCGATCGACCACTTGACCGTTCTTGTACAGAATCAGCGAGGGAATGCCGCTGACCTGGTACTCGCCGGCGATGCTCGGGTTCTCGTCGGTGTTGAGCTTCACCACCTTGACGCGCCCAGCGTAGTGGCCGGCCACCTTCTCGATGATCGGAGAGAGCATCTTGCACGGGCCGCACCACGGGGCCCAGAAATCGACCAGCACGAGCTGGCTCGATTCGAGCACTTCGTTCCTAAAGTTGGCCGCGCCGACATCAGGTAGTGCGCTCATCTTTATCTGATTCATCCTCTTCGTGAGACGTTCTGCTTGGCGCGCATGCGGAGGCGCGCCTCTCTTCTTAGAACCTCGTACGCGAAACCAAGGTTGCGTCCCTGGAGGCTCTTAGGAGCTCGCTAACTCGGCAATCCGGGCGGCGAACCGGTCGGCCATCGCCTTGGCCTCCTCGTCGCTCGAGGCTTCGGCGAAGACGTTGAACTGGGGGTCGGACGGGTCGGGAAGCATGAGGACCCAGCCCCCGTCGGTCGTGATCCGCACGCCGTCGAAGAGCTCCACTTCGCGGCCCGAGTAGTCCGTGATGAGCGTGCGCATCACGCGCCCCTTGCGCTCCCACGGGCACGCCACGGCCACACGCGACATGTGGAACTCGGGCACCGCCTCGAGCAGCTGCGAGACCGACCGCTGCTCTCTGGCCAGCAGTTCCAGCAGCTTGGCCGTTCCGAAGATCGCATCGAAACCCGCTTGAAATCCCGGGAAGATCACGCCCTCGCGCGCACCGCCCAAGAAGTCGAGACCCTGGCCTTCCTTCTGCGCCAGTTCCATCATCGTGCGCCGGTCGCTCTTAGTGCGGAAGACGGTAGCCCCATGCTCCTGCGCGATCCGCTCGATCACCGACGGCGCCGTCACGGGCACTGCGACACGCGCGCCTTTCTTCCCGCGCACCACCAGCAAAACGATGAGCGCCAGCAACTCATTGGCATGAATGGCGCGCCCGCGATCGTCGACGACGATCAACTTCTCGCCGCCGGGATCGACCAGCATGCCGACGTTGGCTTCGAGCGTTCGCACGATGGTCGCCAGCTGCCGGATGTAGCGGGGCCGCTCTCCGGGGAACGTGCGCACCTTCGTGTCGTCGAAGTACGCGTTGAGAGAGACCATCTCGACCCCCACCTGCCCCAGCAGGCGGGGCAAGATCGCCGACGCGCTGCCGTACGCGAAGTCGACGACGACCTTGATGCCGGCACCGGGAAGCGCCGTCGAGGCGAGGCTCTGCGTGAAGCCGCTGGCGTAGCGCTCGAGAGCGCGCCCGGGGAAATCGAGCATGCCGACGTCGTCCATCGACGTGCGCCGAAAATCTTCGCGGAAGAAGAGGTTCTCGATCTTTCGCTCGACGTTCTTGTCCACGTTGATGCCGCTGGGCGCGAAGAACTCGATCAAGAACGAGTTGGGATCGTCCGGCGAGACCCGCACGTGAACGCCGCCATCGCCCTGCTGACGCACGGCGTAACGCGAGAGCGGAATCGGATACGCGCGCAGATCGGCGACGTTCACGCCGACGGCCAGCAAGCCGGAGATGAGACAACGATTGACCACGCGTGAAGCGTGATGCGTGTCACGGCTGGTCATCACCGTCTGACCGGGTTTGAGGAACGTACCGAACGCCTGACCGAGTTTGGTGGCGTACTCCGGCGTGATTTCGATGTTCGCAAGACCCCGCACGCCGTCGCCGCCGAATAACGAGCCTGGCCACTTGATGCCCCAGATGAGCGACATCGACACCATCGCCCCGGCGGCCACGGCCTTGTCCGGCCAAATCTTCACCTGCGGGGCGACGGTCGCGCCGGGGTTGATGGAGCAGCCGCGACCGACGACGGCGCCCTCTTGAACGCTGGCGTTCTCCTTGACGATGTTCCGATCGCAGATGGTGCAGGCCGTCAGTTTTGCGCCCTTGCCGATGTAGCAGTCATCCCAGACGATCGCCCGGTGAACGTTCGCCTCCGTCTCCACGATCGTCGCGTCGCCGATCGCCGTGTACTCTTCGATGACGGCCCGGGGGCCGATGGTGCAGTTGCGCCCGATGGCAACCGGGCCGTGGAGGCTGGCGCTGGGATCGATCTGGCTCCCCTCGTCCACCCAGACGCCCGACCGAATCTGCGTGCCGGGAATCTGCAGGCGCACCTTTCCCGCCAGCGCGTCGTAGTTGGCCTGCCGATACTGCTGGAGGTTACCGATATCGGTCCAGTAGTCGTCCGTGACGTAACCGTACATCGGCACGCCGTCGACCAGCATCCGCGGGAAGATGTCCTTCGAGAAATCGTAGACCTGGCCGGCCTCCATGTAGCCGAGCACCTCCGGCTCCAGCACGTAGATGCCTGTGTTGATCGTGTCGGAGAAGACTTCGCTCCACGACGGCTTCTCGAGGAAGCGGGTGATGCGGCTATTATCGTCCGTGATCACCACGCCGAATTCAAGTGGATTCTCCACGCGCTGCAAGACGATGGTGGCCTTCGATCCCCAGCGCTTGTGCTGCTCGACGACGGCAGTGACGTCGATGTCCGTGAGCGCGTCGCCGCTGATGACGATGAACGGCCCCCCAGCCAGTTGCTCCTCGCCCAACTTCACGGCGCCCGCCGTGCCGAGCGGCGTGTCCTCGACGACGTAGCTCATCTCCACGCCGTATTGCGAGCCGTCGCCGAAGTAGCTTTCGATCTCGTCGGCGAGATAATGCACCGTTGCGACGATGCGCGTGAGGCCGTGAGCGCGCAGCAAGTCGACGATGTGGTGCATGACGGGCTTATTGGCCACGGGCGTCAGCGGCTTCGGACGCGTCGACGTAAGCGGGCGCAGCCTGGTCCCCTCACCACCGGCCATCACCACGGCTTTCATCTTGACCAAGCGTTCTGTGAATACGACGGCCGGTCCCTGCCCGGGGCCGCGCAGCCCCACGCAATCTCGCCGAACGCGTGTGTGGGGTTTTCCTTCGCGTCAACCGCGGTAGAATATGGTCACGGAGGATTCCTCCCTTGGGCAGGATCAGCTGAAGCAGAAGGGCGCGAGAAATCGCGCCCTTCGCTCTTGTCCTAACCCTCCGGGCACTCGGTCGCTACTCGCCCGTCTCCCCGGTGATGTCGCGGACGCTCTTCGCGAGTCGCTCGATGTTGGCGATCGCGATGACTTCCTCACCTTCACCGAGGCGCTGCAGAATAACGCCCTGCGTTGCCCGCCCGCTCTTGCGGATGTCCGAGATGCGCATGCGGATGGTCGTTCCGGTATTCGTGATGAGCATGAGCTCGTCGCTTTGGTTGACGAGGATCTGATCGACGACCGTGCCGAGCTTCTCCGCGCGGGCGAATGCCTTGACGCCCTTCCCGCCCCGGCTGGTATGGCGATACTCATCGATCGGCGTCCGCTTACCGTAGCCTTGCGACGTCACGAGCAAGACTTCCTGACGATCAGGCTCCACGACGTCCATCGCGGCGACCGTATCCCCCGGCTCGAGCGTGATGGCACGGACGCCCCGGGCCGCGCGCCCCATGGGGCGGACGTCGGTCTCGCTGAAGTGAACGGCCATGCCCTTGCGCGTCGCCATGATGATGTCGCTCTTCCCGTCGGAGAGATCGACGGCCAAGAGCTCGTCGCCCTCGTCGAGGTTGATCGCGACCAACCCGTTGCGCCGCACGTTGGCGAAATCTCCCAGTTTCGACTTCTTGATGACGCCGCGCTTGGTCACCATGATGAGGTAGAGGTCGGCGTCGAAGTCGCGGATCGGGAAGATCGCCGTCACCGTCTCGCCGGGTCCCAAGGTGAGCAGGTTGACCAGATTCGTGCCCCGCGCCGTGCGCGTCGAATCCGGAATCTCGTATGCCTTGAGGCGATAGACGCGGCCCGTGTTCGTGAAGAAGAGGACGTACTGATGCGTCGTCGCCACGAAAAGGTGCTTGACGACGTCCTCTTTCTTCATGTTGATGGCGGCGACGCCGCGTCCGCCGCGGTTCTGCGCGCGGAACGTGTCGACCGAGACGCGCTTGATGTAACCGCCGGCGGTGCTGGTCACCACGACTTCCGTGTCGGGGATTAGATCCTCCATGACCATCTCTTCCTCGGCGGGAAGGATGCGAGTACGCCGAGCGTCACCGTACTTCTTGTCGATCTCATCGATCTCGCGCTCGATGACTTTCATCAGCAGCTTGTTCTCGAAGCGCGCGCCGCCCTTGCGGACCTTTTCGAGGTCGTCGATGAGCTTGAGCAGCTGCTGGTACTCTTCCTCGATCTTCGCGCGCTCGAGACCGACCAACCGCTGGAGGCGCATGTCGAGGATCGCATTGGCTTGGATCTCAGAGAGCGCGAAGCGCTCCATCAAGCCCGCGCGCGCGATCTCCGTGGTCTCGCTGCCGCGAACGAGCGCGATGACCTCGTCGATGTTGTCTAGCGCGATCCGGTAGCCCTCCAGCACGTGGGCGCGCTCGCGCGCCTTGCGCAGATCGAACTCCGTGCGGCGGAAGACGACCTCCACGCGATGTTGGAGGTAGTGGATCAGCATCTCCTTGAGGGAGAGCAGCCGCGGCTCCAGCGGCGTCGAGACGCCGGCCACGCCGGGCTCGAGCTTCCCTTCTTTGTGCGGAACCAGCGCCAGCATGTTGAAGCCGAAGCTCGACTGCAGCGGTGTATGCTTGTACAGCTGGTTGAGCACGACTTGCGGCGTGGCGTTGCGCGCGAGCTCGACGACGATGCGCATGCCTTTGCGATTTGACTCATCGTCGAGACGCGAGACGCCTTGAATGCGCTTCTCGTTGACGGCTTCGGCGATCGCCTCGACGATGCGCGTCTTGGTGACCTGGTACGGAATCTCCGTTATGACGATCGAGTAGCGTCCCTTCTCTTCCTCGATCTCCGCCTTGCCGCGCATCACGACGGAGCCGCGCCCCGTCTTGTAGGCCTGCCGAATGGCCTCGTGACCGAGAATCGTGCCCGCCGTCGGGAAGTCGGGTCCCTCGACTTTGGCAATGACCTCTTCGTCGGCCGCGTTGGGGTTTTCGATCAAGAGCTTGAGCGCGGCGCAGATCTCGCGCAGATTGTGCGGCGGGATGTTCGTCGCCATGCCCACGGCGATGCCCGAAGAGCCGTTGATGAGCAGCTGCGGAATGCGCGACGGCAGCACGGCCGGCTCCGACCCTTGATTGTCATAGTTGGGAACGAAGTCAACCGTCTCTTTGTCGATGTCGACGAGCATCTCCGTGGCGAGGCGGGCGAGGCGCGCCTCCGTGTAGCGCATCGCCGCCGGTGAATCACCGTCGATGGAGCCGAAGTTCCCATGACCGTCGATGAGCGGATAGCGCAGCGTGAAGTCTTGCGCCATGCGCGCCAGCGCGTCATAGACGGCCGTGTCGCCGTGCGGGTGGAAGTTCTTCAGCACCTCGCCGACGACGCCCGCGCACTTGCGGTGCTGCTTGTCGGGGCCGTAGCCCATGTCGTGCATGGCGTAGAGAATGCGCCGCTGCACGGGCTTGAGGCCGTCGCGCACGTCCGGCAACGCCCGCGAGATGATCACGGACATCGCATATGAGAGATACGATGTCTGCATCTCCTCTTCGACTGCTACCGGAACGATCTTATGTGCTGCCATTGATGTGGTCTACGTCCTCACAAATCGTCGCATCGCGACGCACGTTATTCTTGCGCTTCGTCAAAGAAGGCGCTCTCGTCGAACAGCGCTTCGTCAATTCCCTCGATCTGGAAGCTCGAGGTATCGGGAAGCGGAGAGCCTGCGTGCGGCGCATGCCCGTCCGCGGGAAGGAGCCGCTTGCGAAGCGCCTCCTTCCCTTCCGCGGCCGCCGCTTCGACCGCGCCGTGCGCCTGTTCGGCCAATTCTCGCACCCTCGCCTTGGCCCGCACAGCGGCCGTGGCGATGTCATTCATCCCCACGTCGGAAACTCGGCCGAACTGTAACCCGGCGAGACTCCAAAAGGTTGAAGGATCCCAACCGGACCCCGCAGCTCAAACGTGTTGGCGACGGGGTCGGGTGACGGCCCCGAAAAGCCACCCCACGGCGGCTCCCACGATCGCACCGATGATCGCGATCAGGCCGAGCTTCGAGCCTCCCGCGACGTGCCCCGCGCTCATGAAACGCGTGAGCAGCACGCCGGCTTCGATGCCCGCGCCGACCAGGGCTGAGATAACCCCAGCGATCAATCCCAGCACGATATCGTTGACTCTCAGGAGCAGCGCAAGTCCCTCCGCGTTATGAAGAATGCAAAGCCCGTTTCTTCGTCGCGGAGGGCCCGCGCGCCTGGTGCGGCGAAGCGCCGCGCGACGTGCTGCAACTCGCCACGACCCGAACAACCGAGGAGACCATGGCTCTGGGCCAGCGTCTTGGAGAGATCCTGCGTCCGGGGGACGTGCTGACGTTCTCGGGCGACCTGGGGACAGGCAAGACGACCATGATCCGGGGCGTTGTTCGAGGAGCGCTCGGCGTCGACCCCGTGACCAGCCCGACGTTCGTCTTCTGGCACCGTTACCGCCGGGAGCCGCCGCTCCACCATCTCGACCTCTACCGGATCGAGACGGAACGCGACTTGGACGAGCTGGGGCTCGAAGAGGCCTTCGCGCGAGACGCGATCGTCTTGGTCGAGTGGCCGGAGCGCGCGCCGCACCTGCTGCCGGCCGACCGCCTCGACGTCGAGATGGCGGGGGTCGGCGACGCCCCGCGCGAGATCCTGCTTCGACCGAGGGGCGCGCGCTCCCGAGAGCTGCTGCTCGCCATGGAGTCCACGTGCTGATTCTCGCTCTCGACGGCGCGCTCGGCCCGCTTACGGCGGCGCTGCTCGACGACGACTCCGGCGAGGCATGGCTCGAGGCGGCCGCGCCGCGCGATGCGCTGGAGGACGGTCTGCGCGCCGTCGACCACGTGCTGCGCGCCGCCGGCCGCCACCTGCGCGAGGTCGAGCGCCTCGCCGTGACGGTGGGCCCCGGCGGGTTCACGGGGCTGCGCATCGCATTGACGTTCGCCAAGTCACTCGCGTTCGCGCTCGACGTTCCGTTGATCGGCATCTCGTCGTACGACGCGCTTACCCCAATGAGTCTCGCCGTGCCCTCATTGGTCGCCGTGCGCGGGCGCGCCGGCGCCGCCTGCGTGCGCCTGCGATTGGAGGGTGGGGAAGAGCGCCGCTGTGACGAGGTCGACGCTCTGGCCGCCTGGGTTCAGGCGCGCGTGGGCTCGCGAAAGCTGAGCGCGGCCGGCGCCCTCGACGAGCTGGCTCCGGCGCTCCAACGCGCCGGCGTTTCGTTCCGTAAGGTGCAAGATGCCACCGAACCGGCCGTGCGGGCGGCCCGGTTGGCGGGCATTGCCGTGCCGTCGGTTGGGGTACACGGAGTCCAGCCCGACTACGGCGAACGCCCGCATACTACCGTACCACGATGAAAGCCGAACTCGGGCGCGCGGGCGCCCCACGACCGGAAGATCTTCGCATCGCGCCGATGCACGTCGTCGACATTCCCGAAGTGACGCGCATCGAACAGCTTTCCTTCAGCACGGTCTGGCCGCCCAACGCCTTTCACAACGAGATCAAGGACAACAAGCTGGCGCACTATTTCGTGGGACGCATCGGCTCGCGCATCGTGGCCTACGGCGGGCTTTGGGTGATCCTCGAGGACTCGCATGTCACCACGATCGCCGTTCATCCGGAGATGCGTGGTTTGCATTTGGGCGAACGCATGCTGGTGCACCTCATCGACGAAGCCATCGCGCGCGACGCATCGTGGATCACGCTCGAAGTGCGCGAGAGCAACACCACGGCGCAGAATCTCTATACGAAGTATGGCTTCACGGTGGTCTCCACGCGACGCGGCTACTACAGCGACAACAATGAGAACGCGCTGGTGATGTGGGCCGGCAATCTCAAAGGCGAGATCTACCGCAATCGGCTGCGCGCGCTCAAGGAGGAGCTGCTCGAGCAGTGACCGCTTGGAACGCGACGTCCCGCCGCATTCGCGAGGAGATCGGGCAGCGGGCCCGTTACCGACATAGCGTCTGCGTCGCGCGAACCGCCGAGCTTCTCGCCATGGCGCACGGCGTGGATGTCTCAGCGGCGCGCACGGCCGGCATCCTTCACGATCTCGCGCGCCTGTGGCCGAAGGAGCGTCTCTTGGAGGAAGCCCGCCGCCGCGGGCTTCCGCTCGACGCCTTCGATCTGGCGAACCCCGTCGTGATCCACGCGCCCATGAGCGCCGAGCTAGCCGTCGAACGCTTCGGCGTCCGCGATCCCAGGATTCTCGACGCGATCCGCAAGCACACGTTGGGTGACGCGACGATGACGCCGCTCGACGTGGTCGTCTATCTGGCCGATGCGCTCGAGCCGGGCCGCACGTTCGACGGTCGGGCGGAGATGCTCGATCTCGCCAAGCGCGATCTGGCCGCCGGCATGCGGGCTGTCCTTCAAAGCACGTTGGCGTATTACGCAGCGCGCGGATACACTCCATCGCCGAAGACGCTGGCCTGCGCGCACGCGTTCGGCCTCGCCCTTCCCAAGGAGCAACTTCATGCATGAACCCCCGCTCGTCGCGGCGGTACGGAACGCCGCGCTGGACAAGAAAGCCGAAGATGTGGCAACGATCGATCTGGCGGGACGAACGATCATCGCCGACATCTTCGTGCTGGCGACGGGCCGTTCGAAGATTCAGACGCGCGCCATCGCCGACGCGATCGTCGAGGCGGCGGAGAGGGAAGGGGCGCCGGTTCACCGCCTGGAGGGCTACAACGATGGAGGATGGATTCTGATCGACCTCGGCTCCGTCGTGGCGCACGTCTTCACGCCGGAGCAACGGGCGTTTTACAACCTCGAGCGCCTGTGGGGGGCGGCGGTCGCCGCCCACCGGAGCGAAGCGGCGCGTTGAAAGCCCCGTCCAAGGCAGCAGCCCGTCCAAAGGCGACGCCCAAGCGCCGTCGACGCGTGAGCTTTCAGCGTGCCGTCGTTTGGGGGATCATCGTCCTCTTCTCGCTGAGCATCGTCGGCGGCATCGTCGTCATCGGCGCCTCGATCGGCCGTTGACCGTCCTACTGCCTACCGCCTATCGCCAGCCGTCCGTCCGCTACGGCGAGAAACCTTTCGCGGCTGCCCTGGGTATCTTGCCTTGACGGAGGAATACATGAAACGCATCGCAGCGCTCGTCGGCCTCTGCGTCATGCTGCTGGGTAGCGTGGCAGCGCCGGCCTTTGCCCGTACGTCGTACGTGGAGGACAACGCAGGCCTGTTCTCGAGCGCGACAGTCTCGAATCTGAATAGAGAGATCAGCAGCTTCGCCGCCTCGACCGGGAAGGAGGTCGTGGTGGTGACCGTGCCTTCGCTCAACGGCACCCCGCTCGCCAATGCAGCCGAGAACACGTTCGCGCAGGAGAACGTGAACGGCATCCTTGTTTTCATCGCCAAGGCCGAGCACAGCGACTACATCATCGGTGATCGGGCGGCACACACCATCTTTCCCCCCGGAGAGATCGCGCATATTCGCGACGCCATGAACGCCTCGTTCCGGCAGGGCGATTTCGACGGCGGCGTGACCAACGCCGTGAACCTGATCCTCGACACCTATCGCGGTCATCCGTCACGAGGGGCGAGCAGCTACGGCACGCAGCCGTACGGCTCGCAGGGCACCCGGCCATACACGAGCTCACAGGGAGGGCTGCACTTGGGATTCCTCTGGTGGATCCTCATCATCATCGCGATCTTCTGGATCGTCCGAGCCATCATGCGTAGCGCCTTCGGCGGCCAAGGCGGTCCGGGCTACGGCTCTCCCGGCTATGGCGGCCCAGGTTACGGCGGACCGGGACCAGGCTACGGACCCGGATATGGCTACGGCCCCGGTTGGGGCGGCGGTGGCGGCTTCTGGAGCGGCCTGCTCGGCGGTCTCGGCGGCGCATGGCTGGGCAACGAGCTCTTTGGCCAGCACAATCAGGCCAACATCGGCAGCGCCGGCACGATCGTCGATCCGAATGCTCCCGCCGATGGCGGCGCCGCCTACCAGTATGATCCCGGCCAAGCCGACATGTCGAGCGCGGCGGGCGGCAGCTGGGGCGACCAAGGCGCCGGCTGGGGCGGCGGTGATCCCGGCGGCGGTTGGGGCGGCGGCGACGGCGGTAGCTGGGGCGGCGCGGGGGACTCCGGCGGCGGTTGGTAGCGCCGCGACGCCACGCAGGCCTACGCTAGGCCGACCGTTGCTGCTGCAAGAGCTTGCGGATCGTCAGGGAGACGGGTTGCGCAGCGACGGTCGGCCCTTCGTACGCCACCTTCACGTAGCGTCCGTCGCGAGGACCGATCACGAGGTCGACGCGGATGCTCTCGTCTCCGCGACGGCCTTTGGCCATCTGGGCAGCCTTGAACAGCTGCCCCACGACGAACTCGAACATCTCGTAGCTTTGCAGGACGAACCGCGGCGTGGCACAGATCAGCGGCAACTCCGCTGTCCCGTCCAGGCGGCTGCGGAGAAACTCGGCTCGGCGCGCCGCGAAGCGCTGCGCCGGCTGATCGGGCAGCACCACGGTATGCGGAATGCGCGCGTGGCTGAGCGCTTCACTCAGCCACGTCGTTGAGCTGTTGTACGCCAAATCGGAGCGCGACGAGGCGCGCTCGAAGTTGCTCGGCAGGATGAGCAACGCGGTCGGCAGGTCGACGCCGAGCGCGGCGGCGCGGTCGACGACATTGGAGAACGCGCTGATGGTGATGTTGACCAATGCGCCGCTTCCGGGCAGGCGTACCGCGCAATGAACGTCGAGCCCGGAGACGCCGAAGACAGCGTCTAGATGATGGGTCTGACCTGAAAGGCCGGATCCGTGTGCACCGAACATATTGCGATCCCCTTACGGCTGCCGTCCTTGGCAGCGGCGCCCTACGAATTGACCACTCGTTGTTCCGATGGATGAGCGGGCGGTGGGGGATTGGGGGACGCGAGCGCTCGTATCGGCTACGTGCCTTCTCGTTCCTCGTGGCAGCGTGAACCACTCCCGGTCCACATCAAGCAACCGTTAAGAATTGTGCGCGGCATCACAGCGAAAGCTCACGCCTTGGTCCGGAGCGCTCGGTCAGTCAGCGCCCGTGCGCCGGCAGCGACATCACCCGCCCCCACGACCCCCAGACGCCCAAGCGCCCCATTGGAACTCGGGCGGGAGAGCGCGTCCAATGAACGCTGCGGGGCGGCATCCCGGCCGTCGCGGGTCGCGACCACACGGGCACGCGATAGCCGGGCGGTAGCGCGACGGCGTGCGGCGGTACCGGCATGGCGCGCGGAACGCCCGCCGGCTCCAGGCGGGGAACGGAGGGCGGTGGCACGGCATAGCGCAGTGTCGATGGAAGCGTCGTGCGCGTGCTGTCGATCATCACCGGGGCGCCGCCGCGCACGACCATCGTGCCGACCTGCGGAATGTCGACATGCGCCGAAACGCGGGCCGCTCGTGCAATCACACCGTTGGGCACGCGAACGCGCGAGAAAAAGAATCCCGGACGGCCTGGCCACGACACGAACGGGAACGTGCCCGGAAGGCCGCCGATCGTCACGAAGCCGCTCTCGAGCGGAAAGAACTCGCTTACCAGCACCACGAGAATGACGTTTTCGGCGACGAAGAAGAGCGGACCGGGAACGAAGAGCGAGAAGCCCGGCGCGAACGGTCCGAAGCCGCCGAAACCGTTTGCGAACGTATCAACGCCGAACCACCAGTTGCTGGAGATCGCGCTCCCGTCTTCCGCTATTCCCGTGATGGCGACATTGTGGCGACCATCCGGGATTCGGTCGAACGACGTATACGAGACGTAGGTAGATGCGATCGTCGCCGACCGTGTGACGTCGGCGCCGTCGAGCGTGACGCGCACGGTCGAGGGGTCCACCGGCGTGCTGCCGTCAAAGCGCGCAAAAATGCTCGGATGATCGGATCCGACGACGGTTCCCGGCGCGGGGCGTCGATCATCGATCGAAGCCGCAGCGGCCACGATCGGAGACGCCGCCAAGAGCAACGCTGCGAGGACGAGGCTCAGCCGACAAGGTGCCAGCATCGCAACCACCTTCCGCCTCCCGAGCGAGTATCATTCGACCGGTGTTCGCTCGCGACCCCGCAGAGAGGCGCTATGTTGAACTGCTGGTGCGCCGGCTGGCGCTCTTAGCGGGAGAGCGGTCGTCTCGCCGTAGAGTTCCTGCTTCAGCTTGGTGATGGCTTCCATGATCATGTTCAGATACGGCAGCATGTTGCCTTTGATCATGGCAAGGCGCTGGCGACCGCTCTCCGTGATCTCGTAAATGCGCCGCGCACGCTTGCTGGGATGGTCCCAACTGCCTTTGACGAAACCACGCTCTTCGAGGCGGCGCAGCAGCGGATAGATCGTGTTCGTGTTGACGGGCAGCAGGTCTCCCGTGAGCTTTTCGACCCGCTGCATCAAACCGTAACCGTGATCCGGTCCTTGCGAGAGCATGTGTAGCAGCAAGACGGGGAAAATCGTCTTGCTCTTGATGGGCCCACGCAGGACCTCGGCGGCGGAGATCCGTGTGAGCTTTCCCTCGCGCGTGCGTACGGTGGGCATGCGTCCCCCCTTTGCGTTTTTCTTAAACGACTTCGAACAAGCCGGCGGCTCCCATACCACCGCCGACGCACATCGTCACCACGACGTATTTTGCGTTCCTGCGCTTGCCCTCGATGAGCGCGTGCATCACCATGCGCGCACCGCTCATGCCGTAGGGGTGGCCGATCGAGATCGCGCCACCGTTCACGTTGAAGATCTCGTTCGGGATGCCCAGCGCATCGCGGCAGTAGACGGTCTGGACGGCGAATGCTTCATTGAGTTCCCAGAGATCGATGTCCTCGAGCTTGAGGTTGTGGCGGCGCAGGAGCTCGGGCACGGCGACGGCGGGACCGATCCCCATCTCGCCCGGCTCGCACCCGACCACAGCCAGTCCGCGATAGTAGCCCAGCGGTTCGAGGTCGCGGCGCTCGGCGAGCTTGGCCTCCATCACCACGACGGCAGCTGCGCCGTCGGAAAGCTGCGACGAGTTGCCGGCCGTGACGCTCGACGTTGGATCGACGACGCCTTTGAGCGCCGCGAGGCCTTCCAGCGTCGTATCGGGGCGGTTGCCCTCGTCCTTGGTCAGCGTGACCTGCTCTTCGTGGACGTCCCCCGTCTCTTTATTCTCGACGTACTTCCAGGTCGTCAGCGGCACGATCTCCTCGTCGAATCTTCCTGCCGCCTGCGCGGCGGCCGTGCGCTGCTGGCTCTGCAAGGCGTATTCGTCCTGGCGCTCGCGGGAAACATCGTACTTCTTCGCGAGAAAGTCGGCCGTATAGAGCATCGGCGTGTAGACGTCGGGCACGTGGCGCAACATCCACTCTTCCGTGAACGCTTGCATGTTCATCGCGTTCTGGACCATGCTGATCGATTCGCAGCCGCCTGCGACGACGACGCCGGAACCATCGACGATCACGCGCTGGGCGGCGACGGAGATCGCTTGCAAGCCCGAGGCGCAGTAGCGGTTGATGGTCGTGCCCGGCACGTTCGCCGGGAGCCCCGCGCGCAAGGCCGCCACGCGGCCGAGATTGTTGCCCGTCGCGCCTTCTGGCAAGCCGACGCCCATTACGACGTCGTCGACTTCGGCGGGATCGACGCTTGCCCGCTCGACGGCGTGCTTGACGACATGGCCTGCCAGTGTCGCGCCGTGTGTTTGGTTGAACGCGCCGCGGAACGATCTGCCGATCGGCGTACGCGCCGCCGAGACGATCACCGCTTCACGCATGTGCAAACTCCTTCGTGTATTCTGCGAACGTTCTTCCGCTGCGTGCGATCTCGGCCAGCAACGGAGACGGCGCCCAGTGCGAACCGAAGCGCTCTCGGAACGCCACGATCTCGTCGTGGATCCGCGCCACACCGAGCTCGTCGGCGTACCACATGGGCCCACCATGGTGCGGCGGGAAGCCGTAGCCGTAGATGTAGACGATATCGATGTCGCCCGGCCGCAGAGCGATGCCGTCGCGCAGGAGATTGGCGCCGGCGTTGATCAGCGCGTACATCGTGCGCTTGACGATCTCTTCGTCGCTCACGTCGCTGCGCTGGGAGATGCCGGCCTTCGCGGCCTCTTCCGCGAAGAGCTTCTCGATCTCGGGATCGCGCACGGGATCGCGGCTGCCCTTCTCGTACGTATAGAACCCGACGCCGGACTTCTGTCCCAGTCGCTTCAGCTCGTACATGCGATCAATGATCTTGGTGCGGGCCGCACCCATGTCAGGGCGCGACTGCTGGATATGCCAGAAGACGTCGACGCCGCTGAGGTCGAACATCGTGAAGGGACCCATTGCCATGCCGAAGTCCTTCAGTACGGCGTCCACGCGGGCCGGCGGGACACCCTCTTCGGCAAGATACAGTGCCTCTCGCGCATAGTCGAAGAGCATGCGGTTGCCGATGAAGCCGAAGGCGTTTCCCGAGAGCACGCCGGTCTTGCGGAGGTCCTTCGCCAGCTTGAACGCCGTTGCCAGCGTCTGCGGCGACGTCTCCGCGCCGCGCACGACCTCCAGCAGCTTCATGATGTTGGCCGGCGCAAAGAAGTGCAGGCCGAGGACCTTCTCGGGCCGCTTCGTCACGGCCGCCATGGCGTCGATGTCCAGCGTGGACGTGTTGGAGGCGAGGATCGCGTCAGGCTTGACCGCGCGGTCGAGCTTTTCGAAAATCTCCTTCTTGGCATCGAGGTTCTCGAAAATCGCTTCGATGACGACGTCCGCCTCGCGCAGCGCGTCGAGCTCATCCGTGAAAACGATCGACTGACCGCGCTGCCAAGCTTCCTGTTGCGAGAGGCGTCCGCGCTTCACTTGGTGCATGAACATGCCGAAGACCACCTGCTTGGCCTTTTCGATCTGTTCGTCGGACGGCTCGACCACCGTCACGGGAATCCCGGCATTTGCGAACGTGATCGCGATACCCGTCCCCATCGTGCCGGCGCCGATCACGCCGGCCCGCGCGACGCCGAGCGGCTCGATTTGCGACAGCCCGGGGATCTTCGCGAGCTCACGCTCGGCGAAGAAGAGGTGCATCAGCGCTTGCGCGGGCGCCGAGCGCACGAGCTCGTCGAAGAGGCGGTACTCGCGCGCGAGGCCGCGCTCGAACGGCAGCTCGAAAGCCGCCTGCACCGCGTCGACGAGCTTGTGGGCCGCCAAGCCTCCCTTCTCCTCAGGCGGGCACATCTTGTGTGCCTGCGCGACGACGTACGGGAGCGCGAGCGCTTGAATGCCCGCGGCGATCTCGACCTTGCGCTTGGAGACACGGCGCTTGACCTCGAAGGCTTGCCGCGCGAGCGCGACCGCCGTGTCGACGACGTTCCCCTCCACGACCTCGTCGAGGAGTCCTTTCTTCTTGGCCTCTTCCGCCGAGACGCTCTCCCCCTTGAGCATCATCTCGAGCGCGGCCTGCGCGCCGATCAACCGCGGCAAGCGCTGCGTGCCGCCGGCGCCGGGAATCAAGCCCAGACGAATCTCCGGCAACCCAATTTTCGAGCGCGGTGTCGCGATGCGGTAGTCACAGGCCAGCGTGAGCTCGCATGCACCGCCCATGGCATTACCGTCGATGGCGGCGACACACGTCTTCGTGGCGGCCTCGAGAGCGGCGATGACGTCGCGGACCGTCTTCGCATCGGCCGGCGGCTGGCTGCGGAAGTCGTTGACGTCCGCGCCTGCGCTGAAGATGCCGCCCGCGCCCGCGAAGACGACCGCGCGCACGGAAGGGTCGCGTTCCGCCGCGGCGATCACGGCCAGGAGCTCTTTGGAGAGCGCGAAGGAGAGCGCGTTGACGGGCGGATTGTCGAACGTGACGACGCGAACGCCGCCGCGATCTTCCGTTTTCACCATGCTCATCGTCAGGCCACCACTGCCGGCTTGCGATCGAGCTCGAACTGCTCTTCAGAGAGCGAGAGCACGTCGGCGGAGCCGTCCTTGATCTGGCGCTGCAGCGCGGCGTCCTGCGCCAGCACGTGCGTCGCATAGAAGCGCGCCGTGGCGAGCTTGGCCTTGTAAAAATCCGTCTCGCGATCTCCCGCAGCGATCTTCTTCGCCGCGATCTGGGCGGCACGCGCCATCTGCCATCCGCCGGACACGATCCCCCACAGCTTGAGGTAGGGAACCGAACAAGCAAAGGCCGTGCGCAGATCGCCCATCGCCGTCATGCCGATCCACTGTGAGACGTCGGCTAGCGCATCGACGCCGCGACCCAACGCCTGGGCAATCGTCTTGAGATCGGCGTTCTCCTCGCTCTCGAGCTCCTTGGCGAACTTCCTCATGCGCGTGATAACCGTGGTGGCCGTCGCGCCCATGTCGCGAATCAGCTTACGTCCCACGAGATCGAGCGCCTGGATGCCCGTCGTCCCTTCGTAAATTGCCGTGATGCGAACGTCGCGGTATTGCTGGGCGACGCCCGTCTCCTCGATGTAGCCCATCCCGCCGAAGACCTGGAGCGCCGTCGAGCATAAATCGATGGCCGTTTCCGTGCACCAGCCCTTCACGACGGGAATCATCAGGTCACAGAAGGCTTTCTGCTCCTTACGAACCTTTTCGTCGGGATTCTTGCGTGAGTGGTCCAGTGACGCGGCGACGACGCACGCAAGCGCGCGCATCGCTTCGATCTGTGATTTCATCGACATGAGCATGCGCCGCACGTCGGGATGCTTAATGATCGTCTGCGGCTGGGGCGACCGCGAGGCCACATCGCGATACTGCACGCGCTCCTTGGCGAACTGCACGGCGCTCTGGTAGGCACGATCGGCGATGCCCAGCGCTTGGACGCCGACGCTGAAGCGCGCCGCATTCATCATGATGAACATGTACTCCAGGCCGCGGTTCGGCTCACCCACCAGATAGCCGATCGCGCCACCTTGCTTCTCGCCGTAATTCAACGTGCACGTAGGGTTGGCATTGATGCCCAGCTTGTGCTCGATGCCCGTGCAGTAGACGTCGTTGCGCTCGCCCAGTGATCCATCCGGATTGACGAGGAATTTCGGCACGATGAACAGCGAGATGCCTTTGGTGCCTTCCGGCGCGTCAGGAAGACGAGCCAGCACCAAGTGCACGATGTTATCGGCCATATCGTGCTCGCCGAACGTGATGAAGATCTTCTGTCCGCTGATGCGGTAGTGATCGCTTTCGGGCACGGCTTTCGTGCGCACCTGCGCGAGGTCGGAACCGGCTTGCGGCTCGGTGAGACACATCGTGCCGGTCCACTCGCCCGAGACGAGCTTGGGAATGTAGAGCTGCTTCTGCTCCTCGGAGCCCGTCAACTCGATGGCTTCGATGGCGCCTTGATTGAGCAACGGACCGTTCGCAAAGCCCACATTCGCCGCGTTCCACATCTCCAGCGTCGGCTCGAGCAGAATCGATGGCAAGCCTTGGCCGCCGTACTCGGTGGCCACGGGAAGACCGATCCAGTCCGCCCGGGCGAACTGGCGGTAGGCCTCTTTGAAGCCGCCGGGCGTGGTGACCTCGCCGTCCTTCCAGGTGCAGCCTTCGCGATCTCCCTTCGCGTTCAGCGGGTCGAGGACACCGCTGGCGAAGGAGGCGGCCTCCTCGAGGACCGAGTCGAGGACGTCGAGCGTACCTTCGAAACCGGGGAGTTTCGCGACGTCTTCGGCGCCTGCGAGCTCGCGCAGGGCGAATTGCATGTCGCGTAGCGGGGCCTGATACGTGCTCATGCTCTCTACACTCTTTCGCAAGGATCGGTGGAGCTAAAATAGGCCGAGCTATTGATAAATTTATCAATAGCTCAAATCAGCATAATACGGGCAGAGCGGGGCGTCAAGTGGGGCCCTTCAGAGACCCTTAGGGATGGGTGCGGATGTGCGCTTCGCGATCCCAGCAGTCGTCCGTCGAACGGGGTAGCTGCTCTTTCTTGATGCGCTGGCTCGGCGTTTTCTCGAACTCGTTGATGAATGCGACGTAACGCGGCACCTGAAAGTAGGGCATCCGCTCTTCGCACCAGCGCACGAACTCGGCGGGATCCAAGCGTGGGCGCGTCGGTACCGGCTTGATGAAGATCTTCAGGTCGTCTTCGCCGACATCCGTCTTGACGCCGACCAGCGCGCTCTCTTCGACGCCGGGATGCTCGTTGACCACGCGCTCGACTTCCCAGGCGGAGATGTTCTCGCCGCGGCGGCGCACGCTATCCTTCTTGCGGCCTTTGAAGTAGTAGAAGCCTTCCTCGTCGTACGACCCGAGGTCCCCCGTGTGAAACCAGCCGTCGCCGGGTAACGCCGCGTGCGTGGCCTCGTCGTTACGGAAGTACCCGGCCGTGATGACACCCGGCACCCGTTCCCGCACGACGATCTCCCCCAACTGTCCGCTGGGGAGCGGCCGGCCCTCCTCGTCGAGAATGCGCACGTCGAAATACGGCAACGGCGTACCTACCGATCCCACCTTCGCCGCCACGTTGACCGTGGTCAGGCTGGAGCATTCCGTCATGCCGTACACCTCGCGGATGACGACGCCGAAGCGCTCTTCAAAGGAGCGCCAAATCTCCGGCGTGCAGCCGCCTCCCCACGCGATTCGCACGTTGTGGTTCCGATCCTCGGGGCTGGGAGGTTGCTTCATCAGAATCTGGAGGACGCCGCCGAGGTAGTGGATCTGCGTCGCACCGTACCGTCGAGCCTGGTTCCAGAATCTCGAGGCGCTGAAGCGCTCGAGCAGCGCGATCTTCGCGTCGCGCAGCAACGGAATGATCAACACCTGCGAGCCGCCGATGTGATTGATCGCCTCCCACATCAGCATGACGTCGCCGGAACGAATGTCGGCGGCGAAGGCGGCGCCGGTAGCGCAGGTGCGCAACATCTTGTCAGTCACCAAGACGCCTTTCGGCATGCCGGTCGTGCCGGAGGTATACCCGATGGCGACCACGTCGCCGGCCTTCGAGCTTCCCGGCGGCGAGGCGCTGGAAGCACGGGCGACGATCTCCTCGAAGCGCCGGCCTTCACCACCGCCGCGCCAGATGACGAGCTGGGGAGCGCTATCCGATCGATCGTCTCTCACGTTCTCCAGCGCTGGGACGAGCGCGCCGCGATAGGCGGCATCGGCGATGATCGCACGGGGCGCCGCATGCGCGATGATGAATTCGAGACTCTTCCCTTTCAGATGGACGTTGATCGGCACCCAAACGGCGCCGAGCTTGGCGATGGCGAAGACAGTGTAGACGTGGTCGGGGTGACTCGGCAACATGGCGGCGACGCGATCGCCGGCTCCTACCCCGAGGTTTGCCAGCCCGTTTGCGAGCCGGTTCACCGTCTCGTCGAGCCCGCCGAACGTGATCGCCCGATCTTCCCACAAGCAGTACGTCCGGTCTCCGTGTTCGCGCGCGCGCTGTTCCAGCAGCGCACGGATGGTTGTGTCGTCGCTCACGTGCAAGTCCGTCATGCCGAAATGATGATCCTTATGGAAGAGTCGCGCGGCGATCGCGCCAATCGATCGCTTCTTTGAGGCCGCCCTGGCTGCGGCGCAGACGATCGAACTCCGAGCGGATCGGATTCTCGCTGCTTTCGATCTGCGTGGTAAGCTCGATGTTGTAGGCTAGCGCCTCGCGCAAACCGGCGACTTCGTATCGCTTGTTGATCGCTTGTTTGCTGAGCGCGAGCGTTTGCGGATCCATCTTCGCGAGCTTCAGAGCAACGCCACGCGCATGTTTCACGACGTCGCCGTCCGAGACGACCTCGTTGATGAGACCGAACGCCGCCGCTTCAGCGGCCGGCACACGGTCGTGACCGGTAAAGATCAGCTCCTTGGTCTTCTTCATACCGATCACCCACGGCATGATCTGCGTGACCACGCCGGAGGCGAAGCGCACCTCAGGCTCGCCGAAATACGCATCGGCCGAAGCGTAGGTGAGATCGCAGATCATCGCCAGGTCGCATCCGCCGCCGAGCGCGTAGCCGTGGACGGCGCAGATCGACGGCTTGCGGCAATCCCAAATGGCCAGCATCTGGTGAAGATGACGCCGCAATCGCTCTCGCCACGCCCCGGCGCCGACCACCGGATTCGTCGCCGTCTCTTTCAGGTCATAGCCGGCGCAGAAAGCGCGTCCCGCCCCCGAGAAGAGCAGCACGCGGACGGAGTCGTCTTGCTCGAGCGACGTAGTGGCTCGGAGCAGCTCGCGCTCCATGACGCCGTTGATGGCGTTCAACACCTGCGGGCGATTGAGCATGATGTGGCCGATGCCGTCGGCCACATCGACGGCAATCGTCGTGTAAGAGAAGTCCATTGTTAAGCTCCTGGAGCAGCCGTCTCGCGTTGCTCGCCGCGGTTCCGCCCGAGCAAGAGCGCGCTCACCACGAGAACGAGGATCGACATCCCGACCAGCAGCGTCGAGATCGCCGAGATCGTCGGATCGACCTGGAAGCGAAGGTCATCCCACATGACCTTCGGCAACGTAGCCGTCGTCGTGCTGCTGAGAAAGAGCGCGACCACGGACTCGTCGAACGACGTGATGAACCCGAAGAGCGCTCCCGCGGCCAGCGCCGGCGCGATCATCGGCAGCGTAACGGCGAAGAACGCCCGCACGGGATGAGCTCCGAGGATCGTCGCCGCGCGCTCGAGTGAGACGTTGACCCCGCGTAGCGCCGCCGACACGATGAGCACGACGGTTGGAATGGCCAACACCGTGTCGGCCACGGCAAATCCCCAGACGTTGCCCACCAAATGCAGGCGCGAGAATTGGAAGTAGATCGCCACCGCCGTGACGATCACGGGCACGATCAGCGGCAGCAACGCCACGACGTACAAGACGGACTTGCCGGGGAAGCGTCCGCGCACGAACACGAGCGCCGCCACCGAGCCCAGGATCACCGACATGATCGCCGTCAAGGCGGCGACGCGCAGCGAGACGCTCGTGGCAGACATCCACTGCTGACCCATGAAGAACGCCGCGTACCAGCGCAAGCTGAAGCCGTGCGGCGGGAACGCCAAATACGACGTCGCGCTGAACGACATGGCCGCAACGATCAACACGGGAACGACCAGGAAGAGGCAGGTCATCGCCGTGATGCCCATCGTGGCCCACCAGCGCCAGTTGGCCGGCGGCCGGGCGAAGCGCCGGGCGTTGACGGGTGGCGCGCCCACGAACGCGTCCGCGAGCTGCAGTGAGGCCGCTCCCTCGAGGCGCGCCGTCTCCGCCTCGAGCACGCTCGGGGCGGGCGGAACGACGACGGGAAGCTTCTCGCGCCTCGAGCCGAGGCCGAAGGCCTCCACATCGAAGAGCCGGACGAACAGCACGACGACGATGACGACGACCGCAACGAGAATCACGGAAAGCGCCGAGCCGAAACCCCAGTTCACCAGCTCGTCGATCTGCTGAGCGATCTGCATCGAGATCATCTGCACGTTTCCGCCGCCCAGCAGGGCAGGCGTGATGTAGAAGCCGATGGCAAGGATGAACGTGACCAAAAAGCCCGAGGTGATGCCTGGCATGCTCAACGGAAGATAGACGCGCCAAAACGCCACGGACGGAGGCGCCCCCAGGCTTTGCGCCGCGCGCACGTAGCGCAGATCGATCTCACGCATCACCCCGTACAGCGTCAGAACCATGTACGGCAGCAGCACGTGCACCATACCGATGACGACTCCGGCCTGATCGTAGAGCAAGCGCGGGTGAAACGGCACGTGCAAACTCTGCAAGATCGTGTCGATCACGCCGTGCACGCGTAGGATAACGATCCACGCGTAGCTCCGCACGAGGACGCTGGTCCAAAACGGTAAGAGCACAGCTGCCCACAGCAGCGGCTGCCAGCGCGGGCGGGCCTGCGTCAGACAGAACGCGACCGGATAGCCGATCAGCATGCAGCCCATGGCCACGATGAACGAGAGCTTCAGCGTGTCCCAGACGATCTTGAGATACGTCGGCGTGCCGAACGCTTGGCGGTAGTTGTGGAGCGAGACGTGCGGCAACCCCACGCTCTGCGCGAAGAAGACCGCGAGCGGCTGCAGGAAGAACGCCAGCAGATAGACGGCGAACGGGGCGAGCAGCAGCATCCAAACGACGTTCGGATGCCGCTGCTGCCACGACGGGCTCGCGTACGTTAACCGGCGTGCCATTGCGTCCACGACGCGGTCAGCGAGTCGAGGTTGTCGGCCAACCATTCAGCGTCGGCCCGGAAGAGCTTCTCCAGATTCGGACCGTACGTGGGGAGAACCGTGCGCCGCTCTTTCGGGATGAAGCTGAACGCTTTCTGATTGCTCGGACCATAGGGCATGTGCTCGGCGAAGATGGCTTGCTGCTTGGGCTGCATCGCGAAGTCGATGAACTTCTGCGCCTCGGCCGCGTGAGCCGCGCCCTTGGGAATCACCCAGCCTTCCCATTGATACATGCCTTGATTCCATTCCATGTGGAATGGCGCGCCCTGAGTGATGCCGCTGTAGAGGCGGCCGCTCCAGCCTTGGATCAAATCCACCTCGCCGTCGAGCATGAGCTGCGCCTGCTGTGCCCCAGTCGTCCACCAAATGCTGACGTACGGCTTGATCTCGTCCATCTTCTTGAGCGCCCGCTTCACGTCCAGCGGGTAGAGCTTGTCCTTTGGCACGCCGTCCGCCAACAGCGCGAACTCGAGCGGGCCGTAGCCGATGCCCGTCATAGCGCGGCGACCCGGGAAGCGCTTGACGTCCCAGAAGTCGGCCCAGGTCTTCGGGCCTTTGCCGGCTGGCCATTTCTTCGTGCTGTACGCCATGACCGTGGCGTACGCGTCGACGCCGACGCCGTATTGCATCATGGCGTCTTTGAGCACCCCGCTGGTGTCGACGCCCTGGTACTTGATCGGCTCGAGCAGTCCGGATTTGCCGGCGCGGAACATCAGGTAATCGGCAAGCTCCGTGACATCCCACTGCACGTTGTTCGACTCGACCATGGCCTTCAGTTGACCCAGCGCAAGCGAGGGACGCGCCGCGAAGTTGATGCCGGTGCCGGTCGCCTGTTGATATGGCATGTAGAAGGCTTCTTTTGCCGCGGCCTGCCACTCGCCGCCGGGGTCGGTTATGACGAGCTGTCCCGCCGCCTCGGCGACGCGCGGACGGATGGCGCTCAAGGTAGCCGCCGCCGCTGCGGCGGCCGAGGCCGTGCGGAGAAATTCCCTACGAGTCGTCTGCGATGAATGCATGATGTACTCTCTCCCTTCGTCATGAAGCCGGGTTGGGATCAATGGGGGTCGGCGGTTTCATCGATCGCCCAAGCGTCGTCGACGTTCCATCGAACGACGACGCGTTCGCCGCGCGAGAACACCGGCGTCCGCGCAAGCTTGAGAGACTTCGTCGACAGGCGTACGTTGGAATCGGCATTGGGAACCGCCAGCTCGTACCTGATGACGTCGCCGAGGTACGCCACTTCCGTCACGACGCCGGGTAGCGTAACGTGCGCGCCATCCATGGGGGCGACGCGCTCATCGTATGGCTCGACGCTGCATGAAATGCTTTCCGGCCGGATACAGACCGTCACCGGCTGGTGCGCCGCGAACCGCTGCTTCGCGGCCGCGACGGAAACGGCGACGCCTTCCGCCACCTCGATCTGATGCGATCGTTCGCTCGATCCCACGACACGGCCCGCCAAGAAGTTGCAGTCGCCGATGAACTCCGCGATGAAGCGGCTGGATGGCCGTTCGTAGATCTCTCTCGATGTGCCGATGGCTCGCAGGCGGCTGCTGGACATCACGGCGATGCGATCCGACATGGAGAGCGCCTCCTGCTGATCGTGCGTCACGTAGACGATCGTGATGCCGGTCGCCCGTTGAATGCGCTTGATCTCCACTTGAAGGCGCTCACGCAGGTACTTGTCGAGCGCGCCCAGCGGCTCATCCATCAACAGCAGCGATGGACGATACACGAGCGCACGCGCGACGGCCACGCGCTGCTGCTGCCCGCCGGAGAGCTGCGCGGGCAGGCGCGACGCATAGCCCGCGAGCCCCACGAGGTCGAGGGCTTCGCGCACGCGCTGGTCCGTTTCGCGCTTGCCCAATCGGCGCATCCGCAGCGGAAAGGCCAGATTCTGCGCTACGGTCATGTGTGGAAAGAGCGCGTAGTTCTGGAAAACCATCCCCATGTTGCGCAGGTGCGCCGGCATGTAGGTGATGTCCACGCCGCGGTAGACGATGCTGCCGGAGGTGGGGTAGAGAAAGCCGGCGATCATGTGCAAGAGCGTCGTCTTGCCGGAGCCGCTGGGTCCGAGGATCGTGAGAAACTCGCCGCGGCGGACGGCAAGCGAGAGATCTTCCACGGCGACGGTGTGTCCGTAACGTTTCCCGACGCCGTGCAGCTCCAGCTCGTTGGCGGCATCGAACGGCACGGACGAGGCGGCATGGGGTGGCTGGGCAGCGTTGGTCTGTTTCAATAGCATGCGTCAACTCGCACTCGCGTGAATGTGGCAAAAGGCCTCGCGCATGGCGGCGGGCAGGTGCTCGAGGACGTCCACAGTGCTCGCCCCGGCTCGCTTGAGGGCCGCCGTCTTGGCGGCGGCGCCGTCGTCACGGCGAGAGAGCAGCGCGCCCGCGTGTCCCATCGGCTTACCCGGCGGCGCCGAGTGGCCGGCGACGTACGCGACGACGGGCTTATGCATCGCGGTGATGACCTCCGCGGCGTCGAACTCGTCGGTTCCCCCTACCTCACCGAGGAGAACGACGCCATCGGTCTCTTCGTCTCGATCGAACGCTTCCATCACGCCGGCAAAGCGCAAGCCGATGAGCGGATCGCCGCCGAGGCAGCAGATGGTGCTCTGGCCGAAACCGAGATCTTCGAGCCACGTGGACGCCTCGTACGTGAGGCTTCCGCTCTTGGAGGCGATGCCGATGCGTCCGGGGCGCAGGATCGCATCGTTGAGCTCGGAGATGCTGCCGCGCCCCGGCGAAACGATCCCTGCGGCGTTCGGTCCGACGATCGTCGCGCCGCATGTTTCGGCAAGACGGAGAAAGCGCGCCGTTTCGTGGACGGGGATCAAGTCCGTGTAGACCGACATGATCCCGATTCCCGCTTCGAGCGCTTCACAGACGGCATCGCTCGCAGCGGCGGCGGGCACGACGATCACGGAGGCGTTCGCATTCGTTGCGGCTACCGCATCAGCCACGGAATCGAAGATGGGCCGGTCGGCGATCCGCTGACCAGCACGCCCCGGCGCCACGCCGCCGACCATATTCGGATAGTAGCGGGCGAGCTTGGCCATGAAGGCCCGCCCCATCTTGCCGGTTGCGCCCTGCACGATCACGCGCGAGTTTTCGTCCACGAAAATGGCCATCTCGCGAAATTCCCGTTAACGTGCCGCGGCCATTGCTCGCATGGCGGCATCGCACGCATCGTCATACGATTCCAACGCGACGAAGCCGGCGCGCGCGAGCATCGCTCGCCCTTCGTCCGCACGATTGCCCTTGAGACGCGCGACCACGTGCGGGGCGCCGGGAGCGCTGAACGCGCCGACGATCGCATCGGCATAGTGATCGCAGCGCAGCACTTGCGTGAAGAAATTGAAGAAGACGACCTTCGGCCGCAGCAGCTCCGTCGTGCGAAAGAGCGCCACCTCCGTTTCGGCCGCGCGTGGGAAGCCGCCGAGGTCGAGGAGGCCGGCGACGTGCCCACCGCGTGCCGTCAGGCTGTCGGCGGTGGCCATGAGAACGCCGGCGCCTCCGGCGACAACGGCGATCTCACCCGCCATCTCCACGCCGACGGCACCGAAGCCAGCTGCCGCTCGCTCGAACGGCGTTTGCGCGCGGGTCTCGTCGTCGACGAGGCGCGCGCCCTTCCCTCGGGCGTCAACGTCGATCTTCACGTCTGCCGCGACGAGACGTTGTTCGGTGGTGACGATCAGCGGGTTAATCTCGACCAGCAGCGCCTCTTCCTCCTCGAACGCGCGCCACATGCCCTCTAGCACGGCGGCGAACCATGCGAGCAAGTGCTCCTCGAGACCAAGGTGGCGGGCGGCCGCGTGCGCGTGATAGCGCCGCAAACCGATACCCGGACGCAGCGGGATTCTCAGCAGGCTCTCTTCGCCGGCGTCTTCCACGTCGACGCCGCCGAGCGCGCCCGCGATGAGCACCGGCGCGCAGGCGGTGCGGTCCATCACGATGCTCGTGTAGAGCTCGCGCTCGACGCGCAAGCGTTCCTCGACGAGCACGGAGCGCACCACGTGGCCGCGCAGCGTTGAGCCCAACAGCCGGCGCGCGACCTCTTCCGCTTCGCCGCGCGTGGCGGCGCATCGGATGCCGCCGCTCTTTCCGCGCTTACCGGCCGGTATCTGCGCCTTCACGACGGCAGGCAATGAGATGTCCTTCGGAAGACGCCCGTCGGCGACGAGCGCTCCGCTCGGGACGGGAACGCCGTATTGCTGGAGCAGCCGTTTACCGTCGTACTCGAGCAGCAACATGGCCGCCTATCGCGAGGCCTCTTGCTGCTTGCGCGCAGCACGCTCCGCGAAGAACTTCTCCATCATGCGTTGCGGCTCGCCGCTGCCGAACGCCTCCGCTTGGTAGCGGCGACCGGCCTCCTCCGCTTCACGAAACGCGGCTTCCGTGATTTCCCGCAAGCGGCGCTTGTTCAGCTTCATGGCGATGGGCGGCTTCGAGGCCAGCTCTTGCGCCAGCTCCAAAGCGCGGGGTAACACGGCTTGCTGCGGCACCAGCTCGTTGAGCAAACCGAGGCGGTACGCCTCTTCGCCGTCGACCATTCGTCCCGTGAACCAGAGCTCCACCGTACGAGCCTTGCCGAGGATCTCCCACATCAGCCAGGGACCGAGGGTACTGGGAATGCCGGAGTTGATCTCCGGTTGTCCCATGCGGCTTCCGGCATGCCCGACGCGCAGATCGCACAGCAGCGCCACTTGGAATGCCGAACCGGCGGCGACGCCGTTCACGGCCGCGACGATCGGCTTCTCGAGCTCCCGGATCGTGCCGTAGAAGAGTTTCCAGTCGTCGATCCACCGCACGGCCGCTTCCGCGTCGAACTGCTGCGTCTCCGCGAGATCCTGGCCGGCTGAGAAGGCCTTGTCGCCGGCGCCCGTGAGCACGATCGCGCGGACGCCGTTATCCGCCCCCGCCGTGCGCAACGCATTGACGACCTCGCGGCGCATCGGAGCATGCCAGGCGTTGTAGGCCTCGGGGCGGTTGAGGATGACGATCGCGACGCCGCCCTCTCTGGACACGCGGACAAACTCGTACATCAGATGCCTCCCTCCCCACTCACGACATTCGCTTCGTTCGCGGGGGCTCCAATGCTTTAAAAGGTTTCAAGTCACTCGGCTCCGGGCTGTGGTGCGGCAACCACGAGCGCAGCCTTACCGGAAAGGCGACGCCGCGGCCATTGGTTATCAGGAATGGTATGAGTACGGACATTGTTTTGTCAAACAGAAGAAGTTGCTATATAATATCTATTGTTTAGATATTATTGAGAGGCGGAGATGGACACGGTCGAATTCGAAACATTTCTCGCCGTCGTGCGCTGCGGCAGCTTGATCCGCGCGAGCGAAGCGCTCCACACGTCGCAATCGACGGTGAGCCATCGCCTGCAGAACTTGGAGGCCGGCTTAGGCGTCAGGTTGCTGGAGCGCAGCCCGGGCCAGCGGGGCATCACGCTCACGGCGCACGGCACGGAGTTTCTGCGGATCGCCGAAAAATGGGAGTTGCTGGCCCACGAGATGGCCAGCGTCGGCCACAGACGACGTGACTCGCTGGCCATCGGCGCCCCCGACAGCCTCAGTATCTTTCTCCTCCCGCCTCTGTATCGTCGATTGCACCGGCATGCCGAGACGATCACGTTTCGGATCGCATCCGCCGACTCTATCGTCCTGTACCCCATGCTCGAGCGGCGCGAGATCGACATCGCGTTCGTCGTCTACGAATACTTGGCGCCCGACCTCGTCGTCGCGCCCTTGGTCGCGGAGCCGATGGTGCTGGTCTCCAAGGCGGCGCTCACGACTGCCGACGGCGAGCTCTTGGACGTCCGCAGCCTCGACGAGACCAATCAGCTCTACGTCCCGTGGGGCCCCATGTACGACAGCTGGCACCAGCAATGGTGGGGGGCCCGGCGCGGCGGCGTCTTGCTCGACCGGGGGATCCACATGGTGCCGTTTCTCGACATCCCCAACGCCTGGGCGATCGTCCCGCTGTCGATGGCGCGCTCGTTGGCGGCCGATCATGGCTGCACCATCTATCGACTCAAACAAGAGCCTCCGAAGCGCACCTGCTATCTGGTCTACCGTCAGAAGATCGTCAGCGACATGGAACGAGCCTTCCAATTGTTCATGTCGTGCGTGAAAGCCGCCAAGAGCGACATGAGACGGCTCGCTACTCGATCGCGATAGCGCGGCGTCAGATCAGGCTCGCGACCCGGAACGGTTCGCGTGGTTGCACGTATGCCGTATCCATCTGCGCGAGTTGAAGAACGCCGCTCACGTCGTCGTTCACGGCATGCCAGTAGGTGTAGCCATCGATGACCCAGATACCGCTCTCTCGCGTTCCGTTGCCGGAGCCCTTGACGCCGCCGAAGGGCATGTGCGCCTCCGCGCCGGTGGTCGAGTTGTTGATGCTGGTCATGCCGGCTTTGATGTTCTCCCGGAATTGGTGGGCCCATAGCCGGTTGTGCGTGTAGATCGCACTGGAGAGGCCATAGGGCGCGCCGTTGGCCGCGGCGATCGCCTCGTCGACGCCGTCGACGCGCACGAGATTGATCGTAGGGCCGAAGATTTCCGTCTGGAAAAGTCGCATCTTCGGCGTGACCCCGTCCCACACCGTCGGCCAACCGTAGAATGCGATCTCGGGATCGCCGAGAAAGCCCGGCGGCTTGTTGTCCGCCGTGATGCGCCCTTTGCCATAGAGCAGTACGGCGCCGTCGGCTTTGCCCCAATCGTAGTGCTGCGACCACGTCGTGAAGAAGCGTTCGTTGATGAACGGCCCGTAAAGCACGTCTTCGTACTCGACGGGGTTGCCGATCTTGATCTCGCGCACGCGCGCGAGAAACGCTTCTTTGAAGGGCTCGTAGATCGGCCCGTCGAGGATGATATTGCCTGCGCTCGTGCAGCGCTGTCCGCCCGTGCCGAACGCCGCCCACAGCGCGCCTTCGAGTGCGTTCTCGAGATCGGCATCGCGCATCACGACGAGCGGATTCTTGCCGCCGAGCTCGAGCGTTGGATGAATGAGATTCCGCCCGGCGACCTCGCCGATCTTGCGGCCGACGGCCGTCGATCCCGTGAAAGCGAACTTGTTGAGCAGCCCTTCATCCATCATGGAGACGAGATGCTCGCCGGCCCCGCCCGCGCCGCCGCCGAAGACGACGTTGAGCACGCCGGGCGGAAGACCGGCTTCGATGAGGAGCTGCGCGAAGGCGAAGCTCGTGAGCGGCGCGTCTTCCGACGGCTTCCAGACGATGGTGTTGCCCGTCAACAGGGCGGGGACGATCTTCCAGCTGGGAACGGCGACAGGAAAATTGCCGGCCGTGATGATGCCGACCACGCCGACAGGACGACGGAAGGTCGCCAGATCCTTGTTGGCCATCTCACTCGGCACGGTTTGACCGTAGAGCCGGCGCCCTTCCGATTGAAAGAAGTGGCACGTGTCGATGGCCTCTTGGACGTCGCCTCGCGCCTCCTTCAGCGTCTTGCCCATCTCGCGCGAGAGCAGCCGCGAGAGGGATTCTTTCTCGCGTTCGATGGCTCTGCCGGCCTGACCGATGATCTCGCCGCGCACGGGTGCCGGCGTCTTACGCCAACTATCGAATGCCGCTTGCGCCGCGCGGCACGCGTCGCGAACTTGCTCGACGGTAGCCTCCGGAAAGATGCCCAGCACATCGGAGAGGCGGCACGAGCTGCGCGAGAGGAAGGTCGTGGGACTGGAGACGGCACGACCGTCGATGATGTGTTGATAGGTCTGGGTCACTGCGCCCCCTCCATGCCCAATGCACGCGAGCGTTGGAGCGTTTGGCTCGAGTACGTGCTCTCGAAGATCTTGTCGGCGTTGTTCGTTTCGAAGCCGTCGCGACGATGCTCGCGCGTGAGCTGCTCGCGGGGCAGGTGCCGGAATTGCGGGTACACGCGTCGTTCGGCGAACTCGACGTAGGAGCCCGAAATCGTGCGACGCTCGCCGCCGGCGAATTCCGCTTCCGCGAGCTCTGCGACCGTGGCGCTCTGCAGCAGCAGCCCGTCTCCGCTGCGCTTGATCTTGCCGCCGGAATCGTTAAGCGTCAACCCGTGGCGCTCGAGAAAGGCGTTGAAGGCCTCCAGCGTATCGAGCCCCGCAGGCAGGTTGTGGATGCTGATCGTGAAGTGATTGAGATAGTAGCGGTTGTAGATGACCCATGCCGCGTACTCGCTCTCTTCCGCGAGGCGTTGATAGTCGGCGACGGTCGGAAGCCGCCAGAGAGGACGATGGAGGAAGGCGTCGACGGCCGCCGGATCGTCGAGATCGAGCTCGGCGACGGGATCGCGCTCAACCTCGTCCGTGTAGGAACGGATGATTCGCTGGGCTTCCGGCGAAAGCTCGTCGACGCGCAGCTCCGAAATGAAGATGCGGGGATACTCGGGTGACGGAGGGCTGTACCAATACGCCCTCAGCTTCTTGACGGCGAACTCGTAACGGTCGCGACGCTCGTAACCGTAGTGGAGGAAGATCTTCTCCAGAGAGGCGATCCCGAGGTTCCGCACACCGAAAGTCCGGAAGGCGATATGATCGTTCTCGATGTCGGAGCGGCTTGTGATGATTTTCTCGTCGATCATCGCGCTGACGATTCGTTGAACGTCGGGCACGCGATCTTCATACCGGGCCAATAAACCCGCGAGGACGAAATCGAGGCCATGCTTAAGAGGGCCTGGTTGCACCTGCACCACGGAGCCAACAAACCTCTAACTATCGTGAAACTTGATTGATTATGTATAATCAAACGTAACATGAGAGACTCGAGCCTGTCAAGGACACGACGACAGCTCGCGGCATTCTGCGCGGTTGGCGAGACGCTCAGCTTCACCAAAGCGGCGGAGATGCTTGGCACGGCTCAATCGAGCGTGACCGTGCTCGTCCAAGGGCTCGAGCGCGAATTCAACGTCGCGCTCTTCGAGCGCCTCGGTAAGCGCGTGCGTTTGACGGAAGCCGGCAGCAGGCTCTTGATCTACGCGCAACAGCTGCTCGCGCTCACCGATGAGATCCGCGCCGCGCTTCCCGGCGACGGCGCACCGGCGGGAACGCTCACGATCGGCACGCCGGAGACGGTGTGCGCCTATCGTTTGCCGCCCGTGCTCCACCGCTTCCGCGAACGTTACCCAGGCGTGCAACTGGTTTTCCGCGCCGGGATCTCGACCAGTTTGCGCAACGACATTATTGAGGGACGCCTCGATCTCGCATTCGTCCTCGACCGGCCCGTGCCGTCGCCGGCAATCGTCACGGAGCCGCTCACGCGGGAGCGTGTGTTGTTGCTCGCTCACCCCGGCCACCCGCTCGCGGCGCGCAAGTTGCTCCATCCGGCCGATCTCAACGGAGAGCCGATCGTCGTAACGGAAGCCGGCGGAAGCTACCGCACGGCGTTCGAGAACGCGCTTGCCGATGAGGGCGCTCGCGCCGGCACGACGATCGAGTTCGCCAGTGTCGAAGCGATCAAACAATGCGTCATCGCCGGCGTCGGCCTCACCGTGCTGCCTGCGGTCACCGTGGAGACCGATCTTCGCGAGCGCCGCCTCGTCGGGCTCGAGTGGACGGGGCCCAACCTCGACGTCATGACGCAGATGATTTGGCACAAAGACAAGTACCTGTCACCCGCGCTCGTCGCGTTCCAAGAAGTGACGCGCGAAACGCTCACAGCGTCACGCGCATCTGAAACGTGAAGCGATCGGAGCGATAGTAACCGACGCCCGTGTACGTCGGCCGCTTCGTTGCCGTGAAATACGTCACGGCGCGGGACAAGAGCGGCGCACCAGGCGCAACGTGCAGCAGCTCCGCAATCTGTCCATCGGCGGCGATGGCCGCGATCTCTTGCTCGACGGCCGTCGAGCGCGTCTCGCTCTTCTTCTCGATGCCTTCAAAGATGGGTGTCGTCGAAACGTCGTCGCCCGTCAATCCCAGCGCGCACCACGGCGCCACGTAGTCCTCGTCGAGCGCGATCGGTTCACCGTCTTCATCATGCAGCCTCCTGATGAAAAGCGCCTTCTCTCCTCCACTGAGGCGGAGCCGGCGCGCGACGTCGTAGGGCGCGCGAACAAACACGAACTCGAGCACGCGAGCGGGCTGCCGCTGATACTCCAAGCTCCACTCATGGACAAGGCGCTCCAGGCCGTCGCGCCGCACGGCAAGGGGAGGGCTCACGTTGAGGAACGTTCCCCGTCCGGGGATTCTCGTGACGACGCCTTCCCGCACCAGGTCGGCGATGGCGCTGCGGACGGTCATGCGGCTGACACCGAAGCGCCGCATCAATGCCGCATCGGAAAGAATGAGCTGCTGACTGGGCTCCGACGCGTGCTTTAGCTCCGCCACCAGCAAATTCTTGATCTGCTCGTAGAGTGGAACGGGAGCCCCTCGGTCTACGTCCATCGCGCTGCGCTCAGGGCTTTTCGGCGATCCCATGCACGATCGCGCGAAGCTCGACGCTGGTGCTCATGTTGCTGCTCCTGAGGAACTTTGCGGGGGCGTACCATCGCCGCTGGCATGGAGCCAGCGCGCGACAAGCGCCTGCGTCTCCCCGCCGAAATCCGCTCGCGTCCCCTCCTCGAGAATGGCGCCCGTGCGCACGACGTAGACGTAATCGGCGATCTCCAGTGCGCGGCGAATGTCTTGATCGACGAGAAGAATCGCCTTGCCCTGGTCGCGCGCGAGGCTTTGAATCCGCCGATAGATCTCCGCGCTGGTCTTGGGATCTACGCCCGCCGTCGGCTCATCGATGAGGTAGACGTCGGGATCGACCAGCAGGCTGCGCGCCATCTCCAATTGGCGCTGTTGGCCGCCGGACAGCTGGCCTGCCGGTTGGCGTCGCTTCTCCGCCAGCACAGGGAATTGCGCGCAGGCGCGCTCGATGCGCTCGTTGATCTGCGTTTTGCTGAATCCTCGACGCCACAATCCCAGTCGCAAATTCACCTCGACGGTGTGGAACGGAAAGATACTGGGGTGTTGCGGGAGGTAAGAGATACCGAGGCCGAGCATCGTCCGCGGCGGGGCGCCGCGCAACTCCCGGCCCTTGAAGCGAATGCTCCCTTTGATCGGCGGCAAGAAGCCGAAGATCGCCTTCAGCAGCGTCGACTTCCCGGTGCCGTTCGGGCCGAGCACGCACGCGATCTGGCCGGACCACGCTTTGACGGAGATGCCGTTGAGGATGAGGATATCCTCGACGTAGCCCGCGACGAGTCCCTCTGCCTCGAGAATCGCCTCTACCATCTCCCTCACGCTCCCGTATACGCCTCGATGACATCGGCATGGCGCAAGACTTCGTCCGGCACCCCATCGGCGATCTGCCGGCCGCGCGCCATCACCACGAGACGGCGGACCAAACCGCGTACGGCATCGAGGTTGTGATCGACGAGAATGATCGTGTAGCCGGCCCGGCTCAGCTCTTCGATGCGCTCGACCAGGTCGCTCAACAGCTTGGGGTGCACGCCCGCGAAGGGCTCGTCCAGCAGCAGCACACGCGGCTCCAGCATGAGCGCCCGTCCGAGCTCCAGCAACTTCTGCTGACCGCCGGAAAGCGCACGCGCCTCGCTACGCGCGAGATGCGCCAGCCGCAGAAACGTCAGCACATCGAGCGCTCTGCGCTCGGCATCCGCGCGCCCGCGCGTGCGGTTGAGCGCAAGTGCCGGCGCGATGAGGTTCTCGAGCACGGTCATACGGCGAAAGAGCCGCGGAATCTGGAACGTGCGCCCCACACCGTGGCGCGCGAAGACATGCGCCGCCTTGCCGCCCATCGAGACGCCGTCGACGCGGATGGCGCCGTGATCCGGCGCGAGCGCCCCGCTCATGAGATTGATCAAGGTCGTCTTACCGGAACCGTTGGGTCCGATGAGGCCGATCAACTCGCCCTTTTCGACCTCCAGCGAGACATCGTCGACGGCGCGGATGCCGCCGAAGCGTTTGGTGAGGCTCTCGGCGCGAACGAGCATCGGACTTACCCCGCCATCTTCTCGACGTCGGTGACCGCGGATGACGCCTCGGCGGCAGCCGGCGCGAGCGCTCGGCGGGCGATCCGTCCGAGGCCTGATACCGTCAACACCAGGAGGCCGTTCTGCGCGAAACGCTGCGTCAACATGATGATCAGGCCCAGCACGACGAAACGCATCTGGCCCGTGTCGCGGAGCACCTCGGAGAGCACGTACACGAAGACGGCGCCGATGGCCGCGCCGGGCAGACTCTCCACGCCGCCCACGACGGCCATCGCCACGACCAGCCCCATTTCGGGAATCGTGACGAGATTTGGCGTCAAGATGCCGACGAAGTGACCATAGAAGCCGCCCGCGAGGCCGGCGATGGCGCTGGTCACCGTGAAGACGAGGATCTTGTAGAACGACGTATCGATGCCGCTGGCCTCGGCCGCGTCCTCATCTTCACGCGTCGCGCGCAAGAAGATGCCGACGCGCGAGCGCAGCAACGCGCGCATGACGGCCAGACTCGCAAGCAAGAGCGAGAAGCCCGTGTAGTAGTACGGGACATCGGAGCTGCCTGCGAAAAGTCCCGGTACGGAGAGCCCCAAGCTGCCGCGCGTGAACTGGTATTCGGCGATGATGATCAATTGGAAGATCAGCGCGAACGCCAGCGTGAAGAGGGAAAGGTAGGGCCCGCGCAAGCGCAGGCAGAGCCAACCGATGGCGCCGCCCACAAGGGCCGCCGCCGCGATGCCGCAGAGCATGCCCAGCGCAACGGGCACATGGAGATCCACCGCGAGCAGACCCGACGTGTAGCCGGCGAGCGCGGCGAACGCCATGTGCGCGAACGAGAACTGACCGGCATATCCCGCCAGCAGCGCCCAGCTGGACGCCAAGATCGCGTAGTACCACGACGTCGAAAGGACATGCAGCCAGTAGGAGTTCAGCACCGGCGGCAAGGTGAGCGCGACGACGACCGTCACCGCCCACGCCATCGGTGAAGCCCAGTGCCGCTTCATCGCTATTCCATGCGCAAGTGGGCCCGACCGAAGAGGCCGGTGGGCCGCACGAGCAGCGTGATGATCAAGAGAAGGGCGCCGAAGGCATTGCTATAGACAAGCGCGCGGTTCGGATCGGGATAGAAGCCGATGCCGAGGCCTTCGACGATCCCCAGCAGGATGCCGCCGACGATGCTCCCCGGCACCGATCCCATCCCGCCCAAGACCACGATGACGTATGCCTGCACCGATGGAAGATCGCCCATCGTCGGCGAGAGCGAGAAGATGGGCGCGATGAGCGCGCCCGCGCCTCCTGCCAGCGCGGCGCCCAGCCCGAACGCGACGGCATACATCCGCTTGGCATCGATGCCGATGATGGCCGCCGAGTCACGGCTCTGACTCACGGCGTCGAGCGCTTGACCGATCGACGTGCGCTGCATGAAGAGCGAGATGCCGATCAATAGGAGCGCCGCCATTCCCGCAGCCGCGAGGCGATCGTAGGTGATCGTCAGCGTGCCGACGTGGACGGCTCCTTCCGCGAAGGAGGGCGGACGCTTGTTGAACGGCCCGAAGGCCACGATCGCGGCATTCTCCAGCACCATGAACAGCGCGAACGTCACGATGATGGCATACTCGTCTTTGCGATCGATCTTGTTCGAGTAGAGCGGCCTCAGCATCAAGAACTCGAAAACGATGCCGAGCACATAAACGGCCGCCATGGCCACGAAGACGGCGATCACGGGCGGGACGCCGAGCAGATGGATGGCATAATACCCGGCGTACCCGCCCATCATATAGAGCGCGCCATGACCGAAGTTCACGATCTTCAGCACGGAGAAGATGATCGTAAGCCCTGCCGCGATAAGCGCATAAATGAGCCCGGTCACCAGACCGTTTAGGGCCTGGAGCAGGAAGTACTCCGTCATGGTGCCCTTCCGCCTTATGCCGTGGGCCTGGCGTAGAGATACTTGGTGGTCGCCCAGTCGCGTGGGAAGAGAATCGGCGCCACGTCGGCACTTTGGTTGAGTTCGCTGTATTGAACGAGCATCACGGGAGCCGACATGAACTGGTGGAAGGCCCACGCGGGCTGGTGATTCGACGAGAACGTGTACGTCCCGCGCGCGCCCGTGTACTTGAGATGCTCCATCGCCGAGATGATGGCTTTGTGATCCGTCGACTTGGCTTCGCCGATGGCGGCGGCGAGCACGCCGACGGAGTCATACGATTCCATCGCCGTACCCGTCGGCGCGCGCTTGAACTGCTTCACGAACGCCGCTTCGAACTTCTTGCCGATGGAATTCCACTGGCTCTTCGGCAGTGTGACGTCTTCCGTGATGAGATTAACGGCGCACTTTCCGTCGTTCTCCCAAAGCTCTTTCTCCAGCGCCGGACCGCCGCCGCTGTAGAGCGCCGTCTGTGCCGTCGGCGCGAAACCAGCGTTGCAAGCGTCACGAATGATATTGTACGCCGCCGCCCCAGCAACGATTACCATGAAAATGTCGGGCCGCGGGTTGGTATTCATCAACCGCAGGATCTCAGGGCTGAAGTCCTGCTGGTTCAATTCGACCGTGACGACGTTGACGCCGATGTTGTGTTGCTTGAAGATGTCGGAGAGCACCGCTACGGCCCCTTGGCCGTAATCGGTAGCTTCCTGCATGATGGCGGCGTTCTTGAATCCTGCGGCGGCCGCCCATTTGCCGACCATCGTGTAGATGAGCGAGTTGCACGGACAAACCCGGAAGAATTCCGGATAGGCCTGTCCCGTCAGCTTGTCGGCCCAGACGTCCGTGCCGAGAAATGGGATTCCGTACTTGTGCGCGACTTGGGACTCGGCCAGCGCGACGGAGCTATGAAACTCTCCGAAGACGGCGGTGACGTGCCGCGTGGCGAGCAACTCCATCGCGGCCGTTCCTTGATCCGGCGTTCCCTTCGTGTCCTCGTAGAGGACCTTGAGAGGACGCCCCATGACGCCGCCTTTGGCGTTGATCTCGTCGACCGCCAGCTGTGCCGCCCACTTCATCTCTTGACCCGCAGCGTAGCCGCCGGGTGGTGAGAGCGGGCCGACCCAACCGAGAAGGATCGGCTCAGCGGCAAGCGCAGGGATACGTGGAGCGGAAACGGAGGCTAAGAGTCCGGCCCCGGCAGCCAGAGCCTCCGAACGCTTGAACAACCTCATGTCGTACTACCTCCTGAGCTAAGCGAGAGGTGGAAACCATGGGCCGTCGGAGCGAGCAATCGGCTGTCCGTACCTGTACGGACAGCTTAGGAACCATTCTGACGCGCCGCGCTCGTCACGTCAACAAGCGGCTGGCTCTTGTGAACGGGCCTCAGTCGAAGGGAAGGGGATCTGCGTAGCAGCGCGCGATCGCCTCGGCATAGCGCTCCTCGACAACGCGACGCTTGAGTTTCAGGGTCGGCGAGAGTTCGCCGTGCTCGATGCTCAGCTCGCGTGGAAGGATGACGAATCTGCGTACTTGTTCGAAAGGTGAAAGGTCCGCCGTGTGCCGGCGCACTTCGCCTGCGAAGAAACGCAGCACCCGTTCGTCGCGCGCGAGGCTCTCGTTGGAGTCATCGAGCCCGTAATCCAGATGTTCGCGCACGAGCTTCCAGTCGGGAGCGATGAGCGCCGCGGGATGCGGGCGTCCTTCGCCGACGATCATGACTTCCGCGATGTAGATGGAACGCTTGAGGGCCGCCTCGATGCGCGCAGGCGAGAGATACTTGCCGCCCGAGGTCTTGAGCAGCTCCTTCTTGCGATCGGTGACGTACAGGTACCCATCGTCATCGAAGTGGCCAATGTCGCCCGTATGAAACCAACCGTCTGTGAAAGCCTCTTGGTTGGCGGCGTCGTCGCCGTAGTAGCCGCGCATCACGTTCGCGCCGCGGACGAGGATCTCGCCATCCTCCGCTATCTTCACCTCGACGTGCGGAATGACGCGTCCCACGCTTCCGAGCCGGTTTGCCCGCAACGGGTTGACGGCAATGACCGGAGAAGTCTCCGTGAGACCGTATCCTTGAAGAATCGTGATTCCGAAGCCGGCGAACGTGAGCGCCGTGTCGAGGTGGAGCGGGGCGCTTCCCGAGCAGAAGAAGCGCAGGCGATCGAGGCCCATCAGCGGGCGGATCTTCTTCAGCACGAGCGCGCGCGACACGGCATACTGCAGCGAGAGCGCGAGCCCCGGCAGGCGACGATCGACAAGGCGCGTGCGGGTGTAACGGTAACCTACGTTCAGAGCCCACGGCACCAATCGCGACTTGAGCCCTCCCTCCCGGCGTGCCGCGCCGATGATGCCGGCCAGCATGCGCTCGAACAGTCGCGGGACGGCCGTCATGACCCTCGGCCGCACGGCGCGCAAATCGTGGAGCAGTTCGTCCGCGTCGTGACAGATGTAGATCGCGCACCGCAGGTAGAGATATCCATACGTGACCATGCGCTCGAAGATGTGCGCGATCGGCAGCACGGAGAGCACGGGGTCCCCGGTGTGCAATCCGGTCAGCCCGGCCTGAAACGCGTCGACGACGTTGCTCGTGAAGTTGCTATGCGTCAACATCACGCCCTTGGGATGGCCCGTCGTTCCCGAGGTGTAGATCAACGTGCACAGCGCGTCGCCGGGGATGCCTTCGCCGAGATGGAGCAGCTCGTCGGGAAATTGCGCCGCGCGTTGCGCGCCCAACGATTCGAGCGCATCGAGCGAATCCGCGCCGCCACCGCGAAAGAGATACGTCGGCAGCGGCTTTTCGCTGACGACGTTCAAGCCGGCGCGCTGTTCCTCGTCGTGAAGAAACAGCACGCGCACCTGCGCGTGACGAAGAATGTACGCGACTTGATCCGCTGCTTGGGTCGCGAAGATCGGCACGGTGACCATGCCCGCGAACTGAATGCCGAGATCAGCCAGGATCCAATCGATGCAGTTCGAAGAGAGGATAGCAACGCGGTCGCCCCGTTGCAAACCAAGAGCACGCAGTCCGAGCGCGATGCGTTGGACGCGCTCCAGCACTTCATTCGACGAGAGCTTGCGAAACGGGCCTCCGCGCGAAACGCGCTCGCAAAGCGCTTCCCGAACGTCGCCGCGCAACGCCTGCGAGAGCAGCTCCGGGAGAGAGCGGGTCTCCGCGCCCAACGGGAGGGCTGTCGTCGTAGCCATACGCCCGAACGTTCTCCAGACTGGGAAAAGGACATTTCATAAAAATCATCACGGTCGCAGGAACGGTGCAGCCCGTTCGAGGCCCCGCTCCGTGACCCCGGCGACGTCGAGAAGATCCTCCGTCGAGGCAAACGGCCCGTAGGTCTCGCGATACGCGACGATGCGCTCCGCGAGACGGACCCCAATCCCGGGGACGCGCGCCAACTGCCGGACGTCGGCCTGATTGAGTGAGATGGGCGTAGCCGGCGTAGGCGCCGCCCGCGCACGCTGCGGCGAGCGGCTGCGGGTCGCCCGGCGCGCCGACGCGGACGGCGCCGTCGCGGCGCCCTTCGTCGGAACGACGATCTCCTCGCCGTCCTCGACGCGCGCGGCGAGGTTGACCGCCACCAAGTCGGCGTCGGCGCGGGGCCCTGTCCGGCTCAGCGCCGCTGCGACGCGAGTGCCTGCCGGTAAGCTCACCAGTCCCGGGCGAGCAACGGCCCCGGCGACATAGACGATGACGGCAACCGCGGATGGGCGTGGCGCCGGCCCGTACGTCGGCGGCGGCGAGCCTCCGGACGAGAATGCGAACGGGCGAGGCGTAGCGGCCGGCGCCGGCGGGAGCGGCCAGGCCAACCCCAAGCGGGCGACGGCCAAGACGATGGGGATCGCGAGGACCGCTCCCACAACGCGGAGTGGCCCGGATACTGGGCGGTTCATCCCTCTTCCTCTGCCGAGTCTTTCCGGTTGGAAAGGGGCGGGGCGTCGGAAAAGAGAGAGCGGCCCCGAAAAGCACTCGGAGACTCGAAGGAGAATCCCGCACGGCTATGACCGAGATGACCTCGCCCCAGACGTACGACCACAGGACGATCGAGCGCCATTGGCAGGGACGTTGGGAGGAGCTTGCCCTCTACCGGGCCCACGACGACTCGCCCAAGCCGAAGTACTACACGCTCGAGATGCTGCCTTACCCATCGGGCGATCTCCACGTCGGTCACGCCAAGAACTACACGCTGGGCGACGCCGTCGCGCGCATGATGCGCATGCAAGGTTACAACGTGCTGCACCCGATGGGCTGGGACGCCTTCGGCCTTCCGGCGGAGAACGCGGCTATCCAGCGGGGCATCGATCCGGCGCACTGGACCCGGCAGAACATCGCCAACATGCAGCGCCAGCTCCGCCTGCTGGGAACGTCGTACGACTGGTCGCGCGAGATCGCCACGTGCGACCCGGAGTACTACCGCTGGAATCAGTGGTTCTTTCTCAAGATGTACGAGCGGGGACTGGCCTATAAGCGCGAGGCGCCTGTCAACTGGTGCCCCGTCGACCAGACGGTGCTCGCGAACGAGCAAGCCGAAGGCGGCGTTTGCTGGCGCTGCGGGTCGGCCGTGGAGCGCCGCAACCTCTCGCAATGGTTCCTCAAGATCACCGCCTACGCGGACGAGCTGCTGGCCGGTCTCGACGAGCTCCCCGGTTGGCCGGAACGCATCAAAACGATGCAACGCAACTGGATCGGTCGCAGCGAAGGCGTCACGTTCTCATTCGAGGTGGAAAAGCTCGACGAGCGCATCAAGGTCTTCACCACACGTCCGGACACCGCGTTCGGCGTCACGTTCCTGGCCATCGCCGCGGAGCACCCCATCGTCTACAAGCTGCTGCAGATCAGCAAGCGGCGCGGCGAGATCGAGCGCTTCATCGACAGCATCAAGAACAAGAGCGAGCTGGAGCGCACGTCGCTGATGGAGAAGGACGGCGTCTTCACTGGCATCTACGCCATCAATCCGCTTTCCCACGAGCGCGTGCCGATCTGGGTGACGAATTACGTGCTGGCGGAGTACGGTACGGGCGCCGTCATGGGCGTGCCAGCGCACGACGAGCGCGACTTCGAGTTCGCGCGCAAGCACGGGCTGCCGATCGTGCAGGTGATCGTCCCGCCCGGAACGTCGCAAGCGGAGACGCTCCACGAAGCATACGTCGACGAGGGGCGCATGATCGCCAGCGGCGACTTCACGGGCATGTCGTCGAAGCGCGCCTTGCACGCCATCGGCGATCGCCTGGTGCAGCTGGGCGTCGGCGAGTGGACCGTCAACTACCGCTTCCGCGACTGGCTGCTCTCTCGTCAACGCTATTGGGGAACGCCCATCCCGATCGTCTATTGCGACGAGCACGGCGAGCAGCCCGTGCCCTACGATCAATTGCCCGTGGTGCTGCCGCCCAATGTGCCGATCACGGGCGAAGGCTCGCCCCTCGCTCACGACGAGAGCTTCATGCGCGCGACGTGTCCCATTTGCAAGGGATCCGCACGCCGCGAGAGCGACACGATGGATACCTTCATGGATTCGTCGTGGTACTTCTTGCGGTACTTGGATCCTCACAATGACAAAGAGCCGTTCTCGCCGGCGTTGGCCAGGCACTGGATGCCCGTTGACCAGTATATCGGCGGCGCGGAGCATGCCGTGCTCCACCTGCTCTACGCGCGCTTCTTCTATCGCGTTTGCCGCGACATCGGACTGGTCGACGAGAGCGAGCCGTTCACGCGTCTCTTCAACCAAGGCACGCTGCTCTACCAAGGCGAGAAGATGTCGAAGAGCCGGGGAAACGTCGTCGGCATCGATGCGACGGTGGAGCAATACGGCGTCGACGCGATGCGTCTCTTCCTGCTTGCCGCCGGGCCGCCGGAGGACGTCACGGACTGGACTGACACGGGGATTCAGGGTCGTGTGCGATTCCTGAATCGTCTCTGGCGTTTGGCCGAGCCGGTAGCGGAGCGGTTGCGCCGGCTGCCGATCGATTTCGCCCCAAGGACGGAGACGCCTGACGAGAAGGCGCTGCTGCGCGCGCTCCACGTCGCCTTCAAAAGCGCGCTGGACGAGGCCACTTCGCGGCGCTTTCACTTCAACACGACGATCGCACGCTTGGACGAGACGCTCAACGCGCTGACGGACTTCTCGCGCAAGCCGGGCGGAACGGAAAATGCGGTCTTTCTCCAAGTGCTGCGCGGTATGGTCTTAGCCATTGCGCCTTTCGCGCCGCATATTGCGGAGGAGCTGTGGCACCGCATGGGCGGGACCCAGAGCGTTCATCTGCAGACGTTCCCGCAGCCGTCCGACGAGGTGCTGGCGCTCGACGAGGTGACGGTGGTCGTGCAGGTCAACGGGAAGGTACGCGCACGTTTGCAAGTGGCCCCGAACACCGACGAAGAGACGGTTGCGCAACTGGCGCTCCGGGAAAACACCGTGCAAGCGCAGATCAACGGCAAGCCGATCCGCAAGCGCATCTACGTGCCTGACAAGTTGCTCAATCTCGTCGTCGCGTAGGCGCGGAAGCCGTAAGGAGGGATGTGATGGTGAGTTCGAGGGACGACGCAGCGTGGAAGAGCCTCGGCGAGTTCATCCGAGCCCAGCGTGAACTTGCCAACATGACCCTCCGCCAGCTGGCGGAGGTCGCGAAGGTCTCGAATCCTTACCTGAGCCAGGTGGAGCGCGGGCTCTACAAACCCTCGGCCGAGGTGTTGAAGAACATCGCCAACGCGCTCCACGTTTCGGCAGAGACGATGTACGCGCAGGCCGGCTTGCTGGACAAGGACACGGAGCCATCGCCGCACGGGGTAGAGACGGCGATTCGGCTCGATCCCCGGCTTTCGACGGACCAAAAGGAGACGCTCATCCGCATCTACCGGGGCTTCACCGAGGGTTCTTGACAAATATAGCATGTGCTTGATATACTTAGCACATGAGCCCGCTGAGATCCCGCCGCCTCGATCTCCTTCACGGCGGACTCGGCTGCCTCGACGCCGCGAACGCAATTGACGACGACGGTTGCCCCCTGGTCTCCCAGTTCTCGCGCGATTGCGCGGCCGATGCGAAGCTCATCGACCTCGCTTCGTCGCACGACTACCTCACGCCACCGGCGATGCACTTCGAGCCGTATCGTCGCCTCGTGGAACGAGCCGGCGCATCGGCACGTTACCGCGGCGCGATCATCGACGGCGCCCAGCATGTCGACGCGCTGGCCGAGACTCGCCGGGCCGCGAGCCGTCGTCGGTGATCCTCGCGTCCTAGAAGCCTTCGACCAACTGGTGGCCTGGGTCGAACAGGACCGCGAACCCAACCTTAGTCGATCCGCGGACGGGCTCGCGTGAGAATCTCTTCGAACGCCGTCCACGGCGGGAGCGTTCCGAATGCGCGCCCCCAGTTGCCGGCGATGCGGCTGGCGCAAAAGGCATCGGCGATGGCCGGCGGCGCGTAGCGCACCAGCAGAGCACCCTGCAGAACCAGCGCCATCTCCTCGACGATTCGCCGAGCCCGCAGCTCGGCGTCGTCCTGTCGCGCGAGATCGCGATGCAGCCGCCCGATGGCCGCGTCGAGATGGTCGTTCGCACCAACGACGTGCGCGATTTCGTCGACGTACGCCTCCACCGTCTCGGGTTCTTTCGCCAGCGCGCGCAGCGCGTCAAGCGCGTTGACGTTTCCCGAGCCTTCCCAGATGGAGTTGAGCGGACTCTCACGGTAGAGCCGCGGCAGAATCGACTCTTCCACGAAACCATTGCCGCCATGACACTCCAGCGCCTCGGCCACATGCGCCGGTGTTCGCTTACACACCCAATACTTTCCGATGGCCGTACCGATGCGCTTGAGCGCCGCCTCGCGCCGGTCGTCGCGAGCGCGATCGCAGGCGGCGGCCAAGCGCATCATCAGCCACGTGGCCGCCTCGCTCTCGATGGCGAGATCGGCCAGCACGTTCTTCATCAACGGCTGCTCGATCAACGGACTTCCGAAGGCGCAGCGGTACGCCGCGTGGTGCGTCGCCTGCGCCACGGCCTGGCGCATCAGCGCCGCGCTGCCGATGATGCAGTCGAGCCGCGTGTGATTGACCATCTCGACGATCGTCTGGACTCCTCGTCCTTCTTCACCGATCAGCCATGCATGGGCGCGCTCGAATTCGACTTCGCTCGACGCATTGGAACGATTGCCGAGCTTATCCTTGAGCCGCTGGATGTGGAAGGCGTTGCGCGCGCCGTCGGGGAGCACTCGCGGCAGCAGGAAGCACGAGAGTCCCCGGGGCGCTTGCGCCAGCACGAAGAACGCGTCGCACATCGGGGCCGAGCAGAACCACTTGTGACCTGTGATGCGGTATTCCTCGCCGGAACCGCCCTGGCGTTCCGGCTCTGCTTTCGTCGTGTTGACGCGCACGTCGGAACCGCCTTGCTTCTCCGTCATGGCCATGCCGCAGAGCGCGCCGCGCTTCACCTCGGGCGCGCTGAGGCCGGGATCGTAATGACGCGAGAGCAGACGCGGCTCCCATATCGCGGCGAGGTTGCGCTGCATGCGCAGAGCGGGAACGGCCGCGTGCGTCATCGAGATCGGGCAGCCGTGTCCCGCTTCCACTTGTGACCACACGAAGAACGCCGCTGCGCGAGCAACGTGGGCTCCTGCTCGCGGCTCGCGCCACGACGAGGCATGAAGGCCGTAGCTCACGGCCGTCTCCATCAACCGGTGCCACGACGGGTGGAACTCCACTTCGTCGATGCGATGGCCGAAGCGATCGTGCGTGCGGAGCACCGGCGCGTACGCATTCGCTTCAAAGCCCCAGCGAATCGCTTCTTCCGTGCCCGCCCGGCGACCGATGGCATGCAAGGTCTCGTCTGCCCAGCCCGCACCGAAGCGTTCACTGCTCTCCGCGAGCGCAACGTCCTGGCCGAAGAGGTCGTAGCCGACCAGCGGCGGCGGCTGGTTGAAGACCTCGTGCGTCATAGCCGTGGCTTCACGGGACCGCGGCCGCCGCTCCTTTCACGAAACCATGCGCGGCGCGCGTGGCCGCCACAACGGCGCGATCAGGGGAATCGACGCTGCCGTGAGCAGGGCCAGTCGCCGAGCTGTGGAGCGTGGCCAGCGCAGCCAGATCACTGTAGTGCAGGTCGGTGCGCCGGTCAATGAGCGTGACGAGCAGGGCGGTGGAGATCGACCCTCTCAGCTGGTTGGAGAGGCTGAGCACCGAGGACGCTTTGGCGCAGGAGTTCAGGAATTCGCTGGACGGAACACGGCGCAAGCCGTCGTACCGTGGCCGTAGAGCTTGCCTCCCGTGTCGGTGAGTCGAGCCTCAGCTGTGCCGATCGTACGCCCAATGTGGACGACCCGAGCCTCGCAACGCAAGACGCCCGTCGCACGCGTGATCGGCCGCAGGAAGCGCACGTGAATATCTTGCGTCGCGTAGCCCATGCCGGCGGGAAGCGCGGAATGCACGGCACAGCCGAGCGCCGAGTCGAGAAGCGTGCTTGCAAATCCGCCTGCGTGAGTTCCATCAGCGTCTCCCATCCGTTCTCAAGCTCTCGATGAACGTGGTGAGGTGCTCGACGGCGCGCCGCAAATGAGCGCCGTCGCTGAAGAGCTTGCTGAGCATCAGTGCTCCTTCCAGCGTGGCCGTGATGATTGAGGCGATGGTCTCCGGATCGATTTCTCGACGCAACTCGCCCGATGCAACCCCACGCTTGGCGATCTCGACGATCGACGTTTGCCAATCGTCCATCGCCTTGCGCGCACGCTCGCGCAGCTCCGGGTGGGCGTCGTCCGCCTCGATGGCCGTGTTGAGAATGGGGCAGCCGCCTTTCACGGCGGGCTTCGAATTGGCCGAGGCGAAGCCTTCGACGATCGCCAGCAGACGCTCCGCGGCGTGCGTCTTATCGGACAGCGCCGCGCGGTATCGCTCGCGCACGCGCGCCACGGCATAATCGAACGCTTCTAGAGCGAGCTGGTCCTTGCTCGTGAAATGGTTGTAGAGACCGCCTTTCTCGAGTCCGGTGGCCGCGAGCACATCGCTGATCGACGTTCCAAAATAGCCGCGGGTGTTGAAGATATCCGCGGCTCGCCGAAGGATGCCTTCGCGCGTCTCCCGTCCTTTCGCCGTTGCCACCACCAGCTGCCCACCTCGCTTCGCCGGTGATGAGCCGGCCCTCACGTTGATTTCAGACCGAGCGGTCTGTATTCCAAAACTTCGCCTTGGGGCGGACGGTTCCTCCTAGGCGGCGGAGCCGGAACTCTTACGGAAGAATTCGACGGTCTCGCGCATACCGTCGAGCAGCTTGGTTTGCGACGTCCAGCCGAGGATCTCGCGGGCGCGCGCCGGATTGAACTGCGCGTCGCGCACGTCCCCGGGGCGTTGCGGGGCGTGAGTGACCGGCGCCTCGAAGCCCGTGATGTTCTTCAGCGAGAGGTAGATCTGATTGACGCTGGTGCGCTTGCCGGTCCCGATGCACAGGCACTCCCCGCTTCCGCGCTCCAGCGCGAGCAAGTTCGCTTCGGCGACGTCCTTCACGTAGACGTAGTCGCGCGTCTGCTCTCCATCCCAGTCGATTCGCACGCCGCTCTTCGCCAAGAACTTCCCAATGAAGATCGAGATGACGCCCGCCTCGCCGTTGGGATCTTGGCGCGGGCCATAGACGTTGCCGTAGCGGAGTGACGTGAAGTCCAGGCCATGCTGCTGTTTGAAGAAACGCAGGTAGTGCTCGGCCACCATCTTGGAGATGCCGTACGGTGACTCGGGTCGCTGCGGAGTCCGCTCGTCCATGGGAAGGCGGTCGGGCGTTCCGTACGTGGCGCCGCTCGAGGCGAAGATGACTTTGCGGCAGCCGGCCTTGACGGCGTTGCCGAGCACGTTGAGCAATCCGACGACGTTCACTTGCGCGTCGAAGAGCGGGTCGCGCGCCGAGATCGCGACACTATGCTGGGCGGCGTGATGCGAGATCACTTCCGGCTTGAAGTCCTGGAAGACGCGCAAGAGCTCGGGGTCGCGGATGTCCATGTGGATGAAGCTGGTTCGGGGATTGAGGTTCTCGCGCCGTCCCCCGCCGTGCTCCCATAGGTTGTCCACGACTACCACATCGTGACCCGCTTCGATGTACCGATCGACGATGTGGGATCCGATAAAACCGGCGCCGCCGGTCACGATGATCCGCAAATACTCGCTCCTGTCTCTTGACGCGGGATCACGCTGCGCAGAGGAAACGTGTGGGCCCGTCGCTCCCTATCCTTGCCGTTGCATGCGTCGCAGGTTGTCTCTTGCCGCTCCCCTGGACGCTTGCATGTTCCGTCGCCCTCTTGGCCGCCGCCTTCCGCGGAAGGCGCACGATTCTCTTCGCCGCTGCAGTTGCCCTGGTGTTTGCTTGCCTCGACACGGCGTTCCGTGATCCGGTTGCGCGTTCGCTGCCGAGCGCGCTCGTAACGGTAAGCGGTATCGTAACGGAAGCACCGGCATCGGACGGCGCGCCGTTCGTCATGTCGAGCACACCGTACGGCGCGCTCTCGGTTCGCGCCGCGGGTCGCACGGAAGCGGGCGAGCAGATTTCTATTCGCGGTCGCATTGCCCGACCGGAGTCGATGCGGGACCAATTGCGCCGACGCGGCATCAGCGCGGTCATCGATGGACGCATCCTTGCGCACGAACGAGGGCGCGGATTCGCTGCACTGGCTGCGCGTGTGCGAGCGTGGACGCTCCGGCGTCTCTCTCTGCTTCCACAGCCGGCGGCAGCCTTGCTCGACGGAGCTTTGATCGGCGAGCGCGGCCAGCTCGACGGACGAGCGGCCGAAGCATTCTCGGAGACGGGAACGACGCACGTGCTCGTCACCGCCGGCCTGCACTTGGGCGCGTTTGCAGCCATGCTGCTGTTCGTCTGCGAAGCGCTCGGTGCGGGGCGCATCGCGGCATCACTGCTTGCGCTGGCGGGCGTCGGCGTCTTCATCGTCCTCTCAGGGGCCCATCTGCCGGCGATACGAGCCGGCGTCATGGTTTCGTGTGCGCTGATGGCTCGCGCGTACGGTCGCGCGCCGTTGGGGCCGGAAGCCATTGCCGTCGCCGCAATCATCATCTCTCTTTGGGAGCCGTGGGCCGTCGGGGGCGCTTCGTTCTCGCTCTCGTTTTCGTGCGTCATTGCGATCGCATTGTTCGCTGCGCCGATTGCCGCCGTGCTGGAACGCTTGCCCCTGCCGCATCTCGTGCGCGAGGGGATCGCGCTCACGTTGGCAACGCAGATCGGGGTCTGGCCGCTGCAAGCGGCTTTTTTCCTACAGCTGGCGCCGTACGCTCCGCTGGCGAACGCTCTGGTGGTGCCGATGGTCGCGCCGGCGCTGGCGTTCGGCATGTTTACCGTAGCGCATCCGGCCTTCGCGCCGCTGGCGTCCGTCGCATGCGGATGGATCCTCGGCGTCGTCCGCGCGATCTCCGGGTTGCCGTTTGCCCACGTGGCGGCGACGCCGCCGCCCTCGTGGACGATCGCACTCTATGACCTCGCCGCGATCTGGTTGGGTCTGCGGCGAAGGCGGATCGCCGCGGCCGCCATGGCATTCGCGTCGGCGCTGTGCTTATGGCCGCCACGCTTCCACGACGGCGCAACGCACATCGTCGCGCTCGACGTCGGGCAGGGACAGTCGATCGCCGTGCTCTCGCGAGGGCACGCCAGCGTGGTCGACGGAGCGCCGGCACCACAGGGAACGCGCACGGTGGTGCCCTTTCTCGTGCGCGCGGGCGTCCATCGCGTTGACGCGTTGGTCGTCTCGCACCCCCATCAAGACCATCTCGCCGGCTTCTCGGCCGTCATCGAGGCGCTTCGCGTCGATCGATTGATCGACGGCGCTTGGCCGGCGCACGGCGCGTTCCGCGCGCTGATCCGCGACGCCGAAGCTGCCCACGTGCCGATCGTTCATGCGCGCGCCGGTGCCGCGTGGCGCACGGGCGATGCGGAGTTCACTGTCCTAGCGCCGTTCGATCGTCCGTTACGACGGACGCACGACGACGTCGACAACGATTCCGTTGTCGTACGCGTTCGGGCGGGCGCATGCACGGCGTTGATCATGGGCGATGCCGAGGCTGAAGAGGAACGCGCGCTCCTCGACGCTTATCCTTCGGCGACGCTGCGCGCGGACGTGCTCGTCGTGGGCCACCACGGCAGCAGCTATTCTTCCAGCGCGTCCTTCCTAGCGGCCGTTCGTCCACGGATCGCTATCGCGTCGGTCGGCCGCCACAATCCCTACGGTCTGCCGTCGCCCGCAGCGATCGCACGCCTCCGTGTCGCCGGCGCCCGCGTCCTGCTGACGTCGCGCGAAGGCACCGTCGACCTGGAATTGTCGGGGCGTGCGCTCGAATGCACCCACGACAAGCGAAACCCCATCCACATCTTCGCAGAAGACGAGTAACGTCAAAGATGTTAGAGAGGAGGGATCGCCATGCGGTATGACCACTTCCCAGTACATCGCTGGCGTTGTTCTCGCGGCCGTTGCGGTTTGAGGACGACCGCAAGCACGCGGAATCAGGTGGATCCGTGACGGTCCGGTTTGTCGCTAAGGCGCTCGTTCGAAGGAGCGGCGACGAGCCCGTCGGCAATGACCGCAACGAACGCGACGCCGGCCAGGGCGCCGGCGCCGGGCGCCAGTCGCGTCACGAGGAGCGCAACGATGATGGCAAAGAATACGCTGAGTGGTGCGATCGGGGATTCACCGGCAACGAACTCCCAGAGCGAGGCGAGCCTCATCATACGCGCTCCACGGCGTGACGGAACGGCAGTCGACGCATCAAGGCGACTGTCGCCGCGCTGACGCCTAGATAGGCGGCGATGATCCACAAGAGTGACAAGTCGCTCTGCCACCAGGCGATGCCCAATCCCTCACCGGTCCAGAAGGTTCCAAACGATGTCAACATGATGCCGGCGACGTACTTTGTCGTGTTCTCGGGAACGCGCGCAGCCGGCTTACGCAGCGCAAATCCCGCGGCTGCGACGACGATGACGGCCACCTCGAGCCCCTCGAGCAACACGGCATTGGACGAGGTCAAAAATCCCGTACGATCCGTGATGAGTGCGGGCCCTAAGATCGCGACGATTGCGATGATCGCGGCCAATCCCCACGCTGCGCCCGAAAGCGCGGATCGCCACGATCGCGTCAATGCCACTGCCAACACGGCGGTGAGTGCCTCGACGGCTTCCGCCGCCGACGCCAAGAATGCCGTTCCAGCGAGTAGCCACGTATGCATGCCGGTGTTTTATCCTCCGCGAATCGATCAACCCAGCCGACCGGCAGGCGACGCGGGCGTGGGCGGCTCGACGTCGACCTCGAGCGCGGCGCAGAGCTCGCGCAAGAATGCCGCGGCATCGGTCACCAGACCGATCGTCTGGAACGAGCCGCGGTCGGAGAGCTTCGTGACGCTGGCGGGATTGATGTCGACGTTCACCACGCGCACGGTGGCCGGCAGCATGTTCCCCACGGCGATCGAGTGCAGCAGCGTGCAGATCATGAGCGCCACGCCGATCTCCGGCACTACCGCGCGCATCGCCTTCTGGGCTTGCACCACGTCGGTGATGACGTCCGGCAAAGGGCCGTCGTCGCGGATCGATCCGGCCAACACGACGGGGATTCCCGCGCGATACGCCTCAAACATGATGCCGGCGCGAAGCACACCGTGGTCGATGGCAGGACGAATGCCGCCGAGCGCGCGGATCCGATTCACCGTTCGCAAGTGATGTACGTGGCCGTGCTCGACGGGATAGGCGTTGTCCAGATCGACGCCCAGCGAGGTGCCGAAGAATTGCGACTCGATGTCATGCACGGCAAGCGCATTGCCGGCAAAGAGCGCGTTCACGAGACCCGACCGAATCAACGCCGCCAGATAGCGCGCGGCGCCCGTATGCACGATTGCGGGACCGCCTACCACGAGAACGCGTTTCCCCGCGTCGATGGCGGCGCGGAGCTCGCGAGCGATCTCCGCCACCAGCGACTCTTTCGGCTTCTCGCTCGAGACGGCGCTCGACATAAACTCGAAGACGGCGCGGCTGCGCGGGCGCTCCAACGGCTTCACCCGCACGCCCTCGTGACCGACGACCACGGCATCGCCTGCGCGCACGTCGTATCCGGCAAGCGTGACCGGCTTGTCCTCGCGCACCACGATCGCGCAGTCCATCTCCGGCAACGCCACCGGCACCCAAACGCCGTTCAAGCGCACCTCCGTCTCGAGATTCGTCGTGGCGTAGAAGTCGTCGGGCAGCACGCCGTCGGCCGGCGCGGTCTCGGTGCGTGCATCCGCATCATCGAGCACCGTCGCGCCAGTGGCTCGCAAATCGTCCAGCAACGCCGAGAACGGCTCTGGCTCCAAGCCGAAGACGGTCACGCGCGCGTAGCTCGGATCGGTCTTCGTGTGGCCCACTTCGAAAACGTCGATGGTATACTCCGCGTCGGCGTCGGCCATCGCTTCCAGGACGCGTTGGAAGATGCCGGAGTCGATCAAGTGGCCGCGGAGCTCCACCGTAGCAGAGGTGCGCATGACCCGGCTGTTCGAACGTGACGGCGTGGAGGCCTCCGCTCACTCCGGCCGCATCGCGCTCGTCCCGACGCCGTTGGGCAACCTCGGCGACCTTACCCTTCGCGCGTTGGAGACCTTGCGCAAAGCCGACGTCATCGCCTGTGAAGACACGCGCGTCACGCGCAAGCTGCTCTCCCGTTTCGAGATCTCCGGAAAGCCGCTGCATGCCTACCACGAGCACAACGCCCGCCGAGTGGGACCCAAGCTGCTGGCGCTGGCGGCTGCGGGAAATCTGGTCGCCGTCGTCACCGACGCGGGAATGCCCGGCGTCAGCGATCCCGGCGCCGATCTCGTCGTCGCCGCGCGCGAGGCCGGAATCCCGCTGGACGTCCTTCCCGGCCCATGCGCCTTCGTCTCGGCTGCCGTACTCTCGGGCTTCGCCGTCGTGGGCTTGCGGTTCGGCGGCTTTCTGCCGCGCGCCGCGGGAGCGCGTTTGGCGGCACTGCGCGAGGCGGCGCGGAGCGAAGGCACCAGTGTGTGGTACGAGTCTCCGCAGCGGATCGAGCAGACGCTTCTCGACGCCGAGCGCGCCGGGGTGACGTGCTGTTTTCTCTTGCGCGAGTATACGAAGCTGCACGAGCAACGACTCTGGGGCTCGCCGCGCGAGGTGCTCGAGGGGCTGGCACGACCCGTGCGCGGCGAGCTGGTGCTCGTGATCGAGGGACACGGCCGGCCCGCCGCGGCCGCCGCCGGACCGGCGGCGACGCAGCAGATCGATGCCCGGATCGATGCGCTCTTGGCGGCCGGAGAAGGGGTTGCCGCTATCGCCCGGACCTTGGCCGCCGAAGGCCTCGGCGAGCGCCGTGCGCTCTACGACCGCGCCTCGCGCCGGAAGGCAGGCGCCGTCACCTCGCGCGACTAACGACGAGGGTCCCAAGCACGTCCCGACCCTAGGAGAGCATGGTGAGTAAGCGCGCTTTCTACGTCACGACGCCGATCTACTACGTGAGCGGCAATCCCCACATCGGTCATGCCTACACGACGATCGCCGCCGACGTGATGGCGCGCACGGCCCGCCGCACGCGCGCTGAAGCGTTTTTCCTCACCGGGACGGATGAGCACGGGCAGAAGATAGCGGAGAACGCGCGCAACGCAGGCATGGACCCGCAAGCTTTCGTGGACAGCTTGATCCCGCGCTGGAAAGCCTTGCTGGACACCTACCAGATCACCAACGACGACTTCATCCGCACGACGGAAGAACGCCACGAGCGTGCCGTGCAACGCGCCTTTGAGATCCTGCGCGACCGCGGTGACGTCTACCTGGGCAAGTACGAAGGCTGGTACTGCACCAACGACGAGACCTTCTGGCCGGCATCCAAGCTGATCGACGGCCGTTGCCCCAATCCCGAGTGTCGCCGCGAAGTGAAGTGGCTCTCGGAAGACGACTGGTTCTTCCAGCTTTCCGCATACAACGAGCGGCTGCTCCGACACTTCAAGGCGCATCCGCAGTGGGTGCGCCCGCAGCGCGTCTACAACGAGATGATGGCGATCCTCGAGAGCGGTCTCGAGGACATCTCCATCACGCGCGCCACGCTTTCTTGGGGCATCCCCGTGCCGCGAGGGCACGGCGTCATCTACGTTTGGTTCGACGCGCTGCTGAACTACATCACCGCCGTCGGTTGGGAATCGGGCGACCCGGCCAAGCGCGCGCTCTTCGAGCGCCTCTGGCCTGCCGACGTTCACCTCATCGGCAAGGAAATCGCCCGCTTCCACACGATCATCTGGCCGGCAGTCCTCTGGGGCCTGGGGCTACCGGAGCCGACGAGCGTCGTGGCCAACGGCTGGCTGACGTTCAACGACGAGAAGATGTCCAAGTCGAAGGGCAACGTCGTCGACCCGTTCGAGATCGCGCAGCGTTTCACGTCCGATGCCGTGCGCTACTTCCTCCTCCGCGAAGCGCCGTTCGGGCAGGATTTCAACTTCTCCGAGGAAGCCGTTGTGCGGCGTTATCAAGCGGAGCTGGGCAACGATCTCGGCAACTTGCTCAACCGCACGCTGTCGATGGTGGAGCGGTACTGCGGCGGCCGCGTCCCTGCGCCCATCGATGCAGGCAACTTGCCGATCCGCGGCCTCGGCGAACGCGTGGCCGAGCGCGTGCTCGTGTGCGGGTTCCGCGACGCGTTGGAAGACGTGTGGCAGTTGGTCACGGCCTTGAATCGGCTCATCGACGAGTCGAAGCCGTGGGAGCTTAAGAAGCGCGGCGAGACGGAGGCGTTGAACGCCTGCATGTATCGCCTATGCGAAGGGTTGCGGTGGCTGGCGCTCATCCTTCATCCGTTCATGCCGATGAAAACGGAGGAGATGTGGCGACAGCTCGGCCTGGAAGACACGCCGACACAACCCTGGCAATCCGCATTGCGCTGGGGAGGCCTTGCCGAGGGCACGCGCGTGAACAAGGGCGAGCCGCTCTTTCCGCGCCTGGAGACCGCACTCGAAGAAGCTTAAAAGGCCGTTCCACCAACCGTAGGAAACCCTTGCCGTGTTCATCGATCACACCGCGACGCCGGAGTCCGCGCTGGACCCTGCGCTCATTTACGAGCTGAAGAACACCTGGAAGACGAATTACGAGACGTCGAAGCCCACCGATCTCACGCAGCGCCTGGCATGGATTCGCGATGCGTATGAGTTCGGCTCGCGGGCGCTCACGGCCATCGGCGTCGAACCGCCCGCTCTCGTCGCCATCTCCGGCTCGGGACAGCCCAGCGGCCACGCGTATCGTACCGCCGACGGCGCCTACGCGGCCTGGATCGACGCCTCGGCGATCGCCACGCCGATGCGCGCGCGGTTCTTCGTGCTGCACGATCTCATCCATGCGGCGCATTATGCGCGCAACCCGCACGTGACGTTCGGCGACGCCGCGGAATTTCTAACGCTTGGCCGCCGCATCTGGTCGGAAGGCGTCGCCTCCTTCCTCGTGGGCACGATCATGCGCACCGACGAGCGGGACGCCTGCTGGGCCGATGCGGTGGAGAAGCCGTATCGCGATCGTTGGCGCGTGGCCCGCGCGCGCGAGGAATTCAACCGCATCCGCCAGGCCTGCCGCGAATGGGAGAGCGCGGAGAGCGACCCGTGGTTCGTCTTCGATCCCGAGCAGCCGGACATCTCGCGGATCGGTACGTACACGGGCTTTCGCATGGCGCGCTTCGTTCGCTCCGTCTATCTTCGCGGCGACGCCGACCTGCTCTCCGTTCACCCCAACGAGGTGCGCGCGCTCAGGTGGTGATCGATACCCACGCGCACGTTCACGGCAAAGAGTACGACGGCGACCGCGCGGAGGTGCTGCACCGGGCGCGGCAGGCCGGCGTGGAGAGCATCGTTACCGTCGGCTGCAGCGTCGAAGACAGTCGCGCCGCATTGGCGTTGGCGCACGCGCGGATCGATGGAGCGCCCGACCTCTACGCAACGTTCGGCATCCATCCGCACGAAGCGAAAGACGCGCCCGCCGATCTGGAGACGATGGTCGCGAGGGCGTGCGACGATCCCCGTGTCGTAGCCGTGGGCGAGATCGGGCTCGACTACCATTACGATCATAGCCCGCGCGACGTGCAGCGCGACGTCTTTAGGCGCCAGCTTCGGGCGGCTGTCGCCGCGAACAAGCCGGTGATCTTCCACCAACGCGAAGCGGAGCGCGACTTCGCCGCCATCCTCGCCGAGGAGCTGCCGCACGGCTACCCCGGGCTCGTGCACTGCTTCACCGGTAATCTTGAAGACGCGCGCCGCTGGACGGCGGAGTTCGGCCTCTTGCTCGCGATCGGCGGCGCCGTGACGTTCAAGAGCGCCGTGCAGATTCGCGAGGCCGTGCGCGGCGTGGGAACGGAGCATCTCGTCTTCGAGACCGACTGCCCCTACATGACGCCCGTCCCGCATCGGGGCAAGCGCAACGAACCCGCCTACGTCGTGGATGTGGCAACGTTCGTTGCGCAGCTCGTGGGCGTGCCGCTGGAGCGCCTGGCGGCGGAGACGACAGCCCGCGCCCGCGCCTTCTTTCGCATCGGCTGACGGGCACCGGTCGTAAGAAAAGTCCCCTTCAGTATTCCAGCGGACGCTTCTCGTACGTGTGCGTGAACTCGCGGCCGTCCCATACGTAACAGAGCCACGAGCGCTCGCGGCAGTTTGAGAGCACGGGCGGCCGGAAGACACCCGCGCAAACGCCACCTCGATGGCGCACGCTGTCGTAGACGATGCCCAAAGAATCCCGCTCGCGCAGCCGGCGACCGAACGGCTGCGATGCCGCGTAGCTGGCCGGATCGTAGATCGCGGCCAAGTCGCGCCGGCGGCCGCGAATCGAGTGCAGGAGACCGTTGAGGTCGATCTCGAGCACGCGTTGATCGAACTCGCCGGCGGCCACGCTGCCGTCGGTAAGGAAGCGCGCCAGATGGTACTGCGTCTCGACGACAGCCGTCTCCAACGCTCGCGCGGCGTAGAAGACGCCGTAGCTTCCGTCGCTGAAGCGGCTTCCCAACGGGTTGATGTGCGTGAACGCCGCCATGATGTACGCCGTGCCGGGACCGGCGATGCGATCCTCCGGCGGCACGCGATGCAGCAGGCCGAGCTCTTCGCGAATGCGATCGTTGCCCAGCGCGTAGATGGCGCCTACCGTCTCCAGCTCTTCCGGCGTGGCAACGTCTTCGAAGAGCGAGATGCGCGGGTAGCGCGTCGGGATGACGCGGAAACACGGCTCCCAACGAACGTGGTGCCGATGGACAGGCGCATCCACGGGTTACGCCCAGCCGCCTCGCGCGGCATCGAGATATTGGCGCACGACGTAGAGATCGCTCACGTTCCCGGCAAGCATCCGCTCCAATGGCGTGCGGCCCGCGAAGAGCGGCGCGCCGTTGGCCGTGCGCAGCCACGCGTGGGCTGCCGCGTCACTGGGCAACAGGATCTTGAGCGCGGCATGGATGCCCAACACGTGAGAGATCCGCTCGAGCGTGTCGCGGGACAACAGGGCATGCTCGGGTTCGCGGATCCACTTGTGGTACGTCGACGTGCTGCCGACGCCCAGCAGCACCCGGCGCTCTTGTGGCGTCAACTTCCAGCGGTCGGCAAGGCGCCCAAAGACGCGCAGGCCGACTTCCGACATCCGGCGACGCTCGGCGGCGGTCAGTTCAGGGGTGGCGGGGGCAAGTTCGAGAGCCATCATCGGCCGTCTGCTCGGAGTGGAAGCTGAATATGGAATCTATGGGTATTCTATGACAAATATGGAATCATGGCAACCGCGGAGCCCCCACGGACGGAGGCTCTTCTCGGCGGCGGAGAGAACGAGCACGCGATGGAATCCAGCCAGCTTGCCAACCTTACGGTTTACACCAAAGACCGGGGCTACGTCCGCTACGACGACGCCAAGGTCGGTCTGTTAACGCACGGCCTCAATTACGGGACTGGGTGCTTCGAGGGCATTCGCGGCTTCTGGAACGCCGAAGAGAAGGAACTCTATCTTCTTCACTTGGCACCGCACTACGAACGTCTCGCGCAATCCACCAAGGTCCTCTCAATCGATCTGGGCATGAGCGTCGATCAGATGGTCCAGACGACCGTCGAGCTCTGCGCTCGGAACCGCTTCGAGACCGACGTCTACGTCCGGCCCCTCGCGTACAAGGCCGGCCAGGATGTTGGCGTTCGCCTCCACGGCGTCCCCGACGCCTTCGCGATGGTCGCGATACCGTTCAACCGCTATATCGACACGGAGGGAGGTCTGAACGTCTGCACGTCTTCCTGGCGGCGCATCGACGACTGCTCGATCCCGGCGCGCGCGAAGATCACCGGCGCGTACGTCAACTCGGCCTTCGCCAAAAGCGAAGCGCAGCAGAATGGGTTCGACGAAGCGATCATGCTCTCGGCCGATGGTCACGTCTCTGAAGGCTCGGCCGAGAACTTCTTCATGATCAAGAAAGGCGCGCTGATCACGTCGGACCCGAGCCAGAACATTCTCGAAGGGATCACGCGCAACTCGATCATCGAGATCGCGCGCGACATGGGTCTCCAAGTAGTCGAACGCTCGATCGATCGCAGCGAGATCTACGGCTGCGAAGAGGCGTTCCTGACGGGTTCAGCCGCCGGCGTTGCCCCGATCGTCTCGCTTGATCGCCGTCCGATCGGTGACGGCAAGATCGGCCCGATCACGTCCCGCATCATCCAAGTTTACGAGAATGCCGTGCGCGGACGTGAAGCTCGCTACCGTTCTTGGGTGACGCCGACGTACAGCGGGCGAAAGGTGACGGCGGCCGGATAGCCGGTCGCCGCACCATTCTTAAGACCTTTCGATGAGTCTTCCACCGTTGGGAAGGGTCAGTCGCCCACCTTCTGCCAGTCGACGGCGTCCTTCGCGGGCGTTTGCTCCCGTACCGGCACATTTGGCGCGGATGCAACGGCGCCCGGCCGCACGATCGGCACATCCGTCTCCGGCGCCGCGATCTCGCCGTCGGCGCGTAGCATCGCAAGCGCCGAGATTTCCTTGAACGCCAAGCTCGAGACTTGGTGAATGAAGGCTCGACCGAGGTCGAGGCTGGCCAAGTGCGTCGTCATGACGGCGATGGCGTACGGCTCGTCCGATAGATAGACGATGCCGATGTCGTTGAGCGTGTCGCGAAGACTTCCTGTCTTGTGCGCGATCAACACGTTGCGGGGCAATGGCTCGGGGAGCAGAGTGTTGATCTGCTGGCCCGCCATGATCTGCAGCATCTCACCGCACGACCACTCGTCGATGATCTCCCCGTGCGCGATGAGCGCCATCAAGTGCACCATATCGGCCGCCGTCGTGCGAATGCTGCGAATGTCGCCGTACGAGTGAATGTAATCGCTCAGCGAAGTGTGGTCGAGGCCAAGCGCGCGCATCGTCGCGTTCACGTGCTGACGCCCTACCAACCTTATCAGCATATTGGCCGCCGTGTTGTCGCTCTCCGTGATCATCAGCCAGAGGAGACGGCGCACGGTATAGCGCGAGCCCGACGGCGCATTGGCGAGGTCGCCCCAACCGTCGTCGCGATCGCCGTCCTCGAGCGTCACCTTGCGATCGAGCGTAAACGACCCGGCCTCCATCTGCCGGAAGACTTCCACCATCACCGGCACCTTGATCGTGGAAGCGGCGGGGAGACTCGCCTGCGCGTTATACCCGACGACTTCGTCCGTGCGCAGATCGCGCACGGCGACCGCCACGTCACCCGGGATATGCCGCGCGAGTCCGGCGAGGCGCGCTCGGAGCTGTTCGAACGGCGTCGGCATGCTGCCGGCCGAAGGAGCGACCGCGTATGCGGGAGCGAGAGCCGTCAGGAAGGCGACGACCAAGAAGGTGAAAACGCGGCGGATCATCAGCTGCCGGTTCTCCTTTGGGGCGAAGGGAACGGTAGTTCATGGGTTCACGTCGCTATTGTGAAAACAGCCTGTGAGTGAGCTGCATGTACCGCGCCTGAGACGATGAATCCTCGCCCGCCGGCGCATCGGACGACTGTCTCCCAGCCTGCCCGGAGGGATGAAAGACGAACATCCCAAAGGGATGCGCTCATGGGCGACATCAGGCGCGTGGAAATCATCGGCGTGCCCATGGATCTCGGCGCCAACCGGCGCGGCGTCGACATGGGCCCCTCGGCCGTGCGATATGCCTCGCTCGGCGATCGCATCCGCAGCCTCGGCTTGACGGTGGTCGATCGTGGCAACGTCTTCGTGCCCGTGCGTGAGAGCATCGACGAAGCCACACCCAACGCGCGCTTTCTCTCCGTCATCGAGGGCGTGTGCAGTCAGCTCGAAGAAGAAGTGTCGACGGTCGTCCACTACGGCGGCTTCCCCATCGTGATCGGCGGTGATCACTCCATCGCCATCGGCACGCTCCAGGGGCTGAAGCGCGCACGCGGTCGACGTCCGGGCGTCATCTGGATCGATGCGCACGCCGACATCAACACGCCGCAAACCTCCGCCAGCGGCAACGTGCACGGCATGCCCGTTGGATTGGCGATCGAGCGCGGCATCATTGATTCGCAGCGCATCGTCTTAGTTGGCCTTCGCGACGTCGACCCGCCGGAGAAGGTCTTGATTCGCGAAGCCGGCGTGAAAGCGTATTCGATGACCGACGTCGATCGCATGGGGATCGAGCGCGTCATCTCCGAGGCCATCGAGCGTGTCACCGATCCGCAGCACCCCGAGGATCCGATCCACGTCACGTTCGACATGGACGCCATCGACCCGTCGGAAGCGCCGGGGACAGGTACGCCCGTGCGCGGTGGACTCTCGTACCGGGAGTCTCATCTCGCGATGGAGCTGCTGGCGGCCAGCGGACGGCTTGGATCGCTGGAAGTCGCGGAGATCAATCCCATTCTCGACATCGAAAACCGCACGGCAAAGCTCGCCGTCGAGCTCATCCTCTCCGCGTTGGGCAAGACGATCCTCTAGGGGTATGCCAGAACGAGCTCGCCGGAGCAGGGCAGGTTGTTGCAGCGGGCGGCGGCGTAGTG